>WNFQ01013248.1_pt1 | contig 10632 bp, 7 predicted proteins | sample 5400171 | NCBI WGS metagenome assembly WNFQ01 (sample SAMN13153356, study PRJNA577476) | soil metagenome | isolation source: 20 cm soil under Madrone tree | place: USA:California | collected 2016-06-14 | reverse complement strand
TGTTCCAATATCGCGGTGCCGTCTTCCTAGTGGCTCGTCGTCACGCGGATCGGTGATGATTGCGATATATTGACCGTCCGACGTTGCCTCAAAGGCATCAGCCCAATATGCGTCAGCTTCGCCACAACACGACATTGCGGGGTTATCGGGTTGCTTTAAATCCTGATACCATCTTTTCAAATCGGCGTTGGCCGGATCGTCAAATTGGCCAAGGTCGCGTGCGTTGATTGCGGTGCTGGCAAGCAGCGCGACAACAGCGACTAAAATTATTCTGATGATGACGACGTTGCGAGCCATATCGCAGCCCGAATGACGAACAATGAGGGAATGCACGCCAAGTCGAAGTCAAAAGTTAGGCGTCGGTATCCGGCGCTGCAATTATTCCGGATTGAGCCCGAGTGTGGCGGTTGCCCCGAAACGGCAGCGCGATGCGGCCAGATTCCTGCCGGAACCGACCGCGTCGGTGTTGTGGATCAGGTCTCGCCACCGGCGAAGATATCCTTCTTGATGACCGCGTGGATGCCCCAATTTCCATCAACCACCTGGGCGATGCCGAAGTCGACTCCGATCGATCGAAAGAAAAAAATAGATAGACGTTCCTGCGTCACCGACAAACGATATCGCGACCCCTATAAACTACAACGAAACTCGCTCGTTAAGCTGAATGCCAGCGTTGCGGGTTAATTCGGGAACCGCTTCGCCAATTACTGGCTCACCAGTTTATTGAGAGCTGAAGCTTTCAACCGGTCGATATCGCGCTCGCCGGTAGCGGCCTGAGCCAGCAAATGTTCGGCGATTTGCAGCGCTGACGTAGATCTTCGATTTAGAAATCTTGGATCTGTGAAAACATCGTCCAACGCGCGCCTCAAAATCGCGATCGTCTCGGCATCGTATTGCTGACTTGCAACCATGGCGATCTGAGTTTCCGACAATTGCCCTTAACGATGGCTATCGCAATCTCGCGGAACCATTAGTGAAGTAGCTCACAGGGTTCCAAACAAAAAGACCGCCCGAAGGCGGTCTCCGTGCGGCGACTTGGTGCGCAAATCCGCCTTACCTCTGGGTGCATCCGGACGAGACGAGATTTCGGAACCATCGTAAGGTTGATCGGTTAGGTTAAATCGCAATCGCGGTTGTGTCGGTTGGAATCTCTCGTCAAGGTCCCGGAATCTTGAGAGAGGCTTACCATTGGCAAAAATTAAGATTTCGAGCACCGACCTGATCTGGATTTTTCGGGAGGAGTTATCGTCGTTCGACGACTGTTCGCCATCAATCCCTATTGCGATCGTACCGAGCAGGGAGGGTTGGACCGCCGTGACGACACACCGCGACCGAACCGGACACCCTAATTGCGTCAAGCGTATCGAGCAGCTTCAAAAGCAGCTTCGTGAAATCTATGTGCTGGCGAAGGATTGAGAACGCCACAGCCGTTCCTGGGAGTGGTGGGCCCCCGCCGCTTGCCATGCCCGGTACCCAGATCGATCAAGGGCGCAAAGCTATTCGTCGGGTATTAGATTATGGATCTTTTGATAATACCAACGAGCCCAAACGCCTTGTCTCTGCTGGCTAGATTTGGTGCCTGATTTGAGAAACGTTCCGGACGATGGCACCTTTACGGGTCGCCCTCTGTTGCCGAAAATCATCAGGGCGGCGGCAACTTCCGCTGCACGACGAATCACTTTGACTGTGCATTGCGCCGCGCTCTTACTTCGTGGGACCGCACAGGATTGATCATGCTTACGGCTATAGCAGCGATTATTATCATTCTGAGCATCGGCATTTTAATTGCCCACGCTCTGGATGCCTTTCGGTCGGGTTAGTGAATCTACTCGTTGAGCGACGTCCTCCCAAACCAGAACTGCAGCGATTAGTGCCCCCGGTTGGAGGAAGCGAGACACGTTTCCGGACGGCTCATCTGACTCAGCGCATGACGTGATAGCTGAGCTCGCCTGGATCGCTGAGATCGGGGACCTTCCAGCCATCCAGATCATACTCGGCCATGCACTCCTCGGCGAATCCCTTGAATTTATCGGCATTGCCGGAGGCTTGTGCGCCGAACAGGCAGTAGCGCCGGATCTCTTCGGTCGACCCGCCGTAGTTGATTTCGTAAAGCTCGTGCCGGCCGCCGAACTCGCTCGCCAAACAGTCCCACAGCAGCTTGAGCAGCTTGACGCGTTCTTCCGCCTTGTATCCGTTCGAGCCGCGCAGATATTGATCGAGATAGGGCCGAATTTCTGGATTCTTGAAATCAAGCGCGTGGCTGTTGAGATAGATGAGACCCGAGGCGACGGTCTGCTCGATCAGGTATTTGACCCGCGTGTAGGCCATCGTGGCGATGATCTGATAAGCATTGCCGGGATCCATGTTCGGCAAGACAAAGTCGCCGATCCACGGCTTCGGATCGCGCACCATGGCGTCCGAAAGTCCCCAAAACAGGTTGCGCCAGGCGATCACCTCGCCGACATTCGCCTGTACGCCGCGATAATCCTTGGTGCCCGCGGCCTCGGTGGCCTTGAGCAGCAGGCCCGCAATGAAATCGAGCTTCACCGCGAGCCGTGTGCAACCGTGCACCACGAAGCGGGGCAGGAATCCGGTGCGCGGAAAGAAGTTGTTCGCCTTCTCGAGATCGCCGTAAACGAACACGTTCTCCCAAGGCACCAGCACTTTATCCATGATGAAGACCGCGTCGTTCTCATCGAGTCGGCTCGACAGCGGATAGTCGAATGGACTACCCATGACCGTCGAATTCATCTCGTATGACGTGCGGCAGATGAACTTCACGCCTGGCGAGTTGGTCGGCAGCATGAACACCGCCGCGAATTTCTTGTCCTGCACCGGGATCAATCCGTGGTGGGCGACGAACGTATGGTTTGTCAGCACCGAGCCGGTGGCAACCACCTTCGCGCCTGAGATGATGAGACCGGCGTCGGTCTCCTTCTCGACATGGCAGCAGACATCGCTGACCTCGTTCGGGGGCCGGTCGCGATCGATCGGTGGATGGATGATGGCATGATTGATGAAGGGCACGCGCTCCTGGCTGAATTTGTACCAGCGCCGGGCGTTGTCCTGGTACGGATCGTAAAAGTCCGCGTTGGCGCCGAGGGTCGCGAGAAACGCCGCCTTGTAATCCGGCGAACGGCCCATCCAGCCGTAGGTCATGCGCGCCCATTCGGCAATGGCGTCGCGGCCGGCGATGAGATCCTGGACGGTCTTTGGCGCCTTGAAGAAGGCGTGCGTCATTCCCGCATTGCCCGTGTCTGTCGGCACCAGCAGCTTGTGCTTTCGCTTGTCGTCATGCAGCGCGTCGAACAGGCGCGCCACCATCCGGGCGGTGTTGCGGAAGGCAGGATGGGTGGTGACGTCCTTGACGCGCTCGCCATAGATGAAGACCTCGCGGCCGTCGCGCAGGGATTCGATGTACTCCGCGCCGGTCTGCGGTTTGGTAACTTTCATCTGGCCGATGTTTTCCGGCCGCCGCGCGAAGGCCGCGCGGCCGCTACCGCTGTTGGTTTTCAGCTTATCTGCTGTTGCACCGGCCGTTTTTCCTCCCGCCGCCTTGGTCGTTCGTGCCATCGTGACCTCCCGTAAAATTCGATCGCCTGGAAATCCGCATAGGTTGTTCGATATGCGAACCTTTGTGCGGAAAGCGAACCGAAACGATAGGATTTTCGGCGGGCCCTGACAAGTTGCGCCGACGGAGAACCAATCTTCTTTACTTAGATCGGCTGGGGCGCTTGCGAAATCCGCTGCGCGATGGCTCTGAGCTCGGGCAGGAATTTCTCGCGCATCTCGTTGCGCGTTGTACGCGTGCTGTGCGCCGAGAGATTGATGGCGCCGACCGCCTGGCCGGTGCGGTCGAGAACCGGGACGGCAATCGAGCGGAGGCCCTGCTCGAGTTCCTCGTCCACGATGGAAAATCCCTGCTCGCGGTCAGCGCGGACGCGATCGAACAGCGCCTGCATGTCGGTGATCGTATAAGGCGTGTAGGGCTCGATGGGGACCGATCGCAGGCGCCGCCAGATTTCCGCGCCGTCAAGATAGCCGAGCTGGGCGCGGCCGAGTGACGTATGAAACGCCGGCAACCGGCTGCCCACCGCCAACGCGGTGGACATGATGCGCCGGGCGGGCACGCGCGCGACGTAGACGATTTCGACGCCTTGCAAGATCGAACCAGAGCAGGACTCGCCGAGTTGCTCGCTCACTTCCTTCATCATCGGCAGCGCGCGGTCGATCCAGTCCTGCCCGGAGAGATAGGCAAAACCCAGTTCGAGAACGCGCGGGGTCAAACGAGAACGCGCGGCCGTCCTGAACGACATCGCCGAGCCGGGCAAGCGTGCGCAGGACGCGACGCGCGGTTGCCCGCGACAGGTTGGCGACCGCGGCCGCGTCGGACAAGGTCATCGCGGGCCGCTGTTTGCCGAACGCGCTGAGGACGGCGAGTCCCTTGGCCAGCGTGTTCATGAACTCCTTATCGTGACCATCGTCTGGCCGCGGTCCGGAAGGCATCATCATGCACACCGTGCCCTAGCGAGTTGTTGACACCGTCAAGGCGGTCATTGAAACTCATCGAAAAGCGAACGCAAGTTCGAATATCGAACAATTTCAGCGGCGCGGTCAAGGTTTCACCCGCTTAGCGGAATTCTTCAGGGAGGGAGGCATCATGACAAGGATCGTGCCCACAGGGATTGATCGTCGCACATTGCTCAAATCGTCGGCCGCGGCCGGTGCGGCGCTTGCCACCGGCATCGCAATGCCGGCTATCGCACAGACGCGCCCGATAAAGCTCGGCTACGTCAGCCCGCAGACCGGCCCGCTCGCGGCGTTCGCCGAAGCCGACAACTTCATCATTGCGAATTTCAAGGAAGCCTCCAAGGGCGGCATTAAGCTTGGCAGCGGTACCGTTCCAGTGGAAGTCGTTGTCAAGGACAGCCAGTCGAATCCCAACCGCGCCGCTCAGGTCGCAAAGGATTTGATAGTCCAGGACAAGATCGAACTGATGCTTGTCGCCTCGACGCCCGAGACCACAAATCCGGTTTCAACGCAATGCGAGATCGAAGAGGTGCCATGCATCTCGACGGTGGCGCCGTGGCAACCTTGGTTCATCGGGCGCCAGGCCGATCCGGCCGGCGGGCCGCCGGCATGGAAGAATTTCAATTACACCTACCACTTCTTCTGGGGGCTCGAAGACGTCATCGCGGTTTTTACCAACATGTGGAGCCAGGTGCCGACCAACAAATCGGTTGGCGGTCTGTTTCCGAACGACGGCGACGGCAATGCCTGGGGCGACAAGCAGGTTGGATTCCCGCCGGTGCTGGAGAAAGCTGGCTACAAGCTCACCGACCCCGGCCGCTACCAGAATCTCACCGACAATTTCTCGGCACAGATCAGCGCGTTCAAGAGTGCCAACGCCGAGATCATCACCGGCGTCGTATTGCCGCCCGACTTCACCACGTTCTGGAAACAGGCGCTGCAGCAAGGCTTCAGGCCGAAGGTCGCCTCGATCGGAAAGGCGATCCTTTTCCCGGTCGCGGTCGAGGCGCTCGGCAAGGACGGCAACAACCTTTCGTCGGAAGTGTGGTGGTCGCCGAACCATCCGTTCAAGTCGTCACTCACCGGCATGAGTGCAAGAGATCTCGCCGCCAGCTATGAGGCGGCGACCAAGAAGCAATGGACGCAGCCGATCGGCTTCGTGCATGCGCTATTCGAGGTCGCCGTCGATGCGCTCAAGCGTGCGCCGCAGCGCGATGCCAAAGCCATGGTCGCTGCGATCGCCGCGACCGATCTCGATACCGTGGTCGGCAAGGTACAGTGGAACGGAGCGAACCTGCCGCCATTCGCCGCAAAAAACGTTGCAAAGACGCCGCTGGTCGGCGGGCAATGGCGCGTGAAGGAAGGCAACAAGTACGACATCGTCATCACCGACAACAGAACCGCCCCGAACATTCCGGCCGGCGGCAAAATGGAGGCGATCGGTTGACGGCAGCGCGAGGCGAGCGGAGCGCGCTCGGTGCAGGTTTGCGATTTCATTCCGATTCGTCCGTCTTGTTGCTAAACTCAAGCGCATGTTGAAGATCAAAGGCCTGCGCAAGACTTTCGGTTCGGTAATCGCGGCGGACGATATCGATCTGTCGGTCGCGCCGGGCGAGGCGCACGGGATTATTGGTCCAAACGGCGCCGGCAAGACAACGCTCTTCAACCTGATTGCCGGCGGGCTTGCACCCGATGCCGGCGAAATCCGGCTGAACGGCCGCAATATTACCGCGGCCAAGCCGCACCAGCGCTGCATCGCCGGAATCGGACGCTCATATCAGATCCCTCGGCCGTTCGAGAATCTCACCGTGTTCGAGAATCTGCTGGTTGCCGCGGTGCATGGCGGGGGTTTGGCGGAGCGCGCCGCCGCCGCACCCTGCGCGGAAATTCTCGAGCGGTTGCATCTGCTCAGACGCGCCAACACTCTTGCCGGCGCGCTGACATTGCTCGAACGCAAGCGGCTGGAGATGGCGCGCGCGCTCGCAACCAACCCCCATTTGTTGCTGCTCGACGAAATCGCCGGGGGACTGACCGAGGGGGAGTGTCTCGAACTGATCGAGACCATCAAACAAGTCCATGCCGCGGGAATGACCATTATCTGGATCGAGCATATCGTGCACGCGCTGGTGGCGGTGGTCGGGAAGCTGAGCGTATTGAATTTCGGGAAGAAAGTTGCCGAGGGTGATCCGCAGCAGGTGATGGCTTCCGCGGACGTTCGGCAATTCTATATCGGTCTGTTGGCGTGAGACCTCCGATGCTCGAGACCCGTGGCCTTACCGCTCACTACGGAGACTTCCAGGCGCTGTACGGGATCGACACTGTGATTGGCCCAGGCGAAACGATTGCGATCATCGGCGCCAACGGGGCGGGCAAGTCCTCCTACCTCAAAGCCATTACCGGCCTGATCCGCGCTGAGCCCGATAGCGTGCGGTTCGAGGACAGGCCCATCGGCGCGCTAGGCGCGGCGAGTATTCTCAAGCTCGGGATCGCGATGGTACCGGAGGGGCGGCGGCTCTTCTCCTCACTCACGGTCGAGGAAAACCTGCTGATCGGGAGCTATGGTCGAAATGTCGCCGGGATATGGTCGCTCGACAGCATCTACGGGCTGTTTCCGCCGCTGAAAGAGCGCCGCACCGCGCCGAGCCATGCCCTATCCGGCGGAGAGCAGCAGATGACCGCGATCGGGCGCGCGTTGATGTCGAACCCGCGCGTGCTGCTATGCGATGAGATCAGCCTTGGCCTGGCGCCGATTGTAATCCGAAATATCTACGATGCGATGCCGCGCATCAAACAGACCGGGACCAGCATCGTGCTCGTCGAGCAGGACATCGCGCAGGCGATGAAAGTCGCCGATCGGGTTTATTGCTTTCAGGAGGGCAGGGTATCGCTGTCGGGCAGGCCAGAAGAACTTACCCGCGAACAGGTTCACCTCGCCTATTTCGGACACTGAGCATGCTCGATTGGCTCGGCACGATCATCCAGGGCGTTCTGCTCGGAGGCCTGTATGCGCTGTTCGCCGCCGGCCTGTCGCTGATCTTCGGCATCATGCGGCTGGTCAATCTCGCCCATGGCGATCTGATCGTGCTGGCGGCGTTCGCGATTCTCTCGCTGGCGACGTGGCTTGGTTTCGACCCTTTTCTTGCGACTCTGCTGGCAATGCCGGCGATGTTCGCCGCCGGATTTGCCTTGCAGCACGTGTTGCTGAATCGAGCCTTGGGACACGATCTGTTGCCGCCGTTGCTGGTCACATTCGGCTTGTCCATTATCATTCAAAACGGCTTGCTCGAGGCGTTCACCGCCGACAGCCGACGGCTGCGGCTCGGCGCGATCGAGACTGCTTCAATTGAGCTCGGCGGCAACCTGGCGATCGGAGTCATGCCGCTGCTCACGCTTGGCTCTGCCATCGCGGTGGTGCTGCTGCTCAATCTGTTGTTTTACCGCACCGCGTTGGGCCGGGCGTTTCGCGCGACGTCCGACGATCTCGAAATCGCGCAGTTGATGGGCATCGACCATCACCGGATCTACTCGATCGCCATGGGGATCGCGATGGTGGTGGCAACCATCGCCGCGCTCTACCTTGGCATCCGCGCCAATTTCGATCCGACCATCGGTCCGGCGCGGTTGATCTACGCGTTCGAGGCGGTGATCATCGGCGGCCTCGGGAGCCTGTGGGGTACGCTTGCGGGCGGCGTCATTATCGGCCTCGCGCAGACCGTCGGCGCCAAGCTGAATCCCGAATGGCAGATACTCGCGGGTCACATCGCCTTTCTGGTTGTGGTGGTGTTGCGGCCACGCGGCCTGTTTCCGCGTGCAGTGGATTGAACAACGGTGCCTAATGGCGACGAGAACCAATTGATAGAGCTGGCACAATATCGGATCGAAACGAAAACCCGTGCGTCGGCGATCCTGGCGCTTGCGGGTGTTGCCCTTGTCTTGATCTTTGCGGTTCTTCCGGTCTTTGCAGGTCGTGGGCTGATTCAGGATTTGATTTTCGTTTTCTATATGCTTGCGCTGGCGCAGTGCTGGAACCTGCTTGCGGGCTATGCCGGTCTCGTCTCGGTCGGGCAGCAGGCGTTTGTCGGCCTCGGCGGCTATCTGCTGTTTGCGCTGACGATCGGCGCCGGCATCGATCCAATTGCAGCGGTGGTGCTGTCGGGACTGATCGCCGCGGTATTCGCAGTGCCGACGGCGTTTGTGCTATTCCGGCTTCGCGGCCCTTATTTTGCGATTGGAAGTTGGGTCGTTGCGGAGGTGTATCGGCTTGTGTTCGCCCAATTCAAACAGCTCGGCGGTGGCACCGGCACGTCGCTGCCACCGTCGGCTACCAACGAGATTTTCGGCATCGAATGGGTAAAGGCAATGTTCGAGGTGCGCTCACCGGCCGCGCGCGACATCATTACCTACTGGATCGCGCTGGCGCTGGCGGCCGGAGCACCGTTGCTGGTCTATCTCGTGTTGCGATCGCGCTACGGCCTTGCGCTTTTCGCCATCCGCGATTCGGAAGCGACCGCCGAAAGCGCGGGCGTCGATAGCTTCCACGCCAAACTTGGGGTTTATGTGCTGGTCGCGGCCGCGACCGGGATGATCGGTGCGCTCATCTATTTGCAGAAGGCGCGTATCTCGCCGGATGCTGCGTTTTCGGTGCTGGATTGGAGCGCTTACGTGATTTTCATCGTCATCATCGGCGGGGTCGGCACGATCGAAGGTCCAATCGTCGGCGTGATCGTGTTCTACACGATGCAGCACTACCTTGCGGACTTCGGCACCTGGTACCTGATTTTGCTCGGTGCACTTGCGATTGTCATCATGTTGTTCGCTCCGAAAGGCATTTGGGGATATGTCGCGCAGCGGTACCGCGTCGCGCTATTTCCGGTGCGAAGAATGCTGGTGCGGCCGCACGAGTGAAATGAGGCGAGAGGCATCATGTATCTCGGTATCGATCTCGGCACGTCAGCGGTCAAAACCATTCTCGTTGATCATGAGCAGCGTGTGGTGGCAAGCCGAAGCCAGTCGCTGACGGTGGCTTCTCCACATCCCGGCTATTCCGAACAAGACCCAGGGCAGTGGATTGATGCCACGTTTGCAACGCTGGACGCCTTGAAGGCGGATCACCCTCGCGAATTGGCGGCGGTTGACGGCATCGGCCTGTCGGGCCAGATGCACGGCGCAACTCTGCTCGATGCGAACTTAAAACCGTTGCGGCCCTGCATTCTTTGGAATGACGGACGGTCCGCTGCGGAATGCCGTATGCTGGAACAGCGCTGGCCCGCATTGCGTGCGACGACAGGCAACAAGGCCATGCCTGGATTCACCGCTCCCAAACTGGTGTGGGTTGCGAAACACGAGCCGGAGATCTTCGCGGCCACCAAACTCGTTTTGCTCCCGAAAGCATATCTACGCCTGATTCTGAGCGGTGAAGCGATCGAGGATGTCTCGGACGCATCGGGATCGTTGTGGCTCGATGTCGCGCGCCGGGACTGGTCGGATGAAGGGTTGTCAGCAACCGGCTTGTCGCGCAGCCAGATGCCGCGTCTCAGCGGCGCGGTTGCGAAGCGAGATGGCGCTTCGCTGGGGAATGACCAAACAACCTGTCATCGCCGGAGGCGCCGGCGACAATCCGGCCGGCGCGATCGGCATCGGCGCGATACGGCCCGGCGCCGCATTTGTTTCGCTCGGAACCTCCGGAGCATTGCTGGCACCGACCAATGCAATTGCCGCCAACCCGCAGCGGGCCGTGCATACATTCTGTCACGCCATTCCCGCAATGTGGATTCAGGCCGGTGCGATTCTCTCGGCGGCATCGAGTCTCGCCTGTATCGCGCGACTGCTTGGGGCCTCTGAGGCTGACTTGCTGGAGCCGCTCGGTTTGCGCCCGAAGGCGCCGTCGCATGTAAACTTTCTGCCGTATCTGTCCGGCGAACGAACGCCGCACGATGACCCGGAGGCGCGCGGAATGCTCGACGGGCTGAGCCACGGCACCGATCGTGCCGCAATCGTGCAAGCCGTGCTTGAGGGCGTTGCCTTCGCGATCGCAGATTGTCGGGACGCGCTTGCCGACACCGGGATCGTGATCTCGGAGGCTGATGCGATCGGTGGCGGTTC
>WNFQ01004078.1_pt1 | contig 10633 bp, 11 predicted proteins | sample 5400171 | NCBI WGS metagenome assembly WNFQ01 (sample SAMN13153356, study PRJNA577476) | soil metagenome | isolation source: 20 cm soil under Madrone tree | place: USA:California | collected 2016-06-14 | reverse complement strand
TGCTAACTTAGTGGAATCCTAGATCCCACTGCAGGAAGGTACTCTGGCACTGAAGAAAGAAAAAAAAAGGATACTGCGGCAAGCTCTGACTTGACCGTCTGTGTGTTATCGAGAAAGGGAGCTCGAAGCGAAGGAAATATTGCCACCCCTTCGGCCCACCGGTCGGTACAGTACTAAGTTACGGAAAACAGAATGCGCTGCCATTGATTGCCGCCGCCTCCCTCGCAAAGCCAGAGACAAAAAGACGGGAGACGAGACGGCGCGGAGACTCGGACTCGGACACGGCCGGCCTGGCGTGGGACACGCCCACTCAGGCTGCTGGCTGCCACCCACTCGCCATCATGATCGCTAGGTCTTGTCGTCGTCCATTTGTTCTTACAGTAAGTAAAGGACAGAACTGTTTCGGTGTGCCACTTAATTGAACCGCAGCTAGGCCTGGTTGAGTGAGCCTACTGCGATGTGCACCCTCGCACGAACAGAGCTCCAGGACGACCTAGTAGCGATAAAGTTAGCATTGATATTGATGGCATGTTGGAGTAGTACAATTGTGCAAGAAGTAGCATTAGTACATTGATATACAGGATATATTCCGTCATTGCTGCACACTGAAACGGGGGAAAAAAGACAAATGGGCTCAGATTGACTCAAATTATAAGTGGTATCGCTGTGGATAAGCAACGCAATTATTGAAATTGCGTGCGAATGCGCACAAATTTATGTGGTGTAAAATTTTCTAACATCACGTTTTAACAAATTTACGAAGCAAGTCAAGGACCTCAAGCCAGTCAAATTACCGTAAATTGTAGTAACTTACACTTGACTCGTAGGAACTCGGGCGATCGTAGCGTTACCTCCTCCCCGACGAATCGGGGCAAATCCAACTCGCAAATTTGCGTAGTCGAACTCAGTGTAAACGTTTCGCAGGAAGACATCACCCAACACAAAGAATGCTACTCGACATCAGACTTGTGGGCGGAACGGTCAAGAACGCTTTGCTCACCTGAGCCGAGGCCGTTCCCTGATGCGATAAACCCACCGAGGCAGGTGGAGGTTGAGCCTTGTACAGGGCCGAGGACGTAAGTATTGGGGAAAATGCTAAACGGTTTGCCGCAGATGTGTACGTCTACGATCACGGTCGAGTTGCATGGGACTATCATTTGCGCGTAAATAAGTTAGCCACACCAACAGGCAAACCCGCGACATGCGTACCTGTCCATTCGAAGCTTTGTGGAATCTGGACCGAACCGGGGATACGGCTATAGATACTGGAGATAGACTTCGTGTCACCAATGATAGAGGCGCTGCCCGAGTCGATAAGTGCATCTGTAAGGTCGCTTGAAATGGCAGTTCCGTTGACTGATATATAATTTATCGGGATCTGCCAAAAACCCTGTATCGTGTCCGCGTTAAACGAGGGCAAGGGACACCTCATAATATGCTCACCGTTCTGTCTATATCGACAAAAGTCAAGTCTCCCGTAAACTTATTAGTATCCGTTCCTCCGATGAAGAGTTCAGGGTCTGACAGGTCCAAAAAGAGCCCGACGACTGGTTGTCCTTGCACAAATCCGTCCTGGCCGGCGAGGGTTTCGAAAAAGGACTTTGAGCCGAAGGCAGAGGCTTCCTTAAATCCCATGCCCAGCACGCCGTCCGCCGGGAAATTTCCGGTTTGGAAGTCTGTGCCATAGCTCGAGGCCACGAGAAATCGCTGTTTAATGGCCTATTGATGGGGCTCGTCAGTCACCTGTCAGGGTACCCACTAGTAGCCAATATGCACTAACCTCGAACCCACCAACAAAGACATTTTCCGAGAAAACTTGGCCGACCGCAACGCTATTGTCACTGAAATTAATCGTGGCATTTATGTTCGAGTTCACCGCGGAGGAACTTCTGGAAGGATTATAGAGATTGTGTCCCCCGCAGTTCGAACAAGATATGCCAGGGAGGAATAAATCGGCAGTCGATGTGTCGATTTCGACTGCACACTTTATGATCAGTTTCAACGTCTGCCCTGCTCGAGATGGTGACTGACCTGCAAATCCGACGCCAGGAGTACCAACGTCGATGTCTACAATCCACAGTGCATTGTTACCGGGGACAAGAGAGAGAGAGACGCCAATGCGGCGCTCGTTGGAATGTTGTCGTTTCAATGCAAGGGGGTGGGGTCCACCTGTGTTTCTTTCGTACGCTCTGAATCCTCGGTCAAGTTTCCTAAGCGGACGGTCCGTTAAGGATACAACGTTCTCAAAAAGAGCAAATAGGAACACGAACGTAATAGTACGATGGACGTTAGCCTGCAGTTTTCCGATATCAACAGACCCGTCGCGGTTCAAGTGGGTCGAACGCTTCGTCAAAGGGATGGACATTAACCTGTCCGAGCGCGGTGAGTTCCAGAAGAACGGAACTGCCCCGACGAGGAAGGGGAGCGCTGCAAAAATGAAGATGGCGGAGAAGTACATCTTGAAAATTAAAGCAGCGAACGAGAGGAGCTCGGGTTCTGGGGAGGCGAAAACAACCGTTAAATTGGACGAGCCGGCCCTTTTTATGTCCTGAGAAGGTTATGGTTCGGCAGTATCCACGCTCGAGATGGGGATAGCAAGAATGTCTATAAGATGTGGTGTGCCACATCTCATAGACATCTTGCTATCCCCATCCTCACTTCTTGTACTCCGGTCATTTCGGTGTCGGCACAACACGGTGTAGTCGCGCCCCAGGCAATAGCTCAGCTGTCATGGCATGACTAAGTTGACTTGCCTGGGGCGCGACTACACCGTTGTGCCGACCGAAATGATCGGAGTGAGCGATTGCCTGGCGTAGGCCCATAGCAGCCATGAATTTGCTTACACTTCCAGTTTAGCGTTGAGCGGTTGCACTGGTAGCGCAGTGTACTGAGGTACAAGTTCGATCACATACAGAAACTACAAATCAAGAGAATATTCGATATTCTCTTGGTTTGCAGTTACCGTAAGTGATCGAACTTGTACCTCAGTACATTAAAGTCACGATCCAATCGCATGTAAGCTGTAAGGACTCGCCTGAACGTATCGGATCATACCGGATCATGCCATTTCAACAGTGCGCCCGGCGCAATAGACACCCGCGTTGCAATCTGTGGGGTAAATCATAAACAACCAAGCTACTAGTAACGGGCGAGCGTACTGTGTCAATCCCGGTAACGGTGAGCATTCGCTCAACGTTCGGTCTTCCAGAATCCAGATGAGCGGGCTTGAGGTTCAATGGGTCTATTGAAAACAATAATCAGTATACGTACTGAATGAAGTGAGCCTCGGAAGGAGGTAGGAATCCAGGATGGTCCGTCATTTACGCCACCGGATATGTCGGACAATATTGCAGTAGACGATATATGGTACTGTAGAGTCATGAAAGCTTTGGAGATACCGTTCGAAATCGCGCCAAAATTTGGCACCTCCAAGTTTCGCCAGCACTTGGGCTGCATTTCATGACAGGCGAAGTGGGCAGTACAGTGGGCAGTACGCAGTACAAAGCTGAGCGCAGCCACCACGCTAAAAGTTCTCGCTGTTACTGCTGGACTCGGCGGTTTCGGCCATTTTGACATATTAGCGCCACTAATTAGCTAATTAGCGCCGCTCATGTGCGCGTGAGAGAGCGTGACTGATTTTCAGGTGACCGCAACAACTTTGGTCACAGACGGTGTTGCTGTGTTTTACATGACTTCCCTCGTCCTCCATTCCACAAACTCTGCACCAGCAGCGAAATTGCCTCCGAGTGTCGACAAGACCGCGCGTATCATTATGCTATGAATTTCCTGTTACCTCCAAAAATCGCTCCGAGTCCCTCATCTCGATGTAATACAAGGTCACAATCAATTCGAACCGGCTGGCCGAATCGCGTTTCCACTGGCAAAGTCCTTTCCATCGGATCACCTCGGAGCTGACGTAAGCGTTCTTCTCTTTTTATCATCTTTCCCCTCGTCCATTGCCGTGGAAATTTTGTTTTTTTATTGGATCAATTACCTAACGTGACACTGTATTTTGTTCGTCCTGTTGGGGCCCGATTTCACGCGGCATAACGGACAGGTGCTCAGTCTATGGTAAACATTTCAACTGCGACACGAATCGCGTTAAGAACATGGGGCGTGTTGATTATTCACTTACTTATTCCCTAGACGAGAACTCCTTCAAAACCGAAGGATTATAGCGTCGGATTTTAACTCTATATACCCATGCGGTCATCACTCGTAATGACGAATGTTCTCAAAGACCCATCAATCTGAGCACTTAGTCGTTGCTGCAGCTATTACATTTTGGGAAACACTACAATTTAACGTCCTTTTTTGACAGCTGGTTTTCGTTTCGTTACTCTGGTGTCTGCAACTTACACCGGAAATAAGTGATAGCTGACCGTTTTTATCAAACGTGGGCCTTTGTGGTTCCCACTATCAACGTTGACGAAGTTCCACGAACACTCATCAAACCCTTCTCCTCGGATCTCATCCACATCTTCATTGTGATCGTCCTTAAGACAGTGGTCAGGCTCCAAAACTGGAATGACCGCCTTCTCCTGACGGGCACGTTTGATACTTGCCCGCTGGCGGAGCGACTTGGGCTTGAAGCTTGAAGGTCTGGTGTTGGTGGCGTGCGAAAGCTGTTGTTCCGTAATTTCAACTATGTTAGTTGGGAGTGTGGGTGGCAATGCGAGTACCCTGAGTTGGGATATCTGGAATTGCAAGTAGAGTAGCATTTGGTAAGGGGGTCAGGTCAGCGTTGGTGTGAACTGGTGGGGGTTCCAGTGGTTCCGCTGAATGGATGATGTGAACGACTGCAGCCTTCGTTATGAGAAACATCTGCTCGGTGAGGCCGTCGCATCCAAGAGGTGTCTTCGTATCAGCGTCTCCATCCTCCACAGGAACCTGTCACATCTCGTTAAGAATTGGGCCAAGGCTCCACCAATCAATCTGGTAGACATATTGCAAGCCCATAACAGCCTCTGGTGCGAAATACGTTGCGGTGCCACAAAGCGAGCTCGTCGTGCCTGCATGATCTGATTGCAATGAGGCAGCGAGCTCTTTACTGCCATCCATCCATTACAGAGCACCTCCTGGTGATGGGTTCCTTGACGCAATTGGTTGAACTGTATCACTCTGAAACTCCTCAGACTTCCCAAAGCCACAAAAGATCGTACAGCCATCCTTATCAATAAGGATGTGTTCTTGTTTGAAGTTACGATGTATGACACCCTGCCGCATGCAGGGCCTCAATACCCTCGACGACTTCTACGGCGTAGAAGCAGGGCTAAACCCGCCCCAGCGGTCCAGCTGCATCCGAAGGTCTCCACCGTGGTAGAAGTCCCAGCACCTGACATCAGTGCCGAAGTTTAGGAGAAGACGACGCATATAGCATATACGTTAGACGCACCATGGTCAAATATAGGTGGACTTCATCCTGGAAACTCCTCCAAATCTTCACCACAAACGCGTTGATTCCCTCTATCGCCATGCGACACAACACGGCCTGTTCTGTTAGAGTGCACTGCACCTCCTGAGATGCAAGCACGCGTTGCTTGACGATGACCTTGAGAGGCATATAGTTCCGATCTGCTTTTGTCGTATGCAAGGATAACCCTACCCTTTGATCCTATCCAAGTACACACACCATCTCAAAGTCCAGCACTCGTACCTTGGGCAGGATATTTGTAGTGCGCGTAGTAGAGCCTGAGCGCTTCCTAGTAGGTATGCGGCGTTCGTATGGGATATTGGCAGACAAATCGCATTCTTTCGAGAGGAAGATGCTCGCGGTTCACGCTTTATCGCACTATCCAAGAAAGTCGACTTCTCCGAAGCAGTAGTGGCGCTCGAGGAGTGCATTGGTACGGAGATGTCAGGACTCACGAGAGTACCGGCTCGCTTGACAGATGCACTGTCGAGATCCTCCGTGCAAACGCGTACGAAAAATTTTCTTCCACTGAGGGACTTGATGGAAGACAGGATCATTCGAGAGGGCAGTCAAGTACCACGCTAAGGCCCTATTCTTCCACAGTAACTTTGATAGGGGCGTCATCGCTATCGTGGCGAAGCGCCGATCAATGCTGCGGGTTTCATTCCGGCTGGCTCACAGCAGATATGAAGCGCGGCGTGGGCTGGGTTGGGGGAAATTGCTTTGCGGGCCGCACCAATGCAAAGGAGCGGATCGGAAACTCTTGGCGTGGGATGGCCAGATAGGTGTCAAGTAGCTGGCGACGAAGCTCGATAATCTCGTGCGCAGTGCGGCTAAGCGTAAGGTTGCGTATATGGGCTAATAAATGAGGGGAGGAGGTAATTAGCTCAGCTCGCTATGAACACAGGCAAAGAAAATGAAATAAGTTGAACCAAATCACGCATACAACACCATAGACTTTTTGAACAAAGAAAAAAAAAACAAGATAAGATAAGGTCAAAGCACGAGGAGGACCCATCAAATCCAGGACAAGGCTACGAGAAAGAAATTTCCATAGCAGTAGGTACGTACTCTGGACATACAAGGATGGGTTATGAAGATTTTCTGCGACTCCCACTGTCCACTCAGCATTTTGAAGCCCCTCGCCAAGCTCTCCATCGTGTTGCGAACTCGTTTGAATATCCTCACGCCACAAGACCGTGACGGGCCGTCTTCCGCAACCTTGGGGAGAGTATGCCCGCAGATAGGCTGGACCTGATACGTCTGTGGGTTCGTGTTGGCCATAAAGACACGTTAGACCAAATTTCGATGGTACTCTGAGCCCTGAGTCAGCGCTAGGCTAGCGGGAGTGAGCTCGGAAGGTCCAAAACGAAGGTAAAACAAGGGTCTTTGCAAGGGAGGAGTCAGGGCAGACTTGGGTGTTACACTGTAGTAAAAACGTGGCAGAGATACAGACGGTGATAGTTGGCCTGGCGTCTGGACTATCTGACACCTGTCATATTGTATTTCATGACCTGAGCCTAGGGACCAAATAGCCGCACTGCAGTACTGCGTGTTGCTACGCCAACTTGAATCACATGCAAACTTGAATCCGAGGGCACAAAGTCGTCTTTGTATTTGTCAGCTGAGTTGGATGTGCGGGGTTTGTAATTTTAGAGTGCGACAAATGAGGCTTCACCCCCACCGACTCCCCTACGACAGCTCAACCAATATATACAGCTCTGCAGACGAACTAGTCCCCACAATGAACAGACCTTGGTACTCATGGAACAATGGGACATTGTGCACAGAGATGCGGTGATGCAGTGCATGTGACGTGCGGTGCGTGCCTGTCATGCCTTGTGGACGCCTAATATAAGGATACGCATAATCGACTCCTTCAAGACGCCTCCCTCCTGTCGATGAGCTCCCATCGGTATGTCCAGAACTCAACCCATTCGATTGCAGAAGTCAGGCTAACTCTTGGGGACTCCCAATGTAGGTTTTCGCTAAGTAATTGCTATCCAAGTTTTGTCGTCGGTCGTGCGTTCTCCCCGCGCACCATTATCGCAACAGTCAATGCCACTATTTGCCACATATTTTCCAAAGCCCAGAGGATGTGGGATGGGCCTCCTGTACGGAGGAAGAAAAGACGCAGCCTTTCCCTTCCCCATGACAACCCCGTCAATGTTTCCGGCTCTTCGCACGGTAAGCACGCAAACATAGCGCACATTGACGACACGTGTTGATGTGTCTTGTTCGAAACAGATAAGCTTCGGCATATGACCATTGACATGCTTCCAGACGACGTTCTTCTAGAAATATTCGACCATCACCGACTCGCTGCACAGGAATACGTGTTGTTCGGGCCATGGGAATGGCACAGGCTTGCACACGTGTGCCAGAGATGGCGATCCGTCATATTCGCATCACCGCGCCGTCTAAACCTACGCCTTATCTACACATACAAAAAACCTGTCAGGAAGACTCTCGACTGCTGGCCGTCATTGCCCATCTCTATCTGGTACCCCCGATTAGTGCTATACCACCCCCTATCTCCCTCCGATGAAGCCAACGTTATTTCCGCCCTCGAACACCCCGACCGCATATGCGAACTCAACCTCACTTTAACCCGCCCACTATTGGAAAAGCTGACCCCCTCAATGCAGGATCCATTCCCGGCGCTTGAATACCTTCAGCTTGGATCACGAGATCTGATGGGGTCACTAGTCCTTCCCAGCGGGTTTTTGGGCTGTTCTACCCCTCGGTTACGCCATATTGATTTGGATGGCACCCCCTTTCCTACAATACCGCGGCTTCTTTTGTCTGCCACAGACGTTGCCTTTCTTCGGCTTTACGAGATCCCAAATACGGGATACTTCTCACCAGAGGCCCTAGTGGCTGGCCTGGATCCAAAACCCAAGCTCAAGTTCCTTGAGATTTCTTTCCTTCATCCCACTTCAGATCTGGGCCAGGAAAGTCCACGCCCACGCCCACATTCGCCAACTCGTGTTGTTCTTCCTGCCCTCTCCGAATTTCAGTTCAGGGGTGACAATGCGTACCTCGAAGACCTCATCGCCAGGATTGATGCACCTAGCATAGAGCAGTTCGGAATAACGTTCTCCGACCAGCGGGCGTTCGAACTGCCACAGCTAGCCGAGTTCATTGGCCGCACGGAAAAGTTGAAGTCGTCGCCTCATCGAACGTCAATTTGGTTTTGGGAGCGCGGGTTCTCCATCACGCACTATTTTGGACATCCATCTTCCGAGCCCACGTTTCGGCTAGAAATATCATGTCACGAGTTGGCTCGACAGGTGATCCTATTAAGCCGCATATGCAGACAACTATCCCTACTCGTATCCAGTGTGGAGCGACTTGATATAGAGACGGATCACGTGCTGTCGGATGCGTGGGACGAAGCGACCGTCTCGGGTTGGGTGGATTCGGATTCGGACTCAGGCGCCACGCAGCAGTGGCTGGAATTATTCACCCCGTTCCGTAGGGTGCGGTGGCTTGAGTTGATCGGTACGCCAGTGCCGAGCATAGCCTCCGCTCTGGAGCAGTCTGCCTCTGGGAACGGATGTCGGGAAGTATTGCCGTCGTTGCAGAGTCTTCGCCTGAGGGGTTCCGCCATGTCTCCCCCGATCGAGTCGTTCGTGGCTGCGCGGCAGCGCTCCGGTCATGTCGTATCCGTCCACTTTGTGAGCGAAGAGAGCCCATGATTCCCCGAAATCAATTTGAGGATCATGGATCACAGATGTGGATCGGTTCATTAGATGGTTGCTCCCTGTGTATTTATATATTCTCTTTCAATGGGTGTATTTCAAGTCAATCCTTCTATCTACCATTTCTCGGTTTCATGTTTCTCCTGGGACGTCGTAATCTAACACTTTTTCCATCTGCTCGCGAGTCCGGGGGGAGATGATGATCTGTGCCGTTCTATCATCTATCATCGACGTTTATGTTGAACCATCAAATACCAGGTAGTGAACCGTGTCCAACTCGGGAATTGGAGATTGGGTGAGAAAGTTATGAGATATAGCTCCACCAAATATAACACGATTATAGCCAATCAGACTGTAATACACGATCGTATGGGTTATCCTACATGACCGAGTGACAATCTAGGTTCTTTCTTCACACTTCATTAAACCCGCACTTTGTAATACAGATTCCTTTGACCCGGGGATCCAGACGTCCCTTAGAAACTGCGCTGGAGCAGAAGATGGGGGAATTCATGTCGTCCGTGAATCCACAGAAGAGAAACCACGTTCACTTCTATGGGTTCACGAACTGGATGTTCCCCGACCCGATTCTCGAAGCGCCATTCTGCGTGGTTCATCCCACAGTGGCGCCCTTATTACGACAATGTTCCTGAGAGAATGAGATTGCGGCGCGGTGCATTGAATGGGTCATGTCGCCCACTCTCTCGTGGAGACCAGGTGAACGACACTTTGCTCACCATGAATGATCACTAGTTTCCCACGCTTTGTATTCCGTCGTCGTCGGCACCCCGGGTGCCCTTGTCGTCTGTCCACATGTCTCGCTTCGTGTATGCCCTATTACCTTGTCAACGACCACATTGCTTTGTCATGTGAGGGTGGCTTCAAGACCTTTCAGCGGAAACTACCCGAACTTCCTAGGATGATACGTTTCTTAAGCCTTTGCAGCTAATGGCCACCTAAAAAAGGACGATAGGCCGAGTTATTCGTAGAGAGGGATTGATTAATCCAAGAAAAAAATCACACCTCCTTCGCAGGTAGGATACAACCAAAAAAATACTGGAAGTGACGACAACGGTAGGCGGAGACGTACGTACCGAGACCAAAGGCCCAAGGACCCACGCATGGTTAGGGAAAAGGCATAAAGGACTTTTACCAACTGTAAACGTCCTGTACGCGTTTTTCGAAACCATGGGTGGGCGGATTCAACAAGTCACATTTACCGAGAATCTCGGTAAATGAGTTTTCGGTTTGCTCTTGCTTGGCTTCTCCATCACGTGTCTGCCACCGGCAATCACCGTCTGTTTTGAGTTGGTAGAAGTACTACTTTGTAAGATAAGATAGAGCAATTTGGAGTGTCATCCTGAAAATTACGGTATACACAACAGAGAAATGCTAAACACCAGACTCGGAGAGGAGGAACCTCGTGCCCGTGCATACATAAGGAAGAAATATCACAATTGTCAGATCGAAACAGAATGGCGGTCAGGATACGTCAGTGCACACTCACATCGCGAAC
>WNFQ01021368.1_pt1 | contig 10634 bp, 9 predicted proteins | sample 5400171 | NCBI WGS metagenome assembly WNFQ01 (sample SAMN13153356, study PRJNA577476) | soil metagenome | isolation source: 20 cm soil under Madrone tree | place: USA:California | collected 2016-06-14 | reverse complement strand
GCGTCCGCAGCATTCGCTCTAAGCCGCTAAGCCGCGTGTTGAGTCTCGCGAAAGCCGTTTCCACGACAGGAATAACCGCCTCGGCAGTCTCGCTCGGTTGGCGTCGGATGAGTATTGCGATGGGGTCGAGGTTGCCCAAATCGCATTCATAATCAGGCAGCAATCCGAACCGGCGAAAACGTTCGACAAGTTGCGAGCGTCGCGTGGCGACGCTCGCGCCCGCACCAGGCAGGAGGACAATGCAACTCGCGTAGCGGGAAAGTTCTTTGCTAAGCCGATCATCGTCACTCTCTTCGGCAGAGTAAAACCAGATCGCCACCTCAAAAGGTGCTGGCTCGTCCTGGGGAAGCGTCGTCGCAAGATCGACACCACCGTCGGTAATGACGGCCTCTCTTCCCAATTCGCCAAATTGCCGCTCGAGTTTCTCAGATTCGACGCCTCCGATAATGAGGAACCGGCCATGTTCGAATTTTCGCGCAATGACGCGCGCAAGATCCGAAGGGACAGAATGGATGGCCGAGCGCAACACGCCGATATTATATTGGTTGAAGCAAGGCGCAGGCAAATTTACCCTGCGGCGCTGGCGCGCGACACTGCCGATCCTGCATGCTCGATTTCATCGTTTACCTTCTCTATCGCGCGGGATCGGCAATTACCAGCGCGCTGCCGTTACCGCTCCTCTTCGTTTTGGGACAGTTTCTCGGCTTCTGTGCCTGGCTCATTCTTCCCGGTTATCGACGCTTGGCTAGACGCAATGTTTCCATCGCTTTTGGAAATGAAAAATCGCCGCGGCAATTGCGCCGCCTGGTGCGCCGCCATTTTCAGCAGTTGGGCGCCAATCTTTTGTGCAGCGTCAAACTCACGTCCATGCCGCTGGAAAAGATGGCGGCACAAGTTGAGGTGGAAAACTTGGATGCTGTTCACCGGGAATTGCGTGCGGGGCATCCGGTGGTGCTCATCCTGAGCCATCTCGCCAACTGGGAGTTATTCGCGCACATCCTGCCAAAATTCATCGGCTACGTTAGAAATAGTACCATTTACCAAAAGCTCGGTAATCGGTTTATCGATGAACACGTGCGTCGCGTGCGCGGACGGGCCGGAGTCGAAATGTTTGATCGAAGAGAAGGTTTCGAAAAAGCGATCAAACTGCTTCGCGACGGCGGTGCGATCGGCATTTTGAGCGATCAACACGCCGGCGACCACGGTTTATGGGTCCCGTTCTTCGGCCGTTTAGCTTCGACTTCCCCGCTGCCTGCATTGCTGGCAAAGCGCACCGGTGCGGCACTGGTTGGCGTGGCGATCTACACGGATGGACGCGCGCACTGGCGGATCATTGTATCGCCAGCACTGGACGGCAAGGCGGGATCTGTGGAATCGCTTACCGCGAAAATAAACGAGCTTATCGCGTCACAGATCCGCCGCGCGCCGGAAGACTGGTTCTGGGTGCATAATCGCTGGAAAACACCCAAGCCCAACTTCCTTCTCGCGCGTTACAAACGTGGGGTCCATCTGCCATCCGACATTCCGCCGCAAGATCTAAAACCATTTCGAATCCTCATTCGGTCAAGCAACTGGCTCGGTGACGCGGTGATGAGTGTGCCGGCCGTCCGCGCGATCAAGGCCGGACGTCCAGACGCGCACATTACCGTCGCTGTGCCGTCAAAGATCGCGGCGATGTGGAAGTTAGTTCCGGAAGTAAGCGAAATTATCCCGCTCCCGAATAGGTCCCTTCTCGCAACGGTCCGCTCCATCCGACATCAGCCGCGTTTCGACGTCGTGATTCTCTTTCCAAATTCTTTGCGCACGGCGGTGGAAACCTGGCTGAGCGAAATTCCGCGACGAGTCGGTTATCGCGGTCATTTCCGCAGTTGGTTGCTCAATCAGATCATTTACGAACGCGAAAAAACCGGGCCGATCGAGCATCAGGCAGATCGTTATTTGCGAGTTGCACGCGAACTAGGCGCGATCGTTCAAGATAGCTGGAGAAAAGCGCTCCCTCGCGTTCCTGATATTGCGGACGGCGCGGGGACCGTTCCTCGAGCAGACGAACCGGTGAAACTCGGCCTCTCTCCTGGCGCGGAGTACGGATCCGCCAAGCGATGGTTGCCGCAACGGTTCGCCGAAGTGGCAGCAGCGGTTGTCGCGGAATTATCCGTGCAATGGATTCTTTTGGGAACGGCGAAGGACATGGCCATCGGCGAGACGATTGCCAAGACGCTCGGCCATTCATGCGTAAATCGCATTGGCCAAACAACGCTCGAGCAACTGATCGACGAACTGCGCGAGTGCCGCTTATTGCTGACGAATGATGACCGCTTGGCGATCGGCATATTATTGTGCGGCATCAAGTAGAATGTAGCCCATGCTTCTTGCGCGAATGTCCGATTGATTTTCGTTGTATGAAAGCAGTCAGCATTGATGAAGCAATCAATGCTGTCTTGTCGATCTTGCAAAGATCTTCGGCGTCGCCCTGATTGGGTTTACAATTGATTCCCGGTTCGCAGGACGTTTGCCGTTGCTTTCGAAGGCCTTCCGGGATGATTGTTGTTTGTGACTGCCGCAATGCCGCGTATCCGAACAAAAGTGCAGGTGATGTTTTTCGATACTGATTGCGGTGGTGTCGTATCCAATATCGCCTATCTCCGGTTCGTCGAAACAGCACGCACACTGCTGGCCGAAGAACGCGGTCTTGCGCTCGCAGAAATGGCGCAAACTCAAAGATATCCTGTGGTCGTACGCACTGAGATCGACTATCGTCGCGCCGCCAAACTTGGCGATCGACTCGTCATTGAAGGCTGGCTCGATGAACTGGAGCGTGCGAAATTTTGGTGCGCATTCCGCATCATTCGACCAAAGGACAATGTGCTAATCGTCGAATGCCGCCAATCACTCGCGTTGATCGAGACGCCGGCGGCCAAACTGCTCCGCCTGCCTAGAGAATGGGAAAAATATCGGAAACCGGGAGTCGATGCACGCTCGCGTTTACCGGACACGCATGTCCGAGGAACAGGGTGACACATCGATGATCGCAGGTACCCGCGTTTTCAGGATCGAAGAGACTCTCCTTGAGCCGCCGGCCATTAGTCCGCTGCCTACACGCCATGCGCTTTTTGTTATTCTGATTGCGCTGGCAGCGCTTTTGCACGTCGCGACGATCGGCTGGGGCGACCTTTACAATGAAACCGATAGCCAATACGCCGGTGCTGCTCGCGAGATGATCGAATCGCATCAATGGCTGTTACCGACCAACGATGGCTTGCCGCGTCTGCAAAAACCGCCTCTGCTTTATTGGCTAATCGTCCTTTCCTGCAAAACCTTTGGCACCAACGAGGCTGCCGCGCGTTTACCGATCGCTCTGGCAATTGTCGTCACCGTCGCCCTCACATTTCTAATCGGAGAGCGATTGCGCGATTACTGGCAGGGTTTTCTGGCTGGTCTGATTTATCTTTCTTGCTGCGGCACGTTTCTTTTGGGACGAATCATCATGCCGGAGCCGGTCTTCAGCGCTTTTGTCGCTGGCGGGATTTTTTGTGCAATCTCTGGTTACCAACGCCGACAACATCGAGGCGCTTGGTTCGCCGGCTTCTGGATTTGCGCGGCCCTTGCCTGCGTGACCAAAAGTATTCTTGGGTTGGTCTACCTCATCACCATTCCTTTTCTGCTCGGAATTTTCTACCGCGAGGCCCGACTTCGATTTCGGGGTCTTTTCCACTGGTCGTATTTGTTGATCTTTCTGTTAATCGCTGCGCCCTGGTACATTTGGGCCGCGCGAAATTTCCCCGGAGTTTTTCACCGGCTGGTCAGCAATGATTGGCTGGGCCGTATTTTCGGAGATGATGACGACGTTCCCCGGTTGCAATTCATTGGGTTACATTTCGGATGGTGGTTTCCGTGGCTCCTTGCGGTCCTCCCGGGAGTGATTTTCGCGTGGCGGCGCGTGATGCGGCCGCGTGAGATTGAATTTGCCGACGCACTTCCGCTTTGTTGGATGGGCGTGGTTTTTCTACCGGTCCTTTTGATTGGGCAGCGCCAGGATTATTACTCAATGAGCATGTGGAGCGCATTCGCGCTTGGGGCGGCGACGATCTGGGATCGAATGCCGCGTGCGTTGCGCATCTGTGGTACGGCCGTGATTATGTTCTGCGGATTTGCCCTTGGCGCGCTCGCCGTGATTTCATTGCGGACTGCCGATTCAGGCGGCCAGCGGATCCCAAACGAAATAAGGTTTTCAGCGTGGCACGTCTTACACGATGTGCCCCCTGCAACCTGGCAAGTCTTGTGGCCAATGGCCTGCATTGTTGCGACATCACTCGTGATCTTCTCAAGCATTGCCCTTTACCTGATCGCAAACCGCCGTCCGAGGCTCGCCGCTATTGTGCTCGCGGCTGCCATGATTCCCGCCGGACTCAGCATGATCGACGGCGTCGCGCGAATGGCGCCGCACTTCTCACTTGCAAATGCCGGCCGTTTTCTGAACGAGCGACTCGGCGACAAAGGCGAAGTTGTTTACGAGGGCGCATTGCATCAAGGGAGCAGCCTTGTTTTTTACCTAAATCGAAAATTTCTTCTCCTTAATCGGCCGACGGACGACGATTCTTTCGTTGACTCTTATCCGAGCGGCAGTGTGGTGAATGAAGATGCCGTCCTCGAAAAATGGGCCGCGCCAGACGGAGTCTATTTGATCATCCGGCAAACTCGTCTCGGTTATTGGCAAAAATTACTGACGGAGCGCTTCCATATTTATCACCAAGTCACGACCTGCGGGCCGTACATCATTCTAAGCAATCAATTATAAAGACGCGCGAACATCGTCCAATAACAGCCGTCCCCAAAATTGGGTATACGGGTGCACTCGCCTGACCGGATCGCGGTCACGGACCAAAGGGCGATGCTCGTTTGCCCATTTGAAGATGGAACCATCGAGGGACTCGACATGCGTGAATCCAACAACACGCAAACGCGTTGCCAGTTCCGCAGCCCGATAACCTACGGCGTCGTAGACAACGACGTCAGTATCCGCGGTAGCCCTAGACAAAGCCGCTTCAGCGGAAGTCCCGTGATCGGCACGTTGCGCGCCGGGTAGATGACTCACGTCCCATTCGTCCGGCGTCCGAACATCGAGAAGCACAGGCGGCTGACGATGTCGATCTTCCAGCCAATCCGCCAGATCGCGCGTCGTGATCCACCGAACTTCCGGGAATTGAATCCGAAGTGACGCATTAAGCAAAAACCATTGGAACGCGCTCGTTCTGCTCGCGCTGTAGCCGGCGACTAGAACGATAAGAGCAGTCATCAAAATGCCCAGTTGTGTACGCGGTGCGCGGGGCGGATGCGGATGAACGATCTCCATTTGAAAAATTCCGGTCGCAGCGTAATGTGCCGGCTCTTTTCACCCTTCAACTCTTCAGCCTCCACGTTATGTCACAACATCGCAGTTTGAGAGGAGCCAGCACGATAGCGGCCAAGCGCAATGTTCTGAAGCGCTTCGAGCGCGTCGAGCTGCTTAAGAAGCGCGGTCAGTGGAAAGAGGGCCGAAAAGTCATTGGCCTCCCGAAAACAAAACCGGAGGCGTGATGGATTCGTTGAAGCGATCCTCTTCGATCCTTTAACGCTTAAATGTGCGCCTCAACCGTTTCCTCGCTGCAGCCGGCGTAGGTTCGCGGCGATATTGTGATGAGTTGATCGCGGCCGGGCGCGTGAGAATCAATGGTCGACCGTGCACCGATTTCAGTGCGCAACCGACGGCGCGCGATCACGTGAAAGTGGACGGAAAGCTCGTTCAAGCCAATCGGCTGCTACATATCGTCATGAACAAACCAGCCGGTTTTGTTTCGACAAGGAGCGACTCGCACGCACGCGATACAATTTTTGATTTGCTCCCGCCAAAATTTCCGCGCCTCTTCAATGTCGGCCGTCTTGATGCGCAAAGCGAAGGTCTTCTCATTCTCACGAACGATGGCGAGCTGGCGCAACGACTCACGCATCCGCGCTATAAGATCGAGAAGGAGTACGAATTGACATTGGATCGACCATGGGATCCGACGCTTGCTCCGAAACTGCTGCGCGGAGTTTTCCTCGACAGTCAGCGAGCCAAAATTGTGCGACTACATTCGGTCACGCCCACGCGTTTGCGCGTCGTCTTGCGTCAGGGAATTAATCGACAAATTCGTCGTATGTTTCACGAAATTGGCTACGAAATGAAACGGCTTGTGCGTGTCCGCATCGGTAATCTCCGTCTTGGTGATCTGCCGCCCGGGCATTGGCGGGCGCTTACAAAGCGGGAGATCGAATCTGTAGAGGCAGCCGTGTCGGCTGCAAATCGCGAACCTTTGCGGGCGGCACGCCCGCCGCTACAGCGACAAAGAAATGAAACTCGACGAGCGTAACGCGCTGATTACCGGCGCTTCGGCTGGTATAGGCCGCGAATTTGCGCGACAACTCGCCGGGCGGGCACGGTCGCTCATTCTCGTCGCGCGCCGCGAGGATAGATTAAGCGAAGTCCGTGACAAATTAACACAGCAGCGTCCCAGTCTTACTGTCCATATTCGCAGTACTGATCTCGCAAATCTTTCCGAGGTCGAAGAACTGACTACATGGCTTGAGAAGGAAAATATTCATGTGGATCTTTTGATCAACAACGCGGGTCTCGGCGATAGCGGTCCGTTCGCGGCTAGCGATCCCAGACGCAACGAGCAAATGATGCTGGTAAACATGGTCGCGCTTACTTCCCTCACCCGCCGTTTGCTTCCGCAAATGATCGCCAGGAAACGCGGCGGAATCTTAAATGTCAGTTCATCGGCCGGCTTTCTTCCGATCCCGGAATTCGCTGTTTACGCGGCGACTAAAGCGTACGTCACCAGCTTCTCCGAAGCGCTCCGGGCCGAACTTCGTAGAACAGGCGTCAGCGTCTGCGCTCTTTGTCCCGGCCCTGTGGAGTTCATTCATGTTTCAGTTGAACAAGTCGTGCACGACGCACTCGCTGCGCTGGAAGCAGAGCGCCCGATCGTCATTCCGGGTTTCGCCATGAAATTCGGGATGTTTCTCGTCCGCCTGACGCCGATGCCGCTTCTACGATGGGCTTCGCGGTTTCGGAAAAACGAAACTAGCCTGTAGCCGCTCTGTGCGTATTGCAGCTCTTCGACCGACTCATTTGTATTTGACCGAGCAACCGTATGGTTTGGTCGTCGAAGTCGTGACTGGTTTGCCGGCGAGCGATTCGTCGAGCGCGACTTTGACGTAGTTCGTCGAATTGGGAATGTCTGCGGGATTAGGCGTCGCTTTGCTGTCGATTGCGCCTTCGTAAACAACTTTCCCTTCTGGGTTAATTACAACCATGTTCGGCGTATTCTTTGCCCCATAAGCGCGTCCCGCTTTGCCTTCCGGGTCAAGAAGCAGCGCGGTCTGCTGCGTTTTCCAGCCGGTCGTGACCTTGCTGGCCGCATCAGCCGACAGGTTTCCCTCCGTCCCGGGGGCGTTGGAATCGATTGTCAGCCAAGCAACGCCCTTGCTCGTATATTCCTCTTGCAATTTTTGCATGTTGCCACTGCCGTAATGCTTTTTCACGAACGGGCATTCCGGATTAAACCATTCGAGCACGACATATTTTCCTTTGTACTGTGCTAAAGAATGGGTTTTTCCCTTCGCGTCGGTGAGCGAAAAATCTGGCGCCGCGCTGCCAACCGGAGGTGGATCAAACGCGTAGAGCGCCGTGGTTACAAGTGAAGCAACGATGGTCAGTATGAGTTTTGTTTTCATAAATTATTCAGAAGCGACAGTGCGCGAGATGGTTTCAAGTTTTTCAAGAATGATGCTCTTCGTGAGCAATTCGGGAAAAACGATTGGTTCCTCGGATTTACCGCGATAGAGCACGTAAAGTGGGACACCTGGCCGGCCAAATTGTTGCAATAATTTTGTGATTATAGGATCGCCGTTGGTCCAATCGGCTTTCAATTTAACAACGGCATGTCGCTGAAACGCTTCGCGCACCGGTGCGCTTTCAAGCACATTCGCTTCATTGAATTTGCAGGTAAGGCACCATGCCGCCGTAAAATCGACAAACACAGAATGGCCTTGCTCCAGTTCCACTTGCAATCGCTCGGGGGTGAACGCCTGCCAGTCACCTTGGAGTTGTGAATTGGCGGAGGTGCCGTTCGTTGAGCGAAACTTCCCGCCGATGAAATAAATACCGCTGCAGATTACAAGCGCGAGCAGGAGCACGATGGAAATCTGTCTCGTCGCAACCGATGCGCTCGGCACGACGAATGCGCCTTTCATCCAGCACGCGATACTCACGAAGAGCAGAAAACAGCTCGCCCAAATCGCGCCCTCTAGGCCGCGTTGCGCGCCGAGCACGTAAAGCAGGAAGAGCAGTGTCGCCAGGAGCAGAAACCCCATGAATTGCTTCACGTGGAGCATCCAAGGTCCCGGCTTTGGCAGAAAGCGCAGCCAGGCCGGTCGCGCACAGAGCAGCAAATATGGGGCGCTCATTCCAGCCGCAATTGCGACAAACATCGACAATATGATCGCTGGAGATTGAGCGAAGGCGAAGCCGAGCGCTGTTCCCAAAAAGGGCGCGGTGCACGGAGTTGCCAGTACGGTTGCGAAAACTCCCTGGAAAAATGAACCCGCTTCGCCCTCGCCCCCGCTCCAGGAAAGCAATCCGCGGGTTGTGCTTTGCGGTAACGAAATTTCAAAAACACCAAACAAATTGAGCGCAAATACGAGAACGATGACGCTCAAAAAGAGGACGAAATATGCATTCGTAAACTGGAGCCCCCCCCAGGTAATTTCGCGACCCGCGGCTTTGAGCGCTATCAACAGGGCCGCCAGACCGATAAACCATGCAAAAATCCCCCCGGCAAAAGCGATTCCACTACGCAAGATTTTCTGGCGGCTTTGCCCCGCATGCTGAACGAAACCGAAAATCTTGAGCGAGATGACTGGCAGAACGCATGGCATCAAGTTCAAAATGATTCCGCCCAGAAAACCAAAAAAGAGAAAGGTTAAGATTCCGTGCGCTGGAGTGGAACCGCCGCTCGAAGCAATCGCACCGTTTACGATTTGCCAGGCGGCACGGTCTTCACCGTTGGCTTGCTGGCCGAAAACGAGCAACCCTTCCAACGACGATAAATTTTTGTTCGCCGCCTCCATTGGAATGCGGAAGTTAATTTCGTTTCCGCTGCGCGACTCAATTTTCGGATGACCGACCACGGTGTTGTCTGGTGGCAACGGGAAGAAACCTACCGTCGGGTAATTTGCCAGCGCCGCCGTCGTTAGGCTGAGACGAAGATCAGATCCAGCGCGACTCCAATTTGCCTTTACGGTTTCGGGTAGATTTTGCGGAAGCAAGCGGCGCCAGCGCGCAAAGAGTTCCTGGTTCGCAGGATTGCTTGCCGATGCAATCGGAAGATCGACATCCAACTTTGCACTGCCGGGAATGCAGATCTTTTCGCAAACAAGCCAGCTTGCGTCTACGGAAAGTTTTACTGACGACTTGTCGATCTTGGCCGGCGGTGTGAGCTGCTGGATGAGCAGGGCTTCGTCTTGATAGCCGTAGGTTTGGATGTCGCCCGGGTCGTTCGTTTTCAACGGAATCGGCCATTGGATTTCACCCGCTTTCCAACCCGCCGGCAGGTTCCACTTGATTTCGGTCGGCAGGCCGGCGTCACCGGCAAATTTCCAGTAAGTATGCCAGCCGGGAGCCATTCGAAGCCGCAAACCAATGGCGAAAGGTTTCCCTGGAACAACAGCGTCTGTATCGGCCAACAGTTCCGCCTTGACGAGTTCCTTCCCCTGATAAGTCTGGCTTTTACCCTCGGGCGCGAGGGCGAAGATCGACAGGTAGACGATCGCATGCGCGCCAAGCCAAAATGCCGATTTCATTGTATTTAAGTAGCACTCGCGGAAGGGCGCGGCAATGTGCGCCGGCCAGCAAACAAATCGGAATAATCCTGTTCCGAGAAATTTTCCCGAACGTTAGGGAACGATAAAAATTTTATCGGTCCACGGATCTTTTACCTTGCTGCCAGATGTGTAACCGCTCACATCGACATATCTTCCACTGGCATCAAAAGGACTGAGGACGTATCCAGGTTTGCCGGGGACTAACTTAGCCGTCGGAAATTCCAGCTGCGCAGAAGCAGCATGCGTCGACGGCGAGGGTTTTGTTTTCGTTTCCGCCGTCTCCTTGCGACTCACACGCGGAGCAATAGTTGCCGACGGATTTTGAACTCTGGGGGCTACAGGTTGCGATTGCTGCTGTGTCACAGTCATCTTCGGCGCGGGAACCGGTTCGCCTGGCGTCGTAACATCGGACGACGTTGTCTCTGTTGTCGTAGCCGCGGTTGATGAATCATCGCGGTGTCCCTTCAAGGCGTAATGCACCGGCGCAGTGGCAACGCGATACGAACCGACCGCGACACCGCGGGTCACATGATACGATGTGACCGCTACATCGCGAGTCGCTCGACATCCTCCGAGCAAAACCGCCGTAAAGATCAAGGCTTGCGCGACTGCATTCATTCTAGTTCCTATACAGATGTCTCGTCATCGCTATCTGTTCAATGATTTAACGCAGCAACATCCGCCATGAAATCGGAGATGTCCTGATCAGTCACCGACCACGAACACATCAG
>WNFQ01007324.1_pt1 | contig 10634 bp, 6 predicted proteins | sample 5400171 | NCBI WGS metagenome assembly WNFQ01 (sample SAMN13153356, study PRJNA577476) | soil metagenome | isolation source: 20 cm soil under Madrone tree | place: USA:California | collected 2016-06-14 | reverse complement strand
CAGAGACGCTGTTCATTTTTGTCTTCCTTGAGCATTCGCGTGCGAACACCATAGGCGACCCACTGGCCGTCGGGGCTCAGTTCGGGTTGGGAGACGTCGCGGATTTGGAAGTAGTCGTCGATGGTGATGTTGCGGGGAGTAGCGGATGCCGGCTTGGGAGCCGATTCCTGGGCGCGAGCGGAAAGCGGCAGAACCAAAGCGAAAGTCGCGAACGCGATGCAGCGAAACATTTTCATGCGCAAAACTCCTCGGAACAGAGTTGGAGTGGGAACCGGGGGCGTAGTGTAGCAGAGAGAGCGCCGATGAATGATTGAAAAAATGTGGCGCGCCAGACGGCGAGAACTCTGCCAGCGAAAAAACAGGCGGATCAGCTATTCATAACGCAAGGCGGTTAGGGGATCGAGTTTGGAGGCGCGATAGGCTGGCAAGAAGCTGGCTAAGGATGCGACTACGCTTAGAGTGACGACGGCGAGGACAAGCGTCAGCGGATCGCGGGGCTGCAAACCGTAGAGCAAGGATTTGGCGGCTTGCGCGGCGCCGAGGGCCAGGCCACTGCCGATGACCAGACCCGCAAACGTGAGAATGCCGGCTTCACGGAGAATCATTTTTACAACGTCGGCGCGTTTGGCGCCGATGGCCATGCGGATACCAATTTCCCTGGTGCGCTGGACGACCATGTAGGCCATGACTCCGTAGAGTCCGATGGCGGCGAGCAACGCGGCCAGGAATCCGAAGAAGCCGGAAAGAGTGGCCATCAGTTCGTCTTGCAACAAAGAGTCATGCACCTGGGTCCTGAAAGGTTTGAACTGGAGGTTGATTCCGGGATTAAAGTCGCCGACGGCTTGCTTGAGGGAAGCCATCAGGGTGGTCAAGGGGAGGGTTGAGCGAATGACCAGGCGGTTCCTCGGCTGAGGCTTTTCCATTTGCGTGAGGGGAAATACGGTGAATGGCAGGTAGTCCTCATGCATGTCCTGAAATTTGTAATCGCCGGTGACGCCAACAATTTCATAGAGCGGGCGAGGCTTGCCGGGGGCTTCGTGAAGGCGAAACCTTTTGCCGAGGGGATTCTGGCCGTTGAAGATTTTTCGCCCAAACGCTTGATTGACGATAGCCACTTTAGAGGAAGTGGCAGTATCGCGGTCATCGAAGTCGCGGCCGGCAAGTAAAGGCGTGCCGATAGCGCTGAAGTAGCCTGGACCGACGAAATTTTCCCAAGCGACGTCCTTATCCTCATCGGTACCCTCAGGAATTATGTTGTCATTCCAGGTTTCGCCGCCAAACGGAAGCATAAGGCCACCGGCAGCGGATTCGACGCCGGGAACAGCTCGCACGCGACGCACAATTTCGAGATTGAAATCGAGGAAACGGTCTTCCGGCAGGTGAAGATGATCAAAATCCACATTGGTGGCGAGAATTCCAGTTTGCAGAAAGCCGGTGTTCAGAGTGGTCAAATTGCGGAGACTGCGGGCGAAGAGGAGAGCACCAACCAAGAGGACGATGGAAAGAGCAACTTGCGAGACGACGAGAATGCGACGCAGGCTGAAGCGCTCGCGGCCTCCGGTGGAGCCGCGGCTTCCGGATTGCAGGAGCGCAGCCGGCTCAGCACGAGTGGCGCGGAGGGCAGGAGCGAGGCCGAAGAGGAGGGTAGTTGCCACGGCGAGTGAAGTGGTGAAGGCCAGGACGCGCCAATCGGCACCCAGGTCGAGAAAAACCTGGTTATCCGACGTGCTGATGAATGCGACAAGGAGGCGGCTCAGGGCAAAAGCCAGGAACAGTCCGGAAAGTGAACCAGCAACCGCAAGGAGCAGGCCTTCGGAGAGAAGTTCGCGAATCATGCGGCCGCGCGAGGCGCCAAGGGCGAGGCGGATAGTGATTTGGCGTTCGCGTGCGGTGGCGCGAGCGAGCATCAGGTTCGCGAGATTGGCGCAGGCAATGAGGAGGACGAGTCCGGAAATGCCGAGCAGGAGCCACAGGGAAGTTTCGGAGTCTCCGCGGAGTTGCGAGAAACCGGTGCTGGCGGAGAAAGCGGCGAGCTTGTAGGCGAGATATTTTTTTGTAGCGTTGGCATCGTAGACCGTGGGAATGGTCTCCTGGAGGATGGCGGGCGTGACCGCGTTCATCTGCGCGCTGGCGCGGGCGATGGTCCAGCCGGGCTTCAGGCGTCCAATCGAAGCGAGCCACCAGGCGTGACGCAAGGTGAGGCGATTGTTGCGGGGATTGAGGATGGATTCGACGCAAACGGGGATGGCGACGTCAAAGGTGTCACCAATACTGATGCCATTGAAACCGGGCTGCGTGACGCCCACGACCTCAAAGGAATTGCCATCCAGAGTGAGGCGCTTGCCGACAATGGACGGATCGCCGGCGAAATTGCGCTGCCAAAAAGCGTAGCTGATGTTGGCGGCGCCGAGGGGACAGCCCGGCTGATCGTCTTCTGGGCCAAGCAAGCGGCCAAGTGCAGGCTGAACGCCGAGGACACGGAAGAAATCACCGCTGACGCGAAGGCCATTGGCGAAGCGAACTTCGCCACCAGTCGCCAGATTGTATTGGTCATTGCTCCAAACAGCCATTTCCGAGAAGGCTTCCTGGCGCTTGCGGATTTCCTCCCACATGGGGAAGGACAACTGCGAATACTCGGCGATGCGGATGGTGCCTAGCTCCTGGGGATTTTTCACGGGGATGGAGCGAAGGCGAATGGCGGAGATGAGCTGGAAGATGGCGGTATTAGCGCCGATACCGAGAGCGAGGGTGAGGACGGCGACGAGGGTGAAGCCGGGACTGAGGCGAAGCAAGCGAAGGTTGTAGCGCAGGTCTTGCCAGAACGAGGCCATATCGTCCCCCTGGGTGTATCAGACGACGGGCGAGGCGGAATGTCACGCGGGAGGAGGCGAAAAGGGAGATGCCGCGGCCGGCGTCGTTGACGAAGAGGTGCCGCGCCTCCGGCGCTCGGGTTTTTCTTTGGCATGAAACCCAGTCCTTGCGGACGGGGCTAAATTGTGGCGCGCCTCCGGCGCTGAAGATGGCCTCAAAAGGATTGCGGGGGAACTTGCGCGGCGAATGTGGCATCGGATCGAGGGGCACAATTTATCGTGCCCCTACTAGATTGTCGAACATCTGAGCTTGTCGCAAGACGTTCTAGGCATCGATCAGGGTTGGCGCGGGGGACGCGGCTTCGGGAGCGGCTTGCGCGGGAGCATTTCGTCGCGGTTGGCGGTCATGTAGACGAAGGAGGCGACGATGACGGCCATCTGCTTCATGTCCGGCTCCTGGATGCGCTCGTAGACATCCATGTTGGAGTGATGCGTACGGGTGTCGTAGTCCAGGGGATCCTGAATGAATTGGAAACCAGGGAGCCCGACGGCGTTATAGGAAAGATGATCGGTTCCGCCGGTATCGCGAATGCTGAGAGTGGTCATTCCAAGATCGTGGAAGGGTTCCATCCAGGAGGAGAAAAGCGGAGCTACCATTTCGTTGCCTTGCAGATAGACGCCGCGAATCTTGCCGGTGCCGTTGTCGATGTTGTAGTAGGCGTCGAGTTTGGCGTGTTCGGGAAGAGTTTTGATCTTATCCGTTCCGGGCTGACCCACTTCGGGATCGGCGAAATGCTGCTTGACGTAGGCGCGCGAGCCGAGCAGGCCCTGCTCCTCACCGGTCCAGAGGCCGAGGCGGACGGTACGGCGCATCTTGAGGCCGGTAGTCTTGAGAATGCGGATGGCTTCGAGCATGACAGCGGAACCAGCTCCGTTGTCGGTGGCGCCGGTTCCCCCGTGCCAGGAATCGAAGTGCCCGCCGAGCATGACGACTTCGTCGGCTTTGGCTTTGTCGGTGCCGGGAATTTCGCCAATGATGTTGAAGGACATCAGATCGTCGTCCCAGAACTTGTTTTGGATATCGAGCTGCATGGTGACGGGAACTTTCTTGTCCAGCATACGGTAGATGCGGCCGTAGTTTTCGCTAGCTATGGCGACGCGCGTAGGAGTCGGCGGATCTTTCTCTTTGTCGCGGCCGCCTCCCTGCTGGACGAAAACGGTTCCATCGTCGCTGCGAGAAGGTTCAATCCACGCGGCGACGCCTTCTTCGACGAGAAATTTCTGAATTTTGAGATTCAGCTCACGCTGGGCGCGGAATTGCGCTGCGCGATCTTCAGGATTCTGGGCCGCAGGGACGGGCTGAGTCGCAAGATCGGCGAGCTCGGCATCGGTGTAGCGGTGGGCTTGCGGCTCGAAGCGCTCGGGATTCTCGGGGATGGCGGCGGTGAGGACAAACTTGCCTTTGAGCTGGCCACGGAATTTGGCGAAGTCTTCTTCTTTCAACATGAGTGCTAGTGTCGCGTCAGCGGTTACCGGACCATTTGTCCCGGGTGTCCAAGCCTTGGGATAAGCAATCAAGGGAAACGGGCGAGGGGAAATCACCTGGGCGGAAAAACGTTCATTGGACCAGCCGCGGCCGAACGGGCCCCATTGCTCTAGATGGACGTTGGCGAGCTGCCATTCTTTCATTTTGGTGGTGGTCCAGTTGGCGGCTTCCTTAATGTTGGGGGAATTCGTGAGGCGCGGACCGTAAACGTCGGTCAGGTAACTCATGATTTCCATTACTTTGGAGTCGCCGAAGCCCGCTTCTTTGATTTGATGGATCGCGGACAAATCCGCCTGGCTGGGCGACTGAGCGGCCAAAGGCAGAACCGCCAACAACACCACGAATACCGCTAACGCACTCGCATACTTTCGCACCATCATCCTCCGACCGTCGTATTTAAATGCTTTGCGTGCCTGGAAGTTGCCCCGGAGAAGCACTCGCTTTCCATGGGACGCCGCCAGGCCCGAATCGGTTTCACCTGTTCGTAACGATTGCCCTTCCCCCATTCGCGCAGCAATAGCGTCAGTTCGTAGGGGTCAGGCGTAGCTAGACTGTTGATAACTCTGAACTTGCTTTCTCGCCGGATCGTTGCCCCCTCCCCTAGCACGGCTTCGCTCGGCGTCCTCCCGCAGGAAAAAACTACCGGAGATGATCGATTCCGGCTCCGATTCGCGGATGGATAAGCAGGGAGGACTGGGGAAGCTCTGAAGGGTTGGGACGCCTCCGACCCTCCGAAAATGGTCCACGCGGCGATCTTCCCAGCCGTGCGACAAACAACGAAATGAGGTGACACTGCCATTCGAGTCCTGCCTTGTCGCTTGTGATGGGGAGCTGTTCCGATTAGCTTTCGCCACAGGGTCATAGTCGGCAACCAGTTAGGAGGGTTCACTATGCAGCCACTCGTTGCGCTCTTTCTCAAGCCCCGCTCCCACAAACCTCTGGGCGGCAGCGTATGCGCCTAGTCCTGTCGCAGGCGAGAGGCCCTGACCAGAAGCTGAACAAATGACACCTTCGGACATCACCGCCGCAGCGCCCTCGATCCGCGTACTCTTGCTACTTGAGAACCGCCTGCTCCGTGAAGCGCTCCTTCGGCTCTTCCGCAAACATTCCGAGATTTTTGTTGTCGGGCAGGATGGGCAAACGGACCTGACTCCTCGGCAGCTACTCGATAGGCATGTTCATGTACTAATTGTCGATACAGGAGAGTTCAACCGGCTCGCGGCGAGCATTGCTATCGGAAGTGGCGGGCAGCAGACCGCATGTAAGACCATCCTCCTTGGGATGGAATGCGATGAAGAGCAATTTATTGCTGCTGTCCGTTCCGGTGTAAGCGGCTTTTTGTTGCAAGATGCATCTAGTTCTGATGTCATTTCCGCTGTCCGTGCTGTCTTCCGTGGGGAGGCCATTTGCCCTGCACAGCTTTGCACCGCGCTATTTCGATTTGTGGCTCAAAGAGCCAAAGACATGCCTGTCGCAAACTCAACTTCAAAGCCCGCTCTTACCTTACGCCAGCAGCAATTGGTGACTCTTGTCGCAAAGGGTCTCACGAATAAGGAAATCGCTTCGCACTTGAAACTTTCCGAGTTTACGGTGAAGAACCACATCTATCGAATTATGAAACAAGTAGACGCCGGCAGCCGAAGCGAAGCTGTAGAGACAATCCTGTCCTACGGCTACCCCATCAGTCCATAAAGACTTGACCGCTACCAAATCTTGCACTACTGGCCAGATTTCGGAGCCGGTTGAGGGCGAGCAGGAGTCGTGTCGCCCTTAACGTAGTGACCGTACCAAGCGAGGTAGCGCTCGAGGCGGTCCTTGATGTGGGAGGGCGTCTTGAATTCGTGGTATTCGCCGGGGTAGACGACTAGCTCGGTGGAGCGGCCGAGGTGCTTGAGGGCCTGGTACATCTGTTCGCCGCCGAGGATGGGGACGTTCCAGTCGATTTCGCCGCCCATGAAGAGGGTGGGGGTAGTGATGTTCTTGACGCGATAGAAAGGGGAGACGTGCTCCCAGGCGGCTTTGTTCTCCCAAGGGCGGCCGAGCTCGGTTTCGTAGTCGCGCTGGTAGTGGTCGTGGCCATACATGCTGGCCATAAAGGCGACCCCGGCGCCGGAGATGGCGGCCTTGAAGCGCGTGGTCTGGGCAATGATGAAGTCGGTGGACATGCCGCCGTAGGACCAGCCGCCGACGGCTAACTTTTCGGGGTCGGCAATACCCTGTTCAATGGCGTAATCGACCATGGCCATGTCGTCCTGATAGTCCTTGTTGCCCCAGTCGGCCCAAATCGCTTTGGCGAAGTCCTGACCGTAGCCTGTGGAGCCGCGGGGATTAGGGAAGAGGACGGCATAGCCGCTGGCGGCGAGCAGCTGCGGGAGGTGATCGAATTCGGCGTAGTAGGCCCAGACCGGGCCACCATGGGGACGAAGAATGGTGGGGTACTTTTTCCCAGGGAGGTAATCTAGCGGCTTATAAAGGTAGCCGGAAACAGTGGTGCCGTCTTTGCTTTTGAAATGGACGTATTCGGCGTGGGTGAGCTTGAGCTGGCTCATAAGGGCGTCGTTGGTGTGGGTGATTTGGGTGAGTTTGCCATCGGGGATGGTGTAGAGCTCGTCGGGGCGGTCGATGGTGGCGATCTGGGCGACGAGGTCTCCACTCTTGGCCAAGGAATAGTCGTTGACCATGATGCGGCCGCCGAAGGGGCGCGTGATTTCGCCTCCGGTGATGGGGATGCGGCAGACATTTTGTGTGCCATCGTCGTCGGCGACGAAATAGATGAACTTGCCGTCCGGAGAAAAGTGCGGGTTGGAGACCATGCGGTCGAACTCGAGAGTGAGGACTTTGGCCTCGCTACCGGCGACGGAAGCGATTGCCAAATGTTTGGTGGCGTAGTCGAACAGGTGGGGATCGAGTTGGGTAACGTAGGCGATCCATTTCCCATCGGGAGACCATGAGGGGGAGCCATCGGCGCCGGGATTGGTGGTGATTTGGGTGAGATGTGCGCCCTTGTCAGTGTTACCAGCGGCGACAAACCAGATGTTTGTGTCATAGGTGGCGTCGGGGTCGGGCTGGGAACGATTGCTGGTGAAAGCCAGGAGCTTGCCGTCGGGGGACCAAGCGGGCTCGGAGTCATCAAAATCGCCGGAGGTAACTTGCGTGAGGGATTTCACTGCTAAGTCGAACACATAGAGGTGGGTACGGCGGCGATCAAGGAAGCCGATTTCGTCGAGTTTGAATTGCAGGCGGTCGATGACCCAGGGCTTTTGAGTCTTTGATTTTTTGTCCTTTTCAGACGAGGCACTCTCCTTTGCGGACTTATTCTTGGCGGCGTCGAGCTCCTCAGGACTGAGGTCGCGAAGAATCAGGACGAGTTGGCGACTATCGGGTGACCAGGCGAAGTCCTCGACATCCTGCGAAGTATCGGTGAGGCGCTCGGCTTCGCCGCCCAGCCGGTTGAGCAGCCAAACCTGGGTCTTGCCTTCGTCGCGGGCGGAAAGGAAAGCGATGAACTTGCCGTCGGGACTCCAGCGGGGGTGAGAAGAGGAGTTGCCCCCAGATGTCAAAGCAACAGGTGCTCCACCGGTAGCCGGAGCCATCCAGATGCGTTCTTCGTTCTTGTCTTCCTTGAGGAGGGCGGTCTGGACGGTGTAAGTGACCCACTTGGCGTCGGGGCTGAGTTGGGGGTCGCTGACCGCGCGGATTTGGAAGTAGTCGTCAATGGTGATGGCGCGGGGAGCAGGATGCTGGGCGAGAGCGAGCGGAGCAAGTACCAGAACTGTGGAGAGAACTGAAAGACGAAACGAAAGCTTCATTCGCAATGACCCCTTGAACGGTTATGAGAGCAAAAGACAAACGAAAAAGTCTAACACAGGCACTTCGATAGACGGCGCACGCGGAGAAGTGGAAAGCTGGAGCGAGTCATTCGGTGGACCGGCATTCGGGAAGTACGAAAGCACGGTCAGCGAGGCGGAAAATATTTTCGCTGCGACGCATTTTTTTCTTGCATGCAGAGATGGGTCTTGTATTCTGCGAAGGCGAACTCGTTTTACCGCAGCGGCGAGAGCGAGTTTCCCTTAGGAGGACGAGAGTAAAAATTGAGTTCTTTATCCCTTCCCACCCAGCTACCTTCCCGTGCAATCCCAACTGTAAAAAAGAGAGTTGCTAAGCTCACGCTCTGGCCGCTGGTGGCCGCGACGTTTTTCATGGTGTCTGGCGGCACGTATGGGACGGAAGAGATCATTCACGGAGCGGGATACGGACACGGGATATTGATCCTGCTGTTTCTGCCGGTGCTGTGGTGCTTGCCGACGGCATTCATGATCGGCGAACTGTCAAGCGCGCTGCCGCAAGAAGGCGGCTACTACGCGTGGGTGCGCCGCGGCTTGGGAAATTTCTGGGGCTTTCAGGAAGCGTGGCTGTCATTGGCCGCGAGCATCTTCGACATGGCAATTTACCCGACGCTGTTTGTTTTCTATTTGAGGCAGATGTCTCCGTGGTTTGGCGTTGCGAATCATGGAATTTATGCCGGGCTGTTTGTGGTGGTGACCTGCGCGATCCTGAATCTTGCGGGCATTCGCGTGGTGGGAATTACTTCGCTGTGGCTTTTCTTTCTGCTGTCGGCGCCGTTCGCGCTGATGGTAGTGATGGCGCCGCTGAAAATGGGCGCGTTTACGGAATGGCATGGCGCGCCGGCGGCTACGGGGCTGGGCTTGCTCGGCGGAGTGCTGGTGGCGATGTGGAATTACATGGGCTGGGACAACGCCTCGACGATTGCGCAGGAAGTGGAGCGGCCGCAACGTACTTATCCGAAGGCCATGATTGCAGCGGTGGTGCTGGTGGCGCTGACGTATGTACTGCCTTTTGTGGCGGTGTATTTGACGGGGATCCCCGCTTCCTTATTTGGCGAAGATGGCTCATGGGCGACGGTGGCGGGAGTGCTCGGCGGAAAGTTCCTGGGATTCGAATGGCTCAAGTTCCTGATCGTCCTTGGCGGGATGATGAGCGCGTTTGGAATGTTCAACGCGCTGGTGCTGAGTTATTCGCGGTTGCCGCTAGCGATGGCGCGGGATGGCATGCTGCCGAAGTTTTTTGGCAAGGTGAGCGTGCGGACGCAAGCTCCTTGGGTGTCGATCATTTTGTGCGCGACGTGCTGGGGGCTGTGCCTGGGGCTGGGGTTCAGGCGGCTGATCACGCTGGACATCATGCTTTACGGGCTCAGCCTGATGCTGGAGTTTGTGACGCTGGTGGCGCTGCGCATCCGCGAACCGGAGTTGAAGCGCGGGTTCCGTGTGCCGGGCGGATTGCCTGGTGCAATCAGTTGCGGAGTTTTTCCGCTGCTGCTGCTGAGCCTGTCCATGGTGGAGAGCAACCACGAAACCGTGCTGGGGATCAACGGTCTCCTGTTCGGCGTGCTCATTATCCTGGCCGGCTTCCTAACCTACTTCATTACCGGCAAATTGAAGATTCGCAAGACCAAGCCGGTGGTGCCGGAAGAAATCGAAGACTTGGAAACAGCATAAGCGATTCCTGCTCTCAATGATTCCCTGCCGCCCGGTTCGAAAGAGCCGGGCGGTTTTTTTATGCGGCTGGGATATACTCAGCACTCTTTGGGGAAACTTACCCCATGCCAGGAGCTTCAAAACGTGAAACCACGCCGTATCGCTATCGCGGTTGTATCGTTTCTACTCGTGCTCTGTGCTTCGGTTCGATTGTTTGCCGGACCTGAGGCGCCAAAACAGTTCGATCCAAAATTATTTCAGGAGCTGCGATGGCGGCTGATCGGGCCGTCGCGCGCGGGGCGCACGCTGGCGGTAACTGGCGTGCGGGGGCAGCCGGAGGTTTTCTATTTCGGGAGCGTGGGCGGGGGAGTTTGGAAAACGAATGATGCCGGGCGGACCTGGAATCCTATTTTTGACTCGCAGACGATTGCGTCGATCGGTGCGATTGCGATTGCGCCCTCGGATTCGAATGTGATTTACGTGGGCTCGGGTGAAGCGGACATGCGGTCTTCGATCTCGTACGGAGACGGGATGTACAAATCCACGGATGGCGGCAAGACATGGGCCCACATCGGGCTGGAGGATTCGCGGCAGATTGGGCGAATCATCGTAGACCCGAAGGATGCCAATAGAGTTTTCGTTGCAGCGCTTGGTCATGCCTACGGGCCGAACCAGGAGCGCGGTGTGTTTCGTTCGAAAGATGGCGGGAAGAGCTGGCAAAAAATTCTGTTTAAGGATGAAAACACTGGCGCGATCGATGTGGCATTCGAACCCGGCAATCCA
>WNFQ01004077.1_pt1 | contig 10634 bp, 8 predicted proteins | sample 5400171 | NCBI WGS metagenome assembly WNFQ01 (sample SAMN13153356, study PRJNA577476) | soil metagenome | isolation source: 20 cm soil under Madrone tree | place: USA:California | collected 2016-06-14 | reverse complement strand
TGCCGCCACCGGTGTGTCGAACGGGAAATTCAACGACGTCGAGCTGATGCTGCTGGCCAGCGTGCTGCCGAGCGATTCCTGCAGGTCGCCTCCTCCAAACGGCAGGAAACTCTCCGAATCCGAGAAGAAAAAACGCGCCGAGATCTTGTCCTGACCCCCGCGGAATTCCCGGTCCCAGTTTGAGGTGAACTGGTCGTCGGTAAATCTTCCGGGTTTGCTCAACGCGAAGGCCCCGGTATTCACGGTTCCGTTCCTCAATCCGGGTGTGCAACCGGAGGTGCATCCCGCGGCAACCTGGCCGGAGGGAATAAGGAACGCACTCTTCGGCCCGAACTGTCCCGTGGTGTCCAGCCGTTGCAAGAGACCAGTGCCGCCGGTATTGGAAAGAATGGGATCGATGCTGGGAAGCCCAAAAACACTTTCGAGGCTGGCCGGTGAGCGGTCCGCGGGCAGGAGAGGAATGTTCGAGCTGATGAACGTGCCCGGCGAAAGCCCGCTGCGCTGCCGGGTTCCCTGATAGTTGACGAAAAAATACCCCCACTTTTCCCTGCCAACCGGACCGCCGAGGCTGCCGCCAAAAATGTTCTGCTTCACCGACGGCCGCGCCTGTCCCCCCTTGTTCAGGAAGTATTCGTTCGCGTTCAAAACGTCATTGCGAAAATACTCGTAGGCATCCCCATGAATCTCTTTCGTGCCTGACTTGAGAATCGCATTGACGTTTCCACCCCCGTTTCTTCCCTGGCTGGCATCGTAAAGCGAAGTCTGCACCTTGAACTCCTGGATCACATCGGGATTCGGCAACGGAACGTACGTTGCCTGGGCTACGTTGTAATCCGTCGCGCTGATGCCTTCGATCAGAAAGTTGTTGTTGTCCTCCCTCTGTCCATTCACAAAGAGCTTCACGCTGCCGCGGCCAAGCTGCGCCGCCGCGTTTAACTCGCTCTGCGCGCCGCTCGAAAGCGTCAATAATTGCTGATAATTCTGCGTGGCCAGCGGCAATTCCCTCACCGTTTCCGTTCCCAGGGACTGGCCTGTCGCGGCGTTCGTCGTTTCCACGTTCGTAACCTGCGCTGAGATTTCCACCTTCTCGCTCACCCCTCCTGGCTTGAGCGAGATCGTAACTTTCGTGGTCTCCGTCACGCGCACTTCGATGCCGGACGCCTTCGCTTCCGCGAAGCCCGGCTTATTTACAACCACGACGTAAGTTCCCGGAGGGAGGAGCGGCACAACGAACGCTCCGTCCGCGTTGGTCGAGACTTTGCGCGCCTGCGACTCCGTCCGTGTATTAATTATCTGCACTTCAGCTTCCCCAACTGACCCGCCACTCGAATCCACAACAACGCCGCTGATGGCTCCCGTCGCGCCGCCTTGTCCGTATGTGTCCGTACTCGTCAGGGTTCCCACCAACACCAGCACTGCAACTAAGAATTTACGTATGCCTCGCATAAGTTCCCCCCAAATGAATAGAACTGCGCCGCTCCGCGGTCGTGAGCAATCTCAATTTGGCTCGAAAACGCCCTTCTCTTGGAAAGGACGACACGCCGCAGGACACCACCCGTGTAGGACTGGCACTACCCTTTTTGAAATTAGCGTTTCACTTTTGGGGTGTCAAGGAACTAAGATACAAAAATTCCGATTTACCTCATTTGTGCCTAAATGCTGTTTCAAATTGCCCCTTGAAGAGTTCGTTTATCGGCGCGCCCGAGTCTTCCCTTGACGCCACTCTCCCCGGGCGAGACGATAGCTCAGGGCGCATTGTTCGTAACCTGCCCCATCTGCGAACCGTCTAACGATTTAGCCGCTTCCCCGTGAGGGGGTGAATATGACTACCCGCAAACTGTTCCCTTCCATTTTGGTCATTTTGGTGAGTTCGCTGTTTGTGGGCGCGCATCCCGCCGTGGCGGATTCCAGCCATGTCCGCATCATCCGCTTGAGCCTCGTTCAAGGCGACGTCCGCTTCGCGCGCGAAACGCACGGCGACCCGCTCGCGGACTCCTCGGCAACCTGGGAGACGGCTGGGCTCAACTTGCCTATCCGCCAGGGATACGTTCTGGCCACGGACAAAGGCCGCGCCGAAGTGGAATTCGAGAACGGCGCCATGGCTTTCCTCAAGGAAAACACGGTCTTGGAGTTCTATGATCTTTCCTTGAATGACTCTGCGCGAACCACGCGACTCGTTCTTCGACAGGGCAGCGCTTCTTTCTACGTGAATCCTAGAAGCGGCGACTACTTCAGCGTCACCGGTGGCGATTTCACCGTGGAAGCTGACCACCGCAGCACCTTCCGGGTGGACAATTACGACGATGGCAGTACCGCCCAAACCTATCAGGGCCGCGTTTCGGTCCTTCACAATAAGAACTCCACACGCCTTGAAAAGGGCCAATCCCTCTCCATGAAAGCAGGCGATGATTCTTCCCTGAGCGTCGGCCGTCTTCCAGAGGAAGACGACTTCGACCGCTGGGTCTCCGGCCGTATCGAAAGTGTTTCCACCGCCACGACCGCAGCGCTGCAATACACCGGTTCGCCTTATTACGCTCCCGGATTCGCCGATCTCTATACCTATGGCGCCTTTTCCAACTGCGGGGCCTATGGATTTGGTTGGAGACCGTTTGGCGTGGGTTTCGGGTGGTCTCCCTTCACCAATGGGCAGTGGATCATGGATCCCTCTTTTGGCTACACCTGGGTCAGCTATCAGCCGTGGGGCTGGGCTCCCTATCACTATGGAGGATGGCTCTTCGATTCCTCGTGTGGAGGCTGGTTTTATTCCCCGCCGGTTCTTTACGGATACCCAGGATATGGAGTTGTCCCGGGAAGGCGTTTCCCTCCCCGCGTTAATCCGCCCCGCGTTATCTATCATCCGGTGACGGCTCTCTTCGTTCGACAAGGCGGGAAAAGCGGCATCGTGCCTATGCATCCCCTCGATGAAAAAGGGAAAACTCCTTTGAATTTGGAGCGCGGTGTTTTTTCGAACGCGGGAACGAGAGGCGGAACGCCAGGGCTTATGCCCGTCGAGCACGGACAGAAATGGGACCTGTTGAAGTCACCGCCGCGCGAAAGTCTCAGCGGCAGCCTTACGGCCGCCGCGCCGCCAACGCGCGTTTCAAGAACGGTGCTAGAAAGCAAATCCGGAACTAGAACCGGTTCACTCGGCAAGGATTCTTCCATCGCCTACGACCCCAGCGAACACCGCTTCGTGAATACAAATTCTCCCGCAGCTTCGTCTTCCATCAACGAAAAAGAAATCCTCCTCGAACATAAGCGGTCTGCGGCCGCCAGTTCGACCCCACCTGCCGTCACGTCGCCGCGCACCGCGGTGGCTTCGCCGGTGATGCGAAGCGCTTCGTCTCCACCGCCGCGCAACACCGTCCCGCCGCCAGCGCCGCGCTATTCCGGCGGCGAACGCGGAAGTCCCGGCGCCAGCAGCGGCAGAAGCAGCAGTTGGGGAGGATCTGCTTCTTCGAGCGGCAGCAGCTCGGGGCGATCCTCGTCGTCCCCCACTTCTTCGACGTCGTCTTCGCATCCATCTTCCGGCCGGCCCCACTGATCGCATCGGAGTTCATCACTCCAACGGCTCTCCAAAAGGGAGCCGTTTTGCTTTGGGCAACAACAAATTGCGATTAGTGGTGGTCAGGAAAAAATCATTCCGGCATAGCCCACGACCGCGCTGCGGTCGCCGGACACATCCGCGGACGTCGCATACTTCACCAATTCCGGTTTTTTTGCCCCCAGCGCGTTCAGCGCCGTGAGCATCGCCACCGCCGGCCCCAGTCCGCACATGGAAATTCCTTCCTTGCGGCAGGTGTCGTAGAGTCCGCGCGCATCCAGCGCCAGCAATCGATCGATCGCCTTGCGATCCTTGACGCGTGTGGTGGCGTCATCCTCGTAATGATTCAAGTCCGAGGTCGTCAAAAGCAGCAAGTTTTCTTTCGAGGCTTCGAGCACTCGCCCGATGGCTTCTCCCACACTCACCAGGGATTCAAATTGCACCGTTCCCAGCGCCACGGGAACAAACGTGAAGTCCGGCGCCAGCACCTGAAGGAACGGCAACTGCACTTCCAGGGAATGCTCCGTGCTGTGCGCCACGCTGTCTTCGTGCAGCAACGGGCAGGCTTTTTTTAGCGCTTCCGCCAGCTCCTCGTCAATTTGCGCGTCTCCCAGCGGCGTGCGCCAGGCGCCGCTAGAAAGTATTGCTGCCGGCTCACCGTGTGGATAATGCCGCACTCCGAGAATGATGATTTTCCTAGGGAGCGCGATCCGCGCGAGTGTCGCGCCGGCTACCTGCCCCGAATAAACATACCCGGCGTGCGGCACCAGGCATGCCTTCAACGAAATTGGCGGGTGGTCCTGATCCCTGGAGGTGCATTTGCGAATGAGGGCTGTGAGTTCCGCGGGAGGGGAGGGGTAGAAGCGTCCGGCAACGGCAGGCAGGCGAAGCATGTTGCCGCTCCGCGAATCAAATAGGCTTCGACGGTTTCCCTTTGAATTTGATTGCTTGTTCCGTAGCGGGCAGGTAATAAACCGTCACTTTGTCGCCGTACTGATAGCCGCCCTTGTCGATGATTTGCTGCATTTTCGCGGACGCGGCTTCCGAAAGAGGGAAGGTCCTGATCGCCATGTCGTTGCCCTTGGCGCGAACGGTGATCTGCGCGCTATTTGCGTTCATCACGAAGCCTTCAAACTTATCCAGTCCCGTCTGCTTCGGCTTTGGCTTCACCGCGCTCACGATGATGGGCACCGCGGTCTCGGCCACGATAATCGGCACCGTCGCCGGGCCCTGCGCCGCAGCAGGCGCAGAAAAGACGCCCGCCCCTGCAAGCATCAGCGGCAATCCCAACCCGGCAATCTTGACGATTCTTTTCATTCCACGTCGTCCGTCGCAATTCGCAGCGATTTCAAAAACCGCACGTCCTGAGGTGTCATGGCCAGCCGCGGTATCGGCTTCTTGTCATTCTCTTCCAGAAAAGATTCCTGATCCACCTGAATCCGCAGCGACTCCAGGAAGCGGCGGTCCTGCGTCGTCAGCTTCGCTGCTTCCGCCGCGGCGGCATCGCGTTTCGCCAGCCCGATGGTCGCATCCAGCTTCAGCACGATGTCGTACCCGTGCGCGCGCACGCCCGCAATGGCCCCCGTAATGCGATCGGAATCGGACACCGTGTCATTGATGGCGTGTCCCAGTTCGCGGAGTAAGTTCTTCAGGTGATCGTCGAGTTGCAAGGCTGGTTCTCCCAGACTTCTTCGGCCATTCTAGGCCCACAGTTTGTTGGATACAAGAGTGCTTCGCTTCGTTGTCTCCAATTCGTCCACAGTACCTTCGTTCAGGTTCTAAGCTCCTCCTATTGAGCGAAACCCGCCCCTGCTTCCTGATGTTCCCCGGGTTTTGCGTTAAGATGTTCTTATGTCAACGGCCGCAAGCGCAGCCACCGCGCCCCAACCGCAGGGCGGATTTCGGCGTTTCTGGCGCGCGCTTCGCCAGCTCTTTCACGAGCTCATTGCCGCGGTCTTTGCGGTTCTCGCATTGGGTTGGCTGAACGCCGCCCTGCGCGCCTGGACGCGCGACGCTGCCCGCTGGCTCGTCGGCGTCGCCGTCGCCGTGGCCCTGTTATTTGCGTTTTTCGCGGTAACCTCGTTGTGTAAAGCGCGGAAGTTGTAGAGCAAGAGCGCAGATATTTGTAGTTAATTTCGAGTTTCGAACATCTATGTCCGATACCAAGACTACCACGCCTGTCGAACGCAAAGACAAATTCACCACTCTCTCCGGCCTTCCACTCGAACGCCTGTACACCGATGAAAATCTCTCCAACTGGGACCCCGAAACCTCTCTCGGCTTTCCTGGCGAATTTCCCTTCACCCGCGGCATCTACCCAACCATGTACCGCGGCCGCTTCTGGACCATGCGCCAGTACGCCGGCTTCGGCTCCGCCGTCGAATCCAACCAGCGTTATCGTTATCTTTTGAGCAAAGGCCAGGCTGGCCTCTCGGTCGCTTTCGATCTCCCCACGCAAATCGGCATGGATTCCGATCACCCTCTCGCCCTCGGCGAAGTCGGCAAAGTTGGCGTCGCTATCGATTCTCTCGAAGACATGGAAACGCTCTTCGACGGCATCCCGCTCGAAAAAGTTTCCACCTCCATGACCATCAACGCTACCGCCGCAATTCTCCTCTGTCTCTACGTAGCCGTTGCCAAGCGCCAAGGTGCCAACCTGCAAAAACTTTCCGGCACCGTTCAAAACGACATCCTGAAGGAATACATCGCTCGCGGCACCTACATCTATCCCGTGCGCCCCGCCATGCGCATCGTCACGGACATTTTCTCCTGGTGCCGCGACCATCTTCCCAAGTGGAACACTATCTCCATCTCCGGCTATCACATCCGCGAAGCCGGCTCGACCGCCGTCCAGGAAGTCGCCTTCACCCTCGCAGACGGCATCGCCTACGTCCAGGCCGCGCTCGACGCCGGGCTCCGCGTCGACGAATTCGCCCCGCAGCTTTCTTTCTTCTTCAACGCCCACAACGATCTTCTCGAAGAAATCGCCAAGTACCGCGCCGCCCGCCGCCTGTGGGCAAAAATCATGACCGAACGCTTCGGCGCGAAAGATCCCCGCTCTTTGATGCTGCGCTTTCACGCGCAAACCGCCGGCTCTTCTCTCACCGCGCAGCAGCCGGAAAACAATATCGTCCGTGTGGCCATTCAAGCGCTCGCCGCCGTTCTCGGCGGCTGCCAATCCCTGCACACGAATTCCATGGACGAAGCTCTCGCCTTGCCCAGCGAAGACGCCGCGCTCGTCGCCCTGCGCACCCAGCAAATTCTCGCCAATGAAACCGGCGTAGCCAATAGCGTCGACCCCGTCGCCGGCTCCTACACCATCGAATCGCTAACCAACCAAATCGAGAAAGGCGCCCTCGCGTACATTGAAAGAATAGACGCGATGGGCAGCCCTTTTGGAGGAATGCTGCGCGCCATCGAAGCCGGCTTCGTCCAGGGGGAAATCCAGAAAGCCGCTTACGAATTTCAGCAAGCCGTCGAGAAAAAGGATCAAATCGTAGTCGGTGTAAACGATTTCATCGCCTCCTCGGAAGGAAACGATGCGCGCACCATTCCCATTCTTCGCATCGACGCCGAAATCGAGCGCTCCCAAATCGCTCGCCTAAATGCCCTGCGCGCCAAGCGTGATCCCACCGGCGCCAAATCTGCCCTCGCCGAGCTCCAGCGCCGCGCCGCCACCACCGAAAATCTCCTCCCCGCCATCCTCGCCGCCGTCGAATCCTACGCCACCATCGGCGAAATCTCCGACGCCCTCCGCCGCGTCTTCGGCGAATACCAGGAGTCCGTCATCATCTGATTTTGAGTGCGGTGGCTCGCCGTCGCTTTTCCGTCCGCCTCTATCGTCCCCATCGCCCGCCTCTTCCCCTGCACCAAAGCACAGGCTGTCACCGCACTGGCTCTGTAGTATTCTTCCGCCCCAGAAATCCAGGACTCGCCATGAAACTCATCCTCGCCTCCGCCTCCACCCGCCGCGCCGAAATCCTTCGCGACGCTGGTTTCTCCTTCACCACGCTCTCTTCCGCCATCGACGAAACTCCCTACCCTGGGGAATCCGCCCACGACCTCGTCGAGCGTCTGGCCGTCGCTAAAGCCGAACTCGTCGCTGCCCGCGCCGTTGGCCCAGCCATCGTCATTGGCGCCGACACCGAGGTCACCCTCGAAGGCCATATCTTCGGCAAGCCCCGCTCCTCCGACGACGCTCGCCACATGCTCGAAAAACTCTCCGGCCTTACCCACGCCGTCGTCACCGGAGTCGCCCTCATCCGCCTTCCCGACGTCGAGCGCCTCACCTTCGTGGAGTCCACGCTGGTCCATTTCGCCGTGCTCTCTGCGGAAGAAATCTCCCGCTACCTCGCCACCGGCGAGCCCCACGACAAAGCCGGCGGCTACGCCATCCAGGGCCGCGCCGGCCGCTACATCCCGCGCATCGAAGGCTGCTACTTCAACGTTGTCGGCCTGCCCCTCTCGCGTCTCCATCACGCCCTCATCGCCCTCGGCTGGTCCGAAGACTAACTCTCCTCCACCGGCGCGCTTTCTCTGGCAAGCTACTGAAGAACCAGCCGATTGGTCATTCCGAGGGCGGAGTTTGCCCGAGGAATCTGCTTTTTTTGGCTTCTTCAGAAAAGCGGAGTCCTCGCTAAACTCGGAATGAGTCTCACCGAGGCGCACGCGAGAGAATACTGTTCCGGCTTATAATCTCGTCCATGACCAACTCCCCTCGCGAATGGCCTGACGGCTCCGCTGTTCGTCTGGATCGCCAGGACCCTTACTTGCGTCTTCAGTCCATCACGATTTACGTTCGCGATCTCGACCACAGCCTGAGCTTCTACCTCGATCAGCTTGGCTTTCACTTGGTCTTTGACGCTCGCATTCAGCCCGACCGTCGTTTCGTGACCGTCGCTCCTCCCGACGGCACCGCGAACCTCACTCTCGTCGCGCCTGAGCCCGGCTCGGAACAGTGCAAGCTGATTGGCCGGCCCACGGCCGTCACCTTTGTCACCGAGGATGTGATTGCTAAATACCGCGAATGGACCAAACGAGGAGTACGCTTCAACTTTGCGCCACGCCTCAAACGCCTCAAGTATGACGTGCAGGTGCGCGCTCCACAGCCGGCGGACTCCTCCGCGCCCAGCACAGAGCCCGCTCCGATTTGGGGCGGCGTCTTTACTCGCTTCAAGGATCCCGACGGCAATTCCTTTTCGCTGGTCAGCTTCGATGAGGTCACCCACGCCGTCGAAGCGCAACGCCGCGCCCTCGCCGGGAGGCTGGAATCCGAACGCCGCGCCGCGCAGGAAATCGAAATTGCCAAACAGGTCCAGGCCAGGCTCTTCCCCCAATCGCAGCCGCCACTCAAAACCCTCGAATATGCTGGCCTGTGCATCCAAGCTCGCAAAGTCGGTGGCGATTATTACGACTTCCTGGATCTCGGCAGCGAGCGTGTCGGTTTGGTCATCGGCGACATCTCCGGGAAAGGTATCGCCGCCGCGCTCTTGATGGCCAATCTGCAAGCCAATCTGCGCGGCCAGTGCGCCATCGCCCTCGACCAGCCGCAGCGCCTCCTTTGCTCCGTCAACCAACTCTTTTGCGACAACACACCCGACGGCGCCTTCGCCACTCTCTTCTTCGCCGAATACAACGACGCCACCGGCCGCTTGCGCTACGCCAATTGCGGCCATCTTCCCGCTCTTGTTCTCCGCTGCGACAGTACCGTGGAGCGCCTCGATGCTACCGCCACCGTGTTAGGAATTTTCAAGGATTGGGATTGTGAAATTGCAGAATGCCACCTCCATGCAGGGGACACCCTCGCCCTCTACACCGACGGCATCACCGAATCCTACAACTCCGACGACGAACAATTCGGCGAACAGCGCCTCATCGAAGCCTTGCAACACCACCGCGAATCCTCTTCACAATCCGCGCTAACTGCCATCGTCGCCGAAGTCCAGCGCTTCAGCCCCCACGAACAGCACGACGACATCACCCTCATCCTCGCCAAACACCGTGCCAGCTAGCCCTGCGGATTGACGGTGGTTTTATCCTGAGGGTGGCGAACAAGAAGACTGGAGGCCTTCATGAAGCTCGATCGCGAAGTATTGGAGAGTGTCCCCAAGGTTCTCTTACACGAACACCTTGACGGCGTGCTGAGACCGAAAACTGTCATTGCGTTGGCTCGAAGCGCAAAATACGGCCAGCTCCCTGCCAAAGATCCGGAAGACCTGGCGCGCTGGTTCCACCAGGGGGCAAACCAGGGAAGCCTGCCAAAATATCTGGAAGGCTTTGCGCACACCATCGCCGTGATGCAAACCGAGGAGGCACTCGAACGAGTAGCTTATGAACAAGCCGAAGACCTGAGCCGAGACGGCGTAGTCTATTTTGAGACTCGCTTTGCCCCAGTTTTTCACACTCGGGAAGGATTGAGCCACCAACAGGTTGTCTCCGCCGTGCTCACCGGCCTGCAGCGGGGCCGAAAGGACTTTGGAGTTTCTTCCGGGTTGATCATCTGCGCGATGCGCAATATGGATGTTTCCCTGGAAATGGCCGAGCTCGCGGTTGACTTTCGCGAGCGCGGGGTTGTGGGATTCGATCTGGCTGGTGAGGAGGGCGGGTTTCCTCCCAAAAAGCACGTGGAAGCCTTTCACTATATTCAGCGGCAGAATTTCAACATCACCATTCATGCTGGCGAAGGGTTCGGGAAGGAATCGATTTGGCAGGCCATTCAATACTGCGGAGCGCACCGCATCGGACATGGAACACGGCTAATCGATGACATTGCCGTCGCGCAGGGTAAGGCCGTGAAATTGGGTGACCTCGCTCAATACGTTCTCGACAAGAGGATTCCCCTGGAGATTTGCTTGATCAGCAATGTTCACACGGGGGCCGCCCGCAGCCTTTCCGAGCATCCCTTTAAGATTTTTTACCTGGAGAAATTTCGCGTCACGCTCAACACCGACAACCGCTTGATGAGCGACACGACCATGACCCGGGAATTCGAGGCGGCTCGCGATACCTTTGGTCTGTCCTTGGAGGACTTTGAGAAGATCACCATCAACTCGATGAAGAGCGCCTTCCTTCCCTATGACCGGCGTTGCGA
>WNFQ01014388.1_pt1 | contig 10635 bp, 9 predicted proteins | sample 5400171 | NCBI WGS metagenome assembly WNFQ01 (sample SAMN13153356, study PRJNA577476) | soil metagenome | isolation source: 20 cm soil under Madrone tree | place: USA:California | collected 2016-06-14 | reverse complement strand
CAGATTGCGTACGCAGAGATTTTTGTCACAGAAACCCTGTGGCCGGATTTCAACCGTCCGCGTTTACTCGAAGCTTTCGTAGATTTCCAGAAACGCGACCGCCGCTATGGCGGCATCGGCGAAAGTGAAGAAGTGGAACCGAGCGCGTCCAGGCTTGCCCGCAAGTAGCTGAACTACTGCTGTCCCGAATTCGTTTTCCTCCACGAAGCCTCTCCCGTTATGATGATTGGTCAATTCACTCCACTTCCTTTGCCGAGGCAGAACACTCATGACCTGGAAACGCGTGGCGACCGCGGTTGTGCTGATCCCGCTGGTCGTCGGTCTGGTGCTCGCTGCGCCCACAGCGCTGGTCGCTATAGCGCTCGCACTGCTGGTTCTGCTGGCAATCTTTGAATATTTTTCCTTGGGCGAAGCCATTGGTCATCGTGCGTACCGCCTGTGGACCGCCTTTTGCGCGATGCTGTTGGTGTACGTGCAATATCTTGCGGCTATGGACGCGCAACATTCGCTGAACGAAGGGCCAGCAATTCATCGGATCCTTGGACTTTTCCGGCTCGCAACTCCTTCGGTCGCGGATGTGCTATTCATTTTTCTTATGGGTATAGCGATCCTCACTCTTACCACGCGTCGTCCAATGGTTGAAGCTTTGCCGGCGGCGGGAGTCAGTTCGTCCGCGCTTCTGCTGGTTGCGCTTCCGCTGACGTTCGCCATTCGGCTGCATGGCATTTCGCTGGTCGGCAAATATCTGCTGCTCTTTTCTCTGGTCATCACATGGATTGGAGATAGTGCGGCTTATTTCGTTGGTCGTGCCATCGGAAAGCACCCTTTTGCGCCGCATTTGAGTCCGAAAAAGACTTGGGAAGGCGCCGCAGCGAGCTTTCTTGGTTCGCTCCTGATTGCAATTGCGCTTGCGGCTAGCCATCTTGTGAACATTGCGGTGATCCATTTGATCGGCATGGCCGCGGCCTGCAACGTGGCTGGGCAAATGGGCGACCTGCTTGAATCGGCTTATAAGCGTAGTGCCGGGGTAAAGGATTCTGGCACTCTGTTGCCGGGCCATGGCGGAGTACTTGACCGTATAGACGCACTCATCCTCGCCATCCCGGTTGTCTGGTATTATTGGTTGTGGATCTACTCGCCGCGCGCGTAAGTCCGCTGGGTCTCCGCCTCAGGTCTCAAACTTAAACTTAAGGATCTTTAATTCGTGAAGCAGCTTGCCATTCTTGGTTCGACCGGTTCGATTGGCCGCCAATGTTTATCGGTGGTAGATGCGCTAACGCCGCGCTTTGGCGTGGTCGCATTGGCAGCTGGCGGCAACCTGGACGAACTGATCGGGCAGATCGAGCGGTACCAGCCGGAAATTGTTTCCGTGGCGGATGTGCAGAGAGCGGATTTGCTTTCGTCGCGTTTACGTGAAAAGGGAAGTGCCAAGCTGCCGGCAATTCATTATGGGGCGGAAGGAATGCTGGCCGTCGGCACCCATGCCCAAGCCGACATTGTGGTATCCGCAGCGGTCGGCGTGGTTGGCCTTCCGGCGACCTACGAGGCCGTAAAACTTGGCAAGACCATTGCGCTTTCGAACAAGGAAGTCTTGGTCGCCGCGGGCGAGTTGGTTATGGCCGCAGCGCACAAAACAGGCAAAGAACTTCTTCCCGTGGATAGCGAGCACAATGCGGTTCACCAGTGCCTTAGGGGCGGGGCTCACGGCGAAGTTCGCCGACTGGTGCTTACCGCTTCCGGAGGGCCGTTCCGCAAGAAGCCCATCAAAGACCTGGAAAATGTTTCGGTCGAAGAGGCGCTCGCTCATCCAAACTGGAAAATGGGCAACCGCATCACAATTGATTCCGCCACCATGATGAACAAAGGCTTCGAAATTATTGAAGCGCGCTGGCTGTTTGATATGAAGCCTTCTCAAGTGGATGTGGTCATACATCCGCAGTCTACAATTCACTCCATGGTGGAATATGTGGACGGGTCGATTCTTGCGCAACTCGGCGCAACAGATATGCGCATGCCGATTCAGTATGCGTTAACCTATCCAGAGCGGGTGGCATCTAACCAGGTAGACCTGGACTGGGCCAAACTAAAGCGTCTGGACTTTGAAAAGGTTTCCACGCGCCGTTATCCCTGCGTGCGGCTGGCCGGCGAGGCCATGAAAAAGGGCGGGGCCTGGCCCTGCGCTTTAAATGCGGCGGACGAGGTCGCGGTCGCGGCATTCTTGGAACGCCAGATTCCGTTTCTTGGGATTGCGGAAGTTGTGGAATCGGTCTTGTCGCGGACTCCGCGGGTTCGCATCGAAAAGATGGACGACGTGCTCGCCGCTGACGCGGAAGCCCGGCGGACAGCGAAAGAAGAAGTAAGCCGGCTAGTTGCAAAGGTAATGGCGGTTTCGGTTAATTAAAAGTGAAGGTGATCGCGTTGGCGGTTGCCTTTCAAAAAGGTTGCTCGCACTATGGCATTAGATATTTTGATTGGCGTCGCCCTGGTTCTGGGCATCATCATCCTGGTCCACGAGTGGGGACATTTCATCGTCGCGCGACTGTGTGGCGTGCGAGTTGACGTATTTTCCATCGGATTCGGTCCGCGGCTCTTTGGCTGGAAGCGCGGCGCTACCGATTGGCGCATCAGCGCTATTCCGCTTGGCGGTTATGTCCGCATGGCCGGGCAGGATCTCTCCGACGTCGATTCCAACGATGTGGCTCCCACTGGGGCTTCCGATGAATTGATGAGCAAGCCGCGCTGGCAGCGCGCGCTGATCGCGTTTGGCGGCCCTGCCGTCAACTTTGTGTTGCCGCTGATTTTGTTGAGCGTGCTGTACGGCGTGGTGGGATTGCCTGAATCCAGAATTCTCAAGCAACCCTTGCTGGTGAGCTACTTATCGACCTCGTTGGCCCAGCCAAGTCCGCTTCAACCGGGCGACCGCGTCGTTGAAATCAACGGTCTTAAGAATCCCACTTGGGAAACCGGCCTGGAGCAACTCGAGCATTTGCAAGCCGGCGCTCCGATGACACTGGTCGTCGAGAATCATGGAGTTCAGCGCACCGTGCAGACTACGGTGAAAGATCCGACCTCGTTCGGCTGGCTATTTGGTTTCGTGCCATTTCCTCCGGTGATTGACGAAGTTAGCCCGCGCACACCTGCAAAACACGCTGGGCTAAGAGCTGACGATCGCATCCTGGAAGTGAATGGTACGCCGATCACCTACTGGGGCCAGTTTGTGGATGCGGTGCACCAGTCGCAAGGCCACCCGGTGAACTTGAAAGTCGCGCGAAATGGCAAACCGCTTACGATCACTGTTAGCCCGCAGAAAGGGCTTTCGGATAGCGCGGAAAATAATTGGCAGATCGGCGTGGTTAATCAGGACGATACTATTATTTACAAGCGAGTGCCGCTGCGGGAGTCAACGGAGTTTGCCGTGCGTCGTACCGGCGATTACTTTACCCAGACGCTTGCAGTGGTGGGAAAACTGTTCAGCGGGCGCGCGTCGGTAAAGCAGTTGCAAAGCGTCGTCGGCATCGCGCAGGTGTCTGGTGATGCGGTACACCGCGGACCTTCGCAGGTGATTGCGTTGATGGCGTTCATCAGCGTGAACCTGGGCATCTTGAACCTGCTGCCGATACCGATTCTCGACGGCGGTCAGATCCTGTTATTGAGTATTGAGGGCTTGATGCGCCGCGATTTGAGCATGGCCGTCAAAGAACGCTTTGTTCAGGTTGGCTTTGTGTTCCTTCTGCTGCTGTTTGCCTACGTCATGTACAATGACGTCGTCGGATTGATTCCGATTCATTCCTGATCATCTGGCTGGCAGGAAAACCAGAGCAGGAAAAGGAATTTTAGAATGTCCGCCACGCCTGCGCATCGCGCTTCGACTGGCGAGCGCATCAACAGTCCAGAAACTACCGACAATCTCATCAAGGTTCTTGGTGAGCGCGGCATTCGTCTGACACGCCAGCGCCGCGTGATTCTGCAGGTGATGGACGACGCCCAACAGCATCTCGATGTGGATCAAATTTTAGAACGCGCCAGGCAGATTGATGCCGGCGTGCACCTGGTCACCGTTTACCGCACCATCGAACTTCTGAAAAAAGAACGCCTGATCGACGAACTCGATCTTCTGCACCTTCGCGGCGACCGCCATTACTACGAAACGCACGGCCCTCGCGATCACATTCATGTGGCTTGCTTGAAGTGCGGGAAAGTACGCGAGTTCGAAAGCCGCCTCTATGAGCAGCTTAAATCGCAGATTGAAAAAGATTTCGGCATGAAGGTCACCATTTCGCGCACCGAAGTCGGCGGCTACTGCGCTGAGTGTCTGGCCAGCGGCGGGTCTTAACCGCATTCCTGCGACGCACGTGGGAACCGATTTGCGAGGGCGGTGTCTAAGTCCTTATGACTAGTGCGCTCACCTTAGCGCGACAGCGCAGTACTGCACCGATTCTGGCATTGTCTATTCTAGTGGGCATACTTTTCTTCCCGGCGCTTGAGCGAGCCATCGACGCTTGGTTATATCGGCCGGCGAAAATCTCTGTTGAATGCAAGGATGGAAGCTGCACGTGGGATATGCGAACGATATGGCACTGAGTGGTCTACTAACGAAACACCAGGAGTCGAAGGTTAGTCCGACAGCATGAGAATTCTGAATTTTCGCAGCAACGTAAAAAACCGATTTGCAGAGGCGATATCTTTCGCGATCTGAGCGCGCAATTCATCCGGGCCAGAAAATTTCTTTTCGCTGCGCAATCTCTTCCAAAACCGTACCTCCATCCGCTTCGCCGAAATTGGTCCGGAAAAATCCAGCAGATGGGTTTCGACAGTCAGCGCACTCCCATTGAAGGTGGGGCGAACGCCAATGTTGGTGACCGAGCGCCGGCTCTTGCTTTCGCCTTGCAGCAGCGTACGCGTGATATACACTCCGCCAGCCGGCAAGAGTTCCTGGTCCGCGCGTAAGTTCAGCGTTGGGAAGGTGAATTTGCTGCCGGTTCCGGTTCCGCTGACGATCGAGCCGGTCAGTACGAACGGCCGCCCCAACAGCCGACCGGCTTGCGTAACTTCTCCTTCGGTGATTTCGCGGCGGATCACGGTGCTGGAGACGATTTCGCCATGCGCCATGACGGGTGGGATGCTGACCACGTCGAATCCGTGGGTTTTTCCGAGTTCGCGTAACAGCTGCGTGTCGCCGGCTTGTTTGTGGCCAAAGCGGAAATTCTCTCCGACCAACAGAGCGCGAACGCGCAGTTCGTTCACCAGAATCTTCTCGACAAAGTCCTGTGGACTGAGTTTCGACAGCTCCAGCGTAAACGGCATCACCACTGCTGCTGCAACGCCGACCGCGCGAAACCACTCCAGGCGTTGTTCATTCGTGGACAGGCGCTTCGGCGCGGCCTCTGGCCGCAATATTTTTAGCGGTGCTGGTTCGAACGTGAGCGCCGTCGCTACAGCACCGCCTTTGGCGGCACGGTCCGTCGCTTCCTGCAAAATCGCCTGATGACCCAGATGAATTCCGTCAAAGTTGCCGATGGCCAGCACGCTGCCGCGGCCGGTCAGTCCGTAAAATTCCCTCCATTCTTCCGGCGCAGTGAACACCGCCAAACCGTCGAGACGCAGTACGATGAACTCGGAACTCTTGATCGCCGACGGAGCGTCGGTTGCCGCGCGTTTTGGCTTGATTTTTTCCACTAGAGCCACCGCCTGCTGGACCGTCTGGTGCATGGGATGAGGCGTATCGCGCAGCGCATCGAGAATCACGTCATCGAGACCTTGTAACAGCGCCAGCGATGATTCCGGCACGGAATTAAAATCCGTGAGATACGCGCCGCGTCCGAAGCGAAATCCAAGCACAGTCATTTCGCCGTGCACCAGCGGGATGGGCGTAATTTTCACTCCCAGGAGTTCAAACGGCCCATCGATTTCTTTCAAGACTACACTGGGTACCGTGCTTAATTTTGGTTTCCCGTCGAATGCGTAAGAAAAGGCCCGGCGCACAATTTCAAACGCCTGTTTATTTCCGTACACCGGCATCGGTTGCGAACGGCCGAGGCCCAATGGCCGCAAATCGTCAAAGCCCATTACATGGTCGGCGTGGCCGTGTGTCAGGAGCACCGCCTCAATTTGATCGATACCCGCTCGCAGCGCTTGCGTGCGAAAGTCCGGAGTCGTGTCGATCAAAACGTTCTGGCCATTTCGTGAAAGCAGAATGGATGTGCGCATCCGGTTGTCACGCGGATCGCTGGAAGTGCAAACGGCGCAATGGCAGCCGATGGTTGGAACTCCCATGGAGGTTCCGGAGCCGAGTACCGTCAACTGCAATGGGGTTCCCGAACTTCCTGCCGAAGATGAATGGGGTTGCAAAGTATTTGCGGACATGATGCGAATAGGAAACGCGGCGCGCTATGTTGTGACGATACCCGCTACCGGCCTTTGGCCTTGGTGGCCGCTTGTGCGGCTTGCGCAGCCAGCGCCTGATTGACTTCAAGATAGGTCATTTTCAATTTGCCGAGAAGATCCAGCAACAGGCTGTCTTCTTCCGGGGCCAGGTTGCCCTTGGTTTTTTCATGCATTGCGTCCAGCATATCAATCAACTCGCGCGCCGCTTCCGGATCGATCACCGGCTGTCCGGTGCGCGGATCGGTGTAGGCGCCCAGCACCATTGCGCCGTTGCTTCCCAGCATGCGGATTAAGTTTTCAAAAGGCGCGGAACGCTTGGGAGTTTCCGCTGGCGGCGTTTCCGCTTCGGGCACTGGCGCTGGCGGTTGCGGAGCTTCGGCTGCTTTTTTCGTTTCTTGCTGTGCCTCGCGCTGTTGCTCGGCCACAAATTCCTCGCGTAATTCGCCTTGCGTCGTAAATGGCCTACGGTCGATTACGCGAAACGATTCTTCTGGTTTCTTCTCTGCCACGGTTTTGACCCTCAACTAGAGTGTATGCTGCAAGTTTAGCACGGCTTGGCGCGCAGGCGTTTTCGCCATGTCCGCGCCGGTTTACTTGAAAATTTGCATTCAGGGCCGTAAAGTCTTGAGTTTGTACACGAGGAAGCACTCTCGCCGTCCGATGCCGCCAACCAAGAAGAGCCGTAAATCTAAGAAACGCGCCGTTGCCCGCAAAAAGACCGCCGGCTCGCGCAAGGAATCGGCCGGTGCGTGGTTCGAACGCCTGGTTGCGCTGCAGGCCCGCCTGCGCGCTCCCAATGGCTGTCCCTGGGACGTCGAGCAGACCCATTTGACGCTTCGAACCTATCTGATCGAGGAGGCTTACGGAGTCCTGGAAGCCCTGGAAAGCGGGGACGACGCGAAATTCGCGGAAGAACTGGGCGACTTGCTGCTGCAGGTTGTTTTTCATGCGCAGATTGCCAGCGAAGAAGGACGCTTTAATGCGGCTGACGTGCTGCGCGAGGTTCATCAAAAAATGGTGCGCCGCCATCCTCATGTTTTCGGCGAAAAACGCGCCAAAGACGCTACCGAAGTGCTCAAGAATTGGGAGCAGATCAAAGCCGAAGAACGCCGCGCGCAGAAGTCGCAGCAGGGAACAGAGCAAATTGAAACTTCCGCACAGGTATCCGCCTCATTGCTCGATGGAATTCCCCATACGCTGCCCGCGGTCATGCAGGGCTATCAACTCACGCGCCGCGCTTCGCGCATCGGCTTTGATTGGGATGACGTAGAAGGAGTTATCGCAAAGCTTCAGGAAGAACTGGGCGAACTTCGCGCAGCGCGAGCCCTACAATCGCGGGAAAAAATCGAAGACGAACTTGGCGACGTGCTCTTTGCCGCTGTCAATCTGGCGCGCTTTCTGAAAATCGATCCGGAAATTGCGCTCAAGCGCGCCAATGCAAAATTCACTTCGCGCTTTCGCGAAATGGAACGCCTGGCCCGCTCGTCCGGCCGTGCTCTTGCTGACGTGCCTCGCAGCGAGATGGAACTCCTCTGGGATCAGGCCAAGACCTCGGAACTTGAGAAATCGTCACCGGTTCGCGCACGGAGGGCCGCCGTACGGACATGAACGCGGCCACAAACGCGGCCATTACTGTGCGCAGCTGTGAATCGCTGGAGGACTTTCACGCCTGCGTCGCCCTGCAGCGCGAAATTTGGGGCGAGGATGACCTAGAAGTCGAACCGGCAACCCTATTTGTCGTCGCCGCCCATACCGGCGGACAGGTAATTTGCGGCTACGACGGGACCACTCTCGTGGGTTTCACGCTGGCGCTCGCGGCTGTTCGCAATGGCGCGCCTTTTCTGCACTCGCACATGACCGGCGTGCACGCCGATTATCGCGACCGCGGCGTCGGCCGCATGCTCAAGCTTTTCCAGCGCGATGAAGCCCTGAGCCGAGATATCCGGTTGATTGAATGGACGTTCGATCCGCTGGAGTTGCGCAACGCCCATTTCAATCTCAATCGCCTGGGCGCAATTTGCCGCCGCTACTTGCCGAATCTGTATGGGATTACGACTAGCCCGCTGCACCGCGGCTTGGCCACGGACCGCTTGATCGCCGAGTGGTATCTGGACTCTCCAAGAGTCGCGGCCGCCGTGAGCGGCGAACTTGCCCCGTCGCCTTCCAGCGCGACCATCGAAATTCCAAGGTCCCTCGACGACTGGAAGCCCAGCGATCTGCCGCGCGTACAATTGATCCAGGCAGCGATTCGCGAACAGTTTACCGAGGGCTTCGCCAAGGGTTATGCCGCAATCGCGGTTTCAAAGACTTCTGACATCACTACCTACCAGCTGGCTCCTTGGAGCGAGTTCTAGGCTGTTATGCGTATCGAACAGCTCACGCTCCGTGAACTCCAGATGAAGCTGGTAGCTCCGTTCCAGACCAGCATCGAGACCACGACTGTCCGGCGTATCCTGCTGACCGAGGTGGTTGTGGACGGGGTGTTGGGGTGGGGCGAGTGCGTCGCCGGTGAAACTCCGTCTTACAGTCCTGAGACGACAGATACGGCATGGCACATTCTGCGCGACCATTTGTGGCCGCTGCTTAGGGGAAAGCGGTTCACCTCAGCATCTGATGTCTGGCATCTGCTCGCGGTGCGCGGTCACAATATGGCCAAGGGCGCTCTCGAATCGGCAGTGTGGGACGCAGAGGCAAAGCAGAAAAATATCTCCCTCGCGAAACTAATCGGAGGAGTTCGCACGGAGATTGCCAGCGGGGCATCGATAGGAGTTAAAGCTTCACTCGAGGAGCTGGTACAAGCGGTTAAAGTAGAGCTTGAAGCCGGCTACCAACGTATCAAAATCAAAATTAAGCCCGGTTACGACCTTGAGCCTGTTGGACGGCTGCGCAAGGAATTTCCGTCCGTCAAATTGATGGTGGACGCGAACTCCGCTTACACCCTCGCCGACGAACTTCTCTTGAACAAGCTCGACGAATATTACTTGATGATGGTCGAGCAGCCGCTCGGCTGGGATGACTTGTACTCCCATGTCCAACTCCAGAACAAGCTCATCACTCCCATTTGCCTAGATGAATGTATTCATACCGAGGAGCAAGCCCGTGCCGCGATTCGGCTCGGCGCATGCCGCATCATCAATATCAAATTGGGCCGCGTCGGAGGCTTCACGCCTGCACGGCGCATCCACGACCTTTGCCAGCAGAATTCTTTCCCCGTCTGGTGCGGCGGTATGCTTGAATCGGGTATTGGCCGCGCCCACAACATCGCACTCTCAACTCTTCCCAATTTCACGCTGCCAGGAGACGTCGCCGCCAGCAAACGCTACTGGACAGAGGACATCATCGAGCCCGAGGTAACCATCTCCAGGCAGGGCGTAATTCAAGTTCCCGATGGACCTGGGATTGGATTTACTCCGCGCCTGGACTTGATCGAAAAATGGACCGTGCGTAAAGAAGTGTTATCGCCGAATGGCAAAAGCATTTGAACGTGGCCGGGCGCCACGCATAATGGAGGAACGACGCCTGTCACGCAGAGACTTCGCATGTGCTGACTCGTGCGAAAAAGGAATTGTCGGAGGAATCGTTCGTGTCGGTTAAACTATTACGAGAAGGCGGCCCCGCAGCACGCATCGCGGTAATTCCCGGCGACGGTATTGGGAAGGAAGTCACGCCGGAGTCGATCAAGGCGATTCGCTCTGTTCTAGAGTCGGCACGCCGACAAATTGAGTTCGTCGAATTTGACTGGGGCGCCGATAAATTTCTGCGCGAAGGTGTGACTCTTCCTTCCGGCGCGGTTGAAATGCTGGCCAACGAATTCGACGCCATTCTTTTCGGCGCGTTGGGCGATCCACGCGTTCCGTCCAATCAGCACGCTGCGGACATTCTTCTTGGGCTTCGCTTCAAGCTGGACCTCTTTGTGAATGCCCGCCCGGTCGAACTTTTCCATGACCGCCTCACGCCTCTCCGCGACCGCTCGACCAACGACGTGCGCTTCATGGTCTTCCGCGAAAATACCGAAGGTCTTTACGTCGGTGTTGGCGGCTTCTTCAAGAAAGACACAGCCGACGAGATCGCCGTCCAGGAAGATGTCAATTCCCGCAAAGGCGTTGAACGCATCATCCGCCACGCTTTCGATTATGCCCGCCGCAATCAGTTGAAGCGCGTGTGCATGAGCGACAAATCCAACGCGATGACCTTTGCCCATGATCTCTGGCAGCGCGTCTTCAAGCAGCTCCGCCAGGAGTATCCTGAAAT
>WNFQ01004509.1_pt1 | contig 10638 bp, 4 predicted proteins | sample 5400171 | NCBI WGS metagenome assembly WNFQ01 (sample SAMN13153356, study PRJNA577476) | soil metagenome | isolation source: 20 cm soil under Madrone tree | place: USA:California | collected 2016-06-14 | reverse complement strand
CAAACCTGCAAATGTCTTCGTGACAACCCAAGGCCAGGCCAAGATTTTGGATTTCGGGTTGGCGAAGCTCATCCCTGTGCTCACCGCCGCCGAAGATTACCCGGGACGCGAGCACCGAGCTGACGGCGTGCCTGGCGACCCGGGAGAAACCGCGCTCAAACCAGGATTAGACCTGTTGCTCAGCCGAACCGGAGTGGCGATGGGAACGGCGGGTTACATGTCGCCCGAGCAGGTGCGGGGCGAGAAGGTGGACGCGCGCACGGACCTGTTTTCCTTGGGTCTCGTGCTCTACGAAATGGCGGCGGGACAGCGCGCATTCACTGGAGAGACCGCGCCCATACTGCACGATGCCATCCTCAGCCACACGCCGACGCCAGTGCGGCAACTGAATCCCGAACTGCCCACTAAGCTCGAAGAGATCATCAAGAAGGCGCTGGAAAAGGACCGCGAATCGCGTTATCAGACTGCGGCGGAAATTCGCGTAGATCTGGAGAGCTTGCGACGAAAAGTGGAGCCAAGACTCCTGGGCACCAGGTGGCGAAAGATGGCGGCAGGTGTTGCTGCATTGTTCGTGGCAGGCGCGATTTTCTGGATCGCCAACCGTCAGTCGTCTTCCTCTAATGCAGCGCCCGATCTAAAGCTACGGCAACTCACCAGTAATTCCGCCGACAACCGCGTGACCAGTGGGACGATTTCACCCGATGGCAAGTATCTGGCATACGCGGACGCCAAGGGGATGTACATCAAGCTCATTGCAACTGGCGAGATCCGTGCCGTCCCTGAGCCGGCGGGACTCACGAGTGAAGGTGTCGGGTGGGGGGTTGGTCCCTGGTTCCCCGACGGCGCCAGATTTCTCGCCGATGCTCATCCCCCGTTGCAAAGCACCGATGATTGGAATCCAGGGGGCGCCAGCATTTGGATGGTTTCAGTGCTCGGCGAAGTGCCGCGTAAGCTGCGCGACAATGCGGGTGCATATTCCGTTTCGCCGGATGGCTCCGCAATCTCTTTTGGAACAAATATGGGAAGACGTGGCCCGCGCGAAATTTGGCTGATGGACCCCGACGGGGAGCACGCGCGGAAGCTCTTTGAAGCCGACGAAGACGGCTCCGTCTTCAATCTCAGCTGGTCGCCCGATGGGCAACGAGTCCTTTACCAGCGGACTGACAAGTCCGGCGACACACTCGTAAGCCGCGACCTGAAAGGAGGACCTCCCACAACTCTATCCCCGCTCTCAGCTTCCGAAGCAGCGAAAGTCCGTGACGTTTCGTGGTTGCCAGATGGTCGAACGATCTGGGCCAGGGATGAACCCGAAGCCATTCTTCCCACCTGTAACTTCTGGATCATGCGATTTGACTTTCGCACCGGCAAAGTCATCGAAAAACCGAAGCGCCTCACGAACTGGTCGGGTTTCTGCATGGCCACCACGGGTTCCACCGCGGGTGTCACCGCGGATGGCAAGCGTCTCGTATTTCTGGCATGGGAAAGCCACCTTACGTCGTACCTGGCTGATTTGGCTGCGGATGGAACACGAATTCTCAGGCCCAGGCGCTTTCCTCGGAGTGAGGGTTCGGACGAGGCGCTGGATTGGACGCCTGATAGCAAGGCAATCTTCTTCGAGTCGAATCGCACTGGCTCTGGTGCGCTATACAAGCAGTCGTTGGAGGCGGACACGGCTGAACGGCTCGCGACCGGAGGGTTCGGCCGATACACTCAACTGACTCCCGATGGAAAGTGGGTTCTCTATTTGAAGTGGCCGATCACAACGCCAGAACCAGTCATGCGTGTCCCGATCGCCGGCGGATCTCCGGAGGAGCTATATGGTGCGAAGCCTTCGAGCGCACTCACCTGCGCAAAGCCTCCGTCTGACTTGTGTGTAATTGCGGAGCCGGCCGACGATCGCAAGCAGATGACGGTCTCGACCCTCGACCCTGTGCATGGACGCGGTCCAGAGCTTGCCCGCTTTGACCTTGATTGGAAGGCGGACGGTTGGCCGTTTGAGCTTTCTCCCGATGGCACCCGCGTTGCTGCTATTCCGAGTCCAGAGGGGCCTATCTACATTCTTTCCTTGCGCGGCCAGGCGACGCAGCAAGTCCACGTGAAAGGTTGGAGCAACCTGGGGTGGTTAAGTTGGGCCGCGGACGGCAAGAGCCTGTATGTTTATTCCGGCAATCGGCAGGAAAGGTCGCTGCTGCATGTCGACTTGCGGGGCAATGCGCATTTCTTATGGCAGAATCCCGGAGCTTATGGTGAAGCAGCCGCAAAACCATCTCCCGACGGTCGTCATCTGGCGATATCGGGCCGGACCCTGAACAGCAACATGTGGACGATCGAAAACTTTTGAGCAGCGAGCGTCCCTACCCGCTGGATTGCGTCGGACTGAATCTCGCGGCAAGACTCAGAACTGGATCTGAGCCTTTACCTGAATCATTCTGGCGGAGACATCGCCACCTTGTCCGGAGCCCAGGATACCTGTAGGCGGCTGCTGGGGAAACGCGACCACCCCGAATAAGAAGTCATTGATGTCATTGGACGGAAATGTAAAATTATGATGGTTGAAGAAGTTGAAGAACTGGAAACCGATACTCAGTGTGCCCTTTTCCCAGCCGGGAAGCTTCGTATTCTTCATGATCGTGAAGTCAGTGTTGAAGTAGCCTGGACCACGAAACCGATTACGTCCTTGAGCGAACGTCACTAAGGGGCCGTCACAGACGCCGGATGCGCCGAGGTGCCCGGTATTGAATCCCGTTTCGCAGCCCGCTTGTACGAAATTTGCGTTTGGATTAGGCGTTGAATTCCCGTCCCCATCGAACAATACTTGCGGGGGTTGACATGGGTGCGGGGCAAGCGGATACCCCGCGCCTTTCCCGCACGAGACCGAACCGGAGAGAGGGCGAACCGGCACGGCATAGATTGGACCGAAATAGTTATTCGCCGTGAGACTGCCCGACTTGCTCAAGTCGTACACCGTATAAGGAAATCCGGTGTGGGCAAAAATCGTTCCTGAGATCTGCCACCCCTTCACCAGAGAATCGGGGCCGTGCCCGCCCAAGGCGACTTTTACCGGTACCTCCCACACGTAGCTGGCGTTAAAGGAGTGGCGCACGTCGCAGTCCGCCGCTCCGTATGCGCCTCGAAGATTCTGCGGGTCCTGTGGGCTCAACGCGCCGGCAGATGTGAATGTGTTGAAACCCCCGTTGGAGACTTCATCGAAGGCGTGGCCGTAGGTGTAGTTGACCTGAAACAGGCCTTGCGTCCAGCCACTGAACTGATGCCGGAAAGACACCACCATGCCGTTGTAGTTAGAGACGGCATCGGAACGGATCTGCGTAACCTGGCTGAATCGGGGGTCGGCGCAGGGTGGAACCGGAGGGCTTGTGCACTGTCCGGACGGGAGTGAGCCGAAGCCAAACGCGTTTGCGTTCGCATTCTGTACGAACTCATGGATGCCATGATGGCCACTGTAACCGATGGTCACCGAAGTGTTAGCGCCAAAGGCCTGCTGCAATTCCAGGCTCCACCTTTGATATTGCGGCGGGTGCGTCTGCCGGTTTGGAACAACGATGCCAGGCGGAAAAAAGCCATTCGGAGAGATGCCTGAAATCTCCTTTTGAATTTGGGCAAGAGTTTCATCGGCGGCAAATCCGTGGACGAATGCCTTATTGGCAGCGACAGAATCTTTAGCGAGGCTGTGGCTCTCATTGGGCGTAAGGTTGTCGCCGGTGACCGTGAAGGAGTTCAAGAGCGGGGGATAACTCGCAAAAAAATTCGCGAGGTAGTGAATCACAGGGTCATAAAAGACGCCGGCTCCGCCTCGGACGACCGTGCTATGCGAAACGCCAAACGGTTGCCAGGCGAAGCTCAGTCGCGGGGACCACAGGATGTTGTCTATGCCCAGAAGAGCTTGCCTTTGGTTGATGAGGATCGCCTGATTGTATGGCTGACCCGGGTCGTGACTAACTGACTCAAAGGGACCAGCCAAATGAGCGAAGCAGCGGCTTCGGCACACCGGATTGGACTGATGCTCGGCACGAAGGGCAAGCGTCAACGTCAGGTTGGGCCGCGCATGCCACTCGTCCTGGCCGTAGAGCCCGAGACTGTAGAAAGCGAAGCGCTGGGAGGATTGGGAAGGGAAAGACTGTGACAAGGCCGTAAAGTCAGTCTCCCTTGAAGCCGGATCCACGCCACCCTGATAAAAGGCATCGAGCGTCTGGGGCGACAGTGTGCCCGCGCCCCCGACGTTCCCAAAGTCTGTCGAATATTCTCGTTCGAAGTTCGCACCAAAACCAAACCTGTGACTGCCGCGAATCTTCGTCACATCCTCGGAAATTTGGTACTCGGTATTGGACCTGCCACCAGGAGACGCGGGACCGCCGTTGTCTTGCCCCAGGTTATTGATGCCTCCCGGAGCAGCATTCATGTTCAGAGCCACTGGAAATGCAGCCAGCGCCTGCAAGCCATGCGTCAGACCGTTGGTGAAGGTACGGTAGTTACCCGCCAGCAAGAATTGGCTCGCTGCCGACGAACCAAAGGTATGTGTCTCGACCATTTGGCCTTGCCACCATTGGAGGTGTACATCCGCATCGAACAACGGACTGATGAAATCGAGATAAACAGGCAAATACCCGGGATCATTCTGCACTTGAAGAAAGACACGGTCGTTTCCACTCGCGTTCCAATCCACCCGGCCAGACGTAAGCGTATCTTTACTTGGGAGGCCCCGCTCTGAGGTGAAATGCCGGACGCAGGGGATACCCGAGCCCAAACCAGTGAAACCAGCGCAGCCGGTGGGATCGTTTTTGTCGAAGTTGCTGTCCGACGCTAAACTTGCTCCTGGCGTGGCGTCGTAGAGATCGAAGATCTTCTTGTAAAAATCATGAGAAGCAGAAGTTGATCCAAAGATCTTATCGATATTTTTCCTGGTCGCAGCCTCAAACTGAAGGCTAGGGAGAATCATCAAAGTTGATTGAGGAATCAACACCCGCATCCCCTCGGAATCAAAGAAGAAGAACAGTTTGCCCCGTTTGATAGGGCCCCCGAATGATCCGGCCCATTGATTGGCGATCTCGAAGGGGCGCGGCTGTGGCACTGGCAACTCCCCATTCACCCAGTTGTTGGCGTTGAGCGCCCGGCCGTTCCAGTAATACTGCGCGTTGCCGTGAAAATCATTGCCTCCAGATTTGGTGATGTAATTGATGTTCGCGCCCGCGGTACCGCCAAACTGACCGGAGTAGCCGATGCTTACGACCGTCGCTTCTTGAATCTGGTTCTGGCCCAGCAGCAGGTTGAGCACGCCGGCCTGGTTTGCATTTCCATTTTGGCTGTCGTCTACCCCATTCACGGTAAAACGATTGGAAGTACCCGGCATCCCCAGAATCGAAAAATTACCGCCATAATACCCGCCGTCGGTGGCCATCACCACGCCAGGCGCGGTTTGCGCGATATAACTGAGATCGTTGCCGGGATTTGGAACCTCGGAGATTTGCGTCTGGTTCATGGTGGTGGAAACGTCGCCGTTCTCCGCCTGAAGCAACGGAGCATCTTCCGTCACGGTCAACGTGGCACTTGCCTGCGCTATTGCAAGCGTGACGTTCACCGAAACCGGAGGCCCCAGGAGAACATTCACCGCTCGACTCTCTTTTCGAAAGCTGCCTCGCGTCACAGCCAGCGTGTATCTCCCCGGCGCTAGAAAAAAGAATCGATACACTCCCTCATGATCAGTTTTTGTTGATTGAGTCATTCCCTTGGCGGTGTCCCTGATTTCGACGTCCGCACCCGGCACGACCGCATAGGTCGGATCAGTTACAACACCAGTCAATCCACCGGAAGTGGTGGTCTGAGCGGTCAGTTCATTTGAGAATGAGATGGCAAGAAGCAGGGTTGAAAAAAATAAGCGCGTCGGCCGCAATCTGATCGCACCGACCCAAGAGACTCGGTCTCGCCAAATCCAAGATTTGCGGAGTGGCATGAGTACACTGGTATTCACTGGGTTGTGCACACTCTGACAATTGCCAAATGCGCCGAGGGAAGGAGTGGCAGCAATTCGTGAGCGACCTTATGGTACTACGGGGCCACCTTCCCGTTCCCAGTTTTTTGGCCGGCTGGCTCCAGCGACTGCTGACTCGTGCCACTGTGGAGCTCTACCGCGTTGCTCTTTTAACTTCCAGCACAGGAGAGCATAGGCCAAGGCAAGAAACGCTTCATGGATGGTCGAGATGTTTGGGTGATTCAGAGCGAAGGCAGCCAGCGCCTCGCGCCGGAAACTGTTCTAGCGCCCGCGAGTCTCGGGCCAAGCCTCGCTCTCTGGCAGGACTTTAAGAGCAGTGAGCGGGAAAGCTGAAAGTCTTCGGCTTGTAGGACCGTACCCATGCAGCCACCGAGCTTCTCGATAAGATGCTAGCGCTAGATGGTCCAGCCGATCAGGGAGTCCGGTTTGATTAGTTGCAGTTCAAGGGGCAAGTGAACGCAGGTCAGAAGGGTGGTTTTGGGATCTTGGGTTTCTCTGAACAGGCGAACGCCACTGCATTTCGGCAGTGGCGTTCATGGTTGCGGGGGGCGGATTTGAACGCCGACCTTTGGGTTATGCGATCTGACTCACCTTTCGGTGAGAGTCGGACTGTACCTTCATCACGAGGGATGCTCGCCATTCAGTCTCTACGCCTTCCCCCACCGTTCCGGGGGCTTGGTTCGGTATTGCCTTATCGCTCGCGCGACTGAGGTTTCACCGACTTTGACGAGTGATCTTCCGGCACATTGCTGCACCGGACGCCCAATTTGCAAAAGCTCTTTAGGATGTCCAGAGAACTCTGAGGAGCGTGAGGTTATGAGCCCACAAATACTAGTAGTTTCAACAATTTACAAGACGCGGGTGGCCCCTGAAAAACCTTGTAAGAAGCGCTAAGGAATCCTTATTGGACAGTTAAAGGACAGCGACGATCGAACCGTGAGCCTTGAAGCTTTTGATATCCGCTGCACTTTCCATCGCCCGTGGCGGCTCAGGCACGAGCCATCCGTACTGCCCGTCCATCGGAGCTCTTCGGGCGCCAGCGCCAGCAGCATCTTCACGACTGGAATCGTTTTCGGCAACTCGTACAAGCGCACTCCCGCAGATCGAGAATTGTTTTAGCGTTCGTCTACAGGCGAAACTTTCGGCACCGCCGGCAACGGCTCGCCCGCCAGCCGCTTCCTGACCAGCCCGGCGAGGAAGTCCGCGAAGGACGCAATGTCCTCGCCGACACTCGCTTTTTCGAGAGCGTTCACATAGGCGTTGCGATCGGTTACCGGAATGACCGTCCAAGGGTATCCGCCCGACGCCATCATCGTGTTCATCAGGAAGCGCCCGACGCGGCCGTTGCCATCCATATAAGGATGGAGGTAGACGAAGATGAAGTGCCCGAGCACCACGCGGACGGCCGGGTGCGGCTCTTCCCGTAGCAGGTCGAAGAACGCCGGCATGGCGTCCCTCACCACCTCCCGGTTCATCGGCACATGCATCGACTTGCGGATATAGACCTGGCCGTTGCGATAGCCCGCCAGATCGCCAGGCTTCAGCAGGCCGACGGTGACGCTCGGCGCGAACAGCTCTCGATACCACGTGCCGTGGTCCGCGTCCGCGACCTCTCCCGGATTTCCCCCCTTCAGAATTTTGGCGAGGCTCTTCTGCACAGCCTGAAAGGCCTGCCAGTAGCCGCGCGCCGCCATGGCGTTCCGCTGTTCGCGGTCGCCCTCGTCGGCTTCCGGATTCCATGTGCCGCTGCGGACGCGTTCGATAAGAGCGGGCGTGACCCGGTAGCCCTCGATCGACAGCGAATGATAGGCGTCAGAGACATAGGCGTCGTTGACGCGTTTCAGGTACGCCTCGATATTGCGCGGCGCACCCGGCGCTTTCGGGAAGCGTTCGATGACCGGCTCGCGCATTTTCTGCCAGAGCAACCGCAGCCTGTTTACGTAAGGAGAGGTTTCGCGGGCTCCGATGGCCAGGGAGGGCTTGTCCGTGAAGGGATCCTTCTCCCGCACGGCGTAGCCAGCTGCCGTCATCGTTTTCACGATATCGTCCGCGATGCGGTCGCGGCCGACGTTGCGGAAGGCCCCCGCCAAACGTCCGGCGATCACCGTGTGACCGCCCTCAAGGAGTCGGGCGAGAAGACCGGAGGCGTCCCGTATCATCGGCAACACCGCGCGGACATCCGTGGCGTTGTTCGAAAAATAGTTGGGGGAGCACGCAATCAGGGCAGATTCCACCGAGAACAGCCGCAGGCCCTCCTCTTTCTTCCGGTCAGCCACACTCGGCAGCGCGATGCGAAGCTCCAGCAGGGACGTGCCATGCGGGAGTTTGGTGACCTTGTTGCCCGCGCGCGGCGACCGCGCCGCGAGTTGGCCCGGCACCGTCCAGTTGCCGGCATAAAGCGAAAGCGATTGTTCCGGGGACAGGCACCAGCGCGCGCCGAAACGCGTTTCCAGATACGCGCCGCAGAAACGCCAGAACGATGCGTACCAGGCCGTGCTCTCGCCCTTCACTTCGTCCGGGCGGCTCGGGATATACCAGCCCTTGATGACTTCCTGCAGGAAGCCGTTGCGCAGGAGGCGCTCCCGGTGCGTCCGCGACAGGCCGCGCGCCCGGATCGCCCCCGCCCCTTCCGCGGTCTGGAGTTTCCGCAGGATTTCGAGGGACTGCGCGAGTTTTTCAGGGGGTCTGGCCATAGCGGTTTTCCGTCAGGCTTCGTGTTTCTATTATCCGATTGTGTTGCGCTGTATTTATACTATTGCGCTGTACGTATATTATCCTATTACGTTGTACAAGTGTTATCTTATTGTGTCGAGAGAAGACTGGTCCCGCCCGCCTGCTGCCCCCGCACTTCGCCGCAAATAGCTAGGTCCCGACCGGGCGCGAATTACGAAGAAGATCGACGCCTTCATGCGGCTGATTCGCGCAATCTGATCGTCAAGTGAGACGAAGAAGGAAAGAATCGAGTCCAAGTCGAACCATTGACTACTTTGGCGCGGTTCGGATTCTCCTGCTTAATATTTGCTGCTTCTTCACTTCGTCTCAAAGTCGGTGGAGACGCTGAGTTTCTTCCAAATTCGTGCTTCCTCTAATCGCGCAAGATCATTCTTCTCCGCGGCCGCGTACGCATCGCTGCCGAGCAAGAGTCGCAACGGAGGGTTTCGCTCCTGCGTCAGATGGATGATCGCCTGTGCCGCCCTTTTCGGATCACCAGGCTGCCTCCCGTTGTAATTGCGCTGAAATCTTGCGGTAGCTCCAACCGTCGAGTCGTATGCGGGATGACCTTCGCTCAGTTCGGTGGAACTCCCAGCGAAGTCGGTGCGGAACCCGCCGGGTTCAACAATTGTGACCTTGATGCCGAGTGGCGCTACTTCGCGTGACAGCACTTCAGAGAAGCCTTCGACACCCCATTTCGCCGCCGAATAAGGCCCACGTCCCGGAGGGCCGATCCTTCCGCCCACCGATGAAAACTGAATGAACTGGCCTGCTTTCTTTTCGCGAAAATACGTAAGAGCTGCCTTGGTCACAATAATCGTTCCGAAAAGATTCGTTTCGATCTGTGCCCGGAATTCCGATAGAGGCGTGTCTTCGACGGACGAAAGATTGCCATATCCCGCATTGTTGATGACCACATCCAGCGAGCCAAATAGATCGATCGCCGACATTACCGCGTTTGCTGCTGCTGCGTCGTCGGTAACATCCAACGCGAAGAGCTTGACCTGATCACCATATCGCTCCGGCAGATCAGCCAGCGACTCAATGCCCCGAGCTGTCGCCAACACCTTATTGCCCGCAGCAAGGCTCGCTTCAACAATTGCGCGACCCAGACCACGAGAGCTGCCGGTGACTAACCATATCTGCGCCATTTATCCTCCTGTATCGAAGCCAACCACCCGGATATTCTGGAGAAGCTTTTCAAACTCAGGATTGGATGCGCGATGGGTATACGAACGGACTTGTTAGTTACGGAGGAAATCGCCGAATCTTCAGTCAGGGCGACTCCCTTCGAGTTCGAGAGAGCCAAGAGGGTTGAGGCGGCGCTCTCAATTCTCGAAGGCAAATGGAAGATCGTTATTCTGAACCGGCTCTTCGCGCGCCCTATCTGGCGATTCTCTGAGCTTGAACGCGCCGTCCCCGGCATTTCACAACGTATGCTGTCGCAACAGCTGCGTCTCCTTGAGAAGTGCGAGTTGGTGAAGCGAACCGTTCATCCTCAATTTCCACCAAAGGTGGAATATGAACTCACCGAGTTTGGGAAAACGCTCTGTCCGGCGATGAAGACGCTCGTCGAATGGGGCGATGACCTTCCCCAAGACCCGCGAAACGTCCCGGTATCAACCGAGAAAGGCTCGAAAAGCCTTTTAGTGTTTTGAGCTTGTGATTAGGGAAAGTGCAGGGGGAGCCCTTCCTGCACCTTTCCGCTTTACTGCCTGCGGCGCTTCGATGACGAGAAGCACGTTTACCGGTACTGATTCGCGCAAGACATTTAGACCGCCGCCGACCAGTTTCTTGAAAGCCTACAGTTCTGCGGTAGCGATTGACGGAGGATTCCAATACGGACCCACTAGCCACGATCCAACCAGGGCGCTTGGAGGAGTCGACGGCGTCGGGGCTTTCGGCGGAACAGGCACGCGTGT
>WNFQ01004069.1_pt1 | contig 10638 bp, 10 predicted proteins | sample 5400171 | NCBI WGS metagenome assembly WNFQ01 (sample SAMN13153356, study PRJNA577476) | soil metagenome | isolation source: 20 cm soil under Madrone tree | place: USA:California | collected 2016-06-14 | reverse complement strand
GCAGGGGAAAAGTTCGCACCGAGATGGAGAAATGATCGTTCTCGCGTCTCAAGGTTCGAATGACCATTATCCGTTTGTGATTGCGGGACGCTACACCTCCGCACAAATCGCGGGGGGCAAAGAAAAGATCATTTTGTGGACGCGCAAGGCGCAGGAGGTTGCGGGGTTGCACGGCGCGGGCGAGGCGCTGGCTCGAACGATGGGAGCGTACGAGTCCGCGTTTGGGGCGCGCAGCAAAGACACTTCCACAACTTGGATTGTGGAGTGTCCCATCACGGCTGGATGTTTCACGAATCTGAATGCCACGACGGCGGAGCTGTTGGGGGAGGAGAAGGAACCTCTTTCTGCTGAAACGGTTTCGCCGGATACTTTGATGGTGGACCTCAGCGGGGGCATGCCGAAACTCGTGGCCGCCGCCGCTCCGTCATTGGCCGCAAGCTGGCTGGGGTACGCGCAGAACCCAGGGTTCTACGAACAGGAACCTCCGCTATCCGCACTTCCGGCCTTCGCCGCAGCGATTGGGCGGGAAGCCGCACTGGGATCGGACACCCGTACGGAAACGATTCGCCGCGCTCTAAGAATTATCCCTGAGAAAGCCGAAGCGGGCGGGCCGGAAGGCGCGACCGTGGTGCGAGTGAAAAGTTTTCTATTCTTTTATGCATTGCAAGACCGCTATGGGAAGGAAGTGTTTCGAAAGGCGATCAACCACATGTTGTATGCTCGCAAGGCAAGAGACTTCGAACTGAGCGACCTGATCGCCTCCTTTGACGCCGAGACGCACGAGAATACCGTGGAGTTTGTAAGGATATGGATGAAGCGCCCGGGAGTGCCGGAAGAGTTTCGCGCGCGCTACCAAGAACCAGGCGCGGCGACGGCCCAATCTGAAAAGGAGACAGCACCATGAGAGATGTGATTCTGACCGACCGGGGGCCAAAACCCATCGGACCGTATTCACAGGCCATCCGGACAAATGGATTTCTCTACGTCTCGGGGCAGGTGGCGCTGGATCCGAAAACGGGCGACCTGACCGGCGCGGACATCCGGCAACAGACGGAACGCGTGCTCGAAAACGTGAAGGGGATACTGGAGGCGGCGGGTTCGAATATGCATCACGTGGTGAAGACGACGGTTTTTCTGAAGGACATGAACGAGTTTGCGGCGATGAACGAAGTGTACGCGAAGTATTTCACTTTAGCCCCGCCAGCGCGGTCGACGGTGCAAGTGGCGCGGCTGCCGAAGGATGCCCTGGTGGAGATTGAAGTGATCGCGGGGTCGTAGGCGGCGGGGAAGGAAATCAGGCGGATGGATCGTAGTATCTGGCGCGCTAGTAATACTGCCAGAGCCGCCCGAGATTAAAGCGTTTCACTCGTAGTATCGCAAGGCTATCAGTTCAAAATCAGCATATCGAGCGTGCCCTGGGGCAATTCCGGTTTCTGTTTGCCTGTCAACGGGTCTCCTATTGGCTTCTAGTGGAGCGTTCGCTCGCTTCCCTAGAAGGTCAAGGGGGCGGGTTGTTCCGGTTTTGATTCGCTCTTGTCAGATTATGTGTTTGGTTGCGCCAGGGCGGCGTGATATTCGCACGCTAGCCCTTTGCGAACTATAAGAAAGTGTTGTAATCCTTCAGGATTTCCTAGAATCTTGTCGCTCAATGGCCCATATCCCTTTCCTGATCGCTGATAAGGAGGCTCTGCTATGAAGGTGATGGCGGCACTGTGCGTGTTCGTGAGTGCTTGGGCGGCAATGGGAAGTGGACAGGAATCCGTGAAACCGAGCGGCGAGGAGGGAAGAATTATCGCGCTCGAATCAGCCTGGGACCAGGCCGAGCAAAACAAGGATGCTGCGGCGCTCGCGGGTCTGCTGGCCGACAAACTGGTGTACGTGGACTACGACGGCACCCTGAGCAACAAGCAGCAGTTACTGGAGAGCGTCAAAAGCGCAGCAGTCATTTCCGAGCAGATCAACAATGAAGGGGTAAAGGTACAGCTGTACAACGATAACGTGGCAGTGAGCACCGGTATTTACAGGGACAAGGGCGTGGAGAAGGGCAAGCCGTTTCAGAGGCGTGGACGTTTCACGAACGTATGGATCAAGCAAAAAGGCAGCTGGCAATGTATTGCCAGCCAGTCGACGCTAATGGCGCGCTAGGATTGGTATTTTGCGGACGGTTTTCACACCAGGCGAAAAGAAGCAAGCCGCTTCTAATCGAAACCGTTGAAAGAAAGATCGAAGGGCGAGGTTGAATTACGGTCTGTCGGGGCTTTCGAACACCTCTTTGAATGCCAAATAAGTCGCCACGGCGGTGGCGCCGATGACATACCACATGAACTTGCTCTTGGCGGCCTTAATTGGCGGTCCGCCATAACCTTTGGTGCCTGCGCCACGTGGCCCCTGGGGGTCGGCAGCGTTAGGGTCGAGAACGACGCGATAAGCGACGCCTTCCGGAATCTCGCGCACATCATCTTCGACGGCGATACTCAATGAACCGCGAGTGCTCCTGACGATCAATTCCTTAGGAGTCAGTACGGTAACGCGTCCGACGGTGGGCTGATCGGTGTTTGGCCGAATCACCGCCGAACCCACGTGCAAGGCGAACGCCTTCGAATTGGCGGTCGAGAAAGTCGCGGTGCCGAAAGTCAGTGTTGCGGCCGGGCTAGCGTCATCCTGGGAAAAAGTGGCGATACTTGAGCTGGAAAGAAGCAACCGCGCGGCACTGGCGCGGACCTGGACGCTGCCGGACTGGTCGGTGCTGAGCCTATCGCCTGCGAAAATGGTTGCGCCAACGGATGCTTGCGCCGCGCCGACGTGGGCGCGATCAGCATAAACGACGGTACCGAGCGAAGAAGCAGGTGCGGCCCAAACAGGCGTGGTCAGGAGCGAAAATGACACGAGCAGGGCAAGGATGCCTTTCGCAACGGAAATGCTGTCCGTGAGACTTGTGACCGCAAAGCGGTTCATGCTGCCGGTGACCGTAAAACGGTTGACTATTCTGCCGACGGTAAGACCGTCGATTATTCTGGCGACTGCAAGACTGTCCAATTTTCTGGTGACCGTAAGACGGTCAACACGCAGTCGCGTCATCAATGCCTCCAAGAGGGCTAGCCGCAGAATACTGAGTAAATTCTAGGGCGTCAATTGGTAAACAGTTCTTGAACTTAAGAGTCATGTGTCCCGGCGGCCCGCGGAGTTTGCTGGCCGATCAGGCGTTCCGCTGTTACAATGCAGGAAAAGATGACCGACTGGAAACAGATTACCGCCCGCATCCGCCGCGCGCGCACCAGCAAAGATCCCGCGGGGCAGCTATCAAATCTGTACCAAAAAACGCGGGACGCCATGGTGGCGTTCGAACTTGCGAAATATTTTGAAACTTCCGGGCAAAATGCCGATGCCGCCAAATGGTATTCCGCTGCAGCGGAGAGATTCCGCCGGTCGGATTGGAAAGTCAAAGCGCAGGAAGCCGCGGTACGGCTTGGAGGCGCGCCGGGCGAGATTCCTCTGGACGCCGGGCCTTTGCCAACAGGAGAGTTTGTGTTGACGCCGCCTGCGGTTTCGACGCCGGAGCCGGGTTTACCGTTCGAACGGAATACCGAAGCGCTCGAATCTTCGGTGGCGGTCAGTAGCGAGATTCAGCAAGTAGTAGAAAGTTCAGTGAGCACGTCCGCGACTGAGAGAAAAGGCCGTCGGCGGGGACGCCGGGGGGGCCGGAACCGGCGCAAGGGCAGTAACGGCAAGGAGGAGGTGGCCGCTACGGGTCAGCACTTAGCGGACGCGCCTGCCCCGCGACGGGGATTACCTCCGGCGGTATTCGATGAAGCGGCCGAGCCGACGCCTCCTCGAGTGACGCACAGCCGTGCGCTCCCCAGCCTGCCAGTCGAGCCGATCGGAGAGCCGGGCGGAGCGAGCGTGAAGGGACGCTATGGCGATCCCGGACTGTCTTCCCGGATTTCTTTATTGGAAATGCAGTTCCGCAGACTGATGACCTGTCCGCCGGCCAAACTGGAAGAAGCTGATCGAGCTCCAGCAGGACCGGGTGTATTTGTTCTGACGGACTCGGACTTGACGAGCTATTACTATGTGGAAGCTTGCCAGACACTGCGCATCGCTATCGGCAACTTGTTGCGCGGTGGATCGAGGGGCCGCGGATCTGAGTCGATCAAGCCGCAGCTCGCGCAACACTTAGGAATTCAGGAAGCGCGAGTTGCGAAGTATCTAGCAGAGCACTGCGTGGTGCGTTGGCTGCAGTTGGATGAAGGCGCTTCCAATTTTGCGCACTTCGTCATCGCGGTTCTTCGGCCTGCCCTGAACGAATAGGCAATACTCGGCAGGGATTAGGCAGGAATCCTTCGCCGAAGGGCAAAGTTATAGCCCATTCGGCCTACTAGTAACCCCTTTTGGGGACACCCGTAATCGCCGTTCAATGCGCCATATTGCCGTTCGACCCCTAAAAATGACCGTTCGGCGCAAGTTACTGGCGTCTATCCCTGGTAACAGTCAAACTATAGGAGCCTAAAGACTTATTGGAAGTACGTGGTGATCGTGGTACCGTTTTTAGGCATACAAAGTGAGCCCGGGGGCAGTCGTTTGGGCTTGGCTCCGACGATTGAATGGGCTCGAACTAACTGAAGGCCAAGTGGGCAGCCATTTTTGAAAGTGGAGGATAGAGGTTTATGCCGAATCAAGTAGGCACGCAACTCGCAAGGACGTTTGATTGGGTAGTTTGCAAGGCAGCTGGAATTACATTTAACACCGTCCAGTACTTCAACAAGCGCAATCCCAATCCTTCGGTCACGCCGAAGTGGTCGGATAAGCCACTGCTGAAGTCCTGGGAAAAGAGCAAGCCTACGCTGGGCTTCCCGAGACAGACCGATTCTCTGTGTCCCGCGTGCGTCAAAGAAGCGCGCGAGGCGATCATCGCCGGCAAAAAGGATTGGCGCGACCTGATGCACGAGAAGGTCGGCGAAATCAAGGCGCAGATCATCGAGCGCGACGGCCAGGTCTGGATGGTGAAAGACTGTCCGCTCCATGGCCACTACGAAGACATGATGGCCGTCGACGCGAAGTTCCTGGAATGGATCGAAAAGCAGTTCCCCGGCCGCGACATTCCGGCGCATAACGACGAAGATCTTCACAAGCACGGCTCCTCGACGGTGCGTTATGGCCGCGGGTCGGTGCTGACCGTCGACCTGACGAACCGCTGCAACATGATGTGCGACCCGTGCTTCATGGACGCCAACCAGGTTGGCTACGTCCACGAGCTGGGCTGGGAAGAGATCAAGGAAATCCTGGACAACGCGCTGAAGATCAAGCCGCGCCGGCAGATGTCCGTGCAGTTCAGCGGCGGCGAGCCGACCATGAGCCCGTATTTCTTTGATGCGGTCGCGTATGCGCGCAAGATTGGCTACAACAGCGTGCAGGCGGCGACCAATGGCATCGAGTTTGCCAAGAGCAAGGAGTTCTGCAAGAAGGCGTTCGAGGCGGGCATGCGTTATGCCTACCTGCAATTTGACGGCATCGGCAACGACGCTAACAGCCACCGGCAGATCGGCAACCTGTTCGATGTGAAGCTGCGCGCCATCGAGAACATGCACGAGGCGGGCATCGAGATCGTGCTGGTGGTGACCATCGTCAATAACGTGAACAACGACCAGGTCGGCACGATCGTGAAGTTTGCGATGGAGAACCCGAAGAAGATCGCGTTCGTCAGCTTCCAGCCGGTTTCGTTCACCGGCCGGGACGAAGACATCACTCCAGAACGGCGCTTGCGCCAGCGCTACACGCTTTCGCATTTGGCCAAGGACGTGAGCAGCCAGGTGGGCAAAGTCGAGCCGACGCGCGACTGGTTCCCGATTTCGTTCATCAGCACGTTTGCCGGATTCTCGGACATGGTCAAGGGACAAGAGTCGAACTGGGGATCGCTCTCCTGCGGCTGCCACCCGAACTGCGGCGTGGGCACGGCGCTGATGATCAACAAGGAAACGAAGGAATGGGCTCCCGTTCCGCGCTTCCTGGATGCCGAGCAACTGACGAAGGACGTGACCGCGATTACCGACGCGGCGCGCGGGAAGAATTTCTCGAACTTCATGATGGCCATGGCCCTCTTGAAGAACTATCACCCGTTCCAGGGGCCGAAGGGGCTCAAGCTGTATGACCTCTTCAAGAAATTTGACAAGACCTGGGCGCTGACGAAGAAGTCCGAAACGAAGTACGGAAGAACTTCTCCGGAGCGCACCTACGAAGACGCCATGAAGCGCCGCCAGAGTGATCCTTGGAACTTCCTGTTCATCGCGGGAATGTGGTTCCAGGATTTGTTCAACTATGACTTCCGCCGCACGGAAATGTGCATCATCCCGTACGCCACGCAGCAGGGAGAGATCAGCTTCTGCGCGTACAACACCGGCGTGGGCTGGCGGCAGATCATCGAGAACATGCACAAGAACGCGACCGTGGCCGAGTGGTACAAGAACCACGGGAAGCATGAAATCTATGCCAAGGGCAAGAACGTCAATCTGCAGAGCTACGAGCACTCGCTGAAGATCGACGCGAATGATGCAGCGCGCGTCCGTCACCTGGAGCACGACGTGCCACTGACCGCGGCGGAAGAAGAGCGCGCTCGCCGCAAGAAGGCTTATGAAGAGCAGGCCAAGGTTCGCGCAATCTACGAAGAGCTGGTGCTGAAGAAGCCTCAGCCGACGGTCGTGCAGATTGGCACGGTCAGCGACATCGCCAAGGCGGTGCCGGCCAATTTCGCGAACGCGGGCAAGCCGGTCACCATCGCTCCAGCCAATGGCAATGGAAACGGTCACTCCAATGGCAACGGGGCAACCGCCAAGACCGACGAAAAGGCTGCGGAAGCGGTCGCCGGCGACTAGGCATCCTGTCCAACTCTGCAGATTTGCAATTGCCCTCCGACTAGTCGGAGGGCAATTGCTTTCTGGAGAGCCCGTTTGTTTGCCGTGGCTGTTACAATTGGTGAAGATACAGATAGGAAGTCAATATGCCCATCTACGAATACATTTGTGAGGATTGCCAGACGCACTTTGAGAAGATTGTGCTGAACAAGACGCAGGAAATCGCCTGCCCGAAGTGCGCGGGGAAGAGGAACGCGATTCAGCTTTCAGTGTTCAGCGCGGCGAATGGATCGAGCAATGGCGCTTCGACCAAGCCATCCGGTGGTTCTTCGGGCGGAGGCGGCAGTTGCTGCGGCGGTGGTTGCGGCTGCAACTAAGGAGTTCAACACGCATGGACGGCACTCTAGTCATCGTGTTCATCATCTTAGGCCTTGTGTCTATCGTGAGTGTCGCGCGAGCAATACGCAGGCTCCGTTCATTGGGACGCAAGATGATACGGGGTTCTCAAGCGCTGACTACTCATCGGATACCGGGAGTTTTGGAGACTCGCTAGATTTGGGACCGTCTCGTGATGGTGCAGTTCACAACGATTCAGCGCACCACGCCGGTTGCAAGGTTGGCAGTTCGCACGACAGCGGAGTCGACTGTGGCGACCACGGAGGGTTCGACGGAGGTGCGGGCATCATTGAATTTCGATCCACGCGCGACCAAACCTGGCGTTCATAATTTATGTCCATCAATAGTCCAGAGCAATTTGAGAAGCTGCGCGCCTGCGGAATGATTGTCGGCAAAGCGTTGCGCGCCATGGCTGCGGAAGTCCACGCTGGCGTGACGACCGCAGAGCTTTGCGAGGTTGGTTCACGGGTGCTTGCGGCGCATGGAGCGCGGTCTTCGCCGCCGATGGTTTATGGGTTTCCGGGTGACGTGTGTATCAGTGTGAACGACGAGGTGGTCCATGGGATTCCTGGCGACCGCGTGATTCAGGCCGGCGATCTGGTCAAGCTCGACCTTACTGCGGAGAAGGACGGCTACCATACCGATTCAGCGGTGAGCATCGAAGTGCCTGCCGCCAGGCCAAGCGCGAAAGCGCGGGCACTGGCGCATTGCGCGGAGCGCGCGTTCCGGCAAGCGCTTGGCGCGGCGCGCATAGGAAATCGAACAAAAGACATCGGCCGCGCCGTAGAGCGCGAAGTACGCCGCCGCGGCTTCCAGGTCGTCAAGGAACTTGGCGGTCACGGCATCGGGCGCACGATTCACGAGCCGCCTGCGGTGCCAAATTATCCGGATATTTCAGCGCAATACAAACTGACCGAGGGCTTGGTCATCACTATCGAGCCGATCATCACTGCGGGCACCGGGAACGTCATGCTGGACAAGGATGGCTGGACCTACCACACAGCGGACGGAAGCCTCTCCGCGCACTACGAGCACACCATCGTAATCACCCGCGGCGAACCGGTCCTGCTCACCGCCGCCTGAAACGCTCGTCATAGAAGCTATGATCCCCAATTATTCGTCTCTTTTGCTCTTTGTTAGCGCAGCCATGGTCCTGCTGGCCATACCCGGTCCTGCCGTGCTCTACGTTACCAGCCGCAGTATCGGACTGGGCAGGAGCGCCGGTTTGCTTTCCGCGCTAGGCATTGGCGTGGGTACCCTCGTCCATGTCGCAGCCGCTGCGGTGGGATTGTCCGCCTTGCTGATGTCCTCGGCGGGGGCATTCGCGGCCGTGAAATACCTCGGCGCGGCGTATCTGGTCTATCTAGGCGTGCAAAAACTGCGCGGGGTAGAGTCCCTCGACCTGTCAGAGGAGGCTCCGCGCGCGAAGTTAAGCCGCGTCTTTGGCCAAGGCGTCATCGTCAATGTCCTGAATCCGAAGACCGCGCTCTTTTTCTTCGCATTCCTCCCGCAATTCGTGGATTCTTCGCGCGGTCCGGTGGCGTTGCAAATTCTTTTCCTTGGGACGCTTTTCGCAGTCATGGGAGTTACGAGCGACAGCCTCTGGGCGTTATTCGCCGGAACCGTGGCGCGCCGCTTGAGCCGGAGCACACATTGGATGCGCACGCAGCGTTACATCTCCGGCGGAATGTTGATTTCGCTTGGCGTGGCCACCGCGTTCGCTGGTTCCAGCAGCAAGAAGTAAAATTTTGTTCCCCTTCTTTGCTGGGCTTCCTCACACGTCAGTGTCTTCAAGATGTACTGATTACTGTGGCCGAGAATATTTCTGGATGTTCGGCGGTGGAGCAATAGATGGGTTGCCGCGCGGGTCGGGCACCGGCGCTAGCGACGACCATTTCATCGGAATCACGCCTGTCCACGCCGGCGCCGCGTAGTCTTCATCTTCATTCACCGCAAAGCCGGTGCGCACTTTGGCCGAAGCTTCAACGAGGGGAACAGAAAGCACCATAGTGCCCTTCAATTCCTGCTCGGTCGGTGGCCGCACCGTAGCCCAGCGGCCACGAATGACGTATTCGACGAAGTCACGCATGGCCGCCAGCTTCGCGGCCTCGCCTTCAACCGGTTGGGCCTTGCCCATCACCACGACGGAACGGTAGTTCACCGAATGGCCCGTTGCCGATGGCGAACATACGATGCCGTCGAGGAGCGTCACACTGAAGCAAAATGGCGCGCCACTCGCCAGCGTTTTCATCAGGCGGCTCGCCGTGGAGCCATGGAGAAATAGTTTGTCACCGACGCGGACGTAATTCGTTGGGACAAGGCATGGCTGGCCGTCCACGATAAATGCGACATGGCAAACGAAGGCTTCATCGAGAATGGAGTAGATCAGCTCGCGGTCGTAGCTGCCGCGCTCGGGCTTGCGGCGGACTTTGGTTCTTTCCGTAGGAGTGAATTGGCTCATAATGGCAGGCTAATCCCCATCGAACCTTTGCAGCAAGAGCCAATCTGGATTAGCAGGGTGAATTGACCTCGGCTAGGAATCGTGTAGGCTGAGGGACGCCGCGCAATAGATTGAAAGAGAAAACCGAGGCGTTTTATCCATGGCTCGCACACAAGCTATCTTCACCCGCGAAACATTTCAATTTTTCAAGGATCTTGCGCGTCACAACCGCAAAGAGTGGATGGAAGACAACCGCGACCGCTATCAGGCTGTTTTGATTCAACCTTTTCGTCGCTTGCTGGAAGAACTTGCGCCAGCGGTGCTGGAGCTCGATTTGCGCTTTGACACCACCGGCCGTACGGGAGCAAATTTTTCGCGGATCAACCGGGACATCCGTTTTGCCAAGGACAAGACGCTTTATAAGACGCACATGTACTTGAAGTTCTCCGTTCCCCCGCCGGCCAAGCGGGAAACCGGCCAGCTCTATGTGGGCCTCACAACGGACACAGTCACGGCGGGCTTCCGCATCTATTCGGGCGGGAAGCGGAAGGAGTCCACGATTGCCCTGATTACCGAACCGCGCGTGATAGCAGATTCCCGCTGGGTCGCAAAGCAAAAGGCGCGCCTCGGCCGACGTTACGAGAGCTACTGGTACAAGACGGTAAAGGGGGAGTGGACAAAACACACCGGCTGGCCGGTTTCCACTGATGATTGGAAGAAGATCCAAGCGTGGATCGTTCGGCGCAAGTTCTCCCCATCTGCGGCCACGCGTGCGTCCTTTTCGCGCGAAGCGGCCAAGGTTTTTCGCGATCTTTATCCGTTGCTGTGTTTCACTTCGCTCCCGGAACAGACCGCAGTAAGAAAGGAAAAGAGCCTATGAATCCCACCGACGATCGGGCCAAGACGCGCAGAAAATTTCTCAAAATGCTGAGCGCCAGCCCGTTGATTGCCGGCTCG
>WNFQ01004067.1_pt1 | contig 10639 bp, 8 predicted proteins | sample 5400171 | NCBI WGS metagenome assembly WNFQ01 (sample SAMN13153356, study PRJNA577476) | soil metagenome | isolation source: 20 cm soil under Madrone tree | place: USA:California | collected 2016-06-14 | reverse complement strand
TACGGCGAGTACCTGGCAGGCGAAGGCCTCGTTGAGCTCGACCAGGGACATTTGGTCGAAGGACAGGCTCGTGCGGCGGAATAGTTTCGCCACCGCCGGAACGGGCCCGATTCCCATCGTGGCCGGCTCACACCCGGCCGCGGTCCAGCCGACCAAATAGCCCAGCGGCTCGAGGTTCAATTTTTCGAGCTTGTCCTCGGCCACTACCAGACATGCCGCCGCCGCATCATTCTGCTGACTCGAATTCCCGGCGGTCACCGTGCCGTCTTTGAGCAGTGGCCGCAAGGCCGCCAGAGTCTGAATCGTGGTAGCGGCTCTCACACCTTCGTCGCGATTGACGAGTATCGCCTCGCCTTTCTTTTGTGCGACCAAGAGGGGCACGATTTCCTCGACAAAGCGACCTTCCGAGGAAGCCTGCGCCGCACGGCGTTGGCTCTCGACCGCGTATTCATCCGATTGTGCGCGCGAGATACCGAATTGCCTTGCCAGGTTTTCCGCAGTTTCAATCATGCCGGAAATCCGCCCGAAGCGGCCCTCGGGCTGCGACCGTTCGCGGCCGCGCTCAAGCCTATCGTGGAGCTTCACGCTTCCGGCACGCGTCCCCCAGCGCATGTCGGTGGTGTAGTACTCGACATTGCTCATGCTCTCCACGCCGCCCGCCAGTACGACATCCGCTGCGCCGCTCTGGACCATCATCGCCGCATTGACCACGGCTTGCAGACCGCCGCCGCAGCGCCGATCGAGCTGCATGCCCGGCACGTCTACCGGCAAGCCGGCCTCCATTGCAATCCAACGGCCCACGCAGGGAGTTTCTCCGTTGGCATAGGACTGCGCGAATATCACGTCCTCGATCAGCGCCGGGTCCAATCGGGTTTTATCCAGGATGGCGCGCACCACCGCAGCGCCCAGCGCTTCGACCGGCACGGAGCGCAGGCTCCCGCCGAAGGTTCCCACCGGAGTACGCAGCGGAGCTACGATGGCCGCGCGTCGCATGGCGTGCACCTCACACGCCCCTGAAGCGCGGCTCGCGCTTCTCGGCGAATGCCTGCATGGCATCGCGCGAATCCTGTGTCATGCGGCAACGGATCATATTGCGCAATTCCACCTCGCAGGCCCGCTCCAGCGACTCATCGAGTGCGGCATGCACATTGTCCTTGATATAGCGCAACGCGTTGGGCGGACCTTTGGCCAGCCGTCGGGCAAATTCGTAACATTGAGCCTCGAGTTCGGCGTCCGGCAGCAATCGCGTGATCAACCCCAAGCGCAACGCCTCGTCGGCGCCCACACGGTCGCTCAACATGTACAGCTCCTTGGTCTTCGCCGGCCCGATCAGTTTGGTCATGAAATAGCTGCCGCCATAGTCGCCGGATAGGCCGATCTTGGCGAACGACGTGATGAAATACGCGTTGTCCGCTGCAAAACGAAAATCGCAGGCCAGCGCGAGCGAAAGGCCCGCCCCCGCCGCCGGCCCGCGCATCATGGCAATCGTAGGCTTGCCCATGCGATAGAGCCATAGCGATGCCTCGGTCATTTTTCGCAACCGGTCGATGCGCGCCTCGGTCTCACCCCAGACGGCATCCGCAGAGTACTGCTGGGCAATGGCATCGCCGGGGTCGGGATTCCCCAACGATTTCATGTCGCCACCGGTCGAGAAGGCGGGGCCCGCACCGGTCAGCACGAGGACCCGCGCGGCGGGCGTTCTCGACGCATCGTAAAAAACCTCCGTCATCCGGCGCTGGGTGGCCGTATCGAAGGCATTCTTTGCCGCCGGCCGATTCAGGGTGATGGTCAGCACGCCATCCGCATCGAGGCGGGTCAACAGGGAATCTTCACTCATGGGGATCTCCGTGCCGCTAGCGCAGCACCTTCAATGATTCCTCGCTGAACGGCTGCAGATCCTCGCCGACCCGAACCTTGTACGTCCATTGCGGGTCGTGCAGCAGCGAACGGCCGACTTCCACCAAATCGAATTCACCGCGTGCAAAGCGCTCGAGCAAGGGCTCGAAATTATGTGCGGGCCGCGACACCCCGTACGGCTGTGAATCGTAAGTGCCCTTATCGAGGCCGATACCACCCACCGCCATGCTGAGTTTACCGGTGACCTTCTTCGCCCATCCGGCGAGATTCAGGGGCGAGCCGTCGAATTCGGCGCGATTGAAATAGCGCACGCTGGCATCGAATACATCGACGCCGGCTTGCGCCAGGGGACCGAGGATTTCCTCCAATTCTTGCGGCGTGCTGGCGAGTCTTGCGCGAAAATCCTGCTGTTTCCATTGCGAAAAGCGAAATATGATGGGTCTCGATGAGCCAATCGCGTTACGGATGATTTTGACTACTTCCACCGCAAACTGCGAACGCCGGGCGCGGTCCCCGCCCCACCGGTCACTGCGTCGATTGGTCTCCTCCCATAGAAAATTGTCCGGCATATAGCCGTGTGCACCGTGCACCGCGATGCCGTCGAAACCCGCGTCCATGGCGTGCGCTGCGCTGCGGCCATAGGCGGCGATCACGTCGGCGATATCGTTGTCGGTCATCGGAGCCGTCGGTACGGCGAACGCCGCGACATCCTCGGCGGCCAGTGATGTGGTGCGTCCGGTGGGACCCCACAGACCGGAGGGCCTGCAACTGTGCACATCGGGATTGGGACCGGTGCCCGCCTTGCGCATCACACCCTGGTGCCAGAGTTGCGGGAAAATGACCCCGCCGGCCTCATGCACGCCGGCAACGACGCGGCGCCAGCCCGCGAGCGCCTCCGCTCCGTGCATATACGGTAAGTTGCATTCATGGAGCCCGGCATCGCCGAGCGCGGCAGGGTGATCGATTCCCACGCCTTCCGTAATGACGAGACCCGTCTCCCCCTGCACGCGCCGGCGATAGTAGGCCGCCACATCGCTGCCGGGAATCCCGCCCGGCGAAAAGCCGCGCGTCATCGGAGCCATCACCACCCGGTTCTTCAGCGCGACGCCGCGAATCTGCAGCGGTTGAAACAACGGTGCGACCAGCGGGTTCATGGGTTCCTCAGGCCCCGCCCTTCGCGGCCATATCCGCATGGTACGGCGCGTGGGCCAGCAGGCCGCCGTCGACGCATAGGGTCTGCCCGGTGATGAAGGCCGCCTCGTCGGACGCCAGGAAAACCACCGCGGCGGCGATATCCGACGGCTTTCCCAAACGCGGCGTCAGATGATGCCTGAGCATCATCTCGCCGAACGGGCCGGAGGCATAGCTCTGCGCTGTGGCGGGCGTCACGATCAATCCCGGCGCAAGCGCATTGCAGCGGATACCTTCCTTGCCATGCTGCGTGGCCACGTACTGGGTCAGGGTGATGATGCCGGCCTTGCTCACGCCATACGCCGTCGGAGCGAGCGCACCCGTCAGCCCCGATCCAGAACTCATGTTGATGATCGAACCACCACCGCGCGCACGCATCCTGGGGATGGCGTACTTGCACGCGAGCATGGTGCCGCGCAAGTTTGTGCGCATTAGCGAATCCCACACTTCGATCTCGGTATGTTCCACGCCGACGTCCCGCGTCGCCGACAGCCGCGTGTCGGCGGCATTGTTGTCCAGAATATCCAAGCCGCCGAAGCGTTCCACCGTAAACTGGATCATTGCCTCGATGGACGCGGGATCTCCGAGGTCGACCACCACTGCGGCGGTTCGTGCGCCCTCTGCCGCAGTGCGCGCGGCTCGTTCGCTTGCTCCGCCGAGATTGATGTCGGCAAACACCACGCAGGCGCCCTCCGCCGCGAGCGCCGCGGCAGTCGCGGCGCCTATGCCGGATGCCGCCCCGGTCACGATCGCCACCTTATCCTTGAGTCTTGCCGTCATGGGTCACACAGCACTCTTGTTCGGGGCAGTACTCTCGTTCGGCCCACGGCACTCACGTTTGAGACTCGGGCAGGCGCACGATGAGTCCCTCCAGTTCTGGGGTTAAGTGCACTTGGCAACTCAAACGGCTGGCCGGCGTTACGTGCAGCGCGCACTCGATCATCTCCTTTTCCTCTTTGGAAGGGGGATTGGTGCGCGCGCCCCAGGACTTCTCGATATAGACGTGGCAGGTGGCGCACGCGCAGTTTCCCCCGCAATCGGCAAGAATGCCCGGCACCATGTGGCTGGTCGCCGCCTGCATGACGCTGTCGCCGATCGGCGCATCAACCCGATGTTCGGTGCCGTTGAACTCAATGAACACAATCTTGGGCATATTGATTTAACTCGCCTGAATATTCACGTACGGTACCGCGCGCGCAACCCCGGCTTGTCCAATTTACCGGTCGGCAGGCGCGGCAGCTCGAACACGAAATCCACACTCTTCGGACATTTATAGCTCGCGATGCGACCTTTGCAATGCGCGATCAGGGTGTCGGAATCGAGAGTGCTGCCGTTCTTGCGGATGACGACCGCCTTCACTGCCTCGACCCATCTTGGATCCGGAACACCGATGACTGCCGCGTCGAGCACATCGGAATGACTCGCAATCGCTTCCTCCACCTCACGGCAATAGATATTTTCGCCGCCGGAAATAATCATGTCTTTCTTGCGATCGATGAGAAAGAGAAACCCCTGATCGTCCATGACGCCGATGTCCCCGGTGGCGTACCAACCGTCCTGAATCGATTCGATGGTTGCCGGAGTATTGTTCCAATAGCTGTCCAGTGCCGCAGCGGAGCGCACTACGACCTCGCCAGGTTGCCCCACGGTGCAAAGACCGCCGTGATCGTCTACGATGCGCAGATCGACTTCTTGATTGACATGACCTACCGACCCCAGCCGGCGGATATCGTCCGCGGAACCGCCCGGATTTACTTCGTGGCGCGGCAAGGTGGCGATGCCGCCTACCTCGGTACAGCCATACTGGATCGAAAAAACCGGCCCAAGCAACCCGATGGCGCGGCGTAGCAGCGGCACCGGTATAGGAGCGGCTGCCGTCACGATCATGCTGATGCTGGACAGATCATAGCCATCGAGATTGGGAACGTCCAAGACCGCCTGCAACATCGCGGCAACCATGAAGGTCATCGTGATTCGCTCGCGTTGGATGGTTTCAACCATCGCGATGGGATCGAACATGCGATGCAGGATCACGGCCCCGCCGACCCAGCCGGCGCCGAGCGCGTAGCCCTTGCCCCCGATGTGGTATAGGGGCGTGACTTGAAGGACGCGCGAAGCACCGGTCAATTCCGAGGCCATCACGTTGGCACGTGCCGTTTCGCACAGCTTTTCCTGCCGCCATGCGACACCTTTTGGCCGTCCCGTGGTGCCGCTCGTATACCAAAGAGTCACGTAATCGTCCGGCCGTGGTTCTATCGGTGGACCATCGGCCGTTCCCAGCGCGACCACCGCTTCGAAATCGATGGCCCATTCCGGCCCTGCGCCGATACAGATATATTGCTTGACGTCGCGCAATTCCGATCGGAGGAGTTCGACCATCGACGCATATTGCGCCTCGAAGATCAGTACCTTGGCGAGCGAGTCGCGCATCATGTAGGCGACTTCCGCCGCCGCCAGCCGATAATTGATCGGTGCACAGATGAAGCTCGCAACCTCAGCAGCCGCATAGGTTTCGTAGAATTCCAGGCAATTCATCGCGAAGATTGCGACGCGTTCCTGGCGCCGGAGGCCGAGCCTGTACAGCCCCCCCGCCAACCGCTTGGCGCGATCGAACCACTGTGCATGGCTCAAACGCCGGTCACCGCAAACGTATGCCTCGCGATCCGGGAAATTGCGGGCATTGCGTTCGATGATTTCGCCGGCCGTGCGCATGATTCTCATCTAACCGATATATGAACAGTATTCGAAAATATAAACAACACCACCCGGACAGTCAACCAGGCGTTCCTTAGTCACTGCCCGACCCGGGCGTGGTCGGGAGAATTTTTCTGCCGCCTTGCGCGAACGCAAACAAGGCATCTAGATGGTCAAATCGCGCGATTTCACCCAGGATGGTGCGCGTCGCACGCATGAGCAGGAACTCGCCGCGGGAATGCCCGGCCAGGGCTTCGGCGGCGCTGCGCCAAACGAGGTCGGACATCTCGTCGCCCGCCAGCGACGCATATTGCCGCGCCGGAGCGCGCGCAATGAAAAACCGCGTGTCGAAGCGGCGCTTCAGGTCCGGCGGCGTTATCCAATGGTCGAAATAAGCCAATCCGTCCACGGCGAGCCGCCATCCATTGAGTTTACAGATTGCCGCCAGTCCCGGCTGTCCGGCGCACACCTGGGTGCGCAGTCGCCGCAAGCGCTCTTCATCCCATCCGGTCAGATCCACGATACGATCGGCAGGGTCGTAGGCCAGCAGCAGGCCGCACTCCTCGAATGCCTCGCGGATCGCCGCGACGAAGAACCGCAGGCCATTCGCATGCAACGCCAGGCGCTCGCTGGCCTGACCGTCGTCCAACCCCGCGCATACGTCGTACACCTCGTCGGTCGCATCGGCGGGGTCCACCGCACCACCGGCAAAAACGTAGGCGTTCGGCATGAAGCGCGCCTGCGCGCTGCGCTTCAACAATAAAATCTCCGGCGCACGTCCGCCCGCGCGAACCAAGATCAGCGTCGCCGCGGGGCTGGGCACCACGGGGATCGCTGCCGCAGGACCGGGTGGCGGACCGCTCGGCAGCGCTGCGCCGGCTGCCTCCGGGCTGGGCGCGCCGGGCCTCCGGTCACTCACAGCCCCGGCCCTAAAGCGTCACGCACCGCGTTGGCGATGACCAGGATGGCGTCCTCCTCGATGCTGTTCGCATTGAACAGCCGGTTGTGACAAAGGGCAACCGCGAGATTGGCATCGAAGTCGGCCCAGCCGATCGACCCTCCCTGCCCCGGATGGCATATCGCGCGCGGACTCTTGACCGCACACACGGGCGGATGGTTACCGCCCAACCAAAAGCCGCCGAGGCTGATGGGGAGCGGAATATTGAACATTACCCGATCTAATTCTTCGCTGTTGCCGCGCGGCAGGCCGAGTGTTTTGACGATCTCGGGCGATAAAATGCGTACGCCATCCAATTCACCGCCGTTCGCCAGCATAGCCCAAAAGCGCGCCTCGCTGCGGGCCGTAAAAATACCGCCGACACCCGCGACTTCGGCGCGCCGCACGTCGGCACGCTCGAACACGACCGGGGTCAATGCGACATTCGCCGGCATGGAGGCGATGAACAACGGCGGCAGGTGCTCGGGAGGTATCGGGCGCATCGCATCGATTTGTCTGGCGATGCGCGGCTCGACGGCATCCGGTATGCCGACCCACAAATCCGCGATGCCCAGCGGCAAGGCAATTTCCTCGCGAATGAATCGGCCGAGCGAGCGTTGCTTGGGATCCGTGCGGCGCACCAGTTCGCCCACGATCCATCCAAAGGTCATGGATAGATACATCGTCGTGCTGCCGGGTTTCGCCAAGGGTTTCAACTCGGCGATTGAACGTGTCATCCATTGCCAATCGCACATGAGTTCCGGCGTAACGTGGTCCGGCATTTGCGGCACGCAGGCCCGATGGGTGAGCACGTCGCGTACCGTGGTTTTCTCCTTGCCGTGGGCGCCATACTCCGGCCAGTAGCGGACCACCGGCGCCTCATAGTCGATCAAATTTCGGTCGGCTTGGATATGCAGAGCGGTCGCCGCAACGGCCTTGGTCACGGAATACACGTTGAATAGGGTATCCCCGTCGACCGGTCGCCCCGTGCCTACATCGGCGAGACCGGCCCAGGCGTCGATCACCAGTTTGCCGTGATGATAGGCCGCCACTTGGACGCCAACCTCGCGGCCGTCGCGAATGACGTCCGAGATGGCCGATTTGACGATGTCGTTGGCAGTCATCGTGCATCCCCGGCAATCAGATCCGCCGCGCGCCACGCGAGCGCCATCATCGGCCCGTTGGGGTTGCCGGAGATCATGGTCGGGAACATGGATAAATCCACCACGCGCAGATTCTGCGCACCGCGCACCCGCAAATGCGAATCGAGCGGAGCCGCCAAGTCCGATCCCATCCGGCACGTACCGCAGGCGTGGTAACCCGCCTGCCCCTGCCGGGCGAAGGCTGCAAGGATCTGCGCATCGGTGTGCACGTCCGCGCCCGGAGATGTTTCCTCGCCGACGAATTCGGCCACCGCCCGCTGCGTCATCCAGCGCCGCAACAACCTCACCAGTGCCACGCTCGCCGCGCGATCGGTGTCGGCCGACATGTAATTCGGTTGGATCTTGGGCGGTTCCTTCGGATCCTGCGAACGGATGCTGATCGTGCCCTGACTGTCGGGGCGCAGCACATACCCAAAGACGTGCATGCCGGGAGTTTTCTCAAAGCTGAGCACTTGCGCCGACAAATCGAATGAATAGGGGGCCATCATCAATTGTATGTCCGGCCGGTCCAGGCCCGCTCGCGACTGTGTGAAGCCGCCGACATCGTAGGACCCCGTCGCCAGTACCCCGCTGCGTGACGAGAGGTACCGCAGTGTATTCACGATGAGCGGAATTCCGGCAAACGCCCTGTTGAGGCTGCCGGTGCGCTTGAGCCGATGTTGAATGAACAGCAACCGATGCTCGCGCATGTTCTGGCCGACGCCGGGACTATCGATACGGACGGCCACGCCGGCTTCGTGAAGAACGTTGGCCGCTCCCACACCCGAAAGCTGCAGCAGCTTGGGAGACTGAATGGCGCCGGCCGACAATATCACTTCGCGACGGGCGCGATATTCCACCGAGGAATTCGACCCGGGCGAATTCGATCGCACGGCCGCCACCCCCACGGCGCGGGTACCATCGAACACAATGCGCTGCGCGATCGTACGCGTGACCACCGTCAGGTTGGGACGCCGCCGCGCAGGTTTCAAGAAAGCCTGCGCCGCGCTCTGCCGCCGCCCGGCTCTGATCGTCGTGCTCAAGTAGCCGAGGCCCTCCTGATCCGGCCGATTCAGGTCCTCTTTGATGGGAATGCCCAGTTCGCGGCCCGCCTGCAGAACGGCATCGGCTAGCGGATAAGATGGCGAGCCCTGCGAGATGCCCAAGGGACCGCCGGCGCCGCGCACTTCATCGCCGCCCAACGCATGATCTTCCATCCTCTTGAAATACGGCGCGATGACGCTCCAACTCCACTCGTTGAGTCCAAGGCTCGCCCAATGGTCGTAGTCCTCCGGTTGGCCCCGCGTGTAAACCATTCCATTCACCGAACTGGATCCCCCAAGAAGTTTGCCGCGCACCCAATACTCGGGCCGCGAACCATTGCCGGGCTCAGGCTCCGTCGGAAAAACCCAGGTAAGGTCCGGGTTTGACAACAACTTGCCGATTCCCTTCGGCATGTGCACCAGAGGGTGTTTATCCTCGGGACCCGCTTCGATCAGCAACACACTGGACCGCCCGTCGCTCGAGAGACGCTCCGCCAACACACAGCCCGCCGATCCCGCACCGACGATGATGTAGTCGAAAGCATGATTCGCCTCGAGACCCACCGCCTCAAGAGCCATATTCCCGCCCCAATCCACCACCCGCCGCGGTGATGACCGCGACCCGGCCTCCTAAGGAAATCTGGGCCACGCAAACTCCCCGCAAAAACGCGCCGTTGACAGTTGCCGGCTAGCGTTTATATTATTGAACGTCATTCAATTATACATTTTCCATCTCGGTCCGGCAATTCGGCCCGGATCCTTCTCGGGAGTATTCCAATGTCCTCACCTCAGACTGCGATCCAAGTGCCTGTGCCGGCCCACGTACCGCCCGAATTGGTTTTCGACTTCGATGTCTACAATCCACCGGGTGCCGACATCGACTTTCACGGCGCACTCAAGCGACTGCACGATGAAAATTACCCGGACATATTCTGGTCCACTGCCAACGGCGGGCATTGGGTGGCCATCCGCGGCGAGGACATTCATAAAATTTTTGCCGACTATCAGAATTTTTCCAGTCACAATTTGACCGTTCCGGTAAGTTCAGCGCCGCCGTTTCCCCTGTTCCCCATCTTTGCCGACCCCCCGGAGCATGGCCTGTATCGCGCGCTGCTCAATCCGTCGTTCTCACCGAAGGCGGTCGCGGCCCTCGAAGCGCGCGCGCGCGCCCTGGCGATCAAACTGGTGGAAGACTTGCGGCCGCGCGGCCGCTGCGACTTCGTCATCGACTTCGCGCAGCACCTGCCGATCGAGGTATTCATGTCCATTGTCGACGTCCCGGCGACCGATCGGCACGATCTGCTCGAGTGGGCCGAAGGAATGGTGCGCCCGAAGAAGCCCGAGGACGTGCACGTCACGATCCAAAAGATATTCGCGTATGCCGCCGCGAAAATCGCCGCGCGGCGCGCCCAACCGGGTGATGATCTCATCAGCAAATTCACGCGCGCAGAGGTCAACGGACGCCCGTTGACGGACCAGGAGATCATCGGAATGGTATCGCTCGTATTAATAGGCGGCATGGACACTGTGGTCACCGCCATGTCGTTCGCGGCGCTGCTTCTCGCCCGCAGTCCTGCGCATCGCAAGCAATTGGTCGACAATCCCGCGCTCATCCCCAAGGCGGTGGACGAGTTGTTGCGCCGCTTCCCCATCGTCAATCAAGGGCGATGTGTGGCGCGTGATTTGGTCTACAAGAACGTGCCGTTCAAGGCCGGCGACATGATCTTGCTGCCGACCACCCTGCACGGGTTGGACGAGCGGGCATTCCCGAACCC
>WNFQ01019159.1_pt1 | contig 10641 bp, 7 predicted proteins | sample 5400171 | NCBI WGS metagenome assembly WNFQ01 (sample SAMN13153356, study PRJNA577476) | soil metagenome | isolation source: 20 cm soil under Madrone tree | place: USA:California | collected 2016-06-14 | reverse complement strand
GAGGCATGTTTAGCGCTCAGCGTTTCAACAAATCAACAATGCTCATTCACTACCGCAAGGCCAAAGCACCATTTCGGCCCCCTCCCTCCTACTCCGCCTGGGATTTAGGAATAATGGTGTACCTATTTATGGCTCGCCGGGAGATGTCTCCTCACTTTGACCCTCACTCCGCCATTAAGCGATTGAATCACCTCGTGTACTCCACCACAGTAACCATACAGGATAGACCGCCCATCAAGTTACCCGAGGAACCTCCGCACGATTTGCGGAAGAAACAAAGAAAGATGAGGTCTCAGTGTGGTTTTTGATTCTTCAATGGGACCATCGTGTTTGGTCCAGCACTATCGATGAAACTCTCCGGTTCTTGGTGTGGAAGATGGACTCGGACACAATTTCATCTTGTGGATAAAAGCGATCCTCATTTACTTCGAGTGACTGGTCAAAGGTCTAGAGCTTTCGCGGTTCTGTGGTTACTACTAGACCACATTGCGCAGACACACCCGCGTCCATGGTCTGATCCTTGAAGGATGTTACTGATTTCATGCACTTGTTGATGCCGGTTTTGAAGAGACATGGGATACGATGATCAAGCACGGTATTATAGACACATTGAGTTTAGTTATCCTAGATGGCCCGAAGAGAATGCAGATAGAAAGCTGATTTGTTGCAAAAGCACTGCCTGTGGTTTGGGAGCGGAACACATGAATGCGTGAGCTCACGTAAACAAGTTGCATCCTAATCTCAACTCAGGATACGCTTTTGTTCCGTTCCGAAGAGTTCTGTGCCTGTGGGCCGTGCCATGCCACACAGCCTAGACGCATCAACTATTCTAACTCAGCCAACGTACGCTTCGTCACCAAATCCTACCGTTTCCATCTTGAAGCTCTGAGCACTCGACATGGCAGCCGGGTCCAGTGCAGCCCTCGTCACCCAAGCAAAGTTGAAAAGGAAGGTTGCGAAGGGAAATGACGCGGCACATGGGTGATCGGAATGGGTGACCTACGTGCTAGTAGGCATCCGAGTGACCGAGTCCAGGGGCCGGAGTAACAGTAGAAACGTACGTTCACAAATCATGCTGTGGCGGTAGTATCTGTCATCTAACGACTATTACTTCGCTCGTTTTGTGATTCTTAGAGTCAGGAAAGTCACTGGTATCGCCTGAATGGTGCAGGAGATGTTTGCGCAACCCCAGGTTGGGCAGTTTTATGGGAAACGGCCTGATCTGTTTGGCGTTCCTGATCCCAGTGAGTCTGCTTCCTCCCTTCATGATCCAGTCGTTTGTTATTTCATAGTGACACGTTTGACCTGTTCCGCCGTGTTTTTCATCTGATGTAAGTGTGCGAGTCCATCAAGTCAGACACAATCCCAGTTAGTCAAGTGTCTACAGTAGTGTGTTGGAACGTGGCTGAGGCCTATTAATTGCTCTGCTCCCATCAGTACTGTAATTCGGACTGGCATCGAATCTCTTGGACCAGGCTTCCTCGCCCATGGCTTGTCATCCGCGTACTCACCAGATCGCTCTCACGCCGGCCTCCCGTCTAACGTCTACTTCGCTTGGACTAAAGCTTCTGCGCCGGACTGGTTCATAGCTGACCTAAGTGCATCTTTCGGCTGCGTCATTGGTCGAGGCTCCAGATTTGGGATAAGACATGAGGAGTACCGCGCCCTTATTTGTTGTTGCTTAGAATACCGGTGGAGGTGATGAAAATCTGGGCCGGCTTGGTTTGATCAGGGAGCATGATCTTGATGGTGTAATGGGACTTGCAAGCTGGATGGAAAACCAACGTCTGATTCAAGGGTACATTTTCAAGGATGATGACTGAAATTGTCTGCTGGCATCATCATCTAGAGTTTCGGGTGTTGTAGAGAGAATTCCACTGTATTTGGGTAATCGTATATCTCGATGAATTGCACGTTCACAAGTACCAAGTACCTTGATGAGCGAACGGCACTCTGTGCTTCATCGTGACAAACTTGTACTACATCTCGTCTGGCCACTGCATGATCACGCAGTGAGTCTTCTGCAACGATGACATTACACCACTCTAGTGCAAGTGAACTACGGACATCATGATGGTTGAATAGATAGATAGCCAGTCACATGCCTTCATACAAGTTCAATCACGGGTAATGTCAACAAAATAGCACAAGTATATTTCGAACCAATTTAAGAAGTGGAAAGGAAAGTAGTACGGAATCAGTAGACAAGATACTTCGATGGGACGGGGTTTTGAGAGTAGAGGGCACCTATCAATCATTGACCTCCTACGACCTAGTATCCATCCCAGACAGAAATGGTGATAGAATGACCGGAGCTCTCTCGGGCGGCAATGAACTGCCCAAAGATTTCCTGGAAAGGTCCCGATGGCTCAAGCGCTTGCACGAATATATTCTGCAGGCTGGGCAACACTTCTGTCCCAACGACCTCTTTGAGGGCAGCCACGATACCTGGCGCAAAGTCCTTGGATAGATAGAGATTCTTTACCGCAGGAAATGAATGTAAGAGTTCCAACCATAGGGTGTTCTTGATGGAATCATTCTTCCGATACCGATGTTCGATGTAGAGGACCTCTATCGTGGAAAGGGGAGGCAAACAGGAGTTACAGACTTGCGCGACGAACGAAAATTGCCCATTTGGATCTCCGCATGAGTTTCCTATCTCGAAATGTTTCGAAGAGAAATTGAGTCCGACTCTGGCGAAGCTATCATCGAATTTCACCTCTGCACCGCAACCCTCGAGTATTGGTGTACGACTGATGAATTGGGCGAGTTGTGGGCCGTCAAAATAGATTTGACTGTAGGAGGTTATAAACAAGCGATCGAGTTTAGGGGCGTCGATGAAGGTCACGAGGTCCTCTAAATATTTGTTAAACCCTTTGAAAATAAAATGCGTCAGAGTGCGGATGGCAGAACGTTTTGGTGGAGGTGGAGGTCGGCCTTCCCAGTCAAGGTGGAGTTGAGGTTGGAATCCAAGGAAAAGTTCTTCGAGGCTGGACAACACGGAGAGGAGAGCGGCCATTGCCTTGGGCGAAATGTACGCGGAATCAGGGATATCAGGAAGGTAGAGGCAGACAAGGTGAGTAGCAGATGAAAGCAGTTTTGGCAACCCCGGAAATTGGATGCCATCCAGCTGGAAGAAGAGTAATTGCGGGGCAGATCCACCCAGGAACGAATCGGGAACGACCGGTAGTGTTCCACCACCCGAGAAGAGCCGCAGCTGTGTCAGCTCCGGGAATGGCACCTGCATCGCTACCAAGATTTCTTGTAATTGCCGATTCGCAAGGCCTGAGAGGCTGACTTCACATACGCGATTGTTCTGCTCAAGTGCGACAATAACGTCGTCCACGCCTGATGTGAAGAACGTGTTTCCCCTAATGAGGATAGGAAAAGCTGGCCAGACGTCGAGTATGTCCCTTGCCGGTGTTTCCGGTGTACAAATTAATCGCAGATTCAGGCGACTTGCTGATCCAAAGACAAGACTTCTCCATCTTCGGCACACATGAACCAGCGACTGCCATGCTTCTACATCTGTGTTGTAATATGGATTCACACCCATATAAAAATCAAATATTTCTAGTAGGACGTCATCAGGGAGTTCGTCGATTTGTATCACCTTGTCTACATCACACATCAAGTCAGTCAGCAGTCATTGCGGGACGTTGCATAAGAAGGACATACGTTGACTTGGACTCCGATTGATTCGTTTCTTCTGAGTCAGATGACGATTATTTTCCATCTGCAAGCCTTCCAAACGGTGATCTATTGGGGTTGACGTTGATGTCCCAGGGCGGCTAGGAAGTGGTGGAGAGGCGATGCGGTGAGGGGAGTATGGCAGGGAAGCGGGGCTTTTTGTGGAACGCTCGATAGGAGGGCACCCCTGTGTAAAAATGAAACGGCCCCGGTCCTTCCCGGTTCGTTTTTGGGCGGATCTGCCTCGCATTTGCAATACCTCCAGTTGGAACGCGTTCCATCCGGGGTTACCGAAATTACTCCTGTCTGCAACTCACCTCGAGGCGATGGTCAACAATGGCCTTTCCGTGTTGACCAGCCTCGGCACCTTTTCCCTTGAGTTTCTCTCTCCTAAATCTCGCCCTGACAGGGAAAGCCAACATCCGCACCCAGCTTCACGCTCCGTCCTCCCCGTTCTCACTCGTTTTTGGTTCAAAGGGGTCAGCGAATACTCGGAGGACCTCGTAGTATGGATAGATGCCCGAGGCAACTCGACCACTTATATATAACTTTCCTCCATCAAATAGATTTCAACTCGTTCAATTCATCAGTCGTACTCCAAGGTCAAAGGAACACAATGTGAACTTTGATTTTGACGCCGCCGAGGTCCGACTCATATCATGCACATCATTTGACTGTGGGGAGCTCGCTGTGGAAATTCTATGCGGAGAGTCGGATCAGCAGCTCGAGTTTATGGCGCAGGTCTGTACCATGTGTTTGCCTCCCCTTTCCACGGTGAAGAACCTCGGAGTCTACGTCAAGGATCCGTATCTAGAACTAGACTGGGATGACAACGTCGAGAACAACCAATGGTTGGAATTTCTTCGCCCATTTACCGCTGTAAAGGATCTCTACTTATCCGAAGATTTCCAGCTAGGTATCGCGTCCGCCTTGCAAGAGCTCGAAGGCGGAACAACAAAAGTGTTACCCTCCCTGCAGAATATCTTTTTGGTGGGGTTCGAGCCATCCGGACTTTTTCCAAGAGGCCATTGGACAGTTTGCTGCCGCCAGACAGCTTTCCGGTCACGGTGCAGCCGCTTTGTCCTTTTAAGAGTGTAGTAGGCGATCGGCAGGTGCTTTTTTCATTCTACAGTATCTTGTTAACATCTCGACCAGTTATTCTCCTTCAGGCCCATGTTCGATCTGGGACATTTATATGACCTTTCTTAGCATTATTTGACCATGATCCTTTTGTGTCCCGTTGAATGGATGCAAGCAACTAGATTCGGAATTAGCTCATCCTGACCATGCACTCAAATGCCAGTGGCTGACAGCGGCAGCCGGGTCGACTACGAGTTGCTTGTGATCCTGGCTTACAACTGACTGACAGCACAAACTGTGTCACTGCGCTGCCAACCCCCCATGCCCCACAGCACCTCAAAATACTCTCAGTATCGGGAATGTGCCTATGGAAAACCCGAGTGATTGACGCATCAAGTCAAGTAGTTCTAGTCCAAGACTAAAAGAAGGACAAAAAAGGGGGGCGCGAAGAGCAACCACACACCAGGTGAGATTCATTTCTCCGCGCCGACGTACTGTGCAAAACACGAGCTTTGGATCGCTACGTGACTCTTCAACGGCAACTCCAAGTGTAACGATGGGTCTGACGGCCCCATGAGCACACTCTTACTCTTGATCTTAGTGTGCACGGGAGGGCGAAGCACGACGCGCGAATCAAACGCGAGGACCTGTATCAACATGTCCCGGCCGCACTGAGATACTGCTGTGATATTCTACCTGACCCATCGTGGGACCGGCCGCGGAATACGACCGAGGGTAAGTGACTGGGGAAAGACGGCGCCACCAAGGATGTTGGGGATCTAGGGATGCGAGAGGAAGCCACGTCAGGGAGAAAGAAAAGGACGGGCGAATGAAAAATTGAAATCTTACCACCGCTTTCATCTTGAAGCTCTGAGCACTCGATATGGCAGCCGGCTCCAGTGCAGTCCTCGTCACCCAAGCAAGTTGAAAAGGAAGAACGTGAAGGGAATGACGCGGCACACTCTATTCCAAACCAAATGTAAACACACAAGATCAATCACAAGTAATGTCAACAAAATAGCACAACTAATGTCCCGAAGCAAGAAAACAAGTGAAAAGGAGGATAGCACGGGATCAACAGAAGATAAGAAACGATGGGATGGAACTCAGAGGACAGAGGACACCTATCAATCATCGATCTCCTACGATCATCACATCAGCTCGAAGGGTCTCTCCCAGACAGAAATGGCGACAGGGTGGCCGGAGTGCTGTCGTGCAGTAACGAACTGCCCAATGTTTTCCTGGAAAGGTCCCGATGGCTCGGGCCTCTCCACGAAAATATTCTGCAGGCTGGGCAACACCTCTGTTATTCTGCCCCAAACGAGCTCTTGCAGGGCGGTCGCGATACCTGGCGCAAATGTCTCGGATAGGTAGAGATTTCCTTCCAAACTAGTTGCAAATATCGATGATTGATGTAGAGGTCCTCTATCATGGAAAGGGGAGGCAAACAAGAATTACAGACCTGGGCGACGAACGAAAGCTGCCAATCTGGTTCTCTGCATGAGGTTCCTACCCCAAAGCGTTTCAAAGGGGAAGGGGGTCGGACGCTGGCGGTGCTATCATCGAATTCCACATGTGCATTACGTTTCTTGAGTGTTCGTGTACGACTGATGAATTGGGCGAGCCGAGGGCCGACAAAATCGATTTGATTGAAGAAGGTTATATTCAAGTAACGGAGTTGAAGTGCGTCGATGTAGGTCACAAGGTCCTCTAAATATTCGATAACCCCCTTGAAAACAAAATATTTGAGAGCGGGGATGACAGAACGTTTTGATGGAGGTGGACGCCGGTTTACCCAGTCAGGGTGGGATTGAGGGGATTGGAATTGAAGGAAAAGTTTTTCGAGGCCGGACAATACCGAGGGGAGAGCGGCCATTGCTTCGGGTGAAATGTACCCGGAATGAGGGATATTAGAAAGGTAGAGGTCGACAAGGTGAGTAGCGGACAAAAGCAGTTTTGGCAATCCCAGAAATGAAATGCCTTTCAACTCGAAGATTTGCAAATGAGGGGCCGATCCACCCAAGAACGAATCGGGAGCAACCCGTGGTGTTTCGCCATATGAGATGAGCCGCAGCTGTGTCAGCTGGGGGAATGGCACCTGCATCGCCGCCAACGCTTTTTCCGATTGCCGATCCGCAAGGTCCGAGAGGATGACTTCACATATGCGATTGTTCTGCCCAAGTGCTATAACGATGTCGTCCGCACTTGATGATGAGGTCATATCCCCCCGAATGAGGGCTGGCCAGACGTCCAGTGTGTCCCTTGCCGGTGTTTCCGGTGTACAAAAAAGTCACAGATTCAGGCGACTTGGTGATCCAAAGACAAGGCTTCTCCATCGTCGACACACATGAACCAGCATATGCCACGCCTCTATCTCCGTTTTTCCTCCATATTGATTCACGTTCACGTAAAAATTAAATATTTCTAGTAGGACGTCATCAGGGAGTACGTCGATACGTATCTCCTTGCCTACATCACATCAAGTCAGTCAGCAGTCATTACAGGACGTTACATAAGAAAGACATACGTCGACTTGGTTTGGTTCGCTTCTTCCGAGTCCGGCGACGATTATTTTCCATCTACAAGCCTTCAAAACGGTGATCTATGAAATGGTGGAGTGGCGGTGCTGGAGTATGGCAGGGAGACCGGATGACGGGCACGCTTTCAAGTGGGGCAATTTGAGACCTTGTTAGTTGTTTTATCAATATTTTATCAATGCCGCGAGTGAGTTCCTCGTGACATACCGCTGAGAGCTGATCAATGAGGATTCGGTGTTGGGAAGAGAGGGAGGCCTTGACATCTTTGATTGACGCCTGCTTGGGCAAGCAAGGGATAATGGGTGCAGGGCAGCCGATTGGTGAGGAAAAAATGCGAAGGTAAAGGAGCGGACTGATGGGTAAAAGCGCGACTAGGAGTGTGCCTGTGGGAGAGAGGAAGCTTGGCGCCAGACCAGGTCGCGCGCTCTGCCCGGCGGCCTCAGATCGAGGTGACTAGTCACCAACACCTCCCGTCTACTCGCTCTCAAGGCGCCGTTGGTGCTCACTCCCAAGTGGCGACGCAAGTAATATATGTGGTTTCTCTTCAGTGTGTCTTCTCCTCCCTTTCTACACTTCCCCTCCTTTGCTCTCTCTTCGCCGTCTTTGCCTTCTAATAACCCTAATCACATTTCATCTCTGGCCAGTTCGGTTGATTTGGTTGATTGGGATGATTAGCGTATTCTCCGTACGTATACTGTACATAATAGTCACGGTGATGATGAACAGGCAACAATCGTTATCAACCCTCCGCGAGTCCGTACTGCGAAACTTCGCGCGCTCAGCTTCCCAACGCGTCATAAGGAGGCGCCGTCGAGGATGTTGGGGGTCTGGGGGCGCAAGAGGAAGCCACATCAGGGAAAAGGAAACAGACGGGCGAATGAAAAATGGGGCGAGAGAAAGGCGGGTAGGAAGGAAGCCGGTCACTCCTCCTCGTCTGGAGTGATGGTCGCGCACATCATGTCGCCGACACGGTCCTTGAGAATCTTCTTAGGCTGCCCGGATCCAGCTGTTCTACTTTACTCCGCCCACTCCACACGCTTTTGCCCATCGCTCTAAAAGGATATTTGAGGCCTGAGGGGCTTTCGAATAAACGTATAACGTATGTAAAAACACGTCACGCGTTGGGCCGATGCGCTGCCATGCCATCACCATCGGCAAGTTGCCCATCGCCCAGTCGTCGCACTCGACCTCGTTTCTTCTCCTCTCCATCCCACTCCCCTTCCCTATTACATTTCCCTCCAACAAATGAGCCGGCGTGTTAGATATAAACACATGGGAGATCGTGAGAGGATTTCAAGAAATTTGAAGATTGTGTGATCCTGTTTAAAGTTTCCTTGTGGCGAAGCTGCAGCACCGCGCGTGGCCGTGTACATAATGTATAGTGTGGAAAGGGGCCATTCTCCGCTCTTGACTTTCCGATCTGGTGGAAATGAGAGACTCGCTGTTCCAAATTCCGGTTCCAGTTCCAGCGTGTTGTAGGCTGACGTGGTGAGGACAACCCCTTTTTTTATATAGAACACCCATCCGGCAGTCGATTGATCGATCGTCCACATGAGGTGACTCAATCGATGTGTTTGGAAGGATCAGATGGCGCGTAATCGAGACACTTTCAGCGGATCGTGAAATTTGGTAGGTATATATAGTCATTTGGTGCAGCGAGACTGAGAGCAGCAGTAGAACACTAGTACTGATGATAACGCAGGGTCCCTCGAGCCAACTCCCGCCAGTGCGCATCTTTCGGGACTCGGGATACTAACCCTCAATGGTCTATGAAGAACTGCATCTTGATATCTCCCCCGTCTTCAAGCTTCACTCTAACGTCGTTATGGGTTCCCCTACTCCTTACAGTGGCCTTCTCCGGCGCCACGCTGACGCACTCAGCGGGTGGGTTTTGTGGTACCGCTCGCGAAACAATCTCAGTCATCTCAGAAGGAGACCTCGAGCTCGAGTGGGTGCGTATCACAAATGACGCTTGCAACTTGAGGTCTTCCCACGTTTTCGGTCGCGTGTTGGTGCAGTGCCAGCATTCGATCTCCCCGGATTTGTCCCACGTGCCCCGTCGCATTGCGTGAATGCTCGCGATGCCTTGCGACGCATCTTAAAACTCTATTTCTTGGGGATTGTGTAAGTGCTTGTCCTCTGATTCCTCTTGTCGTTCTTGCCGCTGCTGCTTCGTGCTTCGTGGTGGTGTTCCACTTCCTCTTCTACACTCCCGAACCAAAGCAGCTGTCCATCCGCCGCGTCCGCCGCGCATTCCTGCTGGAAACCCGGTCCCAGCGCAGGTTGGAGATGTATCCCCTGCGCAGTCACGGTCGCGAGTTTCTTTCCGTACCGTCTCCTTGGGTGCATTTTCATCCTGCAGTTCTGGGATCCTGGCCACAGGTTTGTGGTGTGTCCTAGCCACGGACCGCGTTGCGTTCGGGACTCCATCGGTAATACTGCCCGGGCTTGTTTCTAGTTGTTGATCCCTACCGCCTAGATCCCTCTGCGTCGCGGCGGGTTTATTTGTGTGTTGGTCTTATTTGACGTCCTCTGCGCATTCATTGATTGAGTTGTCTCGTCAGTTGGATGGCTCTGGAACCTACCCAGGAATCCTTATATTGGTTTAGCTGAGAATATGAGGGACAGAAAAAACAGCCTCGGCGTAGCCTTTGATTCTTCCAACGAGGCTACCGTGCTTATTCCAGTATTACCCAGTCAGAGAAGCTCCATAGCTTCTCTCTGTCATAATTATTTCGGCATGCTCACACGCGAACTCTGGTCTGATGCTTCTGACTTACGGAGTTTCATCCAGGCACTTGTTAACGATTATCGAAAAGACATGGAATACAACGCTCAAGCAATGTGCAAAACTCACGTCAATGCCTGTTCCGGTGTGCCATCGAAGCGTTCGATGGCCTTCTCCCAAAGGAGGAACGAGGTTATTCATATATTCAAGGTGCAGTGAGAACAGCAATGGAAAACACTCAAGACTAAAGCATATAGGTAAACTAAAAATTGATTTACAGGAAGCGCATAGTAACATTTGATAGCGCATGGCTTGATCTCCCACCAGTGAGATACAGATTCTCGATAATCTACAAGAAAGGCATCCCAAAATCTTCGCCCGTCTCCAACCATCTCTCCAACCTCCCAATAAACTCATCATGGGCCTTCCGTATTACCGTGCGCTTTGCCATCGCCTCCTCTGGCGTCGCTTTGATACACTTAGAGGGCAAGTTTTTGCAGTGCCGCGTGAGCGCATACCAGCGTGTGAAGGGTTCTCCACAGTGGTTACAGAAGAAGATTTTGAGTGGGTGCGCTTTCGCGGTGTCACAGTGGCGCTTGAAGTCAT
>WNFQ01004066.1_pt1 | contig 10644 bp, 9 predicted proteins | sample 5400171 | NCBI WGS metagenome assembly WNFQ01 (sample SAMN13153356, study PRJNA577476) | soil metagenome | isolation source: 20 cm soil under Madrone tree | place: USA:California | collected 2016-06-14 | reverse complement strand
CCGCGTACCGCGCATAACACGACATGCGCTTGGCAATGCCAGCCATTTCCGCTTTGCTCGCCCGGCATCAAAGCGCGGCCGCAGGCCGCATCGGTCGCGAACGCGACATTGCGTAGAACCACCGCACGGGAAAGATGCGAAAAGAGGAGCCCCCGATGAGATCGAACGCTGCGAGGACTGCGCTGAGCACCTGCCTGGGCTTTGCGCTTGTCGTGCTCGCCGGATTTGTCCCGGCGCGCGCGGAGGATCAGCTCAAGGTCGCGATCGGCCAAATCAACAACTGGGAGAACCAGGCGCCGACGCTCGGCCAAGACGCGGGCATCTTCAAGCGGACCAACCTCGTGCTCGAAAATGTCGGCACGCAGGGCGCGGGCGAGACCTTGCAGCCCGTCATTTCCGGCAGCGCCGATCTCGGCGCGGGCGTCGGCGTTGCCGGCGTCATGCGTGCCTTCGCCCGCGGCGCGCCGGTGCGCATCCTGCTGCCTGCTTTCACGGGCACCGGAGACCTGTTCTGGTACGTGAAAGCGGATTCGCCGCTGAAAACCATCAAGGACATCACCGCCAATAACACGATCGCCTATTCCACCAGCGGCTCGAGCTCCAACAACCTCGTGCTCGCCTTCATCGACGAGCTCGGCGTCAAGGCCAAGCCGACGGCGACCGGCGGCCCCGCCGGCACGCTGACCCAGGTCATGTCCGGCCAGATCGATATCGGCTGGGCGGCGCCGCCGTTCGGGATGAAGGAGCTCAAGGAAGGCAAAATCCGCATTCTCATTCGCGGCAGCGAGGCGCCGTCGCTGCGCGGGCAGACCGTGCGCACTATCATCGTCAACGCGGACGCGTTGAAGAGCAAGAAGGACGCGATCACGCGCTTCGTTGAGGGCTACCGCGAGGCCGTCGACTGGATGTACTCCGATCCCAAGGCGATTGATATGTATGCGGAGAAGATGAAGCTCGACCGGGATTTGATCGCAAGCTCGATCAAGGAGTTTCACCCGAAGGAGGCGTTGCAGACCGACGAGATGAAGGACATGGCCGGCATCCAGCGCGACGCGGTGAAGCTCAAATTCATCGACGCGCCGCTGACGCAAGCGCAACTGGCCGAGCTCATCCAGATCCCGCCGCGGAAAAAGTGAGGAGCAAGACACAAGCGGCATGCTCGAGGCTGCCAAAGAAATCGGTGCCATTCGGGGCCGTCATTCCGGGGCCCGAGCGCAGCGAGGGAGCCCGGAATCCATAACCACAGATGATGATCATGGATTCCGGGTTCGCGCCTTCGGCGCGCCCCGGAATGACGATCGCTAGATTTCAGTCCGATGAAACTGCGCTACGTCGCGCGGCGGTCGATAAAAACGGGCGGCCGCTTTTGCAGGAACGCGTGCACGCCTTCGGCGTAGTCGGGCGAAAGACTCGCTTCGTGCTGCGAGTCGCGTTCGAGCTCGAGCTGCGTGTCGAGATCGTTGCTCCAGGAGTCATCGAGCACGCGCTTGATCAGCGCGAGCGCCACCGCCGGCGCTGCGGCGAAGCGTGCGCAGAGCGCATGCGCTTGCGCCATCAACTCGGCGTCGTCGAGCGCTTTCCAAATCAGTCCCCACGCTTCCGCCTTGTCGGCGGGCAGCGGCTCGGCGGTGAGCGCGAGGCCGCGCGCGCGAGCAGGACCGACGAGCCGCGGCAACAACCACGTGCCGCCGCAATCCGGGATGAGCCCGATCTTCGCAAACGCCTGGACGAAGCTCGCCGAGCGCGCTGCCAAGACGATGTCGCAAGCGAGTGCGACGTTGGCACCGGCGCCGGCCGCAACCCCGTTGACCGCGGCAACGACCGGAAACGGCAACGCGCGCAGCTTGCGCACGAGCGGATTGTAATAGGTATCGAGCGCGCTCCCGAGCACGACAGCCTTGCCGTCCTTGCCCACGCGCTCGTTGAGATCCTGCCCGGTGCAGAAGGCGCGGCCGGCGCCGGTGAGCAACAGCGCGCGGCAGTCGCCGTCGTCCTCCGCCTCGGCGAGCGCGCGCTTGAGGTGCGCATGCATGGCCTCGGTGAATGCGTTGAGGTGCCGCGGGCGGTTGAGAGTGACGACGCGATATCCTTCCCGCCGCTCGACCAGGACAGGTGCTTCTTCCATGCGCGCCTCCATCGTGCCGATGCCGGTTGCGTTTGGGCTATGCTAGCGCGGCGCGAGGCGGAAATCGCGGCCGAGGCGGTGGGATGACGGGCGAGACGCCGCGCGCCGATGGATGCAGGATGGTCCGCGCGTTCCTGCTCGAGCGCGTTGTCATGGCCCATTGCGTCGGAAAAGGAACTATAAGACAAAACCGCACATGCGACGGCCAGACCTTGATCTTGGGAGGATATCAATGCGCCGTACATCGCCATTGAGTTGCGTCCGTATCACGCGCCGCAGCTTTGCCGCCGGCGCCGGCGCCGCCGGTTTGCTCGCCGCCACCGGCACAGCCAACGTCGCCCGCGCACAAAGCGGACCCCTCAAGGTCGGCGTTCTGCTGCCGCGCTCAGGCGCGCAGGCGGGGATCGGGCAGGATTGTCAGCGCGGGGTCGAGCTTGCGCCGGCGATGTTCAAGGCGCTGGGCCTGCCGGAGCTCGCGATCATGAATGCCGACACTGAAACGAACGTCGAGGTTGCGCGCGCGCGAGCGGAAAAGCTGATCAACGACGGCGCGCAGCTTTTGGTCGGCGCCTTCGATTCCGGCCAGTCTGCGGCCATCGCGCAGGTTGCCGAGCAAAAGGGCATTCCCTTCGTCATCAACATCGCGGCGGCGCCGCAGATCACCGAGCAGGGCTACAAATTCGTGTTCCGCAATTTCCCGACCGCGCCGATGATTCTCAGCGACGCCTTCGCCAACCAGATGGAACTGTTCGAGGCGACCGGCGCGGCGCCGAAGTCGGTCGTGTTCATGCACGCGAACGACACGTTCGGCACATCGATGCAGCAGGGCATCAATGCGGTATTCCCCCGCTTCAACATGCCCTACAAGATCGTCGAGCAGATCGCCTACGACGCGACGGCGCGAGACCTCTCCGTCGAAGTGGCCAAGGCCAAAGCGACCGGTGCGGACGCGTTGCTCATGGTCAGCCGGCTCAACGACGCGATCCTGATCACGCGCGAACTGGTCAAGCAGCGCTGGTCGCCGATGATCGTGCTGAGCATGGGGCCGGGCTGGTACGAGGACCAGTACCTCAAAACCCTGGGCAAGCTGTCGGACGGGCCGATGAGCTTCGTGCCATGGTACGACCCGAACAAGACTTTGGCGCAGCAACTCGAAGCGGCCCTCGCCAAGGCCTATCCCGGCATCAACATGAACACCAATCATGTCTTCACGTTCGAGGCGCTACTGGTTGCGGCGGATGCCTACAAGCGCGCCCGCTCGAGCGACCCGAAGGCGCTCGCCGACGCCATCCGCACCACCAACATCACCGACAACGTCAGCATCGGCCCCGGCATTCAGTTCAACGACAAGGGCCAGGACGACAAGCTCAAGAACGCCGCGATTCAGAATCGCGGCGGCAAGCTTCTCACCGTCGCCCCGAAAGCGGCATCCAACGCCAAGCCCGAATTGCCGATGCGGCCATACGACCGGCGCGGCTGAGGGACGCTCGCGTGTCGGCCAGAGCAACGGCGGAGCCTTCGGACGGGCATAGACGCCCTTAAGCGCAGGACGGCTCGGTGGCCGCAGAGGTCTATTTGAATGTCGCGGTCAGCGGTCTTTTGACCGGCCTGGTCTATGGGCTGATGGCGGTCGGCCTCTCGGTCATTTTCGGCGTCGTGCGCGTGGTCAATTTCGCCCATGGCGAAATGATGACCGTCGCGATGTATCTCGCCATCGCGCTGTTCAACAGCCTGGGACTAGACCCGCTGGTGATGGCCGTGCCGGTCGCCGGCGTTCTCTTCGCGCTCGGCTACGTGATGCAGGCGGGCCTCATCAATCCGTTCATCACGCGGCCCGAGTACAGCCAGTTCATGCTGCTGATCGCGGTCGCGATCATCATCGTCAACGTGCTTCTGATCGTCTTCGGCCCGGATGCGCGCAACGTTCAGACGTCGTATGCGTTCGACAGCTTCCTCCTCGGACCGCTGATCATCGACGCGACGAAGGTCTACGCCGGCGGGGCGACGCTCGTGATCACGGCGGCGCTGTTTGCGTTTTTCCGGTTTGCGCCGCTCGGCAAGGCGATCCGCGCCTGCGCCGACAACTATACCGGCGCGCTGGTCGTGGGGCTCAACGTCAAGCGACTTTACGCCCTCACCTTCGGGCTCGGGGCCGCGTGCGTCGGAGCAGCAGGCTCGATCCTGGTGCTGCTGGTCGACGTGACGCCGGCGCTCGGCCCCGCGTTGACGCTGCTCGCCTTCATTATCGTCATCACCGGCGGGCTCGGCTCGATGGTCGGCGCGGTGCTTGGCGGGTTGCTGATCGGCTTCACCGAGGCCATGGCCGGCCTGTTCTTTACGCCGTCGGCCAAGAGCATGTTCTCGTTCGGCCTCCTCGTCTTGGTGCTGCTGTTTCGGCCGCAGGGCATCTTGGGCAAGAGGGTCTTATGAGCGCCCGCTTGCTCGAGGGCGTTTCGCGCCGAGGTATTGCACTTTTGGCGGTGTTGCTCGCCGTGTTGCTGGCGGTGCCTTGGATCGCCAATGACTATCTGCTGACCGTGCTCATCATCGCGCTCTATTCCGCCTATACCGGCCAGGCATGGAACGTGATGATGGGCTTTGCCGGCCAGCTCTCGCTCGGTCATGCCATTTATGTCGGGCTCGGCGCCTATGCGGCCGCGGCGCTCTACGTGCATTTTGGTATCGCGCCTTGGCTTGGACTGGCCGCGGCGATCGCCATCGCCGTGGCCTGCGGCGCCATCATCGGCTTTCTCGCCTTCCGTTTCGGCGTGGGCGGCGTTTATTTCGCCATTCTCACCATCGCGTTTGCCGAATTCGCACGCATCGGCTTCGATCATTTCCAGTGGGTCGGCGCTTCGAGCGGCTTTTTTCTGCCGGTCGCAAATTACACGCGCAACGACTTGTGGAACCTGCGCGGCGACCCGACCATGTTCTATTACGTGATGCTCGCGCTCACGGTCGCGGCATTCGCGCTGTGCCACGTTCTGCTCAAGAGCCGGATCGGCTACTACTGGCTGGCGATCCGCGAGGACGAAATTGCCGCGCGCTCGCTCGGGATCGACACGTTCCGCTACAAGATGTACGCGGCCGTCCTCTCCGCCGGAATGACCGCGGTGGCGGGGGTGTTCTTCGCGTTCTACTACAACAATTTGTTTCCGGAGCAGGTGTTTCACATCTCGCGCTCGATCGAGCTGATCCTGGGACCGATCATCGGCGGTATCGGCACGCTGTTCGGCCCCCTGATCGGCGCGTTTCTGCTGACCAGTTTGTCGGAAGCCATGCAGGAACTTTTGTCAGCGCTCGGCTTCGACGCACCCGGCGTCAAGCAGGTCTTTTATGGATTGTGCCTGCTCGTGGTGGTCATCGCGCTTCCGGGCGGCGTGTGGCCTTGGCTTGCCGGCAAGCTCCATGTCACGAGGCGAGACCCATGACGGCGCTTTTATCGGTTGAAGGCGTCAGTAAGCGCTTTCGCGGTCTGCTCGCGGTCGACAAGGTGACCTTTCAGGTCGCGCGCGGCTCGATTTTTGCGGTCATCGGCCCGAACGGGGCGGGCAAGACGACGCTGTTCAACATCATCGCCGGGATGTTCGCGCCGGACCGGGGTTCGGTCGACTTTGCCGGCGAACGCATCGAGGCCCTTGCCCCCGATGAGATTTGCCGCCGCGGCATCGGCCGCACCTTCCAGTTGGTGCGGCCGTTCCCGGCACTCACCGTCGAGGACAACGTCGTGATCGGCGCCATGCTGCGTCGGCACGATCCCGCAGGCGCGCGCCGCCACGCCCATGAGGTGCTCGCTCGGCTCGATCTGTTCGGCAAACGTCATCAACCGGCATCCGCGCTCACGCTGCCCGACCGCAAGCGCCTGGAAGTTGCGCGCGCGCTCGCCACCGATCCGAAACTTCTGCTTCTCGACGAGGTGATGGCGGGGTTGCGGCCGGCCGAGACCGACCGGATGGTCTCGGCGCTCACCCAGCTCAACCGCGAATTCGGGCTGACCATCCTGCTCATCGAGCATGTCATGCGGGCGGTGATGGCGCTCGCCGCGCGCGTGCTGGTGTTGCACCACGGCGCGGCGATCGCGGAAGGCTCGCCGGAGGCCGTGGTGCGCGAACCGGCGGTGATCCAATCCTATCTCGGCGCGGAGGCCGTCGAGTGATGCTGCGCGTCGACAATCTCGATGTCTTCCATGGCGACGCGCAGGCGCTCGACGACGTGTCGCTCCAGATCGATGACGCAACGATCGTTGCCATCGTCGGAGCGAACGGAGCGGGCAAGACCTCGCTCATCCGCACGATCGCGGGCATGCATCGCCCGGCGCGCGGCCGTATCGCGTTTCGCGGCATCGACATTGGCGGATGGGAAAGCCACCGCGTATGCAACCTGGGCATCGGTCAGGTGGCGGAAGGCCGGCAAGTGTTTGCGACCTTGTCGGTCGCCGAAAACCTCGAAATCGGCGCGATGCTTCCGCGTGCGCGTGCCGGCCGTGCGAAAAATCTCGAGCGGGTATTCGCGCTTTTTCCCTTGCTCGCTGAGCGCTCGAATCAGGCGGCGGGCACGCTCTCGGGCGGCGAGCAGCAGATGCTGGCAATCGGCCGCTGCCTCATGGGCGCGCCGGAATTGGTCATGTTCGACGAGCCGTCGCTGGGGCTCGCGCCCGCCGTCGTGCAGCAGCTCTTACGCACGATCCGCGACCTCAACCGCGAAGGCCTCACTTGCGTGCTGGTCGAGCAGAATGTGGCGGTCTCGCTCAAGCTCGCCGCCCATGCCTACGTGCTCGAGAACGGGCGGATCACGCTCTCCGGCCCGGGCGAGACGCTGTTGGCCGACGACGGCGTGCGCCGGGCCTATCTCGGACTCTGAGGTCTCGCGGGATCCTGCGCCATCTACGCCGCGGGCGGGGCGATCGTCACCGTCAAGCGGCCCACGCCCTCGATTTCGCACTCGAGCTTATCGCCGGGGACGGTTGCGGCCACTCCCGACGGCGTACCGGTCATGATGATGTCGCCGCCTGCGAGCTCGACCATCTCCGAGAGCTTGGCGATGATCTCCGGCACCTTCCAAATCATCTGTGCGAGATCGCCCTCCTGTCGCAGCTTGCCGTTGGCCTTGAGCGCGATGCGCCCTTTGCTGGGATGCCCAATCTTGCTCGCGGGCTGCAGCGCTCCGCACGGCGCGGAGGCATCAAAGGCTTTGCCGATCTCCCACGGCCGTTTCATGTCGCGCGAGGCGATCTGCAGATCGCGCCGCGTCAGGTCGATACCGACGGCGTAGCCGTAGATGCAGTCGAGCGCGCGCTCGAGCGGGATATTTCGGCCACCCGACTTGAGCGCCACCACGAGTTCGACCTCGTGATGCATGTCCTTGGTGAGGGGTGGGTAGGGCGCACGTGCCCCGTCGGGCACGATGGCATCCGCGGGCTTGGCGAAGAAGAAGGGAGGATCGCGCACGTCTTGGCCCATCTCGCGGATGTGTTCTTCGTAATTGCGGCCGACGCACCAGATGCGGCGCACCGGAAACATCTTGTCGGTGCCGGCGACCGCGATCGCGGCTTGGGGCGGCGGCGCAATGACGTAGCTGTGGGCAGCGGCAGACATGATCTCTCCTGCAGCGATGGAGACTTCAGGCGGAGGACGCGATGGCGATCGGCGGCGGTTCCTGTTCGCGCAGCTGCAGGCGATAGAAGGACGTGTAACGTCCACCCCGGCGCAACAGCTCGTCGTGGCGACCCGCTTCGACGACTGTTCCGTCCTCGATGACGAAGATGCAGTCGGCGTCCACCACGGTATGCAAGCGATGGGCGATCACGATGGTCGTGCGGCCCTGGCAAAGATGTTCGATGGCGCCTTGAACCTGGCGCTCGGATTCGGAATCGAGCGAGGCGGTTGCCTCGTCGAGCAGAATGAGTGGAGCATCCTTGAGCAGAGCGCGCGCGATGGCGATGCGCTGGCGCTCGCCGCCGGCGAGTTGTAGTCCGTGCTCCCCGACGGGCGTGTCATATCCGCGGGGGAAGGCCATGATGAAGTCGTGCGCGTAAGCGGCCTTGGCGGCGGCGATGATCTCAGTCTCGCTCGCGCCCGCGCGCCCGAGCGCGATGTTCTCCCGCACCGAGCCCCGAAACAGGAAAACGTCCTGCCCGACATAGGCGACCTGGCTGCGCAACGAGCGGCGCGATAGCGCAGCGATGTTCTGCCCGTCGATGACGATGGCGCCGCCGGCGGGCTCGTAGAACCGCAGCATCAAATTGAAGATCGTCGATTTGCCGCCACCGGAGGGGCCGACCAAGGCAGTCAGCTTTCCCGGTTCCGCGACGAATGAGAGATTCTTGATCACCCTCTCGCCCGGACGATACGCGAATTGCACGTTCGCGAATTCCACGCGCGCCTGCGAAAGATTCAGCGGCGGCTTGGCTGCGTCGGCCGGTTCGGTGGGCGGGTGGTCGATGACCTCGAACAGGATGCGCACTCCGACCAAGCCGCTGTTGAGGTCGAGATTGAGGCGGGCGAGCCGCTTGGCCGGCTCGTAAGCCAGCATGAATGCGGCGAGGAAGGAAAAGAATTGACCGGGGGTCGCCCCGGTCTCGATCACGCGAAAACCGCCATAAATCAGCGCGCCGGCGATGGCAAACCCGCCGAGTGCCTCCATCAGCGGACCCGAACGGTAGGCGACCCGCGCCCACTTGTTCGATTCGTTTTCGAGGTCGGCCACGCGCGAGTTGAAGCGCTCGCGCATCGCGTCCTCGAGCGTGAATGCCTTGAGGATGCGTATGCCCTGCAGCGCCTCCTGCAGGGTTTCGAGAATCCGGGCACTGCCGGTGAACTGATGGTGCGCAATCGTCTTGATACGGCGAACCATCTTGCGCAGGAGCAACATTGCCGGCGGCACTACGATAATGCTGAGCGTGGATAGGACGGGGTCTTGCACCGCCATCACCGCGAAGAGTCCGACAAGCGACAGCAGATCGCGGCCGAAGGACGTGATGACGAGGTTGAGCACCTGGCTTGCGGCGGCAGCGCCGGTGGTCAGGCGAGCCATGAACTCCGAGCTGTGGCGGTCGGCAAAAAAACCGACATTATGCTCGAGCAGCTTGGCGAACATCCGTCGCTGATTGTCGGCAATGATTCTATTGCCGATCCGTGCGAGCATCACCGCCTGCCCATAGGTAGCCATTCCCTTGATCATGAAGATCACGGCGGTCACCAAGGCGAGGACGACGATTCCCGGAAGGTTTTTGTGAACGTAGGCTTGGTTGATGACATCTCCCACCAAATACGCGCCGAGCGCCGTGCTCGCGGCCGCTACTCCCATCAGCGCGAATGCAAGTGCGTAATGACGCCACTGCCCCGCCGCTTGCTGCACGAGCAGGCGGCGGACCAAAGCGGCCGTGCCGTCGGGATCCGCAAATAATCTTTGAAAATATGACTTCAGCATGCGTCGTCCGTGAGGCGGCGCGACCGGCGCGGCGGCGCTGCAGCGAGCCGTTCTTGCCCAGGCCAGAGCGCTTTTCAAGCGGGAAATCGACGGCTGCGTATGTCACCGCACGCGCGACAATAGCTTGCGTTCCCATGCCAGCGCATGGCACACGATCGTTCCCAGGTCGTCGAAATGTGGCTGCCATTTGAGCACCGAGCGGGCGCGCTCGGAAGCCGCCACGATGCACGCGGGATCTCCCGCCCGCCGGGGAGCGAACTCGACCTTGAAATCGACGCCGGAGATGCGCTTGACCGTCTCGATGACTTCAAGCACGGAGAAACCCCGCCCGTACCCGCAATTGAGCGTGATCGAGCCGCCGCCCGCGCGCAGATAGGCCAGCGCATCGCAATGTGCCTGCACGAGATCGCACACGTGAATGTAATCGCGGATGCAGGTGCCGTCAGGCGTCGGATAGTCGGCGCCGAAGACATCGACTTTCGCTCGCAGCCCGAGCGCGGCTTGCGTCACCACCTTGATGAGGTGGGTGGCTTCTTTGCTCGATTGGCCGGTGCGGCCGAGCGGGTCGGCGCCGGCGACGTTGAAGTAACGCAGGATCACGTGCGGCAGGCCGTGGGCGCTCCCTGCATCGCGCAGCATGATCTCGGTCATGAGTTTGGAGGAGCCATAGGGCGAGGTCGGCACGGTGGCGTCGTCCTCGCGCGCCGGCACGCGCTCGGGATTGCCGTAAACCGCGGCGGTCGAAGAGAAGATGAAATGGCGCACGGCGCCCTTCACGGCGGCCTCGATCAGGGCTCGCGATTTCACGGCATTGTTGAGGTAGTAGCCAAGCGGATCGCGAACCGAGTCCGGCACCCCGACCGAGGCGGCGAAATGGATGATGGCGTCGATCCGATGTTCTTTGATAAGTGCGGCCACCAGCGGTTGATCACCGACGTCGCCGATGATCAAGGGCGCGTCCTGCGCCACGGCCCAATTGAACCCGGTGGCGAGATTGTCAAGCACCACGACGCGCTCGCCGGCATCCAGCAGCGCGTGAACCATATGGCTTCCGATATAGCCGGCGCCGCCGGTGACCAGGACCGTCATCG
>WNFQ01008768.1_pt1 | contig 10645 bp, 7 predicted proteins | sample 5400171 | NCBI WGS metagenome assembly WNFQ01 (sample SAMN13153356, study PRJNA577476) | soil metagenome | isolation source: 20 cm soil under Madrone tree | place: USA:California | collected 2016-06-14 | reverse complement strand
TATCGGCTATCACGCAATGATTGACAATGGCGCTGGCACCCACAACACGGCCAGTGGAAACAACGCACTCAGAATGAACACCAATGGCAGTGACAACACTGCGATTGGCGACGGCGCGCTCTTTCACAACACCACTGGCGGCCTGAACGTCGCCCTCGGAGAAGGCGCCGGAGTCAACCAAACAACCGGTTCTGGTAATATATATATCGGCCTCGGAACAGTTGGCGTTTCCGGCGAGAGCAACGCCTGCTACATCGCGAGTATTTTCGGCCAAACCTCTGTTTCCGGAATGCCGGTTCTCATTAACGGCAACAACAAGCTCGGTACCACCACGTCCTCAAAGCGCTTTAAGCAAGACATCCAATCGATGGACAAAGCCAGCGAAGGGCTGTATGCGCTCAAGCCGGTGAGCTTTCATTACAAGAAAGAGATCGATCCGGCAGGTACGTCACAGTTGGGCCTTGTGGCTGAGGATGTGGAGAAGGTGAATCCTGATCTGGTGGTGCGCGACAAGGAAGGAAAACCTTACAGCGTGCGCTACGACCAGGTGAACGCGATGCTGCTCAACGAGTTTCTCAAAGAACACCGCGTCGTGCAGGAACAGGGAGCAACGATTGCACAACTAAAGGGAGACTTCCAAGCAAAGATTGGTAAGCTTGAGGAGACAATCGCTCAGCAACACAAGGAAATGGAAGCTGTCGGCGCACGTCTAAACAAGCAGGCAGCACAAATCGATAAGGTGAACGCGCAGCTTGAGAAGAACAACTCTGCCGGGCAAGTAGTTGCGAATAACTATTAAACGCGGTTGTTTGCGAATAATGTTGTAGCCGGCATCGTTGATGCCGGCTTCTGCGGCGCGGTCGCTCTGGGCCGAGATCATCCGGCCTTGGCCTACGGCTACGTCGTGACAAGTCGATCCCGGCTACAGCTGTGCACGGACATTTTTGTTCTCGACAAGTAGGCAGACATTTTTCAAAACTCGACAGTATCTGGGTCTGACTTGGGCCGAGGACCCTTCCCCGCCCGGTTCTTTCGCTCTTTTCAGGCCCGAAATCACCAAATCAACACCGCGGGGAAGAAAGAGAGAACCATATTATGAAATTAGCAGTTCGGTTCAAAACAGCAACGCCACCAATCCTCATCACACTCACGCTCGTCTGCATTGGGCTTTTGCCAAGAGCGCAAGCAGTCGTTCCAGCGCCGGATGGAGGCTATCCCGGCGGTAACACGGCGGAGGGGCAAAACGCCCTTTTAAGCCGCACGACCGGCGGGTTCAACGCAGCGATTGGTTGGTTATCCCTAAGGGGCCTCACGACAGGCAGCTTTAACACGGCCCACGGTGCTGGGGCGCTCGCGTTGAACAACGCGGACAACAATACGGCTACTGGCACTGCGGCACTTTTATTCAACACCAGCGGTGCCCAAAATACCGCCCTTGGAACGTTCGCCCTCTTTTCCAACACCACTGCCAGCTTCAACACTGCGACGGGCTCTGAAGCGCTCTTTCACAACACCACCGGTCAATTCAATACAGCCAATGGTTTTGCCGCCCTCAATGATAATACCACCGGCAGCGACAATACGGGTATCGGTAATCAAGCGCTCATTATCAACACCCTTGGCGTGCGCAACACGGCCGTTGGTAGTGAGGCGCTTTTTTTCAACAGCACCGGCGATAATAACACGGCGATTGGTGATCGCGCGCTGTTTAGCAATGACTCTAGCAGCGAGAATACCGCTGTAGGGGTTCAAGCGCTCGGCAACACAACTGGCGCCGACAATACCGCCACCGGCTTTCAAGCGCTCTTTGCCAACACCAGTGGCGCGCAGAACACGGCTACCGGCGAGAAGGCACTCGTTAACAACACCACCGGCGGCCTCAACACGGCCAACGGCGCCCAAGCGCTCAATTTCAACAGCACCGGCGCCGCCAACACGGCAATGGGCGGTGGTGCGTTATTTAACAACACCACCGGCACCAACAACACGGCCTTGGGCGAGCTAGCCGGCATTGGCGTCAGCACGGCCAATCACGTTATTTGTATCGGCGTTGCTGGTGTGAACTTGGACAACAGCTGCTTTATCGGCAACATCAATGGGGTAACAGTCGGCGCCGGATCAGCCGTCCAAATCGATGCGAATAATCAGCTCGGCACGATCGTTTCTTCGCGCCGGTTCAAGAAGGACATTGAACCGATGGACAAAGCCAGCGAGAGGATCCTAGAGCGACGCCAAAGGCATAGCGCAATTTGGTTTAGTCGCCGAGGACGTCGCTGAGGTGAGTGCGGATCTGGTGATTCGCGATTCAGATGGCAAGCCCTACACAGTGCGCTACGAGGCAGTAAACGCGATGTTGCTCAACGAGTTTCTCAAGGCGCACAGCAAAATGGAGCAACAGGAAGCAATCATTGCCGAGTTAAAGTCAACCGTGGCGCAGGAGCAGAAGAGCTTTCAGTCCAAGCTGGCGGAACAGCAAAAGCAAGTCGAAGCCTTGGCATCTGGTCTCCAGAAGGTGACCGCCCAAGTTGAGATGGGAAAGCCGGTGCAGAAGGTGGCAGTTAACCAACCGTAAGACAGAGGACTCACCACGGATAGTACGGATAGCAGAGGAGGATGCCCACGAAAGACACGAATGACACGAAAGAAAAAATGCTTGCTCTTGGATTTTCGTGTCTTTTCGCGTGTTTAGTGGGCACGCTTCTGGTATCCGTGTTATCCGTGGTTGTCTTATCTACCGATCGTCAGAACAGCGGTGCCGCTTAGTTCGCCGGCGCGAAATCGGTCCAGTGCGGTGTTGGCTTGTTCCAAGGGGAATGTTTCTGTCTTCGTTTGCACCGGGACACGCGGCGCGATATCGAAGAATTCGTCGCCGTCGTGCCGGGTTAGGTTTGCGACCGAGGTGATAACGCGTTCCTCCCAAAGATCCGCATAGGGAAACGACGGGATGTCACTCATATGGATTCCGCCGCAAACCACAATGCCGCCTTTTGCGAGAGCGCGCAGCGCCGCTGGCACAAGCGGACCCACTGAGGCAAAAATAATTGCGGCATCGAGTTTTTCCGGCGGCATCTCATCCGAACCGCCCGCCCACTTTGCGCCTAGCGATTTAGCGCCTTGCTGTGTTTTGGTATCGCCCGGTCGCGTGAACACGAAGAGCTGGCGCTCTTCGTAAAGCGCAATCTGCGCAATCAAGTGTGCTGCGTTGCCAAAGCCGTAAATGCCGAGCCGGCGCGCGTCGCCCGTTTTGCGATAGGAGCGATAACCGATCAGTCCGGCGCAAAGCAGCGGCGCAACTTCGACATCATTGTAACGGTCAAAGCAGAATCTTGCATCGGCGACAGTGAATTCGGCGTAACCGCCATCGATGGTGTAGCCGGTGAAACGCGCGTTATCGCAAAGATTCTCCCGATTCGATCGGCAAAAAGCGCATTCGCCATCCGTCCAGCCAAGCCAAGGAATACCGACACGGTCACCAACTTCAAATTTCGAATTTACGCCACTGCCGATCTCTTCGACATACCCGACGATTTGATGGCCTGGAATCAGCGGCAGTTTTGGATTCGGTAATTCGCCATCGACAACGTGAAGATCGGTGCGGCAAACAGCGCAGGCACTAACGCGCACGAGCAATTGTCCCCTTCCCGGCTTTGGCTTTGGCACATCGCGCAGTTGGAGCGGCTGCCGCGGGCTATCGAGAACCATCGCGCGCATTGGCGTTAAACAACGTTCCTCTTACTCGTGCTCCCGCTCCTGCTCTTGCTCTTCAGGCTGTTAGAGTAAGAACAAGAGTAGGAGTAAGAATACGACATCAGTGGACGCCCGCTTGGACGGGCTGAACCTGATCACCTGTTCGCGGTGTGGGTTGATCTTCGTGATGCGTGTGCGAGCTGCGCAGAAATGGCACTGTGTCGAGCACGTGCTCCTGGAACCACTCAAGCCAGAGGTAAATGACCGGTGTTACAAAAAGTGTGACTAACTGGGAAAAAATCAGCCCCCCCACTATTACCAGGCCGAGTGGGCGACGCGATGCGGCGTCCTGGCCGAAGCCGAGCGCGATGGGCACTGCGCCCATAAGTGCGGCGAGCGTGGTCATCATAATGGGACGAAACCGTTCCAAGCTGGCTTCATGAATGGCCGCGCGCAGGTCCCAGCCCTCGTCGATTCGCTGGAGCGCAAAATCGACAACCATAATCCCGTTCTTCTTGACGATGCCTAGCAACAGGAAAAGTCCGATGACGCTGTAAAGCGACAGCACTGAGTGAAAGAGATATAATGTGGCCAGACCCCCGACTACTGCGGGCACAATCGCCGGGAATAAAACCGTGAACGGATGGACATAGCTTTCGTAAAGAATTCCCAGAATCACATACATAACAAAGACCGCGGCGAGCAGCAGCAGAGGCAGCGAGCGGAACAACTGCCGGAATACGAGCGTTTCTCCCTGGAAGGTGCCCTGGACGGTCGGATATTGCGGATGGATTTGCGCGAAGGCATCCTCGATGACCTTGGTGGCATCGCCGATGGCGACGTTTGGCAACAGGTTGAAGTTGAATGTGACGCTGGTGAACTGATTTAAATGATTCACAGCTTGCGGGCCGATAACTTCCTTTGTCGATGTTACAACGCGCAGCGGCACGAGATTCGCCATGTTACCTGTGGTCGTAGCTATGGTGCCGCCACCTGAGCCGCTCGCGCTGAAATTGCCGCTGGTGCTGCTGCGGACATAGAGATCGTCCAAGTCGCCCGGGTGCGCCCGCTCCTTGTCTTTAACTTCGAGGATGACCTGATATTGGTCGTCCGGTTCCTTGATGAGATAGACGTAGTTTTGCGAGTAAGCGTTGCGCAACAGGCTTTGGATTGCAGAAGTAGAAACGCCGTAGGTTGCGGCGCGTTCGCGGTTGATGTCGATCCGGAGATTTGGCGTGTCGTGGTAGTAATCGGAGCGGACACTGGCGAAGCCTTTAAACTGTCGCAGTTTCGTCATTAGTTGGTCGGCCACGGCATAAACATCCGCCGGCACGATGCCGCTAATCGTGTAGGCGTACTGCCCCTGGGTCTGGCTGGTGGCACCAACACTGATTTGCAGTACCGGGTTGGGCGTTAACACCGCCGTAATGCCGGGAATAGCGCCGATCGATTTTTGCAGTCGCAAAATGATTTGATCAATGGGCGAGCGTTCGCTGCGCGGCTTCAGAAAAAGAAACATCAGACCCTGCGACAATGCGCTGCGCGAGGAGAACCCAGCGAGTGTGAAAAATTGCCCGACTGCTGGATCCGCTTGGAGTTTCTTATTGACCTCTGATTGAAACGCCCGCATCTGCGCAGGTGACGAGCCTTCCTGAGCGATGAACACGCCGCGGATGAAACCGCTGTCGCCCGGTGGCAGCAGCGTAAATGGGATATTGGTAAAAAAGAACCACAGACCAAGAATACAAGCGACTACGATCGGCACAGTGAGCCATGCGCGATCGAGAAACCAGTCGAGCGCGCGACCGTACGCAGCGATCACGCGTTTGATGAAATTGCTGGTGTGCCGTTCCATCCAGGCGCGCTTATGCCCGGCTCTGCGCTCGCCCAAAATGCGCGCGCACATCAGTGGCGTAAGCGTCAACGAGACAAGACCCGAGGCGAGAATCGCCACGATGATCGTGACGGAAAATTCGCGGAAGATGCGGCCAAGGAGTCCGGGGATGAAAACCAGGGGAATGAAAACCGCTGCGAGCGAAAGGGTCATCGACAGAATGGTGATGGAAATCTCGCCTGCGCTGTTGAAGGTGGCTTTGAGAATCGACTCACCGTTCTCGGCCCGGCGCACTACGTTTTCCAGGAACACGATGGCATCATCGACCAGGAAGCCGATGGCCAACGTCAGCGCCATCAGGGTGAGATTGTTGATGGAAAAATTGAGCATGTACATCACTGCTACGGTGAGCAGTAGCGACATCGGCAATGCCACAGCCGGAATTAGCGTGTCCGTTGCGCGGCCGAGAAAAACGTAAATGACCAACACCACCAGCACGAATGCAATCACCAGTGTCCATTTCACTTCGTCGGCAGAATTGACGATGGTCTGCGATCGGTCGAAAACCTGCGTGAATGTGATCGAGCCCGGCAAGCTCGCGCGCAGCTCAGGGAATAGCGCTTTCACTGACTTCGCCACTTCCACTGCGTTTGCACCTGCCTGCCGCGAAACCGCAAGAACGACCACCGAACCAGGTGGATCAAAGCCGCGCACCCAGAAAAAGCGCGAGATGCGCTCGTCCTGCACGCTCTGCTTGACGTCGGCGACGTCGCGCACGTAAACCGGCGAACCGCTTTGGTTGCGCGCCACGATCAAATTGCGATAGCCCTCGGCTTTGTCGATCTGCCCGTTCGGTTGCAGCACAAACGTGCGATGCGCGCCGTCAAATTGTCCCGCGCCGGAATAGACCGTGCCCGCTTTGATCCCACTGGCTAGATCATCGATCGTCAAGCCGCGCGCAGCCAGCGCGGACGGATCGGCCTTAACCCGAATCGCGCCCTGCACTCCGTAAATGTTCACTTGCGAAACGCCCGGCAGAATGTTGATGCGCTGCGCGACAACGGTGGACGCGTACTTATACAGGTCCCAGTCCGTGAGCGTATCCGACATCAGGCCTAACAAGTAAACGGCCTGATCGTTCGGGTTCGTTTTGGTGAAGGTAGGCGGACTCGGTAAATCGATTGGCAACTTTCCAGTGGCGCGCTGGATGGCTGCCTGCACATCGGTCGCGGCGTCGGTGATGTTTTTGCTCAGAACAAATTGCAAAGTGAACTGCGTGTTGCTCTGTGTGCTATTGCTGGTGATGATGTCGAGCCCAGGAATTTGTAGAAATTGTTTCTCCAGCGGCGTGGCAATGTTATTGGCCATCGTCGTGGGGTCTGCGCCGGGGTACGAGCAACTGACTTGTATGACTGGATAATCGACCGCGGGCAGATCGTTGACAGCGAGCTTCCCGTAAGTCGCCAGACCGGCGACAATCACGGACAACGTCAGCAGCACGGTCATCACGGGCCGGCGAATAAACGGCCCGGACAGTCCCGAACCTTCGACTTGGACTAACTTTGCCGTCCCCTCCTGCGATTCCTTGGCAAACGATGTCGATCTAAGGCGATCCTTATTTTTTACTTCGCGCTCGCCGTCATGTTCCTCCGCGTCGTTCATCACATTGCGCTTTTTGAGGCGTCCGACTCCTGAGATTTGCCGGAGCTTTGAGGGACGTACGGCTGGGGCGCCACTTTCGCTCCAGGCGCAAGCGCGAGTTGTCCGGTTACCACCACGGTCTCGCCCGGTTTCACGCCGCTCTCGATCACAGTAAGGTCGCCCTCCTGGCGTTGGCCCGGCTTCACAGGGCGCAAATCGACAGTGTTGTCGGGTTTCATTACGAAAACGAACGGCCCACTCTGGCTAACCTGGACGGTCTGCGACGGCACAAGCATGGCGTTTTTGAGCATGTCCAGAATGAAACGGACCCGCACAAATTCCGATGGCCACAGCGCGCGATCGGGATTCGGTGTAACTCCGCGGACTTTTACCGTTCCCGAGCCGGGCTGCACTGCGATGTCTATGAAGTAAACATCGCCGGTGCGCGGCTCGATGGAGCCGTCGGAGAGATAGGTTTGCACTTTGATGTTTGGCCCGCCGAGATATTGTCGCACGAGCGGCAGATCGTTTTCGGCCACGGTGAAATCGGTATAAATCGGGTCGAGACCTTGGATTGTGACGAGAGGCGGACTAGACGGTCCAACCAGGTTGCCAACGTCTACATTGCGCAGACCTATTCGCCCGTTGATAGGCGATTTGATGTAGCAATAATCGAGGTTTACTTGAGCAGCCTCGGTCGCCGCCTGGGACTTCTGCGCGTTCGCCACAGCAGTGTCGTAGTCCTGCTGCGCGATGACCTTTCTGGCACGCAGGTCCTCCTGCCGCTTCAATGTAACCTGGTCTAACGCGGCTTGCGCCTTCGCCTGGTCGACAGCGGCTTGATACGGGCGCGGATCAATTGTGAAAAGCAAATCGCCTTGCTTAACGTCCGAGCCGTCTTGGAAGAGGCGCGCGGTAATTTGCCCGCTCACCTGCGCTTGCAGTTGCACGGTTTCATACGCCGCGCAGGTGCCGATTTCGTCGAGATAGAGAGGCACATCTTTTGTCAGCACTTCGGCAACGAGAACGGGTCGCGCTGGCGGCTGAGCAGCTTTACTCTCGCTAGCCCTGCGTTGAAACGCCCGGTAACAGACAAACGCGGCCAGAATAATAAAAAGCAAATACGCCCACTTGGGAACCCTGTGAGTGTTGGCACGAGTGCGTTTCATTTGAACTTGCGGTCGCTGGGAAGCACCGCGCTCTAATGTCTTGGGACCACTCACCGGCGTGTTAGCGTTCATTTCAACCCCTTCGCCAGCACTGCGAAGTGCCTTTTTCTTGGAATCGAATCTCGCTGTTTAGTCTGGCCGTTGTGCCTGGCGCGACGGCGCGCTACAATCCGCCCGCTGCCGGCGCGGACCTTGTCGGTTTTTTCCGCCCGTTGGCGAATCCGCGTCAGCACCTTCATACTGGTTTCGAGATCGGACGCTGGAACGTCCGCCAATAATTCATGCCGAAGTTTCTCTGCAGTTGCGTTGATCTGCGTGATCACGCGCCGAGCGCGTTGGCCGAGCAAAACCATTTTGCACCGGCGATCGCGCGGAGAATTTGTGCGCGTGATCCAACCTTCTCGCTCAAGGCGATGTAACAGGGTCACGACAGTGGGCTCCTCGACACCAAGACGCCCCGCAATTTCGGCCTGGGTCAGCGCCTCCTCGGCAAGAGACAGATGCATCAATGTCCGCCATTTGGCCTGGCTCAGACCCATCGGCTTAAGGCGCTCGTCCAGTTTTTGCCGCCACGCACGGGCGGTTCCGTGCAGCAACAGGCCAAATGTCTCCCCGTCGGGCATAAATACGGATAAATTGGTTAGTATGCTAACCAATTCCAATCTGTCGGGCTGTCAATGTTCGTTTACGGCCCTACTTTGAAGAGGATTAACTCGCGCTTGCTGTAATCCCGCACCCGAGTCAGCGGATGCGCGCGCAGCGGCGACCATTGTGGCGTCGTTGATGCCTCGGCTTCATTCTCGGTTCGGACGACAAAATAGCGCGCGTCGACCGGCAGCTTCTTAACGTGGCTAACGTATTTCAAAGGGACTTTTACGTAAAAAAACACTGGCTGATAATCTGGATCCACCGCGTAAAGCGTCTCATTCGAAGGCACGAGCGCATTGATTTCCGCAGCGGCGTTTTTCACCTGCTGCCGATTTCTCAAAGCGAACGCCGTTAGCGGGTACCCAATCGCGCCAATCGCAATACCTAGCCCGACGAGAGCAGCGACGATCCTCGCCCAATCGCGATCACTCCTCCTCCAGCTTCGGGGCCATTCCAACGCATCGCCGACATATGCCATCGCCAGCAACCACGAGGCTGGAACTATTATGGGCATGCTATATCGAGCGACTGCGCCGGGAGCCAGATTGACCGCTACGAATGACACGGCAATTCCCCAAGCCAGCGCACGCGCGAGCCGCTGCTGTGCTTCATCGGCAAATTTTGAAAACCGCATAAACGGAAACAGGAGAAGCCACGGGAGAAAATAAATAAGACCGCGCGGGATATTCTGAACCCAACTGAAAAACCTGAAATCAACACCTCTTAACCGACCGGTGAACTGACCTGACCATTTATCCATCGCTGCTTGCGACGTCGTGCTATGCAGAAACGGGATGGCCCATGCCGCCCCAATTCCAAGCATGATGGCGAGTGCGGCGAAATGCGCAGGGTGAAGTAGAAGCCGCCAATCTTTGGAATGCCAAACGACGGCGAGCACGATCGCATAGAAAAATACGAGGTGCGTTGGACCCTTTGCCAGCAGACCCAACCCAAGAAAGACCGATGCCGGCAGCCAAATGAGCCAGGGTGACTTCTTTTGAACCCAAAAGCTCAGCCAAAAGATAATCGCGAGACCGCAAAGCGAGACATAAAGCGCTTCGATTTCAATCAACCGGCCTTTTTCTATCAGTCCAATGTTCGTCATCCAGATCAGAGCGGCGATTACTGATCCTCTCGGGCCGAGACTGGCGCGCGCTACCGTGACAAATGCAATGGCGACAACAAGAACGGCAAGCGCCGAAGGCAGACGCGCTGTCCATTCGTTACGCGCCCCAAAAATTTTGAATGAAGCCGCCACCAGCCAATTCACCAGAGGAGGCTTACGGAAATACGGATTACTTCCTATTTGCGGAACGATGTAGTTACCGGTCTCAAGCATCCGGACCGCTGGCAGGATCCGTCGTCCTTCTTCTCCCTTAATCGCGAGACAGCCGAGCGCCGGTAAATAAATCAACGCCCAAACCAGAAAAACAACAGCGACGGCTCGGAAGGTCAAATTCATGGAATGCTGGATGTTGGACGTTGAGCTTTGAACGTCAAATCAAACTGGGCCGCAGCTTGACGAGGAGTCTTCACGCAATTATTCTTAGCGTCTAGTCCGCGCGCTGATCAGAGTGGGAACTGGCGTCCCACTCTTTTTAGTCTGCGGGCTGCATGTTTTATGAACGCGGAATTTATTGCCATGCTCGATTACCTGGAGCGGGAA
>WNFQ01004063.1_pt1 | contig 10650 bp, 10 predicted proteins | sample 5400171 | NCBI WGS metagenome assembly WNFQ01 (sample SAMN13153356, study PRJNA577476) | soil metagenome | isolation source: 20 cm soil under Madrone tree | place: USA:California | collected 2016-06-14 | reverse complement strand
TACGAGTCTTCAGATGGTCGGCAACAAAGGCGCTCCAGAATGTGCAACTTGGCAGTTGCAAAATATCCATCCCACGATGCAAGCGTCTGCTGGTTCAGTTCAGCTGCATTTGAAGACGCCACCGCAGGTGAGATGAATTTTAGAAGCTCTTGTAGCGCACCGGTGACTTGTATCCGGGTCTGCCCGGAGGTCGGAACAGTAATTCGGCGATTTTTCATTCCAGGCTCTCGTTGCCCGGTATGCGGATGGCGTACTTCGCGCCCCGCTCCTCCAGCGTCTCATAGATCTCCGGTTTGGCGAAGGCGGCGTCTGCCCGAAACACCACCTCCTTGCCCGGCTTCTGTTGGCGCCCGATCTCCGCTAACAGCAGCTCGTCCCAGTCTTCGGCGCTGTGCACATTGCCCGGACACAGCTTCGCTGCCAGGCGGTCCCCGTGACCATTGAACAGAAACAGTGGGTGGTAGCAGACCGACCCGAAGTGTCCGTTGTAAGCGCTGCCCTCATGCTCACCATGAACCGGACTCTCGCTCGAATCCATGTCGAGCACGACGCGCTCGGAGCCGTCGAGAGAGTCGGCCTGCCCCGCGTCTCCCGGTTCAACGCCATCAGCCCGATCAGATTCTCTTCCCTGGTCAGCAGTTCGGTCTCAAACCAGTGCAGAGTCGAGGCCAGCGCTGCGCCCAGGTCCCAGATCCTCTGCGAACTGATCAAGCGGCTGTAGACCGACTGCCGCACTAGATCGGCCAGGGTGAACTGCTTATTCACGCCCTGTCGCGTGTCGTTCAATTGTTCTTTGATGAGCTGGGTATGCACCTTCCAAGGCATCCTCACTGCGTCCAAACCCGCATAAATAGAGATGACGATTCGACATCTAAAGGTTTGTTTGGTGAAGTTCTAATTGAAAATCCGGGTATAGTATGTCGTGGACCCCGGCTCGATAGCGGCTCGACTTCATGAAACGGCTATCTCGTTTACGTTCGCGACCTCTCTAGCATTTTCGGCAGTTGAAGACTTCATGCGATTTCGTAAATAATGCTGACACAATGAGAATAAGCAAAGAGGTCTTAAGAATTGATCCAGTTGCAGCTCTGCGCCAGATCGAAGCCGTCCTGCCAAAGCAAGTATTTCGCCAATTCAAGCGCAGGGGAGTCGTGGTAGGTCTTTCCGGAGGGATAGACAGCAGTGTTACTACAGCAATCTGCGCAAAAATACTGGGATGTGAGCGTGTGGTTGCCCTGTTGATGCCCGAAAAGGAGTCCGAGGATGAAAGCACCATGCTCGGGCAAATGCTGGCAGATAAGCTTCAAGTAAGATCCATTGTCCAAGATATTGGGCCGCTTCTTGAAACAACTGGATGTTACCGCCACCGGGATGATGCCATCCGTACGCTTGTGCCCGACTATGGGCCGGGATTTCGCTCGAAAGTCGTGCTCTCTGACGTCTTGGATCGTAGAGGATTTGACTTTTTCCATCTTGTTGTGGAGTCACCTGGAGGAGCACAGAGCAAAGTAAGGCTGGATGCAAAAGCTTATTTGGGAATCATTGCGGCCACGAACATGAAGCAGCGTGCCCGAAAGTTTTATGAATACTTCCACGCCGATAGGCTGAATTTTGCAGTTGCGGGTACACCCAACCGGCTGGAATACGACCAGGGATTCTTCGTCAAGAACGGAGACGGCGCGGCGGACCTAAAGCCCATTGCCCATCTCTATAAAACGCAGATCTATCAAATTGCCGAATATCTTGATATCCCCGAGGAGATTCGGCGTCGTCCTCCGACGACGGACACTTATTCCCTGCCGCAATCCCAGGAAGAATTCTACTTTTCAGTGCCGTATGAGCAGATGGACCTCTGCCTTTACGGCGTGAACCACCACTTAGCTGCGGATCAAATTTCAGAAGCCGCTGGACTCTCGCCGGAACAAGTCGAACGAGTCTATTCCGAGATTGCTTCAAAGCGCAGGGCAACAAGATACTTGCACATGAAGCCCCTCCTGATCGAAGACATCGAAGGGCCTGCTTTGGATTAAGTGTTTTGGTTGCCGGCGACGTTGGCTGGTTCGAAGAGTACTTTTTCTTATCATCTACGATCAGGAAATGATCAGCCGGAGTCTTTGCTCCATTGTGGATTCGATCGGCTTGCACGTCCCGCCAGAGCGGTAGCCACGCGCCAGCGAGAGCTGCCGGAAGATCCGCCCGTTCCGCTGTTGCGCTCGGCCAACGGAGAACCCTATAATTTTAAAGACGAACCTCTTGGGTGTGGCCCGGGAGTTCTGCTATCTCCGCTTTTGAAAAGCAATCGACATGCTTCGTAAAGAACTAGGACAGACCGGAGTCTTCCTTCCTGAAGTCGGGATCGGCACCTGGAACTATCATGCAGGTCCAGCGCCCTTGCGCAAGGGTTTGGAGTCAGGCGCCCTATTCATTGACACTGCAGAGTCTTATGGAACGGAATCTGTTGTTCGGGAGGCCATAGACGGACTGCGCGACAGGGTATTTTTAGCTACGAAAGTCTCACCGCAGAATTTCCGCGAGAGAGACCTCCGGCGATCCGTCGATGCCAGCTTACAGCGTCTAGGGGTCGAGGTGATCGATCTGTTGCAGCTGCATGAACCAAATCCCACGATCCCCATCGAAGAAACCATGGGGGCCATGGCGAACTTGGTGGACGCCGGAAAGGTAAGATTTATTGGGGTTAGCAATTTCTCTGTGGCTCAACATCAGGAGGCACAGAAAGCACTGGGCAGGTATCCCATTGTATCGAATCAAGTTCGCTACAATCTCATCGATCGGACGATTGAGAAAGATCTGTTGCAGTACTGTCAAAGAACTCATACAACCATAATTGCTTATAGCCCGCTGGCCCGCGGGCTTGACCGCATTCGCGATTGTGACCCGAACAATGTTATTGGAAGCCTCGTAGAGTCGACTGGCAAGACCGCAGCACAGATCATCATCAACTGGTGTGTGTGGAAGGAAGGTGTTGTCGCCATCCCTAAAGGCAATTCGGCAGAACATGTCCTCGATAATTGCGGCGCTTCTGATTGGCGGTTAAGTCAAGAGCAAATCGTTTTGCTCGACAGGAATATTCAGTCTCGCCAACGAACTCGATTTGACATGCTGGTGAGGCGTTACACTCCCAATGTACTCCGAGAGGTTGTCCTCCGGGCGAGGAACTACCTGCCACGAGGATTGCGCCGCCGACTTACTTGAATTGGCCGAAATGGCGACTGAGTTCTTGCCCTGCGGCAGCGTTGGCTCGAGAAAACATCACTGTCGCTTACAGGCCTGCAAATTCCCACGAGAGACACAAAGGAATGAAACTCCGGAATTGGGCGTGACCTTCTCAAGTGGCCACTTATTATGCAACCCATTTCGAGTGTTATCTCTTTCGCGAACTTGCCCTTCTAGCTTTCACTCTTGCTGTAAATGAAACGCTAGATTTGAGACGATGGTCCAAAGGAAGGGCGGAGAAAGCAAGACCAACAGGGCTCAGGGTAGATTATTTGGTTTCTTGATCTTGCCCGCGTCGTAATTCGGGCGGTATCAGCACGATCCGGCCACCGCCAGGCGCGCCCCACCTAAATCCGTTCTCTTCCCGCTCCAGTACTAGGGCCTATCCCATAAAGCCTTGGGAGGACACTGCGGCAGACGAGTAGCATCATGCCTAGGAGGTTGGACTCATGCAATTCGCGACGAGTTATGAACCAACGGAAACTATGGAGCTAGGCAAGGAAGCGCTTGATTTCTGGGCGGAGGCAGTAGGGCGGGTGTTCCCAGCGGCGATTGCTCAACTGCGGCGCGATCATACGGGTCCACAGCTCCTGTCCCAAGCGCTCGAGCTTCTCCCGTTTGGATCGGCCTCGCCAATGGGCCCGACTTGGCTCTTTTCCTGCACCAATCGATTACACCGGATTCGATTTATTCTGGCCTATGAGATGGCTTCTCAGGAAAGTTACCGATGATCAGAAATTGGCTCGGGCGAATTCTTCACTTTGTAGCTTTCATAGGCCCGGGAGGAGACAGCCTGCGGCCTTGGCTGCATCGCTTGCGCGGAGCAAATATTGGGAAGCGCGTCTGGATCGCCCGCTACGTGTACGTCGACGAACTCCATCCGGAAGAAGTTACAATTGGGGATAACTGCACGATTGGTCTGAGAACATCGATCTTCACACACTTTTACTGGGGCGCAAAGCAGGATAAGAGCAATGGAAGAGTTGTCATTGAAAATAACGTATTCGTCGGGCCTCATTGTGTCATCTTGCCAAATGTGAAGATCGGACAGGGAGCGGTTATCAAGGCAGGTACCGTCGTGAGCCGGAATATCCCACCGCGAACATTTTGGGGATCACCGTCCGCCAAAGCGCTCGGCCTAGTCACAGTACCATTGACAGCAGAACACACTTACGAAGAATTTGTACAGGGTATGCGCTTGCGGACGAAGGCGAAACCTCGTGGAAGTGATTCGGACGATGAGATCTCCTGAGAGGCAGACTTATTCCCTCGGAGCTCTCTCTGGGACGAGGAGTTTCACTATCTTCTTGCTGCCCAGGTTCGCAGCAAGCTTGGGAGGAAAAGAATAAGAAGATATGTGTGGAATTTGCGGAGTCCTGAATTTCAATTCCAACCCCCCGAAAGCAAATTTGATCGCCGACATGATCGGCACGATTCGTTATCGTGGTCCAGACGATTGCGGGGTCTACTCAAGCTGCAAGATTGGTTTGGGCCATGCGCGCCTAAGCATCATTGACCTTGAGGGCGGGCATCAGCCCATGCAAAACGAAGATGGAAGCCTGTGGATCAGCTTCAATGGAGAGATCTACAATTACGCAGAACTCAGAAGGGATCTGGAACACCGGGGACATCGATTTGCCGGCCACTCCGATACAGAGGTGATCCTTCACCTATACCAAGAAGAGGGTGAAGAGTGCGTTCGCCATTTCAACGGGCAGTGGGCTTTCGCAATCTGGGACGCCAGGAAAGAGCGACTTTTCCTTTCTCGCGACCGCCTCGGCGTGCGTCCCCTGTTCTACACCTGGAAGCACGGCTGCTTCATCTTCGGGTCTGAGATCAAAGCAATCCTGTCCTACCCAGGTATCCGCCGCGAGATCGATCTTATCGGCCTCGATCAGATTTTCACCTTCTGGTCCACTTTGCCCCCCCGAACTGTCTTCAAAGATATTCAAGAACTCCCTCCCGCCTCCTGTCTGACGGTCGAAGCAGGCAATGTGCGCAGCTGGTCATACTGGCATTTGGATTATAGCCGTGACGACGAAGGGTTGACGGAAGACGACTGGGCCGAGAAGCTTCTCGCACTGCTGGCAGATGGCACGCAGATCCGGCTGCGCTCGGATGTTCCCGTCGGGGCTTACCTCAGTGGAGGATTGGATTCGACCATCGTCACATCGATCATCCGTCGCTACAGCGAGACCCCGCTGAAAACATTCTCCATCTCTTTCGAGGACGCTGAGTTTGACGAAAGGAAATACCAGCGGGAAGCAGTTCAGTTCCTCGGGACCGACCATCATGAAATCAGGATCAGCGGCCAGGACATTGCGGAAGTCTTTCCGGAAGTGATCTGGCATGTTGAGAAACCTCTCTTGCGGAGCGCTCCTGCGCCATTTTATCTCCTCTCATCACTCGTGAGGCAACAGGGCTACAAGGTCGTACTCTCCGGCGAGGGGGCGGATGAGATTCTCGGCGGATACGACATTTACAAGGAAGCTAAGATTCGTCGGTTTTGGGCGAGCCAACCTGAGTCGAGGCTGAGGCCGCTCCTCTTAAAGCGGCTATATCCATACATGGGTAGCCTTCAATCTCAACCCGCGTCTTACCTGAGGGCTTTCTTTCATGTCACTGCATCGGATTTGTTAGATCCCTTATTCTCACACCTTCCAAGATGGGAATTGACGGCCAGAATCAAAGCATTCTTTTCGGACGACACCAAGTCTCGCTTAAGCAGCTACAATGCAATTCAAGAGATGCGCGACTCGTTGCCGACGGCCTTTCTAGAGTGGGATCCTTTCGCTCAAGCGCAGTATCTCGAGACCCGTTATCTGTTTCCCGGCTACATTCTTTCCTCTCAAGGTGACCGCGTGGGAATGGCCCATTCCGTTGAGGGTAGGTTCCCTTTTCTGGACCATCGTCTGCTGGAATTGGCAGCAAGAATGCCTCCTCAGATAAAGATGAAAGTACTCAATGAGAAATACATCCTTAAGCGAGCTGCGCGGGATTTGGTTCCCGAGAGCGTGAGGAAAAGGGCAAAGCAGCCCTACCGCGCACCGGACATCGACGCTTTTTTTGCGCATGGGAAATCGCGGCTGCCTTATGTTGAGGAGATGCTGGCTCCGGACCGCATTCGACAAAATGGCATTTTTAATCCTGAAGCGGTCGGGAAGCTTCGCGACAAGTTAAGGCGAAGTGGTGCGATAGGGGTCAAGGACAATATGGCCCTGGTTGGCATTCTATCCTCACAGTTGTGGATCGAACAGTTCATCAATAGTCCCAGAATCGACTCGAGAGAGGGGAAAGTATCTGACGATGTCCTCATTAATAAATGAAGTTCGAACATTCATAGTCGACAACTTTCTTTTCGGGACGAACGGAGACGTGCTGTCCCCCGAAGACTCCCTCATCGAAAAAGGACTCATCGATTCCACTGGAGTCCTTGAATTAGTGACCTTCATTCAGGAAACCTTTCAGATTTGCGTTGAAGACCATGAAATCGTTCCGGCGAACTTGGATTCAATCGGAAAAATCGCCACATTCGTTCGTCTAAAGAAGGGCGCTTGCTGAGGCCAGAGCGATGAAGGTAACCCAAGTCATATCCCAGACGATGGAGAAATGGCCTGATCAAATGGCGGTCGTCGAGAAGAACATACGCTGGACCTATGCGCGACTGGGACAGGAATCTCGCTTGTTGCAGGCACGACTGAGAGACACCGAGCTCGATAAGAGAGATCGAGTTGTAGTCTGGCTGAAAAACGGCTCGCAATATATTGCAACCTATCTCGCGTTGCTTGAGGTCGATGCGGTCGTCGTCGCGATACATCCCGATTCAGCAATTTCTGACGTGCTGCGAACTATTGAACACGCGGGCGCCGCTGGCATTGTCACCACATCGAATCTTTGGGAAAGAAATCGTGACGCGCTAGAAAAGTCGCGCCTTCGATTCGCCATGTTGCCTCAAACGACTTTGTCAGTGAGCAGGTCGATCCAGATGTCCAGAAGCCTAGATGGCTTGGCCCAAATTGTTTATACCTCTGGAACCACCGGAACGCCCAAAGGGGTCATGCTGTCACACGACAACCTCGTAACGAACACTCGTTCGATTCTTGCTCGTCTATCCTTGAGTCCATCAGATTCCGTTGTCGCAACTCTGCCCTTCGCATTTGCCTATGGCAATTCGGTTCTGCTGACTCACCTTTTCACCGGAGCAAAAATCGTCATCGAAGGCAACTTGATGTACGCACACTGCATCGTTGAATCGATGAAGAAAGAGGGGGTGACAGGATTCTCGGGCGTAGCATCCAATTATGCCTTCCTACTCCGGCAATCGGGCTTCAATGAGATCAATCTACCTTCGGTGCGTTATTTTACGAGCGCCGGCGGACCGATGCCTCAGGGACTCCTCGGAAAAGTGCGTGAATGCTTTCCCGCAAGTGACTTCCATGTGATGTACGGTCAGACAGAGGCAACAGCAAGGCTTACGATGCTGGCTCCCAAAGATCTGGATAGAAAACACGGCTCTGCAGGTCGAACTGTTCCCGGCGTGTCGATCAAGATCTTAGATGAAACCGGCGAGCCAGTACCTCCTGGCAAGTCTGGTGAAATCGCGGTCGCCGGGGCCAATATCATGCAAGGATATTGGCTGGACCCGACAGCAACTGAGAGAAGGATCAAGAATGGAATTCTCCACACAGGAGATCTTGGCTATTCGGACGAGGAAGGATATCTCTTCATGACGGGACGAAGCAGTGAAATGATCAAATCGGGAGGTTTCCGCGTAAACCCGGAAGAGATCGAAGAAATATTGCGTGATCAAGATGGTGTATCCGATGCCGGCGTGGCCGGAGTTGCTGACGATCTGTTGGGTGAAGTAATTGTCGCCGGGGTGGTCGTGCAGGCCGCGAGAGAGTCGCTCGAAAAACGGCTACTCGCCCATTGCGCCAGCCATCTTTCCCCCTACAAGAGACCTCAGGCCATCTATCTACTGGCAGGAGTTCCCAGATCTGCGAATGGCAAAATCTTGAGACTAGCGCTGCGGGAGAGGCTAGAATCATTGCACCGCCAAAACACTCTCGATGGAATAGGTTCCTCCCGCTAATCATCTGGCCGCTCGGCGTAATGATAGGTTTTTCTTAGATCGACCGGACTGCAATTACCTGCAATAGATTCTAAGGCAAGCTTTTTGTGAACGTGGGATAGCCAGCACATCTTGACATCGGGTCATCAACAGTCCGGGTGGGCCACTTCCCCTGCGCGGAGCAGGGCCGAGCTGATGTTCAAAGATCAGATTTTTAGGCCCCCCCTGCCACCACGCAGGAGCCGGATCAATCGCGCCATCATCCATTTCCCCGCACATTCTTCTCTCCAAAGCCTTTCCTTTTCAGTGAATCACTGGTTGGCAGGCCACATTGTGGGGAATCCTTCGCGCGCTGAATCGACTCCGCGTATAGAACGCCTTTCTTGTCGATCGTTCCTCTTGCGCAAATCGCGCGGCCCACGACAACGGGTGCGCTGCGGGCAGCCTTGATCCCTTGACCGATCTAAGCATCCGAGCGAGCGCGACTAAATAGCTATGGCAGTACAATTTCGGGCCGGGTCGATAAGAAAAGAAGTCCGCGTTCGAGGAGAGGTGATGTCGAGACCGCTGGTCGGGAAAACGAGGGGGTAGAGAGCATGGATAGGCAGGCAGACGCAATCGGTGCCGCAGCTAGCAAGCCGCAATCCAGTGCCTTGCCGCTGGTCATTGTCGCATCGTCTCTCGGCACTATGATCGAATGGTATGACTTTTATATTTTTGGTAGTTTGGCGGCGGTGCTTTCGGTCAAATTCTATCCCCCCGGCAACGATACCTTCGCTTTGATCGCTTACCTTGCAACATTCGCCGCCGGTTTCGTTGTGCGACCGTTTGGGGCGTTGTTCTTCGGCAGTATTGGCGACCGTATCGGGAGGAAGTACACGTTTCTCCTGACGTTATCCATTATGGGAGGCTCAACAGCGTTGATCGGCCTCATGCCGACTTTCAGAACCGCCGGCTGGTTCGCCCCCATCACACTGATTGTGATCCGCGTGCTCCAGGGGCTGGCCCTTGGTGGTGAGTACGGGGGCGCAGCCGTTTATGTCGGCGAGCACTCACCTGACCGCAAGCGCGGCTTCTACACGAGTTTTATCCAAATCACGGCGATCCTGGGACTGTGTGTTTCCTTGCTGGTCATACTGGGCACACAATCTGCGATGAGCAAAGAAAACTTCGCAGATTGGGGCTGGCGCGTTCCCTTCCTACTTTCTCTTTTTCTTGTCTACATTTCCGTCTATATTCGACTGAAGTTACACGAATCGCCAATCTTCTTTCACATCAAGGCCACGGGAAAAACTTCCATTCAGCCGCTCAAGGACGCTTTCACTAAGTGGCCCAACTTGAAGCAAGTCATGATTTCTCTGTTTGGCGCGACGGCCGGACAAGGCGTGGTGGCGTATACGGGACAGTTCTACGCCCTCTTCTATCTACAGACCATTCTGAAGCTGAATCCCCGCACGGCAATTATCATAATGGCGGTTGCGATTGGGATTGGAATGCCGTTTTTGATTGTCTTCGGAGCACTCTCGGACAAAGTCGGCCGCAAAAAAATTATGATGGCAGGGTTCCTGCTTGCCGTGCTCACGTACATTCCGATCTACCACGCCATGGAAGGTGCTGCAGGCAACCACGTCGTCACCGTCAAGTCCACGCGCAGTAAGGTGACAGGAGCCATTACCCTTACTCCGATGACTACGGATGCCACGGGTGCCCTGGTTGTCGCCAACGAGGCTACGAATCCGAACAACGGCAAGCTCATTCTGTTGATTTTGATTCAGACTATCTACGTCGGTATGGTGTACGGACCGATTGCTGCGTATCTTATCGAGGCCTTTCCGGCGAAGATCCGCTACACCTCACTTTCATTGCCATACCACATAGGCAATGGCGTCTTTGGAGGGCTGGTACCTCTCATTGGGCTGTCCATCTGCGCGGCAACTGGCAACATCTACGCTGGGCTCTATTACCCGATGGCCGTGGCGGCGGTGACCTTCGTGGTAGGCAGTTTCGCGTTGCGTGAAACCCATGGCACGAAGATTTGGGACGAAGCCGGAGGCAGCCCGGCGGCAAGTTCAGCGGATCGGGGAGGCTTCGACATAGACAGATGAGGAGGACATCATCGGGTGAGGGAGTTGGCAGGACATGGTAACAAGCCTTGCCAGCTCCGAATCAGCAACACATTGTCGGGAAATCAGAAAATCTATTAGTGCTAGCCCGCCTGTCAGTCGAAGGATGACGACTCCAAACCAGAATGCGCAGCCAGAAGACCCAGTGGCAATCTAGAGTTTTTCTAACAGCTCGGAGCAGTAAGAGGCAAATGGTAGTATCGTGACACTGGCTGAGGCGAG
>WNFQ01008618.1_pt1 | contig 10651 bp, 16 predicted proteins | sample 5400171 | NCBI WGS metagenome assembly WNFQ01 (sample SAMN13153356, study PRJNA577476) | soil metagenome | isolation source: 20 cm soil under Madrone tree | place: USA:California | collected 2016-06-14 | reverse complement strand
GGTTGTGCACCGCAGTATGTGCAGTATCACCTCTTTACCTCCCTCATGACACACACACACACGAAACCAAAAACCCTACCACCCCAGATCTCAGAGTCGGAAATATACATGTTCGCGTCGATCCCACCGCGAGAGCCCGCAAAGCACGACGCCGTGCGATCATCACAGATTTTACATTTGCAGCGGTCACTACTCCTGCCTCCGACTCCGTGGCGCCGCTCGTGGCGCGCTGTGGTCAGCAGTACAACCCCGCCCCGGAACTGTTGCCCGGTGTACACACTGCCCAGCCAGGTGTACAGGCGGAGCTTCCGATCTCGGGTTCGTACTACGCTGGTCCTCCCGTCGATGTGTGGGGACTCGGCGTCGTGCTGTATATCCTGGTCGCTGGTCGCGTACCATTCGATGGGCCTTCAATGAGCGCGATGCACGAGGCATCTGCACACTCGCCAGCAAGCCTTCATTTTCCCAAGCGGGTAAGCAAAGGTACGGTGCCATGCCCGTGTGTATTGGGTGCGCAGCATCTCAGTTGTTTTCACCCAATAAAGATGGCAGGGACTTTTTACGGCGTATGCTCCATGCGGATCCCGCAGCTCGTGCCTCGGGCGAGGTGCTCAAACATCCGTGGATGGATTCATCGACATTTAGGTATCCCAGGATGTTGTTGTTGGGCGCTGACAGTGGCGTGCCAAAGCACGCGGCGTTGAACTGGCGAGACCAAGTCGACCGCAAATGGTTTTGTGAAATTGCGACGCTTGGGTCTAGAAATGGGGACGACGCATGGAGGAGTCTGGACCATGCATTGGAACTCGTCTCACATCTCTGTGAGCCCTCAGTGGTTGTGTCTCCCGAGCACATACCGGGTGCCTTACTGCACGTATAGCCGGCTCTCCCAAGTACGAGAGAGCTTCCAGACCGGTTTTGTCACTGTTTTCCAAGATCCGCAAGTGCTGTGTTGGGAATGGTCCATCCAGGTCTCGCCTTTGAAGAAGCGCCGAACAAAGACCGTGACAACTTGAGGCTCCATTCCCCAGTGGGCTCACGCAATACAGTATCCCCATTCAATATCAATATCATCAAATAAGGTGAGGTCATCGTAGAGATAAAAATCTGATGACTGATCACGCAATATTCAGAGTTCGTAGAAAAGTTTTACAGCAATAGATATCAGACTGTCATTATTAAAGGTATTGTAATGAGTATTCATCTATTGGTCCTCACCCTTCTCACCACTTTCTGATCGTTCCATTCCTTCATTATCTATCTCATCTCCGCTACTGGCAAATTAGCCACTCAGTCACGTGGTAGGGGATAGGGTAAATACCTTCCAAATCCACAGCAGTAGCACACGCGCGCAGAAAGCAAAATCATAGCGACCCAAGTGAAGAGCGTGCTGACGAGCACAATCCACACGCCGTTCCCAAAACTGATTGTAACATTGACGGTGTGCTGATTCTTGAGCTTGTGCTTCGCCACAATGACAAGGGCAAGGTCTGCGGCGAACACGATGGTAGACATAATTGCTGTCGCGACGGACAACACGAGGGAGATGATCCAGGGCGCCTTGTGGAACACACAACACGAGGCGATAACGGGTAGGAGCGTGAGAAACGCCAGGCCTGCGGCAATAGGATGGAGCACGAGCAAGATGGTGAGAGCCTTGAGGATGAGGTTGGCTAGCCGTGGTTCGTTTGTCACGACCGCGATGACCCTGGGATCGATCGTGTATCCAAGTTGTGGACCAACGCACTCGCCGTTGTTAGTGAAAAACGTCGGCCTGTCCAGCGCACTGGGATATGACAATGGGAACGACGCAACAAGGAATCAGAGGACGTCAATGAGAGAGGTAGAGGGAGGGAGGAGCAGAAATGGGATATACGGACCTCGTCACACAGAATCCCCAGACACCAAAGCGCAGTTCGGTGCCAATGCTTGTCGCTGGCTGCGATGGGGATGGGTGTCCATTGATTTGTAGCAGGTAGATTGCCTTGACGATGGGAAGAGAGAGAGCAATGGAAAGAAAAAGTATAAAAGCGGTGAAGAGGCAGAAACCCGTGAAGGCGGCATGGCGTCTGTCGCGATGTCGGACATACAAATAGTGGTCATCATGCCAGTGGTCGTCAAAACGTTCACGACGACTGGCGCCGAACACCATGATGGACGTCGTTTACGTTGGGGGGGAGGAGGGAAGGCGCCAGAGAGGCCCAGAACATTTGTATGTCGTACCTGAACTCATGGCGCTAGGTACAAGGAAATCGCCGTGGTTTACAAGCGGAGTGTGCCCAATCTGCAACCTCGTGCGGTTCAACTTGAACGTATGCAACGCCATCCCGCAACTGCTGTAGATTCCGAGTCATTCTTCTTGGCGACATGAACGGAAACTTCTCTCCCCCAGGCGCGACGACCCCGGATCGCCACAGATGCTAACGAAGGGTATAGTTACTCCATACAGCAAATTGAACAAACAGCCTATGTAAAGTACAATCGAGCCTCTCGCCATAAATGGTTATAGACCTCGGCTAACCTCGGTCCCCGGCAAGGACCTCAGAATAGCAGTGCAGTGCCACGAACCACAAACCAAAAACCGAAAACAAGCAGATTACCGTAATGTACCGTGAAATGAAGAGGAAAAGAGCCAAAGTCTACAAGAGCGTTCCGCAGCAGCATCTATGCCAAATGAAACCAACAAAGTCTCGTTCAGTTCGCGCGCGCAGTCAACGCCACTAATAGTCCAACCAAAAAAAGCAAACAGGGGAACTTGAAACAACTCCAGTTTAGGAGTCCATACCGACGAGGAGCTTCAATCTCTCGACACCGTTCTCGGGTTCGAGCCAGGTGAAGCCCTTGAACCAAGTGGTCTTGAGCAGGAAATCGACCCGCTTCACGCCCTCGGCCTGCTGCTGACGCTCATGCCACTCGCCGACCGACTTGTACCGGCGCGTGTATGCACGGGCGACGTCGGTCTCCTGCGAGATGCTCAACCGACCCCACTCCTCATGCGAAATCTTGCGGTGTAGTGAGGCGTGCACGCCGTGCACGATGTCCTCGAGCGTCAGATAGGGCAACGCGGACCGACGTCGGCGATGCGGTGATAGCGATGTGCCGAGCACCTGCAGGTCGACGGGCCACTGAGGGATCATGTCGCACAGGATACGCACGCGCGTCATCTGTGGGTGCATCGCTGGCTGCTCGAGGTCGTATGAGCTCAGTGTGGTGAGACGGTGGATGCCCGACCCGGAGCGCTTCCTGAACACCAGGTCTAGGTCGGCGAAGTTGATGTAGAGGTGAGTGGCGATGATGTCCCCATTGATCAGGTTGTGTAGCTGCGGGCGCGGCAGCTCCATTGGCGCCAATCCCGTCCATCTGGGAGAGTAGGTGAAGTACGGTTGTGGGACGGTGGGCCATGGCGTAGCAGCCGCCGCCACTGGCTGCAATGGGACGAAAGCAGCATCGAATGAATGCCGACGGGAGCGGGAGCTTGAGCCTGAGTAGTTCGGGTGGAGCAACGTCGGCTGGTAGACTGGCGTTGCTATGGGCTGAGCCGCCTGCATGACGGGAAGAAGTGTTGGTAGTACGGGCGGCGACATGTTTGGGCTGCCCTGCCAGGACCTTGAGGGTCGATGACCAGATCCATAGTCAGCCGACGTCGGGGGAAACTGGAAGTAGGGGTGCTGCTGCTGCTGCTGGGGATAGTAGTAAGGCCAAACGTATGGTGTCCCCATTGTTCGATGAGCGAGTAGTTGGGTCGGTGGTTGTCAGGATGTCCTGTGAGGAAGGAAGGTCAGAGCGCGTTCAAGAGCACTCTTTTATACCCAGTCACCGATTCCGCAAACGAGGTTGAGTCAATTAACCTGTCCTTTAATGATGGCTGTGCAAAAAGCGGAGTTGCAAACACGTGTAACATCCCCCGGTCGATGCAGCTGTGCTGGCAAGGTACCTCCGGACTCTCAAACTAGAAAACAACAACTTAACTGGTAACTGTGGCATGGCTGTGCCCGATGTGTCCGATGTCAGATCTTCTCGGAAACGTAGAATCTAATGTTCCGATCCGACACGATCGAGATTTCAGTTGCATCTTCTTTACTCTTTTCTCCAATTCAAGCACTTTGCTTTCCATATAGGCAAAAACGCCGTTTGATGCTGTGTGATCCTCTAATGCACTTCTCCTATGCAATATTACGAGCGCTCTAGTGACCACTTGCCACATCACAGATGCTATATTGTCTTTTTTTTCTGAATTGCTGGGAAAGCGCGTGTAACCGTGCAAGCAGGAACAAAAATGTCCATGTTGCCAACCCTACCGACCGCCGACAACGGCATCAGCCGTAATCTTTTCTCTTCAGACTTCGTCCTCTCCAATTCCCTCGTCCCTATCTGACCCCAGTTCAGGCCATTCGCCAAAATTGTCTCGCAGGGTCCAAAGATCTTCCCGCAATTGTCGCGCATCATCCCTGTCAATAATGCGGACAGCTTCCCAATCGATCTTCTGCTGCAGGCGCTGGTTCACGAAGCCTGCATATTGTGCGAGCAGATGAGGCAATGCGTATCCCGAAGCCAGCGTTGACATCATTGGTACCGAACGAGGACGCGTTAATATGCCGCGGGGCGCGCGACGTTGTTCGGCATTCAAGTCCTGTGCTCGAAAGAAGGATGGATACGACGATGGCAGTGGATACTCGATGGGGGAATGTAAGCTGTGGGGTGGAGGAGGCGGTACACAATCCTGATCAGATCGGCAGTGCCCGTAGCGCGGCGCTTGTCCGCACCTGAGAGCCGAACCAGCGCTTAAGGCGTCAAGCTGACGGCTGACGTGTTCCGGCCAGCCGCGTGTTACATTCCGTCTGTAGAGCGGGGCGCTCCTCTTGATGATGTGATGTGAACCGAAAATTTGAGCTATGCTACGGCTGGATCAACGATGAAGAACACAGCTACGCACCCCGCCTTCACAATTGGTTTGACTTGTCGTGAAACAGTGTACTCTAGTGCTCAGAGCTTCCACAGAGGACGCCGGGAAAGCCCCGCTCAGGTCAGCGAATGGAGTGTTTCCATAAACATTCAACTGGTGACAAAGCCCGTCCAGGGGTTCTCGGTCTTTCAACCTGACTCACCCATCGTCAATTTACTTGTAAGTTGCGTGCAAGGCAGCTCTTACCGGAGGGGCAGTGTTGCAGTCTCCCAGTGGGCTGAAAGTATCCCGGACGTATCATAGAGGGCCCGAAGCTAATCAGTCATCAACGATTAGGTAGAAAAAATACGGACACCGCCCCTTAGTAGATGATCAGGCAAATCGCCCAAACGTCTACTGGAGGGGTTTACGTTTATAAAATGCGGCAACTTACGTCCGTCGTGAGCTCTGCCGTCCAGGGTCCAAGTCGCCAGTTGTTTGGCGATTGTAAAGGAACAGTCATGGTGGAAAGCTCGTTGAGATCTTGTAAGCACAACGCATCATTCAGCGCCTTTCTGATCCCCCGCATCTGTCCCCTTGTCAGACAAAGTTACTGATGGCCAACGACCTGCCCACATCATCAACATCTAGATCCCCCGGCACGGCGTCTGATAACACTGCAAACGTCAGAGTCGGATGTTTTGGAAATTCATCGCGGAAGGCAGTGAGAAAGGAGTTGGCAAAGGAACCGAAGGAGGCGTTGTCGGTGCAAAGTTGAAGACCCTACCGTAATGTTCACGCCATCTGCTACCCGAAGCACCATGTAGAGGGCGTACGAACCTGAAACATGTCACATTCCTCCACAAAGAGGCGGAATGAATCATCCATGAGCGCATGGTTCTTCCACGAGGAACCCGAATACATCAATTATGCGCCACGTCGGTGACTCCAACGGAGAGCTCACCGAGTCGTACCATAAAAAGGCTTCTTTTCCCCCCTGCCAATCGCCTTCCGCAGATCCCCAATCTTCTAAATCAGGAAGCTTGTGTATTGACCTGGGGAGATAGTAGACGCGGTTGTAGTCCGACCAGTACCTAACGTCGGACGCCAGGAGCGGAGCAACCGCCAAGCTTTCTTCGGGATCAGGTTGTCCCAGCACAGCTTGGGGATCCGGAATTTCATCTGTTTCCTGGTCCAATTGGGTCTGGTAGGTGATATCAGGGATGGGATCCTGATGGATCTCATCCACGGAGCCATCCCTGATTTGGTAGTCAGCCACAGCCACGAGAGCCATGAGCACCATAATAGGGAACCGTTTTGACGAACCAGGGGACCGTGGGAAGGTCGTCCCTGCCGTCCTCGGGCTCCGCATAGATACCCTTGGCACTAGATAAGGAGCCAAAGTTCGCTAGTGAGAGTGTTGGGACTGGGAGACGCGGTGGGAAATGAGTCAGAAATTTTTACCCTTTCGATCGAATTGGAGAACTCGTGGACAGTATGTCGGCTCTCCCTATAGCAGCGCTTAAAACCTGGGGGCTGTAAAGGGTACGTAGGGCAGATGACAAACCCCCGGCGAGACACCCTCTCTAAAGGAGACATCGTGGTCGACGAGAACTTCTTTGTCTCCACTGTAAACAAAGTAGCCTTGTTGGGCATTCCAAAAGTGCGTCCCAACGTGATTAGATATGTTGCCAGCTTGTATGTATAATATCTCTTTCATGGCAGGCTTCCACGCTGACTTCGGCCAGCTATTCAAAGGCTTGAAGGACGTCGATCACTAGCAGAGAGCCCAGCAAGATTTACGAGATAGATGCTATGTTCTGGCAGAAGGATAGTGAATGAGAGCAACACGTGAGTCACCGCACCGGATCAATGCCGCTTGAGTGTCGGTCCACCCGGTCCGCCGGCATCACGACCGACAGACAAATGACCCAAGTTGCTAGCTACCCCAAAGTTTTGCCACTTCTCTCCCGCGTAACAGTAATGGGAGGAGAATTACACCCAAACTCCAGTTTGTGTAACTAAGGGACATATAGACCCAGTTGTCATGGTAGAACCAAAAGCGGCCCAATACTCCCCATATTGACACCATCAGGGTTACCTTCAGGGCTCTCATCAGTATCGACTACTTCGACTCTTTCTTCCCGGCGTAGATCAAAGACCCGCACTGGCGTGCCCTCCTCTTCCGTCGCCGGCAGCTCATCAGTCGCGGATGGCGCCGTTAGCCCCGCTTTCCGTTTGTCTATGATCTGGATCTTCGGTACTCGTACGAACCCGCATTCCATTGGAATCAACGACCACATCAACTGTGTTTCTGCACCGGGAAGGAGCGTGGGGACAAGTGCTTTCCGTTGACCGGCGATGAGAAATGCGTCATTGGCATCCGGCTCGAGTTGCACCGTAAGACTCGCTGACCGCGAAGGATGGTGGTTGCGTAGCGTCAAGCGTGCGTGGACTGGAGCGTGTAGTTTGGCAAATGAGGGAAGCTCGAGCAGTGGGAACCGACTTGTACAGAGCGGCCCGTGGTCACTATTTGGCAAAATTCTGAGCAGGCAGAGTGTTAAAGATTACGATGCGAAGCGCACGGCAAAGCAAACGTGTTGCGCACCTTCGCCACGACAGCTCGTATTCTCCAGGACCCGAGACTTCATGGTCTTCACCTGGCTCATCTTCTAATGAAAGACTGATGCGACACACGGCAGCAAACTCATCTCCAGGGAGCCACTCTGTTAACCAAAGGTAAAACACCAACACCAACATCAAGAAAGGGCTCAAGGTACCGGAAGTAACATCGTCCTCATCTTCGTCCAGAGAGCATTCAAGCACCCTGGCATGAGGCCCATTCTGAGGAGTGAAGTCAATACCGCCATAGCAGACAACACGGCGCAGGAGGCTGACCTTTCTAACAAGTCTCACAGTCTCTACACTTATACTCCACGGTCCCATGCAGGCCATCTGTGCCTTGACAAGCGCCTCTCCACCTTCCCCATCGTCCCAATAATCGCTCTCGTATGTATGCAAGTCGGTCAACCCTGGCAACGGTCCGCGCCCGTGCACATATTTCACGCCATATTCGACCTTCATCGGTGCTACTGTTGGTACCGAAAGCGTATGTAGCACATCGCTCGTGTCCTGAGCGACGGGTGAACGCGATTGGATAGAGATGTCCAACACGCGATCCCCCACGCCACCCGTGTTCTTCAAGTAGAGTGTTTTGAGTGCAGTTTCACCGGGCATGATAGTGCCGAGAGTGACACCCTTGATGAGGCTCTGTGAATGTTCGTCGTCAACGCGGATGACGTTCACTTTTCATGGGTGAGATCCTGTTGATATAAAGTACGGATTTGTTAATAGGACTGACCGGCCTCGTCGATGTCGGTTGGCTGTAAAAGGATGTCGAGTACGACATCTAGTGTGCGATAGTCATTATTGATAATGCTAATCACAATCGGATACTCCTCGTCGAGGTATGCAGGGGACTGGTGTGTCAGAGACACCTGCAGCCTATGTGGGCGGTAACGCACACTATGGCTATGTCAGAACCAAGCCGAGGCGACTGATGTTTAATAGATGATTGCCTACTTGACGTCGGCTGTGCTACCATATTGTGGACTTGCAAACTTGATGGGATCGGCGGAGATGAGCCACCTCGGCGTTGAGGGGAGCCCATCGCGTACACAAGAAGGGTAGATTGGTATCTCGATAGTCCAGTCGCCTTCGCGAAGAACGAGCACAGCACGCGCAATCTACTCTACAAGGTCAGACGTGGGATGCCTGTCGGCAATACGAACATACAGTCATGGTTTGCGGCACATCCGATGAGACGGTCCCGACGAACAGAATCGTCGCGCCCTTCTCCCATCTTAGGCAACCTTCACACTCCGCGGCAATTTCAAGCGGCAAGTCATCAAGATCGACCCGCTGGAACTTTGAAGCGGACGTAGTACTTGCATTGTGATTCACCGTAACAGGCTCTTTCCTGTGAGAGAAATAGATTGCAAGTGATGAGAAGGGAAGAGCAGATATGACAACATCGTTCGGCGCAGTGAGAGACAGCTGAAATGCCACGCGCTCGTCGACAAAAGCTTCACTTGACCAGAAAATGATGTTGGTGTTAACTTTCACAAAACTCGGTCAGCACAAGTACCAGATTTGAGGAACTACGCATACATATTGGCTGAGAGTCAGATAGGTCGACTGAAAGTGGCCCTTCATGAGACGAAGGAACTGTGCTCTGTGCTACACTAAAAGGCCGAACATGATAGATATAGAAAAACCGCACCTTGAGCACGGCAAGAAGGTCCTCCTGTAATGCCATATCGTCCTCATCGTCATCTGCACCTGAACATTACCTCATCAGCAGCGGTGATGCGAACAAACAAAGTAAGGCGTACCATGCGCTAACATTTCCACTAAAATCTTTACACTTAACTCTACGTCCCCCAGTCGCTGCGCACACTTATACCAAGTTGTAAGAAGGGGTCGTAGCATTGTGCCCCATCGTTCTCTTCTGTATGTTTTGGCAATGCGCTCAAAGAAGCGCACGGCCAGGTCAAACTTTCCAGCAGCGTAGTATGTCGCTGCAATCCGACCCGCAATGCGTAGGGTTAGTCGTCCCTGACCGTGCCCATTGGTCAATGGCGAATGCTTCTTGAAAAGCTCATATGCTTTGGTGTACAGCTACGTTCGGCTCTGCATTCAGTATACTATAAAACGCCAGAAAACGGCGCACCTCGACCGCAATTCCGAAGTGATCTACCTTTCTTTCGTTAGCGAGCCCAGGAAAATTTGCTTCGCCCGTTTCTTGTATGGCATAAAATTGTGCCCGCCGCCGCTCCGTTGCCTGAGCGGCCGTATAGTAGTAGAAGCCTGGGTGTTGGATGGCATTTGCAGGGTTCAAGCCCAGTATGCGCAAGGCATCCAGCTCAGCCAGCCCAGAGGGCGCAGAGGCCTGCGCAGACAGGGCTGGCTTATGGATGGGGAGGGTTAAGGTCGAGCCTGTCCCCTGCTCGAGTAGCTCTGCAAATGCGCGATATCTCGTGGACTGTCAGCGATAAGAGATGTAAAGGACAACAAGAAAGGGATACTCGCTGTCTCGCAATCCAACTCCAAAACTCAAACGTCTCTTCGCCAATTCCCCAACCGCGCGAGAAGTCGCTAAATCTCCTTGTATGGATAGTGTGTTGCGAGAGTGCAAGTGCGTGCTCATTGTTGTATAGATACAATTTGCAGATCTGTCGATTTAGCCATCAGGGGCGCAAGGCGAAGCAAAGTGAGAGGATCGTCATCAAACCTTGAGGTTGATACAGTCTGCTAGGACCTTAGCTTCTGCCCAACGCTTCGTCCGTGGTGGGAGAATAGCAGTCGAGCCAAACATTGTGAGTAAACTCGAATAAGCGTCCTGATAATGCCTTCCTTCCCATCACCTCTTCGTCAATCTGAGGCGGACACAATGACTCACTTCAAAGCAACCTCAAATTCTCCACGAAATTCCGCAAAACACGCCATCTTGTACTCATAGCGCACGGTCCAGCCCTCAGGACGCAACGGGCGTGCCGGAGTGGTAGTCCCGAGAGGGGATAGCGATGGAACGTATGTCGAAACGGCTTGAGCGTGGCGGTTGCGCTTACGCCTGACACGCTTAGAGTGTGAGGTGTAATACTCGACTGCGGGTTCGTACAAGGCCTGGTGAAGGCTGGAACAGCTTAAGTGCGCGAATTGGAGGACAAGTCACAGTTAATGCAACCTCTTGATAAACTCGCTGAGCTC
>WNFQ01004731.1_pt1 | contig 10651 bp, 7 predicted proteins | sample 5400171 | NCBI WGS metagenome assembly WNFQ01 (sample SAMN13153356, study PRJNA577476) | soil metagenome | isolation source: 20 cm soil under Madrone tree | place: USA:California | collected 2016-06-14 | reverse complement strand
CACGACAAGGAAGGCATCATCAACCCCGTCTACGTCATGGCGGACTCCGGCGCCCGCGGTTCGAAGCAGCAGATTCGCCAGCTTTCCGGTATGCGCGGTCTTATGGCCAAGCCTTCCGGCGAAGTCATGGAGACTCCCATCACTTCGAACTTCCGCGAAGGCCTCACCGTGCTCGAATACTTCATTTCCACTCACGGCGCTCGTAAGGGTCTCGCCGACACCGCTCTCAAGACCGCGGACTCCGGCTACTTGACCCGCCGTCTCGTGGACGTTGCGCAGGACGTCATCATCAACGAACTCGATTGCGGCACCGGCGAAGGCATTTACGTCGAGCCCATCATCGAAGCCGGCGTCGAAGTCGAACCGCTCCGCGACCGCATCGTGGGCCGCGTTTCGCTCGACAAGATCAAGGACTTCGAGGGCCACGTCATCGTCGAGGTCAACCAGGAAATCACTGAGGAACTCGCGAACGCGGTTCAGGCTTCCGGTATCGAACGCGTGCGCATCCGTTCCGTGCTCACTTGCGAATCCCGCCGCGGCGTTTGCGCCCTCTGCTATGGCCGCAACCTCGCTTCGGGCCGCATGGTCGAACTTGGTGAAGCTGTCGGCGTCATTGCCGCGCAGTCCATCGGCGAACCCGGCACGCAGCTCACCATGCGTACCTTCCACATCGGCGGTACCGCCACCCGCGTTTCCGAGCGCTCCACGCTCGAAGCGCGCAACAACGGCTCCGTCAAGTTTATCGACCTCAAGTACGTGGAAGGCCGTGGCGGCGCTTCCATCTCCATGAACCGCTCTGGCATCATCGCCATCGTGGACGAAAAGGGCCGCGAAAAAGAGCGCTACCACGTCGTTTACGGTGCGCGTCTCCGCGTTGCCGACGGGGACACCGTCAATCACGGCCAGGTTCTCGCCGAATGGGATCCGTTCACCTTCTCGATTCTCACAGAGACTGGCGGCGCGATCCGCTTCGAGGATCTCCGCCCCGGCGTCACCATCGAGGAACAGGTCGACGAAGTCACGGGCCTTTCGCAGGACGTCGTCACTCTGCCTCCGGGCGATGAAAAGCATCAGCCCGCCATCTTGATTCGCGATAGCTCGGGCAAGACCAAGAAGAAGTACCTCATGCCCTCGCGCGCGCACTTGATGGTCAAGGATGGCGACGACGTTCAACCGGGTGACATTCTCGCGAAAATCCCGCGTGAAACCACCAAAACGAAAGACATCACCGGCGGTCTCCCGCGCGTCGTCGAACTCTTCGAAACCCGCAAGCCCAAGGATCCCGCCGTCATCAGCGAAATCGACGGCATCGTCCGCTACGGCGAAATCGCCAAGGGCATGCGCAAGATCTACGTCGAAAGCGAAGACGGCAAGACCACCAAGGAATACTCGATTCCGCGCGGCGTCCACATCAACGTTCAGGAAGGCGAACACGTCAAGGCGGGCGAAGCCCTCATTGACGGTCCGTCCAACCTGCACGACTTACTGGCCGTCCTCGGCGAGAAATTCACGCAGGCTTATCTCGTCAACGCCATTCAGGAGGTCTACCGCCTCCAGGGCGTCAACATCAACGACAAGCACATCGAAACCATCGTTCGTCAGATGATGCGCTGGGTCAAAGTCGAAGACGTTGGCGACACCAACTTCCTTCTCGAGGAACAGGTGGACAAGTTCCGCTTCCGCGAGGAAAACGATCGCGTCATCGGCGAAGGCAGCCGCCCCGCAACGGGCCGTCCGCTCCTCCTTGGCATCACCAAGGCTTCGCTCTCGACCGATTCGTTCATCTCCGCCGCCAGCTTCCAGGAGACGACTCGCGTCCTCACGGAAGCTGCCGTCGCCGGCAAGGTGGACTACCTCCGCGGCCTCAAGGAAAACGTCATCATGGGCCGCCTCATCCCGGCCGGTACCGGTCTCGAGCACTACCGCAACATTCAGTTGCTGACGGAAGTGCCCGCTCCCGCTCCTGTCGAGGAAATTCCGGAAGCCGCCGAACTCACCGCCGAAGAAGCCGCTGCACTCGACTTCCTCGGCAAGGACGGCGACAGCGAAGCCGACGCCGCCGCGCAATAGTCGCGGCGTCTTCGTCTGACATCCGGCCATTCACGTAGGGGCACGATAAATCGTGCCCCTAACTCGCGTTTGGCTATCCTGAAGCATAGAGAACGGCGGATTGTAGGTTGTTTTGGATTAAAAGAGGCTTCGTTGCGGGTTGATTCCGTGCGACGAAGCCGTTTTTATTTTGTAGGCCCAAGGCAGAGGTCCATAGGTCAGCACGCAGCAGCGAAATAGCCTGGGGGGTGGTGATGCGCGAATGGGGCCGGCGAGGTCGCAGCCGCTGCCAGCGCGGACGGGGCAGCGGGCTGTGGGCGAGATGGCAATTTTCCAAAGCCAGCAGCAGCAGCGCGTAGACGAACACGAAAAAAGTGGCGGTGGTGCGCACGGCGGGATCGCTGCGGACCTGTGGCTGCCCGAAACCCAGCAGAGTTTTTTCGTCGCGAAAGTTGAGCTCGATCTCTTCTGTGGCGATGAACGTTATGTGGCGCTGACTTTGATAGGCGATCTAGCCAAGCGAAATTTTGCAGAAAAGCACCACATAATCTGAAACGTGCCTCCAGTCCGATCCTTGTATTGGCATCGGTCTTCATTGCATTTGCTGCCCGATAAGTTAACTTATCTTTTCTCGGACACAACTTTACCGCGTTAGGCACTAGGCAGTCCCACGGGCTGTTTGCGATCTTCTGAGCAGGTGAGAGCGCCGTCAGTTTTCAGAAAAGATTCTGCCTTGAAAGCACACGCGAGTCAGCAAGACTTACGTCCAACACGAAAATCGATTGCCCTGCAGTAAGGACGAGCAACCTCTTTCCGTCTCCTGAGAAATGGGTGTACACCGGGGCATCAGAGAATAAGTATTCGTCCTTCTTGGTCCCGGCTTTAAGGTCATATAGTCTTAAATGATTTCCGTCGACCGCTGCGAGAAGGCCTGAGGCCGCGGATGCCGAGACATAACGGCCAAATACGCGCGTCTGGATTTCGCCAGTAGAAAGCGAATATACCGTCACGCGGGTTTCGTCTCTCACACAGATTAGGAAATCACCGACTGAGAACACGGAGTCGAAGCTCGCCGGTCCACCCACGTGTACCAGAGCAGTGCCAACACTTTTCCCCGACTCGGCTTCGAGCACCTCGAAGACGGCGTCGGCGGCATTTATGGGGAGCTTCGCAGCATCCATCTGCCTCTTCAAAGCAGGATAGCGTTTTGCGAGGGCCTGGCCACCGCTTTCCATCGCCGTCCATCCGATCGCCACACGTTCCCCCTGAGGGTCGGGATACGGGATGGGCGGATCGTACCAAGTCGCCACGGGGAACTGCCCAACCCCTGTGAGCGTGGCCGGGTGATGTACCCATTTTCTCACCCACAGCTCTCGCCCGGTCTTCAGGTCGAGGGCACGCAATTGGTCTCTTAGTTGGGGATGGCCCACGGCGTGTCCGTCCGGGGAAATATACATCGAGGGTTGCTCCAGAACGAAAAGCTCGGGACCAGCTATGCGTGTATCTAATATTTTCAATAGGGGATCGGACTTGAATGCTGGAGACCAACTGTCTGAGGCGGTTTCACCTTTTCGATTCACCTTCTTTATCGCCGTTGTCGAACCACCTTCGCTGGACTGCGCGATATATAGTTCGTCATCTCGTGCAAACCAAGCGCCGGTTAGTTGCTTGAAGGGTGCAATTTGATTTCCCGTGGCAGTGAGAAAAAGGCCAGCATCACCTCGGGTACCGACAACAATATCTTCGAGGTTCGGTGAGGCATTGGCGACACGAAGCGTGGGAAGCCAAGGCGGGGGAAGAATGGTTCTGGCCTCAAGCTTATCATCCGCAACGTTGGCCAGCGTGACCTCACCCTGCCGGGAATATACCGCGAGCGTTCCTCCCAAGATGTCCATCAGTGCGTCTTCCTGCGCCTTTAGAACCCTGCCCGAATCCACGTCGAACAGGCGGACTTCGTCCGGCTTGTCGTTACGCCGAGCGATCAGGTATCTCGACTGCGTCGTGGCTGTAGCAGTACGGGCCGCAAGGGGAAGTTTGGTTAAGAGCCGGCCTCCTGGAAACTCCGCAATTTGCGACTTCTCGGGATCGTCCGGGTCGAGAACAGCAATCTGATCCGGTGCCACAAAACAGATCGTCGCGTTCCAACGATTCTTAATGATTCCTGGGCAGCTGATTTTTCGCCTGGCGTTGACATCCACGCAGACCGTGCTTCTGTGGAGGCGATTGAGCACAAGAAAGCGCGTTTCGGGTGAGAACAGAAAGCCAACGCCAAATAGTTCCCGATCCGCTAAGTCCTCGAGGGTATTAACCCCGCGGTATCCCAAGGGCTCAGCGTAAGCCGTGCCTTCGTTTCTCGGAACGAATTCAGCGTAAGCGTTGCCTTCGGTTCTCGGAACGAATTCTATTCCAGCAGCCATCTTTTCCTGGTCAGTAAATGCCGGCTCAGCAAACACCCGCTCGCCCGCGTCCGTTTTATACAGTTCCAGGACAAGTGAGGGATCAAGACACGCGGCGAGCTCGCCGTGGATCGATAGCTCGGAGCCGAGGCATCCATCCCGCGTCTTTAGAATTCGCTCGTCCAATTTCCGGTTATCTGCTAAGTTCCACCGCGTAATCACGAGACTTCGCGTTGCCAAGACTAGTGTTTTTGAATCCGCAGAAAATCTCGCTGGAAGAATGTCTGGCGCAGAGATCCACGTTCTTATCTCCAGGGGATGCCGGTTAAGGATGTAAATTCCGGATTCCAGCTGAATGAAGAGATATTCTCCATCAGAACTAAACCGAACTCGGCGCGGCATACCACGCAGCGGTGGCGCGAGGCGAGCCGAGCTGAGAACTCCGTGAAGTTGCTTCTTTGGAGATTCATCTTGGCCTGGCGGAGATTCGGCAGGCACCGCCTGTCGGAGCCCGGCTGCCAGCACAGCGCTTATGAGCGCGGCGTTGGCTAGGAACGCGATGGAGACTAAAATCGGCTTACTGAATTTCATCTACATGTTGGTCGGCATAAATGACTGGAGCGTGCGCATTCGTTACAGCATATTTGGTTGCATGCCGGCTAAAGGAGCTAAATTATAGCAGTCGATTTAGCGAAGGGGGACACCGATGCTTGCTGGACGAAATACAGCGATGCAGACTCGCAAGTTACAACGAACTCGGACGGCATCTCCCTGCCTGATTCTAGTTCTGCGCTCTCAAGCCAAGCTCCGGCTTCGGCGGGGGTTCGAGTCCCGTTAGCGCTACCAAGCAGACCTCGGCGCCACAATTCTCGGCACGAAAAACTCCAGGAACTGATCCGAGCTCGAACGCAAGCAAACCTGCGCGTTCGGCACTCCGGCTTCCACGCGGGTATAGCCCTGGTCATCGACGCGCAGCCTCATCGGCTCTGTTGGGCACAACTCCGGATGGCTCGCATAGGCCACCACAACAGCGTCGAATAGCGTAGGAGTTTGCGGCGCGCCGTGCGACCACTGCGTGTAAAGGGCAAGCAGCGCATCCGTCAATGCCGTGCCAGCTTTGAAAATTTCGGCTCGTTCGAGCTCCTGCAGTTTGATCTGCGTGGAGTCGAGCGGCATAACGTAAAGAGGAACGCCGGAGCTGAATACCTTCCGCGCGGCCTGGATGTCGCAAAGGATATTCCACTCGGGATCGGGCCCGTGGGTCTTGCCGTAGTTGAATTGACTATACCCGCGATAAACCGACCCTCCCATGAGAACGATCCGTTTCAGTTTGCGGAATGTCGCCGCGTCGCGGTCAATCGCCGCTCCCAAGTTCGTTTCAGGGCCAATGGCGATAAGGGTGATCTCACCTGAATGTAGTCGTATTTGGTCCAGAAGAAAGTCCACGGCATTGGGATAGTTCTGGTCCCGGGGCCCGCCTTCTGCATAAGCAGCCTGGCTCAGCGTATCGAGTTTGCCTGCCGGATGCTTCGTAATGCCCATCGCAACGGGAATATCAGTCCCGCCGGTTTCCTTCAGAAGGCGGCTAAGCAGCCGAGCCCGAAGATGCGTGTCGCCCCAGGCGCTGGAAATTCCTAAAATCTGGAACTCAGGGCTATGCAGAGCGAGTCCAACCGCGAAGGCGTCATCGATATCGTTGCCGATGTCGGTATCGATGATAATTTTGTCAGTTGCTTTCGCCCGTGACGCCGACGTTTCCGTCTGCGCAGATACAGAAGAACTCCAGAGTATGCAAACAGCGAACACCGCGGTAACTAAGCGCACGCTAGCTCCTTGACTCCGTCAACTCCGCCACCCTGTGTGCCTGATCAATCGCTACGTCGGCAAAAACTACTGCGTATACGAACGGATGAGAGTAACATCCGTGCACCACAAAAACACACACGGAGGATCGGATGCAAATCACCATTCCCTGTCGGCTTCGCTGGCTCGCTGTTCCCTTGCTGGTAACTGTTGCGATCGTCCCGTTTCCAGTTGCGAGCGACCTGCAAGCGCAATCCGCGGCGTCGCAGCAGCAATACGCCAACGACAAGCCGTATGTCATCGAGTACTACTACAAAGCCAAGTGGGGCCACGCCGAAGAATTTATCGCCCTTTTCAAGAAAAACCACTACCCCGTCCTGAAAAAAGAAATCGAGCTGGGCCGCATCCTGAAAGTCTTCGCCCAAGTCCCCCGCTACCATGCCACCGAAGACGGCCGCTGGGATTTTCGCACCACTATCGTCTTCAAGAACGCTCAAATCGCCAACGACAACTTTGATTCCGCTCCTCTCCTAAAGCAACTCTTCCCCGACCAGGACTCCTACAAAAAAGAAGAGCAGCGCCGCTTCGAGATTCTCGACGCCCACTGGGACGTACCCATCAAGGACTTCGACCTCGACGCCCGCTAATCCGCCCGCCCAACCGGCGCCATGCAACGCTGCGGCTCCCGCAAGCGTCGTACAATATTCGCCTGGAGCGATCATGGCAAATTACACCCAAGCGCATGCCCGCGCGGGCATCGACGCAAAACTCCCGCCGCTCGAAACCTGGCCCAACCAGTTCCCGGGCTACATCATCACCACGAAATTCCCGGAGTATTCCTCCGTCTGCCCCAAGACCGGCCTCCCCGACTTTGGCACCATCACCATCCAATACATGCCCCGCAAAGACTGCATCGAGCTGAAAGCCCTAAAAATGTACCTGCTCGCCTATCGCGACCTCGGCATCTTCTACGAGAACGCTGTCAACAAAATCCTGCGCGACATCGTCGCCGCCGTCGAGCCCGAATGGTGCGTAGTCCGCGGCGAGTTCACTCCCCGCGGCGGCCTCACCACCACCGTTTTCTCTCGCTGGCCAGCGCCCAACCCGCGCGGCAAAGTCTCACCTGCCCGCCGCGCACGGAGCAGTCGCAGCGGCTAACTCGATATGGACACACACGCATGTTGTCGGGGATAATTTGAGATTACCGAACTTGGGATCAACCTTCAGGAGGCTGAATGAGCATTTCGCCAAACGTACCTAGCCCGCAGGAGTCCTATAATTACGAAGGCACCACCGGCACTCCTCGCTGGATCGCTGTCGTGTTTATTGTTCTGTTCCTCGGGCTCGCCGGACTCGGCTACGCCGGCTATTCCGCGCAATCTCGCCTGGAGACCAGCCTCGCCAAAGCGCAGGATCAGAACAAGCTGCTCACCGCCCAACTCGATCAGGCCAACGCCCGCCTGGCCGACCTCAAGGGCCACATCGATGTCACCGAGCAGAAGATGCACATGACGCAGGCGGAGCTCGCCAACGCGCGCAGTCGTTCAGAATCCTTCCGTAAGGAGCAATTGGCCGAAGACCAGAAGCTCGTCGATCAGTTCAACGCCGCGCAGCAGGAAAGCAATCAGAAGATTAACGCCGTAGCCACCGAAGTCGGCGGCGCAAAGAAAGACATTGAAGCCACTCGCTCCGATCTCGAAGCCACCAAGGGCCGCCTCGAGCGTGCCAACGGCGACATGGGCGTCATGAGCGGCCTCATCGCGCACAATCGCGACGACCTCGAAGAGCTAAAGCGTCGCGGCGACCGCAACTACTACGAATTCAAAATCACCAAAAGCAAGAGCGCGCAGAAAGTCGGTCCCGTTCAAATCACCTTGAACAAAGTCGACCCGAAAAAATCCAAGTACACGGTGACCGTCTTCGTCGACGACCGCTCCATCGAAAAGAGAGATAAGACCGCCGGCGAGCCCGTGCAGTTTTACGTGCGCGGCGGTTCGCGCATGCCGCCCTTCGAATTCGTCGTCTTCGAAGTCGGCAAGAATCAAATCACCGGCTATCTGTCGACCCCCAAAGACCTTTCCGCTCCGACCGCCACTCCCGCGGCTGCTACCAAGCCGTCATAAACGTACGCCGCTGCACAATTTCGGCTAGGTTCTGTTCTGCATTCTGGAAACCACCCGAACCACGGGGCTTCTGTCTTTCTCCCCAGAACGCTAGCATTTAGGTGTCCCCATTCGGTAGAGACTCGCCGGAGAGCCCCATGAAGACCATGCGCGCGCAAATTTTCGCATTCCTAATTCTTGTCTTCACGCTGCTTTCTTCCGACCGCGCTTGGGCGCAAGCTCCCCTCGAGCCCGCGCAGATGCCCGCGCGCACCATGTTCTACGTCATCTGGCGCGGCACGCCCGCTGGCGATGCGAGAAAATCCAATTCCCTTCTCGCCCTCTGGGATGACCCCGACCTCGCACCCCTTCGCGCCGCCGCGTTGCAGAACATGCAGAGCAGCTCCGCCAAAGATGCCTCCAAGCCGCAACTCTCCCGCGAGGAAATCGAGCAAACCTCTTCCCTCCTCGAAAATTCCTTCGTGCTCGGATATCTCCGCAAGCCCGAGACGAAGTCGGCAGCCGCAAAATCCGCCGAGCATCCCTGGAACGGCATGTTTTTCGTGTACGACCGCACCGCCAAGGAACTCCTGCTCGCCAAAACGATCCTGCGCTTCCGCTCGCAGGAAAAAGAGCCGCCGCAAGTTTCTGCCATCACCGTAGCCGGCGCTCCAGCGCTGAAAATCGCGCGAAAAAATGACGTCACCTACTGGACCGAGCGCGGCAAATACGCCGTAGGCTCCGCGGACCTCACCGTCTTCGAGGAAATTCTCGCCCGCCTCGACGGTAAATCCTCCGGCTCTTCCCTCGCGCAAATCGCCGCCTACCAGGAAGCTGAGCCCCTTCTCCATGGCGGCGTGCTGGAATTTTTCCTCCGCGTTCCGCAGCTGAGGGATTTCGCGCCGGAAGCGCCCGCCAACTCTCCCGTCAAAATCGAGCCGGTCCTAAACGCACTCAAGCTTGAGTCCATCCATTCTCTCTCCGGCCACCTCACTCTCGAAGGCGCAAGAGCTCGCGTGCAAGGCGCCATGCTCGGCGACGTCGCGCCCGGCACGCTCTTCGACCTCTGGACCCCCGGTCAGCAAACTCCCGCCTCTCTAGCGTTGGTTTCGCCCGACGTCATCTCCTACAGCGAAACGCAATTCAATTTTTCTGCGTTCTACGATTTGCTGAAGCGCGCCCTCCGCGTCGCGCTTCCCCAACAGCAGCAAGGCGGCGCGGAAATGATCGAAGGTCTCGCCGCGACGCGCATCGGCATGCCCGTCCCAGACGCCCTCGCCCTGTTCAGTGGAGAGTTCGCCTCCATCCAAAACAATCCCGCGATCGATCCCCAGAAAGCGGTCTACTACATCGGCATTAGGCTCCGAGCGCAATGACGGTGACGCTACATTCGTTAAAGTCTCGTTCGGCGGCGGGCAAAGCAGCAGCGGCGTCGCGCAGTGGAATTTTTATCACATTGCCGTGACGCCCACCTTCCTCGTCGCCTCCAGCCGCAGTGAGACCCTGCGCGAATTTCTCGCCAAGCGTTCACCCGCGGATGCCGCGGCGCAAGCAACGCTGCCGCCTGCGCTCCAGTCCGCCCGCGCGCAATTCCCTGCCGCGCTCAGCGGCCTGGCCTTCGTAAATCTGCAAAAAATTGATTACCAAGCCCTAAAGACGCGCTGGATCGAAGAAGCAAAAAAAGCCTCGGCCGCAACGCCCGCGAGAAAAGCTTCCGCCGACGCCCCGCAGCCGCCGCCTGGCGAAGCCGAATGGCTCCTTAACATTGATCCCCAAGTCTTCGTCCGCCACCTCCACTTCCTCGCCGGCGCCTCCTGGAAAGATTCCAAAGGCATCCACTTCGACGAATGGCTCGAATAATTTTTGGAGTGCGGCGGTCTTGCCGCCGCTTTTGCGCGGTAAGCCCAATCCGCCAAGTAGTCAATGGAGGAATCCGAAACGCCTCAGTGGGACAGCCATTTCTGGCTGTCCGCCCTACTGTGGGACAGCCAATCCTGGCTGTCCGTGGACTTTGGGGGGTCGGAGCTTAGCTCCGACATTGAGGCTCGCTCTAAACCGGCTTCAGCCGCTGAGGAAAATCTCTTATCCTTTTCTTTGGAGTTACGCGACGCGTGCGACGCAAACAGCATAAGCTCCCGCTACTCCTCTTTATTGCCCTAGCTCCAAGCTACGCTCAATCTCAGGAACCCGCCCCGCCCATCCGCGTCACCGTCAACCGCGTCAACGTCGGCGTCACCGTCACCGACAGCACCGGCCACTTCATCGAAGGCCTCCGCCGCGAAGACTTCCAACTCTTCGACA
>WNFQ01009141.1_pt1 | contig 10652 bp, 10 predicted proteins | sample 5400171 | NCBI WGS metagenome assembly WNFQ01 (sample SAMN13153356, study PRJNA577476) | soil metagenome | isolation source: 20 cm soil under Madrone tree | place: USA:California | collected 2016-06-14 | reverse complement strand
GTAAGGTTTCCTGATGGCCAGTGGAAGAATTACGGCACCCTATCCCTTTGCTTGCTTTGTCCGTCCGGGCATCAGAATGAGTTGTGCCTACTCGTTTCCTTTTCATATCTTAAATTGCGGCGGCACAGTTCACGGTTCACTTTCATAAACAGGGACAAAGTAAGAGAAGCTGCTTAGCAAGTCGCGCGGATAACAGTTGACGCAAATTTGGCAAGTGAAGGGGGAATTGCTCTCCAATTTGATGAATTGATGACTGGTGAATCAATTCTCACGGGGGATTGGAAGTTGCTCGCGGTCCCACTTCACTTCCGACGCATTAGATTGTCCATGATCATCATGATAGGGATCATGCTTTCGATGCCGCCTATCGCATATGGAATAACTAAAGAACCTTTCACAGTAGCTGTCAAGTCAAGTGGCCTCTTTTCACATGAATCAAAGCTATCCCACTCTCCATCTATGTCTTTTGCCGACTACATACCCCTTCGCTGATTATCGCCATCAACTGGAGCGGGAACCAGATGACATAGCTGGCGAGGTCGACAGCTGAGGTTGACAAGCCGGATGTTATGGATTTATCGATGACCGATATCGGCCGATTCTCATCCGGATTCTCATGAAGGCCTCAAACCGCAAAAAAAGGAAATGTTCGTTATTCGAGTCGGGCTATTCAAAATGACTATCTGCGCAAATATGATCCAGTATGCTAAGGGGGCTCAGGGTTAAGTACACTCCTACAATCATCCACTTCCTGGCCGCTGTTTCGTCCCTACGTTGTTCAGTAATTACGCTGGCTGTAGCGGATGCTGTCCCAATTATTGCCCTGCTGGCGGTAGACATCAGGGGAGTGGCGACAGCGTTCAGTCTGCGCTACCATCTGGGGCTGCATGGGAGGCAGCTCATTCGAGGCTGAAGATCCCGGGATGGGGTGGCCCCAGTTGGGAGGGATCAATCCTTTATATGCATCTATGATACCAAGAGCCGCGGCAAGGGAACGAATCATGCCGCGAGGCCCATATGGTCCACCCGTCACTTTGTCGATACACTGGACGAGAACGTAATCCGACGGGGTTGCCTTTTCAAGCTGCAGAACGATCTTGTTCGCCCAGTGGCGCACGTACTCGGTGAGAACCCCGTAATCCTGGGAGCCCTTCTTGTAACGCTGGACGGAGACGCGGCTATCAAATTGTTTCCAGAACTTCAGCGAGACCGGTGTGACGTCGATGTAGCCAATCTTATCCCACGTAGTAAGTGCGTCATACAATTGCTCGGCTGAGTTGTAGGAAGCGAAGAATTGAGGCTGTGAGATAACGTAAGTTCAGAACATGAGCCAAGGATTCGAAGCGGGTATTCCTTTCCGCCTTAGACTTACGTGACCTCCAATAAACTCATCCTCGGTGAAGAAGCCGTAATAAGGTGGCTGCGTCTCTGTGAAGTTTTGACTGATAGGGAAGAACGCCTTGAATTTATCCCCGACCACTTTCAGGCTGGATAGAGCGCGGGGAGAGCATGGCTGGAAAGTCGCGTCGTCACAACCAAGTGACGGGTCGAAGTTGTAAACGGCGACTGTGAGCGGTGCGGATCCGTAGCCAGAGCGTCCCTTCGAGACATCCGTGATGGTAGTCTCAGTCATGAATTCCTCCTTCTTGTTCCAGAATGTCTGTGGGCATTTTAGTTCAGGTCAGTGCGTAGCTAGACGAAACCCTTTTTCGTTCCTCACCTGCATGTAATCGAGGACCAAGGCTGCTTGTCGGTCGTATTCGTCCACACCATTCTCGCTACTCCGACCGACGGCACGCCCTAAGCGGGCGCCACCGCGAAGCGCACGATATTGCAATGACGCAGTCCAGTAAGAGCCGCCCCAAACTGTAGGCCACCAAAGATCCCATCTGAGGTCAACAACCTGTCAACCAACCTAGAACTAAGCTTTTACATGGGTTTGTCCTTACGAGCTTTCATTCCAGTGAGAAGCAATCCATTGGAGGTCGAGGTTGATCACGGGCCACAGGACGTCAGCGACCCACGAGCCATTGTTCTGTTCGGGCTTGAGTAACCATTCGGCGTATTTAATAAGGTTGGAAGCACGGAAAGGAGGGCCATCTATCTCTGCGTTTCAGACAACGGGCAAGCACAGAACACAAAATCTACGCACCTGCGGCAGGGGAGCCGATGCGGGTCTTCTCATCGAGAACCATCTGTATCTGGACATCGAATACTGCCTCCGCGATGCCACCGGTGAAGACGTTCCCAGCCAAGCTGATTATCTGTTGGGTTCTGGTGAGCGCGTGGACAACGTCGTCCATCTGGGAGCGCAGACTCTCGTCCCCGAATACGGTGAGCTCGTTGAGCCAGGGATGGTAGACGAGGCAAGCATCGCGCAACCAGAAGACCGAGTACTCAGGGTGTTTCGGATCCGGGATGACCGCAACGACCACGCCGACCTGCAATTACCCAGATCAGCCCCACGAAACGGCTTGAGGCGAAGACCGAGCGGGATAGGGTCAACGCACATCTGCGCCGGCCCCTGGGCCCGTAGTATCATGAAGAAGAGTCTTCTTCGTAGCAGGCTCCAATTTGGAGAAGTACGCCTTAACGGCCTCGTCCGATTCGGCGAGTGTCATCTCGCTTATGTCTTTGTCGCATGAGAGAGGACTGGAGAAAGCCTGGCTCGCCAGGCCTACGACGGAGAAAAGGGTCAATAAACGCATGGTTGCGACTATTGGGGAGATGCGGGAGGCAACAAACCTTCCTTTATATTTTATGATGCTCACCTACCACCGGTGGCAATTGGAATACATTCTGCCTCAGGATCGCCAACTAAAAATAAAGCAAGGAAATCACAAGCCATGCCCTAGAGGATGTGAGTACATCCCCTATAGTTCACATCCTCTAGGGCGTGGCGTGTGATTTCCTTGCTTTTTTTTTTTGGTTCAAGTGACCATTCTTTGAGGACAAATTCGGCTTCCGAGATACAGTACAGCCCGCCCAGTATGCATCATCATGATCGCCACCTACTTTAGGCTCGTTCTCCGAAGGGACAGCAGGTGCATCTGTACGGATCAGGTTTCACCTTTTGGGGATATCGATACGCTCAAGGTCGGAAGTTGTTAGTTCTCCCGTGTGGAATAGTTTCTGCCATAGAAGGCTTGGACTCTGATGTTGCTGCCCCTGGGATGATAACGCGGCCGAATGGCGTCATGTTGGGACCGAATAAGCACACCTACTAGTAGTAATCTGTCGTATGATTACGTAATACAACACAAGGGTCATAGCCTCATAGGTGGCGACCTGAAGGAACAAAGAACCTGTAAGCGCCCCGAGTGAAAAAGCGAAGACGTACAAATTAGGAGAGCGATTCCACACAATTTCTAGTGATACCTTCTAGGAATCGCTAGGGATCCGAGAAGTAGAAATAGAATTGAAGTTTTGGCGCTATACCAATGCAGAAACAGCTGACAATCCGTGGTGGGTACTAAAACCGGTAAGGCTGAACGTGCTGAACCCTGATACGATAGAACCCATGACCCGACACCTCGCGGCCTTTATACTAGTACCCTATAACGTCCACTGTCCATCAACTTTGGTAGGTGGTGGCTTCAACCCATAGATTCGTTATAGACTAATGACCAGTTACGATCATGATAGTTCTTCCCCGCATAGCCCATGCTTGAGGCTCCACCTTGCATCCATTGGTCAGGGGTGAGTCCAATACTACCGACAAATTGAAGGATAACCGGCAATGTGTCAGAAGAACGGCAAGCGGGGAAAGGCATACCAATGTGTGCGTGAAAGGCGAGGCATGCACTTCTCTTCCTCACTGAACAGACCCAGTCTTAGGGTTGCACTGTCGTGAGCATGCCGGTGGCACACACCAAGACGCGCCTTCAAACTTGAGTAAATCCCCCTCCTGCTCACTGTTGGGGCCTCCAAACAGCCAGGTAGAATCATAAGGTGTTGTTGTGTAACAGTCTCAGCTGAAACGAGGGTCGGAGAGTGGCAGCATTAGCCACGGGAATGTCCAAGTGACCAAAGTGTGCCACGGTGGTGGTGACAGCTTCCTCCGCCTTCTTAACGTCACGCAAGTCGGCTGGGAAGATGAGCACCTGTGCGGAGGGTCGTTGTACTTTGTTGCAGTGGTAGCAACAGTGGGTCCAGCTTGAGTCCAATGGCTCAGTCTGTGCATGGTGGGAGCGGATGCTGTAAAGGAGTAGTACGGTAGGGTGAAGATGTGGATGACTGCGATGACGACCGAGGTTCGCCAGTGAAGTTTGGTCGAGTTGGCATTGGAGCTGGGGATGACATTAGACGTAGACTTTGGGGAATTGCCGGACCGGAATTGCCCGCGCCAATGACCGGCCCTGTGCCGCAAAGTTTGCTCTCGGCATCTCTCAGACCCGCCCACACGATCCACCTCGCCCAGACCGCACTCACTGATCGAATCGTCGAGCAATTCGGTCAGTCTGATGCCCAGTTAACACCCATATGATTCAAGACGTTCAGATCCGGCAACCTGATCTCAGCATCCCAATCGCGCCTGATATCTCATCATGGATGACCCGGCCGCGCACCCTGTACTGATCCCTAGTAGTCGGCAGTCTCAATTACCGAGCGGTCACCACCCGTTTTGACATCTCATATGCCGTTGGATGACTTGCTTCAGTTCTCGATTGCCAGCTGTCGGCCCGAACACTGGGATGCGGCAATTCACGTTGTGAGATACTTCAATGGCACGCGTCTCTTCTCTCTTGAGCTCGGCGGCACCAATCCTATCCGCACTGTTGCATACGCTAATTCGGACTATGCAAACTGCCTTGACACTAGCCGCTCCATCGGGGCCTACTGGCTCTCTCTCGGGTTTTGGTATCGTCTCCTGGGCCTCTCGCAAGCAACAACATACAGCCGATTCGTCACGTTACGCAGAGTACATTGCCATTCACAGCGCCAGCCACGAAGTCATCTTCTTCAGACAATTCTCCGAAGTGCTCTACATTCATATTCTTGACGCCAATTCCGTGTCCGCTATCATTCAACATAAGAACTCATCAATAACGATGAACTGAAAGTTCTCCGCGTCCGTTCGTCCGAGTCTTCAATCTAAGCTACTTAAATACTTGTAAGGATCGCATTTGTATGTCCAGTATCATGGCATTGTCTGTGAGCAGAGTTCAAGTAACGAGAACAAGACAGACCACTTTAAGTCTCTAACACTACTACTATATTACTACGGTAACCAATCCTTATACTGTTATCATTATTTGTGCATGTGCTCTGGCCACAGTGATCCGTTGATCCATTGATCCAGACTCATGTAGCTGATCTGGACTCATGCGTATCTCAACACTCCCCCATGATCAAGCCAAGGCCAATTTAGATAAGAACGATGGGCACATCCTTGAGACATCGCCCTTTTAAGGACGAGCACTACGGACATTTATGGAACAACACACGTATGGAGATAGACAATGAAGGGAAAATCTACAGCGAAACGCAAGGCACGAAAATGACAAAACAGAGACCGTTGCTAACTAAAACATTCACCACATGTGGTGTATATTCTGCCAGGAGTATCGTCATCAAGCATGAATGGTATCAAATAATCATCACATCTCTAGATCAGACGAGCATGCCACTATAAAAATAATAGAATCATATCAGCCTTCATTGATAGAGAACAGGGATGAGGGTTGAGACAATACGCACGCAATGCCAGCAGCTTGCAACGTAGAGATGAAACCAGCAATCATCGCGCTGGGAGCGATACGAACAAAGTCACGAGCGCGCGACGGCGCGAGCCCAGACAGCACGCCGATCTGGACACCAAGCGAGCTGAGGTTGGCAAATCCGCACAACGCGTACGTCGCGATCGTATAACCACGCTTCGAGAGGGCGTTGGGCGAGGCCATCAAGACCCGCAAGTTTTCGTACGCCGCGAACTCGTTCTCGATGAGTTTCGTAGCGAGCAGCTCGGAGACGCTCATAATTTCCGAGCGGGGAACACCTTACGAAACGCAAAGGATCAATCGTCAAACCAGACTGGAAAGTGAGAAGGATAGATGGGGACATGTACGTACCAAGGAAGAAGGTGATAGGATAGAAGACGTATCGTAGGCCGAGCTGCAGCGTCAAATGGTGAATGCCGAATCCGCGGCCAATCCAGGTGAGCAAGCCGTTGAATGTCGCCACGAGTGACAGGATTGTGAGTGTGTTGCAGAGGATCTGGCCGGCAAGGACCAGACCGAGAACGGCACCCTTGCCGAAAGCGTGTAATGCGTTCGAGGGTGCGTGCTTGGCGTCTTCTACGCCGCGGTCGACAACAACCCGACCTCGCGTCACAGGCTCCTCTAACTCTGGCACACGGATCTTACTGATAGCGATAGAAGCAGGAATACTCATGACAGATGCTGTGATAAGGTTTTGAGCAGGAACCCCCAAGTTGATGTACGCGCTTAAGACTGCGCCGGCAATTGTAGAGAATCCTTAAATATTTTAAGTCCCGGACACCCATGGACTTCGAAAAAAGGAATGCTCACCAGATGTCATGATAAGATGGATTTCCGACTCAGTCATAAGATCAACATACGGTTTCACTAGGCAGGCCGATTCACCCTCTCCAAGGAATGGCGACGCAGCTGCGACGACAGCCTCAGCACCGGATACGTTCATTGTCTTGAAGAAGAACCAAGCGAAGTGCTTGATGATCCACTCCATGACCCCTAGATAATAAAGCATTTGCACGAATGCGATGAAGAAAATAATAGTAGCCAGCTATCATAACAGGCCCATATGCGTTTGTTATCGCCATTCTTGACAGGCACGTGTTATGACGTACCGTGTTGACGAAAATCCAGTGCTTTGTATTGACAGTGTCCTGATTGAAGAAAAAGGCAGCGCCGACTAGACCCTGAGCGAGAAAGTCGGATGCTAGAGCCGAGAGCCACTTGAACATGTGGAAGCCGGCACCGGACTTGAGCACGAAAAGGGCAATTGCCTGCTGTAGGAACAAACCGACCATGACGGTGCGCCACTGGATATAAGACCTATTCTTCGACGTCGCCCAAAATCCAAACTGAAAAATGGCCAGACCGAGGACGGAGATCGCACGATCCCCATATTTCGTAAAAAAAAAAAAAGGGGGGGGGTACAAGAACCTTACGTTTTCGAGCTTAGAGCCAAAAGCGGAGCCAATGACAATAGCGAAGAGAGCCAGCCATCCCAGGCCGTAACGAGTGTATTTTGGGAGAGTGAAAAAGGGCTTCTGGACTAGGGGAATCCAGACTGCTTCGACGGGACGTGTGACGACTGAGTTTGGAATGAAACGGAAGGCGATGATGGCGATGAAGGACCATGCGAAGAAGGTTTGCACAATCCATCGATGGCGGGTCGCGTGGAGGATGGTGGCAGTGATCCACCATCCGAGGATGAGGGCAGCGAGAGCAAAGAGTTTCAATCGGCGAACGAGGCTGTGGTTTCTGGAGGTCCACGATGGCCCGTCCTTGTTTAATTTGATGATGGCGACGTCGGTCACATTGACCTCGACATCCCCACCGTGACGAGGAACGCCCTGCGTCAGCTTGGACATCGAGTCCATGGAGGACTTCTTCTCGGTAATATCCTCTTGCGCAGAGTAACCAGCGGAGGCCATCCTGGGCAATGAAACCTGTGCAGTCGTCGTTGAAAAGGACACAGTGATGGCCCCGGGAAATGGGAGAGGGGGGAAAGTTCGCCGACAGGTACGAGGGAGATAATAGTAGAAGCCATAGCCATATTTATAATAGAACCTCGCAATGCCTTCCGTGTACATCAATTGAGCGGAAAAGTGAACCGGGATTTTGGTCGACTTCCACTGTATCCTTCCTAACTCCATGTACCTTGTACCTTCCTTCTTCCCCCAGAATCCGTGGAAGGGCCACAAAGGTTTGGAAACTCGAAAAAAACATCATTCGCCCAGGTAAAAGGGTGGGTATGTATATATTTTGTTTCTTACCATTATCTGACAAAAACTGTGACTGGATTTCTTCGTTGTACGTGAGTACGTTAGCCTCCGTCCGTTATTGGTTTAACGAACTTGAAAAGCGGAGACTCAACCCCGCCGCCGGAGTCAGGTGTCTATCTTCCACTTTTCCCGGCCCGGAAAGGCCCGTCTACGGCCCACTCTGGTAAGTCTCAAAACACGACATTTAATAGACAAGCACGAAGAAACGAGGGACATACGACCGTTATTTTAACCAATTCACAGTATTTCTGAACTGTGCTCGGCTACTTGCAGCTACCCACACTGACAATGACAGCTGGCAGTTGACGCTGGCAGTTGATTGTTCCTCGGACCCGAGTCGTTCACTCTAGCACAAGGTGCAATCAGAAGTGGTTTCTCCCCACACCTGGGCACCACGCCGCCCAAGGAAAAGGAAATTCCATTCTTCTGTGACAAGAACTATGTGTACTGTAGAAAATATGCCCCGGTTAGCACTTAGTCTTGATGGATCAAAGACTGATTAGAGAAGGACAACCACACTAACTCCTTCTGTCTGACGGAAGCATTCGGCACCATCATTCGGCGTTTCTGGCACGGTAAAGCCTCCGATCATGCTCATGTTGAAGCACGGCGGTAAGATAACGTGAATACTAAATGAGTACACTCGGCCTATAGACTCACATTGAGCCCCTGAAGTCGTAACCAAAATTTCCTTCCTCCCCTCATACGGACCATGATCACATTAGTTGTCTCATCGTCCAGCTTCCTGGAGAATGTGGCTGAGGATGCAAGACGAAAGCTATTTCATCATAAATTACAGAAATTTGAGATACGCGACGGATTCCGAGCAGACAAGCAAAGGATAACTGAAGATCATCAATTGTAAAGACAAGAAAGTGACACTTTCGATACGGTCATCGCAATGAAAATTACAGGTCAGTGATCTCCCTACCCGTGGCGAGAACGAACCGTAGTTGACGGTAAGTTTCTCCCCTCTCGTAGCCTGAGTATCATATGGGCGTCAACGAACACGTGCAAGCTGTGTTCGATAATCATCATTACTTCCGACTTCCAAAGGTCAAACGAGCATGCCGCTACAGAGAAATAAAAGAAGGGCCAACGGTCACATTAGCAATCGTGGATTAATATTGGTACTCAGCGAGGGGATCGAGAAAACACGCACGCAATGCCAGCAGTTTGTAACGTAGAGATGAAACCGGCGATCATCGCGTAAGGGGCAATGCGAGCAATGACGCGGACGCGTGACGGCGCGAGCCCCGACAGCACGCCGATCTGAAAACCGAGCGAGGCGAAGTTGGCAAATCCACACAGTGCGTACGTCGCGATCGTAAAGCCGCGCTTCGAGAGAGCGTCAGGCGAGGCCATCAAGGTCCGCAGGTTTTCGTATGCCACAAACTCATTCACGATGAGTTTCGTTGCGAGCAGCTCAGAGACACGCATGATGTCCGAGCGGGGAACGCCTTACGAATTATCAGAATTAGTCGCCGAACCAGACTGGGAGTAAATAAAGAGAAGGAAAGGTGGCGACATGTACGTACCGAGGAAGAACGCAATAGGATAGAAAATGTATCGTAGGATGAGTTGCAGCGTCAGCTGGTGAATGCCGAACCCGCGGCCGATCCATGTGAGCAGGCCATTAATTGTCGCAACGAGTGACATGATAGTGAGAACACTACAGAGGGCTTGACCGGCAAGGACCAGACCGATAACGGCACCCTTGCCGAAAGCATGTAATACGTTCACGGGAGCGTGCTTAGCATCTTCCTCACCACGGTCGATTACAACCCGACCTCGCGTCACGGGTTCCTCCACCTCAGGTACACGGAGCTTACTTATAGCGATAGAAGCAGGAATACTCATGACAGATGCCGTGATAAGGTTTTGAGCGGGAACCCCCATACTGATGTATGCGCCCAAAATTGCGCCAGCAATAGTAGAGAAACCTCGAATGGTGTTTATTAAGTCCCCAATGGTCATCGAAATCGAGAAAAGGAAAATTCACCAGATGTCATGATACAATGGATTTCCGACTCGGTCATGATATCAACATACGGCCTCACCAAGCAAGCTGATTCACCCTGACCAATGAACGGCGACGCAGCTGCGACGACCGCCTCGGCACCAGATACGTTCATTGTCTTGAAGAAGAACCAAGCAAAGTGCTTGATGATCCACTCCATAACCCCGAGATAATAAAGCATTTGCACGACCGCCACGACGAAAATGACAATAGCGAGCTATGACGACAGGACGATGTGTTTGTTGTTTTCTTTCGTAACCAATGCGTACTAGTATGACGTACCATGTTGACGAAAATCCAATGCTTTGTCACGACAGTTTCCTGATCGAAGAAAAAGGCAGCGCCGATGAGACCCTCATTGACAAAATAGGAAGTGGAGTTCGCCAGCCACATGCACATGTGGAAGCCGGTACTGGACTTGAGTACGAAGAGGGCGATCACTTGCTGAAGGAACAATCCGACTATGACGGTATGCCACTGGATATGAGAACGGTGCTTCGAAGTCGCCCAAAACCCAAACTGAAACACGACCAGACCGAGGACGGAGATTACGCGGTCACCATATTTCGTACCCTAGTCCGGCCAATGCGGATCAGTGAACGGACTTAAATGGGCCATATACCTTCGATAAAAAAAATA
>WNFQ01004058.1_pt1 | contig 10654 bp, 9 predicted proteins | sample 5400171 | NCBI WGS metagenome assembly WNFQ01 (sample SAMN13153356, study PRJNA577476) | soil metagenome | isolation source: 20 cm soil under Madrone tree | place: USA:California | collected 2016-06-14 | reverse complement strand
GTTGAAGACACGATCGCTATCCTGCGCGGCCTGAAAGAACGCTACGAAGTGCATCACGGCGTGCGCATCAAGGACTCGGCAATCGTCGCCGCGGCCACACTTTCGAACCGTTACATTACCGATCGTTTTCTTCCTGATAAGGCCATCGATCTGATCGACGAAGCCGCCTCGCGTCTGCGAATTGAAATCGATTCGCTGCCCCAGGATATTGATATTGTCGAGCGAGAGACGATGCAGCTCGAAATCGAGCGCCAGGCCCTGCAACGAGAAGAAGACCAGCGTTCAAAAGCTCGGCTGCACGAGATCGAACAGCGAATTGCGGACTTGAAAGAAAAGTCCTCCGGTATGAAGGCCAAGTGGCAGTCCGAGAAAGAGGCCATCGAACGCATGCGCACGGCCAAGGCTGAGCTGGAACAACTCCGCCTGCAACTGGATCAAGCTCGCAATGCCGGCGATCTCGCCAGGGCGTCCGAGATTCAGTACGGCCAGATTCCCGAGCTGCAAAGAAAGTTCGAGACCGAACAGGCCCAGTTGGCGCAGATTCAGGCAGACGGGGTCACCCTAAAGGAAGAAGTTGATGAAGAAGACGTGGCCCAGGTCGTCGCCAAATGGACGGGCGTACCGGTTTCAAAAATGCTCGAGGGCGAGATGCACAAACTTCTTTCTATGGAGGACCGTCTGCGGCAACGCGTGATTGGTCAGGATGAAGCCCTTCAGGCGGTGGCCAACGCCGTGCGTCGAGCCCGCGCCGGCCTGCAGGATCCAAATCGTCCCGTTGGTTCTTTTATCTTTCTCGGTCCCACTGGCGTCGGCAAAACTGAAACCGCCCGCGCCCTGGCCGAGTTTCTCTTCGACGATGAACGCGCGATGATCCGCCTCGACATGTCTGAGTACATGGAAAAGCATGCGGTGGCTCGCATGATCGGCGCGCCGCCGGGGTACGTTGGGTATGAGGAAGGCGGCCAGTTGACCGAAGCCGTGCGGCGCCGTCCCTACAGTGTCGTTCTTTTTGATGAGATCGAAAAAGCGCACCCGGACGTTTTCAATGTGTTGCTGCAGATTCTTGACGATGGCCGGCTGACAGACTCGAAGGGGCGCACGGTAGATTTCAAGAATACCGTCTTGATCATGACTTCGAATCTCGGCTCGCGCGAGATCCAGGAAGTCGGCCACGATGAAAAAGAAGTGCGTGAAGCCGTGACCCAAGTGCTGCGTGAACACTTCAAGCCCGAGTTTCTGAATCGCATCGACGATATTGTCGTTTTCCGTCGCTTGTCCCGCGAACAGATAACTCAGATCATTAATGTGCAGCTCGAGCGTCTGCGCGCGATGCTTAAAGAGCGCAACATCTCTCTGGTGTTGGAAGACTCGGCCCGCGAACTGTTGGCCCGCGAAGGCTACGACCCGAGTTTTGGCGCTCGTCCACTAAAGCGCGCCATCCAGACGCTAATTCAAAATCCGCTCTCGATGAAGCTCTTGCGCGGAGACATCTTACCGGGACAGGCCGTGATCGTATCGGCTCGTGACGGTGAGATGGAATTTGCGACCGATGTTGCGGCTGCGGCTGCGTGAAATGTGGCGAAACGGGGTGGTTTGAGAAACGCCGCGTGCTGGCAGGGTATTTGCTTAGAAAAGTCGGCAGAGATTCTTGTTGCACTGAAACGCAACGACGAATATGCTCTGCACATCAAAGCAATGCGCGCCCTGAAGGGATTTCGGGCAACTGAAGTCAAGGGTCTTAGAGAGAGAAAGCAAGGCAATCATAATGGCCGATTTGGAAGCATACAAAGATAAGTTTGGTGAGAGCGGGCAAAGGGTTTTGCAGAATGCTCTCAGCGAATCAAGGCGTCGTGATCAGAATTACATCGCCGTCGAACATATCATCAGCGGCTTGGCGAAGGAGGAACCCGACCTCTTCAACTCGACCATCCGCAGTCTTGCTCTCGATCCAGTGCTGGTATCCAGAGCTATCGACAAGCGCCTGGACAACACTCGCCAACATGTCGGCAAGGGATTCCGGATAGCTCCGGATACTACTGACCTGTTCAAACGGGCAATGGAGCGCGCCCGCTCGCGAGGACGAAAGACCATCGAAGCGACCGACATCTTTGATGTGCTTTCAAACTACGACAGTCTGCTGGTGGAAGTCCTGCTCAATCTGGGCGCGACGCCGGAAGCAGTGGTAGAGCATGTTCGCACCAACGTAAATGACCGGGAGCAACACGAAGAGCAGTATCGCAAGAAATTTGAGCTGCCTCCTTATCTGAAGCACTTTGGCGTGTCGTTGAATCGGATGGCGAGGGCCGACAAGATTCCGCCCACCATCGGGCGCGAGAAAGAGATTCAGCAGATCATTGAGATTCTTTGTCACCGCGAGCGCGCCAACTCACCGATGCTGGTCGGCGAACCGGGTGTCGGCAAAACAGCGGTGGTAGAAGGTCTCGCGCGTCTGATCGAACTTGAGCCGCAGAAGGTACCGGCGCGTCTGCGCAACTCGCATGTAGTGCAACTGCAAATGGGCGGCATAGTGGCCGGCACCATGTTGCGCGGTATGTTCGAAGAACGCATCAAGGGCATCATCGATGAAGTTAAAGAGCGCGACAACATGATTCTCTTCATCGATGAGGCCCACACGATCATTGGCGCCGGCGCTGCCCTGGGAACTTCTTCAGACGCTGCGAACATGTTCAAGTCGGCGTTGTCCAAAGGTGAGTTGCGGATCCTCGGCGCGACCACGCTTACCGAATACAAAGAATATATCGCCGAAGACGAAGCACTGGCCCGCCGCTTCCGCCTGGTCAAAGTTGACGAGCCTACCATCGGCGAGACTCGCGAGATTCTGCTCGGCGTGCGGCCGCGGCTGGAACGCAACTATTCAGTGCAGATCTCTGATGAAGCGATTAACACTGCTTTGGAGATGGCGCCCAAGTACATTCGTAATTTGCATCTGCCGGATAAAGCCATCGGTTGGCTCGACACTGCTTCAGTAAAAGTGGAGATCAACGAGCCGCACACGATGATCGTCAAACCTGAGCATGTGATTGACGTCATCTCGCAGGAATCGCGCATTCCGCGCGACATGATTTTCCGCGACACCAGCGATCGTTTTGCTCTGACCGAAGTGCAGCTTTCGGCGCGCGTTATCGGCCAGAAAGAAGCAATCAAAGCGGTGGCCCAAAGGCTGCGGCTGAACAAAGGGCCGCTCAAAGAGTCGCACTATAAACCCGACGGCGTGTTGCTGTTCCTCGGGCCGACCGGCGTGGGCAAAACCGAGTTGGCTAAAGCTGTGGCTGAGTTCATGTTCGGTGACGATCATAAGATGGTGCGCCTGGACATGTCCGAGTACGGCGACGGCACGGTGGGAATAGAAAAACTGATCGGCATGCCGCGCGGAATCGTCGGGTCAGAGCGCGGTGGAATTTTGACTGAGCAGTTGCGCGAGAACCCCTATACCGTTTTGCTGCTCGATGAAGTTGAAAAAGCTTCACCGTACCTGATGAACATTTTCCTGCAGGCCTTTGATGAAGGATGGCTGACCGACGGCCGCGGCCGGCGTGTCTATCTTTCCGATGCGATCGTGATCATGACGTCGAACCTGGGTTCGGACAGCTTTAAGAAATACGAAAAGCCCCTGGGCTTTGGCACGAAGACACAAAGCGACTTTCGGGCGATCAAGAACGAGGTAATGAAAGCTGCCGAAACGCGATTTTCACCTGAGTTTCGCAATCGCATCGATGAGATTGTGGTCTTTGCTCCACTGACCATGGATGAAGTCAAGCAGATAGCGCAGATCTATCTGGACAAGACTCGTCGTCAAATGAAGAGCCAGGGTAAGTCGTTTCAGACTACCGATCAGGCGCTCGCGCTAATCACCGAAAAGGGCTTTAGCATGCAATACGGCGCGCGCTTCCTGAAACGTTTCATTGACGAGAGAGTGAAGCTGCCGATCACAACCATGTGGAAAGAAGGATCGAATTTTCTCGTCGACGTCGAAGATGGAGAAGTCGTCACGAAAGTTGCCGAGACCGGCGGGCTCTCTTGATGATGTAGCGCAAGCTGCCAGCTTGGCAATATCCAGACTCGGCCGGTGCTAACTACTCAACGACTCCAACTCGGTTGAGTCCATTTTTGGAATAGCGTGGGACTGGGCCTCACTTTTCTGATTGAGGCTCTTTTCTTCTTGCTCCTTCTTGCTGCGGGCCCCAAATGAGACGATCCCTCGTTAGCAAACTCACCTCTGTCAGCTTCCTTCTGCTCCTCCCATCGGGGCTCGCCTGCCTTGCCCAAACACCAACTCCGAGCCCCGCGACCAGCGACGAAAAGGCAGAAAAGATTGTCGCGAAAGCGGTCCAGGCAATGGGCGGCGATCGTTATCTGACCGTCAAGAGTGTCGTGGGTCATGGCTTCTTCACGGAGTTTAAGGACGGCGTGTCGGGGATTCCGGTTCGCTTCGTCGATTACATAGTCTATCCGGACAAAGAGCGCACGGAATTCATCGGCGGTGGCCAGCGATTGATTCAGACAAACGATCGTGATCGCGGATGGATCTACGACGGCGCGGCGCTGACGCTCAAAGATCAAACCGCCGCCCAGATCGACGATTTCCGGATGTCAACGCGAACCGGCATTGAGAATCTGCTCCGCGGAGGATGGCGCAGTCAAGGAGCTAAACTAAGCTACATCGGCCGGCGTGAAGCGGGACTGGCGCGGCGCAACGAAACTGTGCGTCTTACTTATCCGGATGGTTTCTGGATCGAATATGAGTTCGCTGCCGACACGGGCCAGCCCGCGAAGGTCCTTTACCAACGCAAGGAGAAGAAACTCGACGGCGATGAAGTCGAAGAAGTGCCGGAAGAAGATCGTTTGTATAAGCCGATCACCATCAACGGCATCATAGCTCCTTATGTAATCGATCATTTCCGCAACGGCCAGCAAACCAGCCGCCTCAATTACGACTCAGTTGAATTCAATAAGACGATCGCCGACTCGCTCTTCGCCAAGCCGGCGAGTTTTAAAGCCTTGAAGTAGAATCTAATTGTCTCGATTCTGAGTGCCTGTCCCGCCCTTTTGGACTCCTTGATAGGGGGTTATCGTTGCGCACATGCTCGCTCGGTCGCGGGTCAATTTCAGAAGTTAAGTACCGAAAAGAAGAAGTCATGAATTCTGACGACTCAGTCAACTTGGATGATCTTGTTATTGAGGGGGAAGATCTTTCAGGTCTTGAGTTGGAACCGCGGACCTGGTACAGCTTCGTCCAGGCTCAAGTTGATTTGTTGCGCGCGCACGTGCACGGACTTGAAAACCAGATTGATGAATCAGTAAAGGCATATGAAAAGGAGAAGGCGGTCACAGATTTCGAGGAATACGACGATGGATATGCCCACATAATTCTGGAAGAGCATCGAGGAATTGAAGGTCCGCCAAACCACCTCGAGGAGATTTTTAAGTACTATTTCCCGAATCTGCAGCGTCGGAGCACACTAATCGTGCTCTTTTCATTTTTGGAACATCAGCTCAATCAACTTTGCGAATTACTTGCAACTACACAGAAGCTAAGCATTGTTCACACCGATTTGAGGGACAAGGGTATTGTGCGCTCACGGCGCTACCTGAAAAAAGTCATATGCCTGCCGGTTGACGATGATTCTGTCATTTGGCAACAAATCCAGAGAATTCAAAAGGTAAGGAATGTTGTTGTACATAATGACGCCAAACTGGTTAACACAGACGTTATCAACATCGTGAAAGAGTCGGAATATTTATGTCTGGCCAGCGATTCCGAATCATATTACTACCATGACAGCGACAGCGACGATGATGAGGTAAACATATTGGAAGGTTACTTGATTCATGTATTGGACACTTGTGATGCATATTGTGGCGAGTTGAATAAAGCGATAGAGAGTTGTTTGGGACCTAGCATCTTATGATTTCAGGGAATCTCCTGTGGCTGACCCACGCGAGAACTTCAGTAGATTGAAGTAACGTTGGGATAAGCTCGATAGATAGGCTTCGTTGGTTTCTCGGCACAGACTAATTCAGCGTTATGGGTTGCGGCCGTGGCTACGTGCAGCGCATCGAGCGCCCCTAATTCGAATCGAGAAGCAAGGTCGTAGGCAGGAGTAATCAACTTACTGCTATCCGCCCACACCATCGAAAAACTTTTGATAGAAGGCGACTTCTCGGCCCTTATGGTAACAAACTGCCATCGGCAAGACTTCGAGCCGCAAGTAATCGCTGGCCAGGAATTCGCGATCCGGATCACCCAATACCTGCAACGCGCTCATTCGTCTTGCCAGCGTTAGCGCAGTAGGCTTGTTTGCCGCATAGATCAGTACAGACGCGTCCACGAAGGTGAGAATCTTATTCGCCATTCGGGAAATACCCACCGCGCCGGCTTCTCAGCTCGCGCTCGATCGCGTCCTCGTCCATTGGGATTTCGTCCGAGGCTTCGATTTCGGCGGCTATCTCCATCAACTCTCTTCCCAACTGAGACATGGTTTCTGTCGTCAACCAGGATTTGACCTCGGTCGGCCGAACGGGTGGTTGTTGGTTGAGGTTCTGACCGGGTTGTGCCATCGATTACCTCCTCAGGAAACCCAAGCGTTATAGCAAGGCTGATATATTCTAACGAAATTTGGTTTTGGATAGACAGTAAGTTTCGCAAGGCTGTGGCCCTTTGTGTTCCGCTTGTTTGTCCGAAAATGATATAAACGGTGCCCCCCGCCGAGCAAAAGTTGTCGATGCGCGAGGGCATTGATGCAGTATCGGGGTTGACGATGAGTACCGCTGCAGACACAGAAAGAATGCTTTCAGAGATGACGCGGTCTGAAAAAGCTGAGCTGCTTCGGTGGATCGTACGAGATCTGGGCGACGACTTCCCTGGGATAGAGAGTCGACCGAACGTCATGGGCGGTGTGCCTTGCATCACCCGTACTCGGATTCCGGTTTGGCTGCTGGAACAGTCGCGGCGTCTTGGCACCAGTGATGCTGACCTGCTCAGAGACTATCCCACACTGACCGTTTCTGACCTTGCCAACGCGTGGAACTTTGTCCGCTCTCGCCGCGCGGAGATCGAGGCGCAGATCGAAGCTAATGAGAAAGACGATGATTGATGGGGCTCTGTGCGGACGAAAACTTTCCTTTACGTGTAGTTGAGGAGTTGTGTCGGCTCGGGCACGATGTACTCACGGCGCTTGAAGACGGCAGAGCAAATAAATCTGTCACTGATGACGATCTACTTACTCGTGCGACCGAAGTAAACCGAGCTCTAATAACTCTCGATCGCCTGGACTTCAAAAGGCTACACCGACAGATATCCGACCACGCGGGAATCATTATCTGCACCGAAGATCCAGATCGCGTCGGACAAGCCAAACGCGTTGACGCTTCCATTTCCAAGGTGGGCAAACTCAGAGGACGGCTGATCCGTGTATATCGCTTATCGTGATTAGTACTCTATCGTGGTCGGATAACTGAAGTTCGTCGGAAGAAATCCAAAGCGGTGTCGCGCTACGCTTGCCACCGCACTCCAAAGATCATGAGTCAAACGCACATGGAGGACCCCTATGGCCATGAATCCAGCTATCCAAAGTACTAACAAAGATCGCCGCCTGTACCTTTGGTTCGCGGCGCTCATGCCTTTAATTGTGCTTGCCGGTTTCGCCCGCACTTATTATTTGAAAGGCTTCTTCGGCACGCCATCTCTGCCCGGTCTGCTCGTTCATCTACACGGCCTGGTGATGACGACGTGGGTCGTTCTTTTCATCACGCAGGTAACGCTGGTCGCCACGCGTCGCACCAGAACGCATATGCGCCTCGGCATATTCGGTGCAGGGTTGGCCGCCCTCGTGGTGGTGGTGGGCGTCGTGACCGCAGTGTTCGCGGCTGCCCGCGGCGGCTCTCCTGGCCCGCCACCCGTTCAGTTTCTGGTCGTGCCTTTGGTCGACATGTTGGTCTTCGCGGTTTTAATTGGAAGTGCGCTTTATTTTCGTCGCCGTATGGATATTCACAAACGGCTGATGCTGATCGCGGCAGTGAATTTGCTGACTCCAGCAATCGCCCGCATACCGCTCAATTTCATTCAGACGGGAGGGCCGCTGGCCTTCTTCGGCTTGACCGACGTGGTTTTGCTGGCCTGTGTGGCATTCGACACGATTAAGCATCGACGCCTGCACCCGGTTTTCTTGTGGGGCACTATCGTCGTCATCGCATCGCAGCCCTTACGGCTGATGCTGGCTGGCACAGATGCGTGGATGCATTTCGCGAAGGCGCTGGTCGGCTTGGTGAAGTAAGGTTCGCGCTCAGACCGCTCGGTCCGCTTGTTATGGCAAGTGAGGCAATACAAACTTTTTCTGACAGTTGAATCTTTGACCCGGTCGCATCCACCACCCCACGCGGGCTGCCCGCGCGGGGACCCCGGTCGCTCCCGGTTCTGTACGGTGATGCGGCTAGGCCGATCTGCTCAGCGATTTTTCCCGCACAGCGGATTTAGCAAGTTTGGGGTGTTTCGCATCGGGCACTGGCTGGCCGGCCATGTCGGCGAAGAGCCTTTCGTACTGATCGACCACGTAATCCCAATCATAGTTCTCCAACACCCGCGTCTGGGCACGATTGCGATACGAATGGACCAGAGACCCGTCGCGCAAAACCCTCTGCAGCTTCTCAGCCAGATCGTTTTCGTCCGTGTAAGCAATGCCCGCATCGCCAATGGCTTCGATGTTTTCGGGCGCCGCGAGGGTCAGCACGCAATTGCCAAAGCCCATCGCCTCCAGCAGCGCCGGATGGGTGCCGCCCACTTCGGTGGCATGAATGTAACAGTAAGCATTCTGCTGCAGCGCCCGATAGTCGCGGCCGAACACGAAGCCGGTGAAGACGATGCGTCGATCGCGGCGCGCGCGCGCCTTAAGGTCCTTGATGTATTCACGCGCATAGGGAGCATCGCCCACAATCAAAAGCTTATGCGCGGTGCGCACGCGCTTGAAAGCATCGATTACCAGATGCGCGTTGTTTTCCGGCTCTAAGCGGGAAACGTAAAGCACGTAACGATTCGGCTCGACGCGCCAGCGTCGCACCAGCGGATCGGGACGTCGCTCGACCTCAGCGCCATAAGCGATCATAGTCGAGGCCGCGCCGTACCGGGCGAGGTAGTATTCCTGAATTACGCGCGCGTCGGTAACGGTTTCCGTAGGCAGAATCGTCGCCAGTCTCTCTGCCATTAAATAATAATTGCGCGCGATCGAGTTCCACTTCTTGCGTTTGTGTTCCAGGCCGTCGACGTTCAATGCGACGGGTGTGCCGGCCAGCCGCAGAATGGAAGCGAACGGCGCATTGGCCGCGTTGCAGATCAGCGCGGCATCGTAACGCTTTGGCACTGCATGCAGGGCAGAGAGAAAGGTATGCACGATAGTGTCAAAGTACTTATGGCGAATGGTGGGCAGGACTTTTAGCTTTACGCCCTGGAACTCGAGCTCGCGTGGGCTGACATAGTGTGCCCGGCAGTACACGGTAACATCGTGACCGCGAGCAGCCAGCCTGGTGGATAGATGTTCCGCGAAGGTTTCGAACCCGCCATAGTTGGCGGGAATTCCGCGGGTTCCGAGAATCGCAATACGCATAGCCAAAATGGAACGGATGAATCGCCGATTCAGTCGTCTCTTCCGTCGGCCCTCTTCCTTTTCACAACTCGCTCGTAAACTCCCAAAGTCTGCCGCGCGGTAGTCTGCCAGTTGAATTCCCTGGCTTTCTCGAGACCTTTCGCGCGCAGAGACGCACGATATTCCGAGTCATCTAAAACCTGTGTGAGGGCTTTAACCAGAGCCTGAGTGTCGAATGGATCAAACAGCAAACCCGCTTCGCCGATCACTTCCGGAAGGCTCGTTCGGTCCCCCGCAATTACCGGCACGCCACACTGCATTGCTTCGACTACCGGCAAACCAAAGCCTTCGAAATAGGATGGGTAAACGAAACAGACAGCGCCGCTATAGAGTCCGGCGAGATCTCGCTCAGGCACATAACCGGTAAACAAGAGGTCATCGCCGAGAGCATTTCGCTCCGCGGCCCGAAAAATTTCGCCATCGAGCCAACCACGTTTCCCCGCCAGGACAAGCTGAGGAAGCTTAACCTCTGGGCGAAGACCGCGCAAGGATGAATAGGCTTCAATTAAGCGCACCAGATTCTTGCGCGGTTGGATGGAACACAGGGAGAGAATGTAGTTCTTCTGAATTCCGTAACTTTCGCGAACTCTTCCCAGTTCTGTTTCATTAGTGACGGGCAAAAGACTCGCTGGCGCTGCCTCAGGGGTCACAGTAATCCGTTGGGGCGCGATTCCGTAGGTGCGGCTGATATCACTGCGCGAATATTCTGAAACGGTGATGATGTGGGCTGCCCGGCGCGCCGTTTGTCGCACCGTGAGTCGCAGTTGCATCCAGCTGCGCCGGTTGAAGGTTTCGGGCAGGTGCTCGAACGCCAGGTCATGAATGGTAGTAACTACGGGACAAGGCGCGAAGGGCGGGGCAGTGTATTGGACGTGCAAAACATCGACCGGATGACGCCGCAACTCGCGCGAAAGAGTCAGAGGGATGCGGACCAGCGGCGTATGCGGCAAGGTTTGCTTGACCCTGAAGTTAGGCCAACGCTTATCAAACCGCTCGAT
>WNFQ01004905.1_pt1 | contig 10655 bp, 10 predicted proteins | sample 5400171 | NCBI WGS metagenome assembly WNFQ01 (sample SAMN13153356, study PRJNA577476) | soil metagenome | isolation source: 20 cm soil under Madrone tree | place: USA:California | collected 2016-06-14 | reverse complement strand
TGCTAGCTTCGAGCAGTGATAATAAATCGTCATTCCTTCCCTTCGAGAGCCCCACAAGCTTCAACTTTCCTCCCTTCTTCCGTACTTTGCTCAATTTCTCTTCTGCCCTTCTTTTTGATTACCTTCGTGCCCTAATCAATGCATATTCTGTCAGTCTGGTGTCAACTATCTTGTATGAATTTTGGTGCCATATTCCATCCGTACTCGAGTTCTTTGGACCCTTTTTGGCCTCTGACAATATTCCCACTCAACCGTCTTGTACTGTACAGTATCTTTCCCCCTTCTTCCCTCCGACCCTTTTGTGGTCTCTCCACTTTTTGTTTACGGCTGCTAGTGTTCGTCTAACCGTGTGGGCGACTATGACAAAGAGACATGGGAAGGTAATAGTCGCGGTATGCCCCCCCATCTACTATCTTCTCCCTTTCGGCTTTCCTTTACACAGTTGTATTAATATCTTGAATAAAATTCCCCAATGCATCTACCTGTGTTGTGGAACTGTACTCGTCGATACTCGTCAGCTTCTAGCCAGAATCACATGACAGCTCCGTGGAGGTTCCCACGTCCAACTCCTGCTGTGCCTGCAGACTGCCAGCCGTGCCAGTGCGCCGAACCCTTCCAGGATGGCAAGCAAGTCCAAAGCGCGGTGCGTATACGCCTCCCATCCACTGGCACTCCGACTCACAGACTAATCAATTAAAATAACTTTTTGGATCGAATAGCACGCTCATCGTCCGCCTCATCTCAACCGCACAAACTGGCTTCTTCTATACTACGCAGCGTGTTCGGACAGGTCCCAAGCTGGCCGCTGTCAAGTATGATCCACGGGGTACGTCTGCACGTATCAAATCAATTTCATACCGTCCCTTCCTTGTCTATCCTGTCCCACTGTTGTTCATTCACTCATCCACCCTCGTACCCCCCCCCCCCCCGGGCCCGTCGAGCACGTATCGCCGGAGCGCCCTTTTTTCTATTTCGCGCTCTTTTTGGAAAGGGGAGGGAGGGTGTGCATGTATGCGTGAGGGGTTAGGGATGGGGAGGGTTCCGGGTCCATCGAGTCCACCTGACCGACCCTGACCGCCCTACGTGTCTCCATCTGCTGTGTGTATACTGCATGTGGTTCCAACGTACTGATCGACTCCTGTTTCCACAGTGAAACGAAGAGTGCTATTCGTGGAAAGCAGAAAGACGAAAAAGTAGCTTTTTATCAGTACGTGAAACATACGTAGGAAGACCTCTCACTCCGCAGCAGCCGGATACGTATGCGGTGAGTGGCGAGTGCGAATTTCAGAGAGTGGGTAGTAGGTGTGGGTTAGTGGTTAGTGGTTGGATGTGTACGGCGTGGAGAGGGCAGAGCAATGAACATACAATTAATGTGGTGTGCGTCCTGGCGTGGTCGATCACATATGCTCAGGTTCTGCGAATAACAGAGACATACCACTCCTTTCCTTTCACAATACCTACCCGCCGAGCCTTAATACACCCCTCACTCATCACATGAAAAGAACATTGTAGAACGGGGGCAATTAGAATCACATCACACGCACAACACGGCCGTTATACCTATCAACAACTGTATTGCGTACAACATACACAACAGAACAGCTCTAAAGTCGCCCTATAACTTGAACGCCATGAACGTTATCTTACATAGTACCCGCCATGCAATAACCCTTGAATGAGTGAACTAATCTTACAAAAATATAAGATATACGACGTGTGTTCCTCCATACCATTAAAATAAATGACAATATTTTTTCGATCGTTGATATGCCATGAGACCATTGCGTTCCGTGACTTGTGTGAACGCGTTATGAACGAGTGCATTAGAGGGGTCCAGCCAACGTTCTATTACTTGCTCTGATAGATGTGCAAACTCTTGACTTCCCAATCTGTCCCGATGGCGTTAGTGAACTAGATAGAGTAACAGAGAAAAAAGAGGACGTACATGCTTCGGAGAGTGCCGCGCCATTCTGCTGCACAAACTGCTGGCAGGTCGCGACGCCCGTTCGCTGGGCGCAGCTCTGTTCTTGACCTGGAACACCAGTCGCCGTCCATGCGGACCCGGCCCAATCGCCGCATAAGGTAGTGTCGAAGATGGCACCGTGGTTCTGGAAGAACTGGAATGGATTGCAGCCGCTTGCAGGGAAGAATGCGCTGGGTGTACCCCAACTCGAAGGAACGGGCGCCTGCGCGGTGATATCGGACGGGATGTTCTGCCTGGAGAAGAACCAAACAGAGACACCCGTGTTGTCCCAAAGCACTACCCAAGTAAAGTTTTATCAATTAGCGACGCCTTAAACATGATGAGGGTGAGTAAATTGCAAATACGCACTCGTGTAGACACCACCACCGTTCTGGTTGAATGGCGCTCCAAACGAATTGGTCTGACTCGCTCGCACACCACAACCCTCATTGTTGGTTTGCAGTGCAGCACAGTTTGTGCCACCGACAACAGACCCTGAAATCCCGAGGGCAGTGACGTTGTTGGTGGGTAGCTGGCAACCAGTGTTCGCATGGATAGTGACCTGGTTATTCGTATAGTCGTTCACACCCTCGACGATGTCGATCTCGCCAGTAACCGGCCAATTCGCACCATTCGTCCAGAACGCGGGCCATGTGCCACAGCCTGTCGGCATATGAACGCTGTCCATAATAAGGAGCCCACCGGTGAAGGTGAACTGTGTCTGAATGCGGATGGAATTGCGGTTGCCAGAAACTTGTGATGTATTGTCGACACGCATGATAGCATTTCCGGCACTATTGATTGATATCAAATTGCTGGACTTCTATAGAAGAGTGAGTCATCAATTGATGAGTGCACACGAGGGACCAAACAACGCAGGACCACACGCACCGCGGTCTGCTGATCGATAAACTGGACCATCCCATTAGTCGGGTCGTTGCCTGTGAAGAAATCCCATCCTTGGAAAAAGGATTGTCCGGACTGCGGAAGGGGATCAGTCAAATTTCCTTCCATTCCACCCGGGCCGGCAGCGGGTCAAGTCGTTACTCACATAGGACTGTGCTAGCCGGAACTTGGATTGTCCGGGGCTAGATGTCGGGCTCGTCGTGGTGGAGCGGGATGCTGACGGGTTTGCCGAGCTCACAGGGTTATGGTGTCCATTCGAACTTACGGTCGCGTTGGACTGTCGATTCCCGTTAGACACGCAATATGGCTTGCCGAGGTTACTCCTAGCCAATACGGGTGCGCGGGCAGTCTCTGCGGTGCCGAGGCCTCTCAACGCGACCCGCAGGTCGCGCGCCAGACCGGCACTGTGACGGAGAGCGGATCTGTGAAAGCCGCGCGAGGCACGCCTCAACACATGCCGCTTGTGTTCATTGTGTTCATTGGCGCCGACGGGTGCTACAAGAGCATTCGCAAAGGCAAGTACGAGGAGAGCCGAGTCGAGTGAGAAACGCATAGTCTAGAGGGGAAAGATTCTATGTTGTGAAGGAGAGGACAAGATGAAGAGTAAAGTATTTCCGGAGGAAGGATAAAGAGGAGACCAGGGCACAGCCGTGGACGTTGTTGGGCAAGGAGAGAAAGAAGTGAAAGGGATAGAAACGAGGGTGGATGCGTGTAAGTAAGCTGCGTCGGCAGGTAGTTTAAAACCATCGCATTGGCGGGGGATGTGTCCAGCTTTCCTGGCACGAGGCAGTCACGGTCCCCGAGGAGTGACACATTGTGCACAGTGTGATCCGGCGATAACAATGTGAACAATGTGCGGTGTACTACGTATTGTTGTGTTGTGTTAGGTTGGCGAAGAAAGGACACAGCAATGGCCCAGGGATATGTTCAGTTGGAGGACAATGAGAGCCTTTGCCTTTCGCGGGACAAAAAGACCGTCCCGCGGACTTGACACAGCCACAAAGACCAAATGAGTCGGCCGATTCACCGTGACAGATCCACACCCTCCACGTGTAAACCACCACCCCACAATCAACGCCACGGCGGGGTCCAGCTCGATAGTCCATAATAACAGTGGTAGAGATTAGCGACTAAACCGCAACGAACAAGTCATACACATGTGAAGGAGATCAAATAATCATGAGAAAAAAAAGATGGGACCCATCTCGGAGGGCAAAAACTCATCTCCCGTCCAGAGTGTGAAAAAAGATAATCAACGTCCCGGAAAAGGTCAGGGTCAGTGGTACTTGCCGCGAGCGCTACCCCCCAATGCATCCCGTACACTCCTCCTCAGCTCCTCATGGTCCATACCGCTAGCGTTCGATTCCCGCCCAACTGACGACCCCGGTTGCACGTGCGAAGACCTCGAACTTGCAGGGGGAACCTTTTCGTCCACCTTTTCGTCCCCATCCACGATATACAAAATCTTCCGTGCCAGCTCTTGAATCTCCCCTTGGCCATCACCCGTCTCAGTCTCTTGATACGAGCGCGCCTGAGAGCGATGCGAGCCTGGCGTCCCACCAGTGGACGATGTAGGCGTCACGGAGCGCGAGACTGCTAGCTCGCGCACATTAGGGATAAGCATAGTCGAGGAGCGGATATTGCTCGTCAGCTGAGGGTCTAAGGGATACATTAGCCGAGCGATTCAAAGAAAGATGAGGAACCGTTTCTAACCGCCCGATTCCAAAAGTTGCATGATGGTCCAAACAGCTATGTGCTGAAATGTGGCATCGGGGCTGCTCAGGAAACGATGAAGATATTGGTGCATGCCTCCTTCTGGCTTTTCCCATACTTCGTTAAAGGCAGAATAGTCATCCGAAGCCGCGCGACCATCTGATACACAAAGAGAGGTCGTCAGGGCAAACCAAGATCAATTTGCTTATAAAACCCTAACCCTTCGAAGATAAATTTCCAAGGGCCGCTGCGCTGTTCCCTTGAACTTCCGAACTTGGCGAATTCGTGAGTGGTATGAGCACCTCGCAGATTCCCATTTCCAATAGCTGTCCCTTTAAATCATCGCTCAATGCCAGCACTGCGACGCATGCTGTCATCTCGCTTTGTACATTCATCGGCACATCCAGGACAAGCTCTTTTATAGAGTGCACCGCTCCCGCCTTGACGATTGCGAGTTTATTCTTCTCCGAGCTTGCAGCGAGGTTGCGTAATGTCGAGATGGCGTGACATTGTACCTCCTCATTATCCTTGAATGAGAGGAGATTAATAAGGGGTTGTAAAAAGCCTGACTCGATGATTGGGGATTCGTTCAACGGATGAATGGACACGTTGCGCACACAAGCGGCGGAGGAAAGGATGAGCGGGAGGTAGGTGGATTGCAAAAGGCGAAGAAGGGGATGTAGACCGTCTGCCTTGACAATCTCAAGCTGGTATTTCTCTGACTAGCGAGTTAACACTCCAAATTTACGACTTCAGAAAGAGAAAATACGCACCGTCGCTCGCAAGATTTCGCAATGCCAGTGCGGCCTGACATTGTACCTTTAAACTTGTGCTGTCCATGAGCTGCACCAAGCTCGTCACCAGCTTCGGTTCGCTCTGGGCCAACTTTTTGCGGTTTGAACCTGAACAAGCCCCAAATTAGGGTTTGTCAGTAAAACTCCGCTAATACGCAAGCGACACTAGGTACCATCGACAGCGATATTACTCAAGGCAGTCGTACAATAGTATTGCACGTCGGTGTCAGTAGAATTGAGTAGGCCAACAAGGACGGGGATGGCGCCCGCATTTACCAATTGTTGTCTGTTTTCGTCTGGAATATAGAACATGAATTTCCGTCAATGGCCTTTTAGGTGGGCGGGAGGAGGAAATCGGGATATTGAACGGACCTGAATGGGTCATATTAAGTAGCGCACCGGTCGCGTTTCGTTGTACCCGCATGTCCTTGGATCGGGCCAGCCGAGTAAGAGGGACAAGAGCACCGGACTTGGCAATCTTCGTCTTGTTATCGTCTACGAGGGAATCTCAGTTGCCCGTGCGTAGTACGAGAGCATCAGAAGCCATACCATGTGTAGCGAGATTGGTGACACATCCGACGGCATTACATTGCACCTCTACGTTGGGACTGAGCATTTGGCGTATGAGAGGTTCGAGCCCGCCCAACTTGACAATAAGTAACTTATTTTCAGCTAGCCCGGCCCATCAGCCGAACAGGAATTAAAAAGTCATAGTTTAAACCTACTGTTTACGGCCAAGTTCCCAAGAGCGGCGCTAGCTGCCCGCTGCACCTCGGTGTCATGACTGGAGAGAAGGAAAAGGATGGGGTCAAGCGTGTCGCGGCCAACAGGACGGACTTCTTTCTCAGTAATTTCAGCAAATGCAAGCGCCGCGCTGCGCTGGAGGTCGACATTATCAGAAAAGGAGAGTGTGGTCAGCGCGGAGAGTGGAGAGCCGGTGAAAAAGTTGGTTGTCGTCCGGTCTTTTGAGAAGGATAAGGCATGTGATTGGCCGCCTGGTAGAAAGAGAACACGCACTCTCAAGGTACTGGAGGAGGTCAGCCACTGCCTCTCGCTCATTCTCTAGTAGCAAAGGCTCATATGATTGGGAATTGCGAGAGTGGACTAAAACGCCATAGGGGATGTTAGGGCGACGAAACGGGATCTGGTGTGTGCACGTACAACAATATTCACAGCAGGAGAAGATATTGCCCATTAGTAAGAAGGATGGATGTAGGGGCAATTCAAAGAGAGGCGGAGGCTGACGGCGGAGGTAGCAGGAAAGCAGAGTTTTACCTCATCTGGGTATTCAAGTAAATTCAAGCAACACGTGCTATTTCTCTCACGTCCTGTCCCGTACTTCTGAGTGTGAGTACCCTATATATACTAATAACAACTCATTGCGCAACCAAGGAACTCTGAAATTTGCTGCCTGCAGGCTTGAGTTGGCATAGCTTCTGGTTGTTCAGAAGCAAATTTACCTTGTTGGCAAGATTGATGAGGGGCTGGTCAACAACCATGAAGTTGGGCTGAGTGTTGGCAGCCCGAGTTTGTGGTTGTCCATGCCCTGATGGAACTTGCAAAAGGGTGTGAGTGTTGTGAACATCACCACATACTGTAAGGTATTTAGAGCTTGTGTTACAGTATGCATCTATGCATGTGATTTGAATGCTGATCAGAGTAAGAAGCAAGGTGAGAACTGAGAAGTGCTCCAACAAGGGTGTTCTATAAGGTTGTATAAGTCCCTATCTCAGGCTTGCATCCATGGTCCTGCCAGCCTGGCTATTTGGTATGGCATAGCATGTGGCTGGATCAGCTTGCAAATTATTCAATGTTTCATCCATCATTGTGGCAGATGTTCAGGTGAAGTGAGGAGAGCAGAGATGATCTTGCTGTTACAGGACTTGACGACTTGTGGAGTGTCTCCTGCAGTGCACATGTGGTGTGCCCTATACGAGCCTTGTAAATTATTTTTAAGACGGAAAGCAGCGCCTGGCCTGCGACTCAGCGACTCCCGACCGACTTTGTCTCGTGACACAACGTATGCTTCGAGCGCTGCGGTGTTTTGCCCTGGCCACACCGCGTATACGCGTCATGTCTCGCTCTGTTTCGCTCAAACGCGTCCATGTCGACCACAACTCGATTCACATCCCCGATCCCCTAGACATCCGCCTTACAGACGTCGAGTCACGACTCTGTAACCTTTTGGATGACTGCACTAAGCATCTGGCCGAGAACGGCGTGCATACTTCGTGCCGCATCGCAGGAGGATGGGTGCGGGATAAGGTGCGAGAGAGTTTCTACTCAGACTGTCACAAAATTGACCACTTGCAGCTTTTAGGATCCGAATGTCATGATATAGATATCGCGCTCGAGAATATGACGGGTCATGCATTCGCAGTCAAATTTACAGAGTTCGCCAGCAAGCTCAAGAATCTGCCCGTAAAATCGGTGGCTGTTGTCAAGGGTAATCCCGGGCAGTCAAAACATCTAGAAACAGCAAAGACCACCGTTCTGGGTCTTGATCTTGACTTTGTGAACTTACGGGACGAGGCGTATGCGGATGACAGTCGCATACCCACGAATGTTGTGAGTTATCCTCCCCTTAACTACTTCTCTGTGTTGAAAATGTTCTAGACGTTCGGTACGCCGCTGCAAGACGCCTTACGTCGGGACACCACGATGAACTCGCTATTTTACAATGTGCATACTAGGTCCGTTGAAGACCATTGCAATCAAGTAGTTCTATTCTCCGTGTGCAGAAGTATCAATTGAACATCGGTCTCAGGGCCTTGATGACTTGAAAAATGGGATCATTCGGACACCCTTACCACCAAAACAAACATTCTTAGATGACCCTTTACGAGTCATCCGTTGCGTTCGATTTGCTAGTCGGTTCGGGTTTGAGCTTGTTTCTGAACTACGGGAATCAGCCCGCGATGGCGAGATTCAGGTGCGCTCGCTCATTCCGTTTCTGCAATGCCGGACACGTGCCTAACACCCTAGCCCTTGTGGAGTCTAGGCTGCTTTACTGCAAAAGATAACTAGGGAACGGGTAGGAGAAGAGCTAGACAAAATGATGGGAGGTACGATCCTCTACATGAGCTCCTGAAACAGTTAGCTAAAGGGCTACTCATCAGGCCGAAATCCTCTCATGTCACTCCGTCTACTTGACGAGTTATCCTTGTACTCTCTCGTCTTCCAAATACCGCCAGCCTTTGTATCAACCCTCTCATCGCAGCCTTCGTCACCTTCGCTTGCCTTAGCAGCCGCATCTATCCTTCAGACCTTTCTTCAACCCGAGACTGCGCTTTTTCAACACCCACCAATTCACCCGCTAATCTTATCCGGACTTTCCTTGTCCACCTCAGTCGTTCCGCGACTGTACATGGCATGCGCACTCACTCCTTACAGGGGTATAACGTACATCGATAAAAAAGGGAAACTCCACCCAGCTATTGAAGCCGTGATCCGAGAAGGTTTGAAGGTCGGAACGAAGAACCATTATTTGGATGGGATCCCTCCTCTGTTCTCCGCCGCCGAGTTATTCAAGTCACCGGATATCGAAGAGGATGAAGAGTTCAGGTCTCCTTCTGAACGCGTCGAAATAGGTTTGTGTCAATCCTAATCTTCGTTGCTTCATGTCGACTAAGGCGGTGCACCGTTGAAGGTTTACTCCTCCGACATAACTCTGTGCATAACGCTCATATTGGCGCCCATTGGACGACATCGTTACTTTTCTCCCTCATTCAAGAACTCGTAGACTACTGTGACCCCTCCGAGAACCACTTCAACGGTATGGGTTATTCCTACGTACCACCGATGCATTGACAAAGGTTTGATCGCAGTCGACGAAGCGGCCAAAGTGATTGAGAAGTATAATCGCTTCGCGAAACGCGTCAACGACCTGGGATTACAAGGCGATGTAGACGCAACGCCAATTCTCGACGTACGTTTCCCCATACTATGATGTGCCGGAGTCTCATTGTTGTGCGTTTAGGGCCACGAGATCGGACGAATCCTCAGCGCTCCGAAACCTGGCCAGTGGACTGGCAAAGTGCTTGCTGAGGTAATCAAGTGGCAGCTCGGCCATCCCGGGAAGACAAAGGAACAATGTGCTGACTGGCTTAAAGAGGAGCTTGCGGCGGGGCATCTCTCGATAGAAGACGCGCCGTCAAGTACTACCCAGGCGAAGCGTCAAAGGGGCGGTCCCAAGGAGACCACGACAAAAAAGACCAGAACATGATGTGCATTGGAAATACCCTGTACATTAATACACAGAAGTCGTGACGATGTGCCTGTGAAAGGAAAAGGGTGCTGATTGCAAGCGAGCGAGCGATGTCAGAGAACAATGGTGGATGGATGGATATATACAAGCAGAGACAAAACATAACAAGGGGAAAAGCATGGTTCTACATCTGGGTGGCATTGATGAAACAGTCAATGACAAATACAATACCTCATATATCTTTGATAGTTTGTGAATGACGACTGGAGTTCGTGACAGTTAAACGACCAAAATCTACTTTTTAATAACCGCCACTAGTGATGACGGCGTCGAACAAATCGTCATTCGGGCCGTACATGCTAGGTTCGTCCGCGTTGCTATGACCGAAGTCAAGGGTTGGCATATCAAAGACAACCCAGTTAAGGGCGGACGATGAATTGAAGTCGTCGTTGGTGGTCGTCGTGGAAGGACCAGATGAGAAACACCCTCCGATCGGAGAGCGGTCTAGGTCCGGTGAGCCGAGGTTCACCTCGGGGTCACCAGAAATATAATTGGAATAGTTGATGGTCTCTGCGGGGGCAGACTGGACGGTGATCTGCGCGTTGCGTTCGGCACCATCGAACGGAATCCTTTTGTTGAAGAGAAACGCGTGAGGCTGCAGGTTGTGGTACGACTCGGCTTCTTTGTATTTCTAGAGAATGGGTTAGTCTTCGTTCCGTCGGAGTGACAGAGATTGAAGCTGGACTCACATCCGGCAGCTCGTCTAGAATGGATGACGTATGAGCGTCATTGAGGTGGAGAACAGACATGGAAGGGCTGGGAATGAGACCCGAGGTGACGGGGCGGACGCGAGGCTGCGGAGGGTAAGCTGGGTGATCGCAGTCACAAGGGTATCTGAGCTCCAAGGAGGGAGATGGCAGATTGAGTGCCCACTGTCGCGGCATAGAGGCGGGTGAGGTGGACGGAGAAGACGGCGACGATGATGAAGAGCAGGAGCAAGAGAACTCGGAAGACGCGGGGGGAGTGTCGACGGACGTGGCGGGGGAAGTACTCGCGGGGGCGGGGGGCGGTG
>WNFQ01011875.1_pt1 | contig 10656 bp, 13 predicted proteins | sample 5400171 | NCBI WGS metagenome assembly WNFQ01 (sample SAMN13153356, study PRJNA577476) | soil metagenome | isolation source: 20 cm soil under Madrone tree | place: USA:California | collected 2016-06-14 | reverse complement strand
TCCGGGCTATTGGCCGGCCACTCGATGCCCGCATAGACGTCTTCGGTATTTTCACGATAGATGACGACATCCAGCTTTTCAGGATGCTTGACTGGACTCGGAACCCCCTCAAAGTACCGCACTGGCCGGACGCAGGCGTACAGATTCATCAACTGGCGCAGAGTGACATTCAGGCTGCGGATTCCACCGCCGACAGGAGTTGTCAGGGGTCCTTTTATCGCAATCCGGAATTCCTGGATGGCGGCAAGCGTATCGTCAGGCAGCCAGCTTCCGAATTTGTTGAACGATTTCTCTCCCGCGAAGACTTCAAACCACGCAACCTTGCGTTTTCCTCTCGAAATTTTTTCAACGGCCGCATCGAAAACGAGTTGAGATGCCTTCCAGATATCGCGGCCCGTTCCGTCTCCTTCGATAAAAGGAATAATCGGGTTGTCGGGAACGACCAGCTTCGTACCGCTCAGGGTGATTTTTTCTCCGGATGAGGGAACTTCGACTCCGTTAAACTGCATCAAGCCTCCTAATGGATTCGCTCGCGAACGAAAACGCGTGAAGCTACCACGCGCTTGAAAAGAATGTCAATTGACACCCCCCAGTATCTCTGCTAACTTCCGGAATTTGTTTTCGTTCCGTCGCGCTTCTCACCAAAACCAGTGGGGGGTTATGAAAGGTGTTCGTTGCAAAAAAGATCTTTTTGACCAAGGGCGTGGGAAAACACAAGGAAAAACTCACGAGCTTTGAAATGGCCCTGCGCGACGCGGGGCTGGCTCCCTACAACCTGGTTCGAGTCTCCAGCATCTTCCCGCCGCAATGCAAACTAATCCCGAGAACTCAAGGAATCAAACTTCTCCACGCCGGTCAAATTGTTTTCTGCGTCATGAGCGAAAACGCAACGAACGAGCCTCACCGCCTCATTGCAGCAACCGTGGGAATCGCAAGCCCGACCGATCCCAACGCTTACGGTTATCTCTCCGAGCACCACTCGTACGGCCAGACAGATCACGATGCCGCTGAGTACGCCGAAGAACTGGCTGCGGACATGCTTGCGACAACCCTCGGCGTAGACTTCGATCCGGATCGAAGCTGGGATGAAAAGAAGGAGATCTACAGGATCTCAACCAAGATTGTGAAAGTAACCAACATCACCCAGTCCGCGATCGGTGACAAGAAAGGCCTTTGGACCACGGTCGTGGCCGGTGCAGTCTTTATTCCCGAGCCGCTCTATGTTCCGGAGTAGAAGGGCCATTCGCGTCATTGGCGTAATTCGCGGTTACGACCCCATTTTTTGATTCCAGCTTCGACCGCTGGTTTTCCTTCTTTAAAAGCTGAACTCTCTCTTCCAACTCGACAATTGTTGTCTCATGCTGGCGCCGAAGTTCCTGCAGCTTCGAAATTGCCTGCCTCCGAGGTCTGGAGGTTTCGAGTACGCGTATCCAGGTCTACAACCAGACATCGCCAGCGCTGCGCCAGGCTGATCGCGACACATGTTTCGCTTAACTAAGAATGGTCTCCCATGAAGCACGATTAAGATTGACGATATAGGATAATTCACCTATTGTGGTTAAGTCGCCACTGCACCATCCAGCTCGATCGCGGCTAGGGTCCCGACCGGAAGCCGTGCCAGTGCCTCAAGGAGAAACCAATGATTAGCCTACGCATGCTTGTAATGTCGGTTTTGTGTGCCGCTTTCTTTTGTCCGCTGGTTACTGCGCAGGATCTCGCTCGGTATCGCGATTTCCAGTTCGGAATGAGCCTGGAGTCCGTGGTCGAACAATTACATCTGAAATCCGCGGACGCGAGAACAATCCATCAGCGGCCCGCCGTAATACAAACACTCCAGTGGGATCAGTTTCGTTACTCCGAGCTTCCGGTGAAAGCCGACTCACTTAGAAATGTTCGTTTTGACTTTTACGGCGGTGAACTTTACAAGATGGTTGTCACATACGATCCTGTCGGGACCGAGGGTCTGACGACAGACGACATGATCGAAGCGATCTCTTCGGTGTACGGTCCAGCCACCAAGCCAGAGAGGACCATCAAGGTTTCCGGATCTCCGGTATACGACGATAGCCAAAAGGTCCTCGCGGTCTGGGAGAACGCGCAGTACTCCTATAACCTCTTCCAATCTCCCTACGGGAATGCATTCGGACTGGTAGGTTTTTCCAAAGAGTTCGACCTTCTGGCGAGTGATTCGAGTCGGGAGGCGGATCGGTTAGATAAATTGGAGGCGCCGGGCAAAGAACTCGCGCGGCAGGTGAAGCAAGAAGAGGACAAGCGTGTGGCGCAAGAGAAAGCCCGGATCATCAGTAAACCCAAGTTTCGTCCCTAGGACGTCCGAATCGAGAAAGAAAGGTTTCCGATGCTGACGAACATCATGAAGTGGATCTCCATCGCGATGTTGCTCCTGGCGGTGTTCCAGTTCCGCGTTGTGAGTAACCAGGTATTCTTAACCATTGTGGTCTGCGCCTCGGGTCTCCTGGTTGCCACGCAGGCGTTTCGCACCGGAAAGTATGCCTGGGCGGTAGGATTCCTCGCAGTTGCTGTGCTTTTCAATCCTTTTGCACCCATTGCTCGTTCCGGAAGCGAAGTTCTATGGCTGAACGGATTTGGTCTTGCAGCCTTTCTGATGGCCGCAGTCGCATTGAAAGCCCATCCGGCCCTTACTGTGCCATCGATAACAGACCGATTGCCACGACGCGAGTCTCTCTAGTCAGGGTCCTTCTCGATATGGAAGCCGCGATTGCAGCATGGGAGAACGAAGGCGGATCCCCGCAGCGCGCGATGACCGGAACGGTGAATCAAATTGCCTGGGCAGAACAGATCAAGGCCCGAGTGGACGCAGAGTTCGATCGCGTTCGAAGAGCGCTCGAGTCGGTGGCGGGCAAGCAGTCCAGCAAGGGTCGAACGAATACTCGGGTCATGATTGAAATCCTCGAAGATAAACGGGCAGAAGTGATGGGGAACGAACAGGCGGGGTATTTCATTCATGACTGGCAGGAGTTGCGGGATCAGGTACGTAAGATGATCGTCGGAGATTCCCGGTACAAGGCGATCAAGACTGGTCAGGTGATATGAGATCAAACAAGGAAGTTGTCAATGAGCTGAGAACGGCTCCTGCGTCCTGGATCGACGCCGCAATTGTCGTGGTCTTGGATAATCAGTTCAAATTCGTTGGCGAGGACCATCCGGATCCCATGACCAGGCTGAATTCTCTAGAGGAAGAGGGCGGTCTCGCTATCGGGCTGGCGGGAGTCACGCCGACGGCATACAGTGATCGAGCCTTTGTCGCTCAGGTATTTGAAGAATATGAAGATCAGGGATGGGCGCATCAATACATGGATAAGCTCCGCAGAATTGTCCGCGGGGCCAACTCCAGGCCGGCCGATGTCTCTTACCTGCTGTGGGATTCTGCACGGCGTTTTCCCGGGTGAACGGCAAGACTTGTGACTGCGCCCTCCAGACTACGATGTCTTGTTGGCGAGACTCCTGACGGCCATTAACAGGACCATCACTTCTGGTTTACGCGCACATTGGTCGCGAGACGCACCGCGCGCAAACCTTGGATGACGTACCAGCCAAGATCGATCTGCCACCAGTGCCGGCTGAAGCGCGCTGAGGCCGGATAGGAGTGATGATTTCGGTGGAAGTTCTCTCCCCACGCTGTGAGTTGAAGCGGTCCGAGCCACCAGATGTTCCGGCTGGAGTCCACGCCGGCTGTGAGACCGGGTTTCAGATGAAGCAGGCTGTTTACGAAAGCTTGCATATGCAAGACGTAAACGAGCCGGATCGCACCTGCCCAGAACAGTCCCGCCCAGCCGAAAAAGAGGTAACCGAAACAGATGGACGTGATGACAAGAGGAATCTGAACCTTGTCCCAAGTCATGTATCGCGGCCGGATCATGTCCGGACTCCACCTTTCCATCGAGGATGGTTCCCACTGATACAGCTCCGCATTTGCATGATGATTGCGATGATTTGCGATCCACGTGCTTGGGGTGCCAGATCCGTTGAACACAGCAAAGAACACGAGGACTTGCTCGACGATGGGATTCAATTTGACTGCGCGATGCGCAAGTGATCGATGGTATGCGATGGTTGTTCCGAATGCCCCCATGCTGGCCAGAGCCAATGCAGTCAGAAAGACCTTCCAACCGGGGATTGGGAATAGGACGATACCGATCAACGCGAGCGCATGAATGGTGATGATATAGACAAGGATCCATGTATTTTCTCCCTCAGCTTTCCACCATTGCTGCGTCCATGGATGCTTCTCGGCAAACGCAGATCGACTCATCAAACCTCCTGCATTTCGAAAAACTTCATAGCGCCTCGGTCGCCCTGGGAAACGATTCAATCGTGCAGGACGACGTCGGTCAGCAGTTCGGCCCTCACCGTAATTTCTCCGTTGTAGTCGATCAGGCCCATCTTCCTCAATTTGTTCATGAAGTGAGTGATACGGGACCGCGTGGTGCCCACCATTTCGGCCAGGGTCTCGTGACTCACGCGCGGCATTTTCGCAGCCGGCGTGGCATCGTGTTGGCCGAAACGCGCAAGTTTCAGCAGGACACGGGCCAACCGTTTCTCGCCGTGGATGAAAAGCTGATCGCAGAGATCTTCTTCAAGATCGATATTGCGGGCCAACAATGACGCTGTGAATTTTTCAGAGAGCTCGGGTTGAGCGTGAAGAGCTCGAAGCATCGCCCTTCTCTCGATTCGGAATATCGTTGTGGATTGTACTGCTGTTGCAGTGCTGACACGAAGAGTCTGACCAACCAGGCAACCTTCCCCTAAAAAGCCGCGAGGCCCCAGGATCGCCAGGACGGCCTCGTTTCCTATGGCAGACACGACAGTGACCTTTACCTTGCCGGTCTGAATGAAATAGATGGCCTCCGCCGAATCTCCCTGAGAGAAGACCTTAACGTCTTTTCCAAGTTGCAATATGGTCTTGCCCTCTACGATGTTTTCGAGCAGTTTTATGACGTAGGGATCGACATTCGCTTTGTGCTGTCTTGTCTTCCGGCCCGACGCAATGATTCCGACCTTCATATGTGGGGATCATGCCTGAAATGCAGGAGAAGGGGCTGTGCAATTGTGCACAGCTTCCGGCTTTCCTTACGCGCATACTTCCCATCGTAACGCTCATGGCAAAACCTACGAGACCTCTATGGCTGGCGCCACTTACTTATCTTGTGCTGTTTGCATCACTCTGGTATTCGTGTCAGCGTCCCTCAGGGACGCCGCAACCGAAACAGATTTCCTACAGCGAGTTCCTGTCCGAGGTTCGTACAGGGCATGTTGCGGAAGTCCGGATCGATGAGCAGCTGTTCACTGCGACACTCAAGACAGATCCGGCAAAGAAGGAGACCGCCCCGCAGATCTCGGCACAACGGCTTCCCGGCATCGACGAAAGCGCATTGTTGAAAGATCTCGAAGCCCAGAATGTGACTTTCTCCGGCCATGTCACCCAATCTTCGTGGTGGAGTCAGTTGCTTCCCATAGTGGTACCGATTGTGTTTTTCATGCTGATCCTTGGTTACGGGAGTCGGAAGCTCGCCCAAAAGCCGGGTCCTCTGACGTTCGGCAAGAGCCAGGCCAAGATCCACGACCAGTCCAGCGAAATCACCGTCAGGTTTAAAGATGTGGCCGGAGTTGATGAGGCCAAAGCGGAACTGGTGGAAGTGGTCGATTTCCTCAAACAACCGCAGAAGTACCAGCAACTCGGTGGGAGAATTCCGAAGGGCGTGCTTCTGGTGGGCCCGCCCGGAACAGGTAAGACTCTACTCGCCCAAGCCGTCAGCGGTGAAGCAGGCGTTCCGTTCTTTTCGATTTCCGGCTCGGAATTCATCGAGATGTTCGTCGGCGTGGGCGCCGCCCGCGTCCGGGATTTGTTCGAGCAGGCCAAGAAGAAGGCGCCCTGCATCATCTTTATCGATGAACTGGATGCGATCGGAAAATCGCGCGCCGGCGGGCGCGGAGGAATCTTCAGCAATGATGAGAGGGAACAAACTCTCAATCAATTGCTGGCTGAGATGGATGGTTTCGATACCTCAAAAGGCGTCATCATCATGGCTGCAACCAACACACCCGAAGTTCTGGACGCGGCACTGATGAGAGCAGGCCGCTTCGATCGCCAAATCATTGTCGATCGCCCCGATCTCAAAGGCCGGGAAGCGATCCTCAACATTCATGTCGGCAAGATCAAGCTCTCGCCGAATGCCGACTTGAAGGTCATTGCGGCGCGCACACCGGGTATGGTTGGGGCTGATCTGGCCAATATCGTCAATGAGTCGGCTCTGCTGGCCGTGCGCCGTGACGGCGCTGAGGTCCAAATGCGCGACTTAGAAGAGGCCATCGATCGCGTCATGCTCGGCCTCGAAAAAAAGAATCGGGTGATGACGGTCAGCGATAAGGAGCGTGTGGCCTATCACGAGGCGGGCCATGCACTGGTCGCGCTGTCCGTGAAACATGCCGCTCCCGTATACCGCGTCTCGATCATCCCGCGGTCGGTGGGCGCTCTTGGGCACACTCTGCAGCTGCCGACCGAGGAAAGATACCTTATGACGCTGCCGGAGCTCGAAGACCAGATCGCGGTGATGATGGGAGGACGGGCCGCCGAAGAAAGCATCTTCAATGGGGTGATTTCAACAGGAGCAGGGGACGACCTCCAACGAGCGTCCGAACTCATACGGCAGATGGTGATGAGGTTCGGCATGAGCAATCGGCTCGGCCATCTTACCTATGGGGCTCCGCACAACGCTCAATTCCTGCGATTTCCGTTCATGTCCGAGGAACGCAATTACAGTGAAAAGACCTCCGAAGCCATCGATGAAGAAGTGCGCCGCATTTCGGACGGACTTTATCTGCGGGCAAAAACAATACTGACAAGCCGCCGAGCCGAGTTGGAGTTAATAGCCCGCGAGTTGATTCTGAAAGAAACTCTGGATCGCGACCAGATCGAGCTGCTGCTCCTCGCTCCCCTGATACAAGCACCCGCCTGAGGTGAGCAATTTCGCGCAGTTCCTGTGTCGGGTGTGTGACATCGTACGAATCTATTCTTCCAAATCAAAGGAGATCCAAATCTGATGACAGTACAACCGCTACACGACCGTGTTCTGATAAAACGCATTGAAGAACAAGAAACGGTGAAAGGGGGAATCATTATCCCGGATACCGCCAAGGAGAAGTCTCAGGAAGGCGAAGTGGTGGCCGTCGGAACGGGCAAGACGCTCGAGAACGGTTCGGTCACGCCGCTGGAAGTGAAGAAAGGGGATCGGATACTTTTCGGAAAGTATTCCGGAACCGAAATCAAAGTCGACGCGCAGGACTATTTGATCTTACGCGAAGACGAGATCATTGGCATTTTGACGCAAGCCGGCAAAGCGGCCGGCACAAAATAGAATAGAGGAGTCAAATGGCGAAAGATATTGTTAACGGTGAAGATTCACGACAGGCAATCTTGCGCGGCATCAATACGCTTGCGAATGCCGTCAAGATCACGCTGGGGCCGAAGGGGCGCAACGTCGTTCTCGAAAAGAAATTCGGCGCGCCGCTGATCACGAAGGACGGCGTCACCGTCGCGAAGGAAATCGAACTGAAAGACAACTTCGAAAATATGGGCGCGCAGATGGTGAAGGAGGTTGCATCCAAGACCAGCGACGTGGCCGGTGACGGCACGACGACGGCGACCGTGCTGGCCCAGGCCATCTTTCGCGAAGGCGTCAAGACGGTAGCTGCCGGGGCAAACCCGATGGCCGTGAAGCGCGGCATCGAAAGAGCGGTTGCAGTCGTTACAGAAGCGATCCAGAAGCTCTCCAAGCCGGTGAAGGGCGAAATGATCGCTCAGGTGGCGACGGTGTCGGCCAATAACGACTCAACTATCGGCAACATCATCGCCGAAGCGATGAAGAAGGTTGGGAAAGACGGCGTCATTACGGTCGAAGAATCGAGAACGATCGAGACTACCCTGGAAGTGGTCGAAGGGATGCAGTTTGATCGTGGTTACCTGTCGTCGTACTTTGTGACCGACCCCGACCGCATGCAGTGCGTGCTCGAAAATTGCCTTATTCTGATTTCGGAAAAAAAGATCGCCACGATGAAAGATCTTCTGCCGATTCTTGAACAGGTGTCGAAGATGGGCCGCTCCCTGTTGATAATTGCCGAAGACATCGAAGGTGAGGCGCTCGCAACACTCGTTGTAAACAAGCTGCGCGGAACTCTGCAAGCGGCGGCGGTCAAGGCTCCCGGCTTTGGCGATCGCCGGAAGGCAATGCTGGAGGACATCGCAATACTCACCAATGGCCGCCTGATCACAGAGGATCTTGGCATCAAATTGGAGAATATCCAGCAGACCGATCTCGGCAGCGCGAAGAGGATCGTCATCGATAAGGACAATACAACGATCATCGAAGGCGGCGGAAAACGCACAGCCATCGAGGGCCGCGTCAAACAACTTCGCGCCCAGGTCGAGGAAACGACCTCCGACTACGATCGTGAAAAGCTGCAGGAGCGATTGGCGAAGCTGGTCGGCGGTGTGGCGATCATCAAGGTCGGCGCGGCGACCGAGACGGAAATGAAGGAGAAGAAAGCGCGCGTCGAAGACGCGATGCATGCCACCCGTGCTGCTGTGGAGGAGGGTATCGTTCCCGGCGGTGGCGTCGCATTCCTGCGGGCAATTCCGGCGCTTGACAAGCTGAAGCTGGAAGACGAAGAGCAGATCGGAGTCCAAATCGTGAAACGCGCTCTAGAAGAACCGCTGCGCTTGATCGCCTCGAACGCCGGCCACGAAGGCGCGATAGTCGTCGGGAAGGTCCGCGAGTCGAAGGATCCAAACTTCGGTTTTAACGCCGAAACCGAAGAGTATGAGGATATGATCTCCGCCGGCATTCTCGATCCTGCAAAGGTGAGCCGAAGCGCCCTTCAGAACGCCGCCTCCATCGCGGCCTTGATGCTCACGACAGAAGCTCTCATTTCCGAGACTCAGGCAACAAACGCGGCCGCTGCGCCAGGGGGGCCGATGGACTAACAAAAACGAGGACCGCCTCCGACCAACGAGGCATGTAGACTAAAGCTCGCAGCTCTCCGCGTTCAAGCACCATCAAAGAATTCTTCGGGCAGTAACTTGAACGCGGACACCGAGCCCGCGGTTACAAGCGTCCGAAGTTTCGCCAATCAAGCGACAGTAGAACGCCGGGCTCTGGAACAAAATGGAACCATTAAAGCGGGACGCCGCCGAACTCGGCCGTTATGCCACACACATCTCGATGGTCTTGTCACTGGTTTTTTCGTTAGCGGCAATCGTCATTGTGTCGAAGAAGCACATGACGAATCATTTTTGGATTGATCTTGCTGTTCTCGCGGGTCCGGTACCCATCGCTTTGTTTTTTAAGAAACGAATCGTCCTGCTTGGTGTGTTCACGTGCGTTGCATTGATGCTATTGGCTTTGGGCGCAGCGGTTGTCTTCGGCGTCTAGCTTCTCACAAATGCTTACAGGTCCATCTCCTCTTCCGGTGCGGCGAGCACCAGATCGGTGAAAGTCTGCGCTTTCCCGGCCTCTTCCTGGCACTTGATACAGAGATTGGCCCATGGCACGGCTATCAGTCGTTTATCATCGATGTCTTCTCCGCAGCGAACACAATCCCCGTATTGGCCACGATCCAGCGCTTTCAGGGCTTCCTCGATGAATCTTAGTCGATGGAAATCGCTTTCGTTCTGGTGATACAGAATGTCTTTGTTGTGGTTGATCCTCGCCAAATCGCTGTCGTCTTCCGTTTTCTCCACTGAGATTTGTTCCGCAGCAAGCCGGTTCCGGTTGATCGACCGCATCAGTTCCTCGTACTTCGCCATAAGCCGCTGTCGGGTTTCTCGAATCTGCTTGTCTTCCATTCTTCCGCCCTCACCGCGTCTCCGGTTTCGTTATGACCTGCTTCCGGCGAGCTCTTCGGCGCCCTGAAGCGGTTCGGTCGCCGCGGCAGGATGCATGAGCCTCAGGGCGATATCCGCGCCCATCCGCTGGGAATGACCGAGCTCCATCATGAGCATCGCGAGGGGTTCGATATAGCGGGCATTCTGCAGAGGACCTGCGTCCACCGGCTGGAGACCGGCATCAATGATCAACTCGGCAACTTTGGTTTTCGCCTCGGGATTGTCACCGCAGTAGAAGACTGTCGGCGGTTTGTCGCCAAACAGATCGGCGCTCGAGTAGAGAATGCTCGCGAAGATCGTGTTGAATGCTTCAACCCACCTCGAGGCCACCGGGCCCGAATGGATTCACGCAACTGATTAATGTCTTCCCGTCGAGCGATCCGGCGTCCGAGAGCGCATCCCCGATTCCAGACCACGGCACCGCGAGAAGCACGACGTCAGCGAAGCGAACCACATCCCGAGGCGTACCCCACTGAGCATGAGATCCAATCTCTTGCGCAACAGCCCCGAGCTTCTCAGGCCTTCGAGGGTAGTTGAACATCACGTGGTGGCCGTGCTTTGCCCAGAGCCGCCCTAAGCCGGCTCCCATTTTTCCCGAACCGATGATCCCGATTTCCATATGCGAGCATTCTGTCGAAAACGCTAAAGAAGCGCTGTGTAATAGTGCACAGCTTCTCGGCTTTTTTTACCCGCACACTTCTGCTTGAGACGGACCGACGTTGCCAATGCTGCATTAC
>WNFQ01004057.1_pt1 | contig 10656 bp, 9 predicted proteins | sample 5400171 | NCBI WGS metagenome assembly WNFQ01 (sample SAMN13153356, study PRJNA577476) | soil metagenome | isolation source: 20 cm soil under Madrone tree | place: USA:California | collected 2016-06-14 | reverse complement strand
TGATACGACAGTTCGGGGACGATGCGGCGCGCGGCCTCTGGGTCGGCGGCGACGAGCGCGACGATCTCGGGCGCGCGTGTGCCGTAGCGGTGAAGCAGGTGCGTCATCAGCGCATGCTCGATACCCGCCGGCGTACTCGCCCGCATGCGCTTCGCGAAGCCGCGGAAGCCGCCGCGCTCCGGCAGCTGGAGGTCGGCGCCCGGCAGCGGCACGGAGCCGGTGCGGCACGGCCCAAAGCGCCGCTCCGGGTCGCGGCCGCGCAGGCGCTCGACGACGCGATCGACGACACGCTCCGCGACGCGGCGGTACGTCGTCAGCTTACCGCCCCCGAGCGACAACATCCCCGATGCGCTCTCGAAGATCTCCTCCTCACGCGACGTCTCCGACGGACTGCTCGCGTCCACCGGCGCCACGAGCGGTCGCAGCCCGGCGTAGGCGCCGATGACGTCATGCTCGGCGAGCGCCGCCGCGGGAAAGTAGCGATTCGCCGCCTCGAGGAGGTAGCGCACGTCGGCGGCGTCGGCGGCGACGGCCGCGGGATCGCCGTCGTAATCGGTGTCGGTCGTGCCGACGAGCGTCTGGTCCTCCCACGGGATCGCGAACATCACGCGGCCGTCACGCGGCGCGCGGACGACGATCGCGTGCACATTGCCGACTCGCTCCCGCGGCACGATCACGTGCACGCCCTTCGTGAGGCGCAGGACGGGTGTCGCCGCGGGATCCTCGAGCCGTCGGACGACGTCGAGCCACGGCCCTGTCGCGTTGACGATCTGTCGCGCCGCGACCGTGAACGTGCCGCCGTGCAAGCGGTCGACGACGCGCGCGCCGCGGAGCTCCGTTCCCTCGCGCAAGAACTCGACGACGCCGAAATAGTTGCCGGCGACGGCGCCGGCGCCGATCGCCGCCAGCGCGGTCTCGAGTGTGAGCCGCGCGTCGTCGGTCCAGCAGTCGTAATAGTGCAGCGAGCCGCGCAGGCCCTCGGCACGGAGGCGCGGTTCGTGGCGGAGCGTGACGCGCCGGCCCCACGAGCGATGGCGCGCGATGTTTCTGAAGGCGGCGAGCCCGTCGTAGACCCAGAGTCCGGCGGTGAGCCGCAGCCGTCCGACGGGATCGCCGTCGAAGACCGGGAAGACGAACGGCATCGGGTGCACGAGATGCGGCGCCAGGTGGCGACGCAGGCGATCGCGCTCGCGGCTCGCCTCGAGCACCAGCGAGAACTCGAAGTTCTCGAGATAGCGCAAACCGCCGTGGATCAGCTTCGACGACTTGCTGCTGGTGCCGCTCGCGAAGTCGCCCTGTTCGACGAGCGCCACCTGGAGCCCGCGCATCGCCGCGTCGCGGGCGATGCCGGCGCCGTTGATGCCGCCGCCGACGACGAGCAAGTCGAAGGTGGGCGTCGCGAGCGCCTGTGCGACGGCCGCGCGACGCGCTCGCAGCGCGCCCTCGTTCATACGCGCGGCGTTTTTATCACATGGGCGCCGCCACCCGCCACCGGCGATCGCGCCAGACGAGGCCGATCGTTAGGTCGGCGACGTTCGTTCCGGTCGGCCCCAGACGATAGAGCGCGCCGATTGCGGCCAGGAGCGGATACACGTCGTGACGCGCGAGCGCCGCATCGACCGATCGTCCGACGCGCGTGGCGCGCGCGACCGTGCCGCCGTCGACGATCGCGCCGGCGGCGTCGGTCGGACCGTCGATACCGTCCGTGCCGGCGCAGAGCAGGCACCATCCGCGCTCGCCGGCGAGGAGGCGCGCGACCTCGAGCGCGAGCTCCTGGTTGCGTCCGCCGCGACCGCCGCGATCGCGCCGCCCACGTCGCACCGTCATCGCGCCGGCGGCGGGTCCCGTCCGGTCTTGCTCGCCGCGGGTGGCGGCACCGAGCCGCACCGTCGTCTCGCCGCCCGCGACGAGCACCGCGGGGAGCGATCCACGCGCCGTCGCTCGGAGCGCCCGCAGGCGTGCAGCGAGACGACGGGCCGCGTCCGACGTCGGGCCGGTGAGCGGCGATCGGAGCCTCAGAACGGGCGCGAACCCACGGCCGCGTGCGGCGCGCGCCGCCGCGGCGCACGCGGTCGCATTGCCCGCGAGCAGGAACGTCGGCGCGCTCGTCGTCGTCACGGCGTCCGCCGGCCTAGAGGCGCGATTACGCGCGCCCCGAGCGGCGACTTCACGCCCGCAAACGGCGGAGCCACGCTCTGCGAACGCCGCGGCGCCGCGCGCGAGACGGCGTCGCGCCCGCACCGGCAACCGCGCCTCGAGGCCGTACCGACGGACGACGGCGAGCGCGTCGGCGAACGTCGTCCGGTCCGGCACAGTCGGTCCCGAGCCGACGATCGCGAGGTCGTCGCCGGGGACGTCGGAGAGCACGAGCGCCGCCGCCGGCCGACCGCCGAGACGAGCCGCCAAGCGCCCGCCCTTCACCGCCGAGAGATGCGCCCGCACGCAGTTCATCTCGCCGATGCCGGCGCCGCTCGCGAGGAGGAGCGCGTGCACCCGCCGCTTGTCGTCGAGCGTCAGCCCAGGCGCCGGAAGGACGAGCAAGCTCGACGCGCCGCCGCTCACGACGACGAGGACCGCCGCGCGCTCGTGCCGCCTGACGAGCGCCAGCAGCGCGCGTGTGGCGGCGACGCCGCGGCGGTCCGGCAGCGGGTGGCGCGCCAGTCGCACGTGCACACGACGCGTCCGGCACGCGTAGCCCGGCGGGACGATGACGAGCCCGCCGGTCACGAGCGGCGCGAGCGCCGTCTCGAGCGCCGCCGCGATCCGCGCGGCCGCCTTCCCCGCACCGACGACGAGCAGGCCGGCGCGGCGCGCATGCGCGAGCAGAGGCGCGAGCGTCGCGCGCTCGCGCGCAAGCGCGTCGTCGACGAGCTGCAACGCATCGATGCTCGCGAGCCCCGCTTCGAAGAGCGTCGTCAACGCGCGTCGCGAGGTCGCCGTCACCTTGCCTGCCTGCCGCGCATTCTGTAGAGAGGCCGCACGTCGCGGCAGGCGGCGCGGAGGATCGGATGCATCACGAGCTCCAGACGGACAACCTCTTCGACAGCTTCAGCGGCGTCTGGAAGCGCGTCACGACCGAGCCGCGGCGGTTCTTCGAGGAGATGCCGATCACGGGCGGTTTGCAGGCTCCGCTGCTCTTCCTCGTCATCTGCCTCGTGATCGCGGCGGTCGGGTTTCTGCTGATCGGGCCGCGCGGGTTCGCCTTCTGGATCATCGTGCTCGGCTTGGCGCGTGCCTTCGTCGGCGCGCTCGTGCTGATGGTCATCGCCCGCCAAATCTTCCACGGCACCGGCGATTACGAAGCCACGTTCCGCGCCCTCGCCTACGCGAGCGCGCCGGTCGCCCTGCTGTGGCTTCCCCTCATCCGCCCGCTCGTCGTGCTCTACCTACTCTTCCTCATCATCATCGGCCTCGAGCGCGTCCAGGGCTTCGACGCGACGAAAGCCGTCCTCACGATGCTCCTCGCCGTCGTCACCGTCGGGGCGATCATGTGGACGTTGGGGCTGGGACACATGGCGCTCCCGCCCGGCCCCTTCATGACGCACTGCCCCTGATCGACCGCTCGGACTTGCGACTGCTCGCGCGCGCGAGAGTCAGCAACGGCGGGTCAGTGACTGTCTTCGTCGAGATCGGTCGTACTGAGCCGGCGGTATGCGCGGTCGTCTTCACCGCGCCGATTCTGCTTCGCCTCGATCTCGCGATCCGCCTGACACTGTACGCACAGACGCGTGAACGGCATCGCCTGGAGTCGGCCCTCGGCGATCTCCGACTCGCAGCTCTCGCAGATGCCGTACGAGCCTTCCTCGACGCGCTCGAGCGCGTCCTCGATCGCTTGCAGCTTGCCCCGATCGCGATCGGTGAGAATGAAGTTGATCTCGCGGTCGCGTGCCTCGCTCGCGAGGTCGTAGGTGTCCATTCCCTCGTCTTTGGACGCTTCGCGTCCCTGCTTCAGCTCCTGCTGGATCTCGGCGAGCAGCTGCTTCTTCATCTCCAGCAGCGTCTCGCGTGACTTGTTCAAGAATGCTTTGCGCATTGGTTCCTCGTGGGAGGGCGGATGGTAAGGACTCGTCGCGTCCATGTCAATTGCACTTCGCCCCCGTGCGCGCGGGCGCTTCGCGCCCGTGCTCCGATGGGCGTCGCACCGCGCGGCGCGGCGCGCGGTGCTCCCGCACATCCATCTCGCTCCGCGCGGCGCGGCGCGCGGTGCTCCCGCACTCCATCTCGCTCCGCGCGGCGCGGCGCGCGGTGCTCCCGCGCTCCATCTCGCTCCGCGCGGCGCGGCGCGCGGTGCTCCCCACTTTGCGGCGCGGCGCCGGCGGCGTGGTGGGAGCTATTCGGGAGGGTTGGCGACTTGGACGAACGTCGCCGAGCCGATGGGGATTCCCGACGACGTTGCGAGATGCCGCTGCAAGTCGAGTAGGATGGCAACCAGCCCGTCGCCGGCAGGTCCGAGGAGGACGGCGGCGGCGTGCAGGCGGCCGAGCTGGCGGCGGACCTGGAGGCAGACGAGCGGCGTCGCCTCGGCGATTCGGTCGGCGCGCGGATCGCGGGGCGAGAGCAGGAGGCTGTTGCTGTGATCGCGGCCGTCGGCCTCGGCCTCGGTGCGCAGACGCGCGACTGCGGTCGCCACCTGGTCGAGCTCGCCACGGTATCGCAGCAGGCGCTCGCGCAGGATGGGCGTCACGGCTAGGATCTCGTCGGCCGTCCCGACCGGACGCGCAGCGACATCGATGATGTGCCGGACGCCGATTGGGCCCTCGGCGCCCCCGGAGCGACACGCGTCCTCCTCGACGACCTCGACCCGCGGCGCCGGCAGCGTGGGAACGTGCGGCGCGGCGTGCACGCCGCCGCGGAGGGCCCGACGGACGTTCTCCGCATCGTCGCCGACGCGGAAGTTGTTCGAGATCGAGCAGAACCACAGATCGCCGAGCGCGAGCCCGCTGGCGCGCGCGAGCGCCTGCGCCCAGCCGCGCGCGATGCCGAGCGCATTCTGGGGCAGGCCGCCGTAGACGTCGTGGCTGCGGGCGATCTGCAGCGTGTGCAATCGTCCGCCCCAGCGGAACCACAGGTCGAAGACGAGACAGGGCCGGTGGTGCGCCTGCGCCGGCAGGTCCACCTCCGGCACCCAGCGCTGATTGACGTAGACGCGCGTCGGATCCGCCGTGAGCGCGTTGCCGGTCGCCGCGATCTGGTCGAAGAAGTAGTGGCACGTGCGGTCGCCGTAGGTGTAGTCGCCGCGCGCGCGCACGTCGGGCGCCGGCGCGAGCAGCTCGGCGGCGTAGTGGGCGATGTGCTCCTCGCTCGCCGGATACGCTTCCGGGATCGCCATCGCCCCCATTGCGGGAATGCCGAAGAGCGTGCACCAGGCCTCGGCGACGCGGCCCTTCTGCGTCGTCGTGAGGAGGCCTTCCTCGCGGAGATGCGTCAGGCCGCGCAGCCACGTGTCCTCGAGCGACTCGCCGGCGATGACCGTCGCGGCGACGAGATGATGTCCGACGTTCTTCCGCGCCTCCGACGAGAGCCCCTGGCCCTCCTCGAAACGGAGGCCGGTGCGGAGCGCGAAGTCGGCGCGCGCGATCTGCACCGCGAGGTACGCGAGGTGCTGGGCGCGAGTCTCGTCGTCGCCGCCGACGTAGGTGCCGCCGACGATCGCCGCCAGCAGGTCTTCGGCGCTCCGTCCGACGAGGGTTTCGACGTGGCGACCGCCGGCCTCGTGGTAGTCGGCCGCGAGCGTCCCCTGCTCATACGCGACGTGGATCTTGAAGAAGCCGGTCGGATCGAGGCGTAATGGCGAAGCGCGCGCGACACTGACGTCGCGCGGCTCGGTCGACCCGACGTGATTCGCGGCGACGGCTCGCGCGCCGCGCTCCGGCGCTCCGCTCGTCCCCGCAGCGGGTTCGCGCCCACCCACTCGCGCGGCATCCTCCGGGAACTCCGCCGCGAGCACCGCGCGCTCGGCGGCGAGACCGAACGCCGCGAGCCGCGACGCGAACGTCGCACCGTCACCGAGGAGCCCGCGTCGCAACACCTCGTGAATCGCGCGCTGCGCGCGTCCGTCGGCCTTGCCGTTCGCCACGATGCGCGGAACGTCGGGACCATCGTGGTCGACGACGAGGTCCGGACCGCGCAATCCGAGTCGCAATCCTGCGAACGGCTCTAGCTCCCCCGACGGCACCTGGATCGTCCGCGGCCGCCAACGATAGGGGTCGATCTCCTCGAGCACCCGCCAAGACGGCGCGGCGACCGGCCGCACGAGCGTCGGCAGACGACGCTCGACGTCAGTGAAAAACGAGACCGGATCGAGCGCGCCGCGTGCGTCGACGATCTCGAGCTCGCGGCGGCGGAAGCACGCGATCTCCTCATGCGACAGCGTCGCCAGTGCGTCGCGCGCGAAGATTTTCGCGGCACGCCCGTCCGTCTCGGCCGGAATGACGTGTCGCCCCTCGTCGACGCCGTTCGCATAGAGACAGCGAATCCCTTCGAGCGGCGTGAACACCGGGGAGTCGTCGCCGCAGAGGACGAGCACCGTAATGTACGGATTGGTGAGGAGGTTCTGCACGACGCGCTCGACGCCGTCCCGCAACGTCGCGATCGTGCCGACCGCGGCGACCTGCGACGTCGGGAACTTCGCCGGCAACCGTTCCAGCAGCACGGCGAGCGGCGCGTCGACTTTCGTCGCGCCGCCGACGTCGGTCGCGGTGTGGCCGATCAGGATCGCGACGTTCGCGCGCGGCTCGAAGATGCGCAGCTTCTCGTCGTCGGGGAAGAACGGCCACTCACGGGCGAAGTCGAAAGCCACGTCGGGCGCCGCTCCTCACGCCTCCACGGTGCGCGCGCGGAACCCGGTCGCGTTGCGGAATGCGGTGTTGAAATCCCGGTAGAGCGAGCGGTGCGGCTCGAGGCGGTAGTGCTTCTTCGCGTACTGCTCCGAGATCTCCTCGATCTCGTCGACGCCCTCCCAGCCTGCCGGATTGGGGAATGCGTAGTACGGTGTCTCGTCGGGCACGCCGGCGACGTACACGACCGTGATCGGCCGACCGGCGGCGCGCGCCGAGTAGACACGGTGCATGCCGTCGTTGATGAGCTTCACGCACGGTCCCGCCGGCTCGCGCGAGCACTCGACGACCGGCGGCAGGAGGTCCATGCCCTCCGGCGGCCCGTCCGCCGTCCAGAAGCGGACGAAGCCGCGGAGGCCGTAGAGATCGACGTCGTGCTCGGCGAGCGCCGCCGCCAAGCGCCCGATCTTCACGACCTCGCTGCGCTTCACGTAGCGTTGCGCCGGCACGAGCGCGTCCGGCGAGAACGCCTCGAGCAAGGTCAGATCGGCGCGCGCGTACGGCAGGCTCCACGGCCGCTCGTGCAAGGTGACGCGGCGGAGCGCGGCGAAGAGCTCGTCGGTGTCGAAGGACTCGATGCGGGTGATGTGCATGGGGGGATCTCTACACTAATCGCCCGGCGGCGAGGAATCGAAGGATGGCAGTGCGCGCGGCGTGGAGATCGGCCACGACACGAACGCGGTCAGCATCGTCGCGAACGGCATCGTGTCGCGCATCGAGCTCGGGTGTCGTCTCCGGCTGCGGCGTCACCCAGATCGCATGCATGCCGAGCGCGAGTGCCGGCCGTACGTCCTTCTCGAGGCTGTCGCCGACCATGATGGTGGCGGCGGGCGCCACGTCGAGCGTGTCCAGTGCCGCGCGGAAAAGCGTCGGATCCGGCTTCGCGACGCCGGCGCAATAGCTGAGCTGCCACGTCTCTACGAGCGGCACGATCTTCGGACACGCGCGGCGAAACCCGGCCTCGTACGGCGCCCAGATGTTCGACACGACGCCGACGCGCGCGCCGCACTCGCGGACGGCGGCGACGCACGCGGTCGCGCCGTCGACCTCGACGGGCTCCGTCTCCTGCGCGTACCAGATCTCCCCTATCGGCTCCGCGATCCGCTCCGGTAATCCGAAGGTCTCACACAAGCGCTCGGCGAGCGCCCGCGGCGACGCGAACGGCTCTCGGAAGAGCCAGTCAGTGATCGTACGCGCCTCGTCGCGTCCGAGTCCGAGCGCGTCGGCGATGCGGCGTCCTGGGCCGACATCCGGCCGGCGCACCAGCGTGTCGCCGATGTCGAAGAGGACGGCGGCGCGGCTCAGCGCGCCTCGTGCCACCAGACGACCTCTTTGCCAGCGGCGCGCAGCACCTCGACGCCCATCGCGTCGCCGCGCACGTTCGGCTGCCGGCAGTACACCTTGGCGACGCCGCTGTTGATGGCGCGCTTCGCGCACATCACGCACGGCGTGTGGGTGATGAACATCGTCTTGTCCTTCTCGATCGCGCCCGCCTTGAGAAGGGCGTTCTCCTCGGCGTGGACGTAGCCGCTGCGGTCGCTCGGAATGAAGTCGCGATCGCTGATGCCGGCGGCGCCGCCGTTGTAGCCGACGCCGAGGACGCGCTCGAGGTCCGCCGACACGACGACGCAGCCGACCTGCTGTGAGCCGTCGGTCGAGCGTAGCGCGAGGGCCTCGGCGAAGCGCTGGTACGCCTCCGGCAACGTGAGACGCGGCGGCAGACGCGGCGTCGTGAACGCGGCGCGACTCGAGCCGCCTGCGCCGGCGCGCGGCCGCCACGCCGGATAGTGGACGACCGTCTTCCCCGCCCGTCGCAGGAGCTCGAGGCCGTCCGGCGGGTGCGGCCCGCGATGGCGATAGTAGACGTGGCTCACGCCGCTGTTGATCGCGCGGACGGCGCAGAGGTAGCAGGGCGCGCGCGTCACGAACAGGAGCTTGTCCTTCTCGACGGCGCCGGCGATGAGAAGCGCGTGCTCCTCGGCGTGCAGATGGCTGCCGCCGCGTGGCCGCGCGCTCTTGCCGCCGACCGCAGTCGCCGCGCCGCCGGAGAAACCGGCGCCGAGAACGCGCTCGAGATTGAAGCTCACGAGGACGCATCCCGCGCGGTTCGTCGGCTCGGGCGAGCAGCGCGCCAGCGCCTCGGCGAATCGTAGGTACGACTCGAAGAGCGGCACGCGTTCCTGCGGCGCGCCGCGGTTCAGCGGGTGCGTGTTCTCGGGACGGCCGTCTTTGCAGCGCGTCCCCCGCGCCGCGACAGCGACGCGTGTCACTCGCGGAAGTTCACGAACTGCAATGCCAGTCCGAAGTCCTCGGCGCGCAGCGCCTGCATCATCGCTTGCAGGTCGTCGCGCTTCTTGCCGCTCACCCGCACCTCGTCTTCTACGATTTGCGCCTGTACCTTGATGCCCGACGACTTCACCTTCTTCGCGATCTCCCGCGCCTTCTCGGAGTCGATCCCCTGCTGGACGGTGATCGCCTGGCGAGCCCGCCCACCCAGCGCCGGCTCGACCTTGCCGTAATCGAGGTTCTTGATCGGGACGTTGCGGCGCACGAGCTTCGACTGCAGCACGTCGACGACCGCCTTCACCTTGAAGTCGTCGGCCGAGGTGATCACGACCTGCTTTTCATCCCAGGTGATCTCGGTCTTCGAGTCCTTGAGATCGTAGCGCTGCGCCACCTCTTTGCGCGTCTGGTTGAGCGCGTTGTCGATCTCTTGCAGATCGACCCGCGACACGACGTCGAACGACGGCATATGCGCTACCTACCAGGGACGGCCGCCGAGGGCCACTCTGCGCCGCGCACGAGACGTATGAAGCGGTCCCAATCCCAAAACGGCCCGGGGTCGGTGTGGCCGCGCCGCCGGACGACGCGACCGACTATTGCGGCGCGCCGCTCGGGGCCGTCACGACGTCGACGCCCGGGGGCACGACGAAGCGGAACTCGTCGTCGGGCACGTCGACGTTGCGCTGGAGGTTCGAGAAGCTGAGCGTCGTCACGTTGCCGACCGGATCGGTGATCGCCGCCTCGACGATGTCGAAGGTCGGCCGCGACACCGCGAGCGTCAAGCTGCCGACGTCTTGGGCACGCTTCGGGACGAGCTTCAGGTAGATGCGCTGCGCGTTGCAGCCGCGGGTATCCTGCTCGACGTCGAAGTCGTCCTTGATGCGGCCGACGCCGGCGAGGAACGAAACCGGCGTCGTCGACACGAACGCCGCGTTGAACGCCGCCTTCAGCACCTGCCGGTCGTCGGGCTGATAGATCCAAAGCGTCGTCCCGTCGGCGATGATCGACTGCCGCTGCGGCGACTGAAACTCCCAACGCATCCGCCCCGGCTTCACGAACACGACCGACCCGAACGCCTCCTCGCCCTGCCCGACCGACGCGATCGCCGTCTCCTGCCGAAAGTCGGCGCGAAAATTCTTGGTAGCGTCGTACCGCGCCTGCAGCCGCTGCACCGTCTCGGCGAGGGGCGGACACGACTCCGCCGCTTTCGCACCCGGCGACCCCGCGCCGGCGGCACCAGCCGCCGGCCGCGCGCCTCGAGCGCCGCCGCTTCCCGCCGCGCCAGCGCCCGGCGAGCGCGCCGGCGCCGCCGCGTGCGGAGCGTCGTCGTGCGCGAACCCCGGCACGGCGAATACGAAAATTGCGATGGATGCCACGAGGGCGAGCGCGCGCGGCGTCGTGCGCTGCACCCGTGGTGCGCACCATACCCTCTTGCGCACGTCGGGTGCAGCGCGCGATGCCGCGCGCGCTCGCCCTCGCGGCCACCTCAATCTTCTATGCGCCGTGCGAGGACTTCGCGTGGCCGAGCCCCTTCCGC
>WNFQ01004053.1_pt1 | contig 10657 bp, 7 predicted proteins | sample 5400171 | NCBI WGS metagenome assembly WNFQ01 (sample SAMN13153356, study PRJNA577476) | soil metagenome | isolation source: 20 cm soil under Madrone tree | place: USA:California | collected 2016-06-14 | reverse complement strand
AGGGCGCGCCGTAGCAGGGACTCCGCTTGCGCGATGTCGCCCAAAGCCTGCTTGGCGCCAGCCAGAAGCCGCAGCCCTTCCACGTAAGTGGGATTTGCGGCCACCAGCGATTCCAATTGCGCGTGCGCCGCGCCGTACTGACCGGATTGCAGCAGGCCGCCGATGCGGCGCATGGACTCAGCCAGCATTACCGACATGGAATCCCTCTGAGACGCTGATCCTGTCACCGTAGCTCACGTATCCGGATGTTGCGCACCGCGAGCGCCCCGGGGTGATCGCCTTGCAGGCCGATCAGCCCCGTCGTCGCGAGGCCGTAGTTGGGGTACTCCGCAAATTTGCTCGCCTCAACCCGGCTCTTCCAGTCGGCACTCTTGAGCTCATAGTCGACCACTTTGCGGCCATTGAGCCAATGCACTACGTCATTGCCTTTTACGACGAGGCGCGTCTTGTTCCATTGATCGAACGGCAGCACGATCCCGGCCGGCGCGCCGTAGAGCGCGTAGGCGGCCGCGGCGGCGGTAAGCCGGCTTTTGCCGTCCGGCGCATTCGCGTCATCGAGGAGCTGATATTCCGGACCACTCCAGTAGACGTGATCGTAGTCGCGCGTCCCCCGGTAAAAGATACCGCTGTTGCCACCCTTCCCAATCTTCCACTCGAGTTCGAGCTCGAAATTTCCGAAGCTGTCGTTCGTTACCAGATCGTCGACCGGTCCGTCTTTGGACAGCACCCCGCGGGTAACGTGCCAGCCCGCCGGCAATCCGGGCTCTTTCCAGCCGCGCCAGTCGGGTGCGCTGTGGTCCTGCAAGAGCGAACGCCAGGGCCCCGGTCCGGAGGCGAGGCTGGCCGGATTTGCCGCAGCGAACAGCGCTGCCCCGCAAGGAAGTGCCAGCAGGGTGGCGTACAGATGAGTTCTGTTCATGGTTCACACCCGCTTGGGATTGCCTTTTACGGCAGGTTCAGCTTCCTGAGCAGCGCGGGCGGAGGCCCGTCGAAACGCGCCAGCGGCACATTGCCTATGTAACCCAGGTCCTTACGGCCCACGGGGGTTGAGTAGAACCCGCCGGCGGTCAAATCGCGATAGAGCGCGAAGAAGCGCGCCGCATCGCGCCGTTCAGTCACCGCGCGTGATTCGTCACAGATGTCATCGCAAATGCCGTTTTGTGCAGTGGTGTCGAGATCCGAAAACCCCGTCCCATGGCGTCGCGCGGCCTCGGCGTCCAACCAGATGAAACCGCCCAGCACGATGGGGCGGTCTCGCTGGCTGGCAGGATACGGTGCACTCACCCACTCATCAATGAACTCGACCACTCCGACGGCCGAGGCGCTGGGCGAGTGGTCGTCGGCGGGAATAATGATGTCCGCCAGGATGCCCGCGAGTCGCCGCTGCGGTGCTGTCAGGGTCAGCGGCCACAGCTCGCCGGGGCGGTAGACCGTCAGAAGATCTGGATCGGTCCCGTAGCCTCGCGCCGTCAGCTCCGAGTCGGCTCGCCCCGCAGCTTTTCCGAGTAGCGGCCAGGCCGCGCTCGCTGCCAGCACCCACTTGATTGTGGTCCGCCGATCCATCACAGCTCCCTGCGCCGCATCCGCGCGAGGATATGGTCCGCCGCGCGCCACGCCAGAGCCATTATCGTGAGGGTCGGATTCTTATCCGCGTTCGAAGCGAACACGGCGCCGTCGGTGACGAAAAGGTTCGGCACGTCCCAAGTCTGGCACCAGGGATTGGTAACCGAAGTCCTGGGATCGGATCCCATGATTGCGCCGCCGACTTCGTGGATGATTGACCCGCCGGGAGCTATGGCCCTGGCGCCGTCCGTCTGCACTACACCGTGCGTTTGGCCGTCCATTGCTTCAATGATATTCGCGAAGGTCCTTTGCATATGGGCGGCCTGGCGCAGCTCGTGCTCCGACCAGCGCCAATGGAAGCGAAGCACCGGGATCCCCCACTTGTCTTTGACGCTCGGATCGATCTCGCAATAGGAGTGATCATTGGGGATCATTTCGCCGCGCCCATCGAAATAGACAAAGGATCCGTAATAGCGGCGCACGTCTTGCTTGAACTTCACCCCGTAGCTGCCGCCGGTCAGCCATTCGATTCCGGCCGCAGTACCGCAGTCCGGCATCCGCTTGCCGCCGCCGAATTCGATGTGGTAGCCGCGAGCGAACCCCAGCTTGCCGGCGCGCTGATCCCGGTACAGCCACCAGGGAACATACAGCTGCTGACCATCTGCGGCGTCTTCGTTGAGCGGCGGCAGACTCTCGAGCAGCGGGATCTGCCCGCTCACGCTGCTGCCAACCGTATCCATCAGGTATCGCCCGAGCCTGCCGCTCGAGTTGGCGAGTCCCTGTGGGAACTGCGCGCTTTTGGAGTTGAGCAGAATACGGACCGATTCGCAGGCACTCGCCGCCAGAATCACTACCCTTGCGGTTGCCTGCTGCTGCCTTCCGGTTATCCGATCAACGAAGCTCACCCCGTTCGCTCGGCCGTCGCGCCCGAGCGTGACTTCGTAAACCATCGCCTCGGTCGTGATATCGAGGTTGCCGCTTGCCAGCGCGGGCGGCAAATGTACCGTGGTCGACTGATAGTTCGCGCGGATCGAGCAGCCGCGCCCGCACGGTGTCGCCCAGATACAGGTCGCGCGGCTGCGCATGTCCTCAGCGAGGATCTTTTGTGCCATCACATTACCCGGATGCAGGCGCGCCGGGGAACGCCTGAAATCAAGCGGCCGGGTAAGAACCGCCCGGTGGCCGGGTATCGCAGGTATGCCGAGTCGCTTCGCTCGCTGGGCGATCAACAGGTCACTGACCAGCGGCTTGGGCGGCGGCAGCAGGCATCCCGGTGAGGAAGCCGGCGTGTTCTCCAGGCCCTCGTTGCTGCCGTATACGCCAATCAGCAACTCGACCTTGTCGTAATACGGCGCGATGTCCGCGTAGCCCAGGGGCCAATCGAACCCGAGCCCATCCCGGCTATGGGGCTTGAAGTCGTACGGACCGTAGCGCAGCGAAATTCGCCCCCAGTGATTGGTGCGACCACCCAGCATGCGCGCCCGCCACCATTCGAAGCGACCCGCAGCCTCTTCGCTCGCGCGCACATAAGGCTCTCCGGGTACGTCCCAGCCGCCGTCCACCGTCGCGTCGTAGAAGCCGAAAGGCTTTTGCGGTGTACCAACCGCCGCAAGCGGCGCCAGGTCCGGCGTCTGGAACATGGGCGTCTCGGTTGCGGGGGAATAGCTGCGGCCGGCCTCCAGCATCAGAACCTTCGCACCCTCCATACAGAGCGCATAGGCTGACTGCCCGCCGGCGGCCCCGGAGCCGACCACGATGACATCGTAGGCGTCCCCTTGCGATTTCGCCGTCACGAAGGGCATGCCGATACCACTCGATCAGCTCAGGATCGATAGGCTTCGCGGCCAATGCCCTGCACCGATATCCCCTGGGCGGCAAGCACCTCATGCTGGAGGGCGTACATCGCCGCGGCCGCCTCGTCAATCGCTCGCGTAAAGGCGAGTGACCCAGCGAGAATCGGCGCCAGCCGTGCCTTGTCCTGTACGCGGGCCTTGGGATATTCATGTTCCACGACCAGGAAGGTCTTTTCCGGGTCGATGCTGAGCAGCTCCCGCGCGGCGAGCTGATGGTCCAACCAGTCTACCGATCGATTCTGAAGATACGCGAGCGGATCATGGCGAGCAGTGCCCGGCAGCTCGTGCTCGCAAAAGACAGTTTGCTTTTTCCAGGCATTCTGCTGCTCAACCGGATCGGTGCTCGGCCGGTCCCCGTGCCAGTCCCCGCGCTGCATCGTCTGGCCACCGTAGCCCCATGCTGAGATACCCCGCGAGTCGATGACCTGGCCCTTGACATGAAAGCCGGTGATCAGAAAGTTGTAGCCTGTGTCCTTCAGATACTGAAACACGGAGCGCGAGTCCTGTCCCATCAAGATCGCATGCGAGGGGTCATAGTGGATGCGGAATTGATCACCGACGCCGTGCCGTTGACAGATGCGGTGCAACGCAATCCACGGACCCGGGGCATAGGCAATGTTGTTATGCCACGTATCGGTGATATTCCACCCCGGCATGGGGCACTGTTCGACCCGAAAAATCAGCCCGCGGGCTTTGGCCTCCTTTAGCAGCGGCACGAACACCTGTTCAAACATCACCAGATTGGCGTCCATTCCTAACCGGGGATTTCGGCCTACAAAGCCCGTGACGGCATCCGTGCCGAGCAGTACTGCGGCATCAAAGACACGCAGCATCAGTTCGTGCTTCTTGCTCCGCACTGATTCATCTGCGGCGAGCATGTTGTCGAAGTAGGCGAGATCCGACAGGCCGACGCCCGTGGCTTGCATTGCCCTGCGGACGCGCGTTGCGCGTTCAGCATTGAAGGGCCGGCGCAAATCCAGGGTGTTGGCCACAGGATCAAGAAGTGCCGCGGCCGGCACATCGCTTTCCGTCGGGTGCAGGGCCGCGGAGAGTTCAATATTCGGGCAACCGATCTGCCTGGCAAAATCCAACCACTCCTCGATAGCGAGATCTGGGTCGGCGTCGCGCCGCTCCCGGGGAGTCAATTCCTGTAACGCTGCCGTGAGTATGCTGAGCCTCATCGCTCTCGGCCTGAACTCTCTGTGTTCGGTCAAGATGGCGTGCTCCGGAGTAGCCAAGCGCTCAATGCCGCCGGCAAAACACTAGTGCGGATTGGCATACGCGACGGTCTCATTGCGAAACGTCGACGCGAACAGCACAAACACCACGGCCGCAAAGGCGGCCGGGTACAGCCATATGGACCGCCAGTCATGCGCGCCGCCGACGGAGTACAGGTCGTCAGTGAGGCCGGCAGCCCAGAACCCCACGAGCATGCCAACACCGTAGGTCGCTAAAGTTATCAGACCCTGGGCGGCGGCTTTGTGCTGTGCGCCGGCCTTGGAGTCGGTGTAAATCTGGCCGGAGACAAAAAAGAAGTCGTAGCATGCGCCATGCAGCGCGATACCCATGAGCAGCATGAATCCAAGCTCATGCGCATTGCCAAAAGCAAACAATAGATACCGGCAGACCCAGGCGAGCATGCCCAGCAGCAGGGTGGTTTTCATGCCGAAGGTCTTGAGGAATACCGGGATCAAAAACATGAACACCACTTCCGACATCTGACCGATGGTCTGCTTGCCGGTAGCGTTGGCGACCTGACTCTCGGTTAGAAACTGATTGGCGTTCTGATAGTAGAACGCCAGGGGAATACAGATCAGGATCGACGATACGAAGAACACGACAAAGTTCTTGTGCCGCAATAGACCCAGTGCATCAAGGCCCAGGAAGTCCCTCAGGCGAGCCTGCTGCTCGGGCTTCGGCAGGGGCGGGGTGCGCGGCAGTGTGAAGCTGTAGATGCCGAGCGCGAATGACGCAATTGAGCACATCAGAAAAGTATTGCCAAGCAAGCCTTGTGCCATGCCCGTACGCGAATCCCAGGCGAACAGGTAACTGATCACCAAGCCGGCGACGATCCAACCGATCGTGCCCCACACACGAACACTCGAGAAGTGCTTGGCGGGCTCATCCATCTGCCGGAACGAGATGGTGTTAACCAGCGCCAAGGTCGGCATATAGAGAATCATGTACGCGAGCAGGCATGGATAGAAGCCTTTGAACCCTCGAGTGGTGGACAGCGCGTACAGCAATACGGCGCCTGCGATGTGAAAGGCGCCGAGCAGGCGCTCGGCATTGAAGTAACGATCCGCGATGAGCCCGACGATGAACGGGGCGATAATGGCACCCCAGGATTGCGTAGAATAGGCTAGCGCGCTCTGCGCTCCGTTCGCGTGCAGAGTCGACGCCAGGTAGCTGCCCATGGTAACGAACCACCCGCCCCAGATGAAGAACTGCAGAAACATCATTGCGCAAAGACGAAATCTGGTTAGTTGGGTCACTTGGCTCTATTCCTCAGGCATCGCCGCGGCAGGATGAACGCGGCTCAGGCCGCGCTGCAAATCGAACCAGGCGCTCGCGTTGCGCAGCTCGCTCTTTGGATCCTACAAGCGCAGCCAGACCGCCCCCGCCCGCGAGCTGGCGACCGCCTGGGCAATGAAGCGCAAGCCGCGCAGGCCTTCCGGTACCCCGGGGTAATCTCGCAGCGGTGGTTGACCCAGTTCCACTCGGCGCACGTCCTGCATGAAGCCACGGTAGATGTTCGCAAAGGCCTCGAGATAGCCCTCGGGATGTCCGGCCGGGATTCGAGTCACAGCTTTGGCCGAGGGGCTCAGATAGCTCTGTCCCGTCCGTAACCGCTCCCAAGGACTGCCGGCGCGCTTATAGATGAGTGTGTTCGGCTCCTGCTGATGCCACTCCAGCCCCGCCTGGGATCCATATACTCGAATCGAGAGCCTGTTTTCCTCGCCGCAGGCGACCTGCGAACAGACCAGGGTTCCCTTGGCTCCGCCACGGAGTCTCAGCAGAATATTGGCGTCGTCATCCAAGCGCCGGCCCGTTACCAAGGAGCTTAGGTCGGCACACAGGGCCTCGATCTGACAGTCCGTCACGAACTCGAGCAGATTCTGGGCGTGGGTACCGATATCGCCCACGCAACCACTGAGCCCCGCCCGTGCCGGATCGGTTCTCCAGGCGGCCTGCTTGTTGCCACGCCTCTCCAGCGGCTCCATCAGCCAGTCCTGGGTGTATTCGACCATCACCTTGCGAATCTCGCCCAGCTGCCCGCCACGCACCATCTCGCGCGCCTGGCGCACGGCCGGATAGCCGGTGTAATTGTGGGTGAGCGCAAACAGTGTCGTGCCGGCTTCAACGAGGCGAGCCAGTTCTTCCCCCTCGGCGACCGTTAACGCGAGGGGTTTGTCACAGATGACATGAATGTCTGCCGAAAGGAAGGCCCGCGCTACGGGGTAATGCAGATCATTCGGGGTAGCGATGATGACAAAGTCGATACCGTTCTTGTCGGCCGCCTCGGACGAGGCCATGGCTTCATAGGACGTATAGGCGCGCTCGAGAAACCAGGCGGCAGCGCTTTCGTGGGCGGTCTGGGGGTGAGAGGACATTGCACCCGCAACAACCTGTGCCTGACCGTCGAGTTCAGCGGCAATGCGATGCACCGATCCAATAAATGCGCCACGCCCGCCACCCACGATACCGGCACGCAGGCGGCGCAAGGGCTGGGCAACTGCAAGGTTACTCATATCAGACGCATCTCAAGGCATGGTCCGTATCGGTATCGCCATGCGCGGCGAACGCGAGACAGCAGAAGCTGATTACCTGCCGGATCATAAGCAAGAATTTACATCTTACTGGACATCGACTCCGTGGATGGGTGATTACGGCTGAAGTGGGATGCCTCGCCAGGCGGAACCCCACGCGGAAGGAGTCGGGCCCATGTCGAACTCCAGCAGTCCGCCAGCCTCAATCTGTTGGTACGTGACCATCGGAATATCGATCGGAGTGCCGTTCAGTCTCGCCGCTTGAATGTAGAGGCTACCCGAGGAGTTTTGCGGTGCCGAGATGACGAAGCGTCTGCCGTTCTGCAGGGCGAGCGTGAGCTTCGTGAACAGCGGGCTGCCGATCATGTAGTCCCCGGAGACGGGATTCACCGGATAAAAACCCATCGCGGTGAACACGTACCACGCGGACATCTGCCCGCAGTCTTCGTTGCCGGCTATGCCATTGGGTGTGTTGGTATAGTAGTCATTGGCGATCTGTCGCACCCGGGCCTGAGTCTTCCATGGCTGACCGCTAAAGTCGTACAGATATCCGTAGTGGTGGCTGGGCTCGTTGTCATGGTGATTGTGGCCATCCCTGAAATGCTCGTCCAGGGTCGCGTTGTACTTCTCCGGGCCGCCCATCAGAGCCATCAGACCTGGAATGTCGTGGAGCGGTGAATACGTGTAGACCCATTTGTCGCCCTCGGTCCAGCCGGCATCCGCATCCGCCCAGGAACCATCGGCGTTTCTTCCCTGCATGAAGCCGGTCGCCGGATTGTAGAGGTTGCGATAGTTACGCGAGCGATCGATGAAAAACCGATAGTCGGCATCCTTGCCCACCGCCTTCGCGACCTGTGCGACCGCGAAGTCGTCGTAGGCATCCTCCAGCGTGCTGGAGGCGGCTTCCGCGGTTTTGTCCACGGGCACATAGCCGATCTGCTTGGAATAGGTAAGGCCGGCGCGGGCCTCATACGGCACGTGTGCTTGTCGGTCGTGCCAGTCGCGTGTCGTGTCTCCCGCCGGCGGCGTCATGGCATCCTTGTAGACGGCTTTATAAGCGAGCTGATAATCGAATCCGTGGAAACCCTTGTTGATCGCCTCGGCCACGACCGAATCGGCATGCGTGGCAATCATGATGTTGGTATAGGAGGGGTTCGGCCACTTAGGCATCCAGCCGCCCTCCCGGTAGTCCTGTAACAGGGCCTGCACCATCGCGTCGATGCGTTCCGGGGCGAGCAGGGTCAGTAGGCTGTTTTCCGCGCGAAACGTGTCCCACAGCGAATAAGCCGTGTACGACACCCCCCGGTGTACCTTGTCATCGAAAGCGCTGTAGTAGCGGCCGTGCTCCGAGAACAGTTTTGGATAGAGCAGGGCGTGGTAGAGGGCCGTGTAGAAGATGCGGCGCTGATCCTCGGAAGCGCCTTCGATCGATGCAGCCGCGAGTTTCTGATTCCACGTCTGCCTAAGTTGGGCCCGCACACTCTCGAAATGCCACGACGGAACCTCCAGCCGCAGATTCCTGCGCGCCTGCCCGATACTGATAAAGGACGTCCCGACCTTCGCCTCGACGACCTGGTTTTTCGAGGTCTCAAATGTAACGTAGCCGCCTGCGTTCGGGCCTTGCGCGGTGCCCATGCCGCGGTGGACGTCCGCGCCTAAATACACACCGTGCGAGCGGAACCCCGCGTTGAACTTCACCACGAAGTAGCCCTTGAAATGGGGGAGTGCCAGGTCGATCAAATGGGCGTCCATGCGATCGGGGTTGTAGCCGACGATCTCGTGCGCTGCGGTGTCGATGTGCACGAAGCCCGGGGTGTGGGCGCGAGTGGCCTCGACCACGACACTTGGCTTCGAATGCGCAGGAAAGGTGAATCGCAGCAACCCGCAGTGATCCGTGGCTGTGACTTCGGTGCGGATGCGCCGCGACGCCCCGGCGTCCAGCTCGACGGAATAGTAGTAAGGGGTGGTGATCTCGTGCTCGCGCGAAAAGGGAAGCTTGCGCTCCTGCTGCGAGGTCTTGATGGCATCGACCTCGGGTATGAGCGTCACATAGCCATAGTCGCCCATCCAGATTGCAGGCTGATGCGTTCCGATAAACCCCGAGATGGTGTCGTCCTCAAACGCGTAGGAGCTCACGCTGATGCTGTTTTGGCGCGTCTGCGCGGTCCAGTTGGTGGTCCCGAGAGGCGTGGTGACCAACGGCATGGTCCCGCCGTAGTCCGAGCCACCGCCCCCGGTGCCGATGTAAGTGTTGACCCAGTCAACGGGGCTGGCCGCATCCGGCGTGCGCAGCGGGGCGGGCAATGCCACAGCGGTAGTGAGCGCCGCGGCTGCCAGGGCCGCAAACACACCTGCGCTGCGCATTTCAGCCCTTAATCCGCCACGCCTTGCCTTCGAATGCGTTCAAATGCAACCGCAGGCTGCCGTCTGCCCCGATATCCGACATCGGCGCTTGCGGATCGAGGACGTCGATCGCCTTTGCACCCGGCGCCGCGCCGCGAATGGGCACGGCCTCGTTGACCGCTCGATCCCCGAAGTTGATCGCCGTGATTTCAAGTCCCGAGTTCTCCGGCAGCTCGTGCACCAGCACCAGCAGCCCTTTGGCCTGCACGCCCGGTACGTCGGCCAAACGTGCCGCGTACAAATGCAGATCCGCGCGCACCTTGAGCAGGCGCGCCAATTGCGAGGCGAACGAGTCGGACTTCTTGAGCTGCTGCGGCAGCGAGCCGTACAGAGCCACGGCGCGCGGCAAACCCGCCGCCGAGCGCATCGCTCCCGGGTTCGAGCCCAGCAGGTCATAGGCGCCGCGGTTGATCCAGCGAGTATCGCCGTCGGCAAGCTGTTCGCGCACCGCCGCCGCCGGCAGGGTGAGCGCTCCGACCAGGTCCCAGCCCGAAAGGGCGAACACACCCGGCTGCATTGCGTTGTAGAAAGCGAGCAGCAGGTGCAGCCGCTTGATCTTCTCCACGTCCGCTGCCTTCAGCGTGGAGATGTCGCTGAGCCCTAAGGTGGCCGCAATGAGCGTGGCCGTGGTACACGCCACACCGTCGCCGAACTTCAGATTGTAGGGCGCGCGCTCACCCATGAGGCGGCCATACATTTCCCGATGCACCAGGTCGCGTAACTGCTTGCCGGTCAGCTGTGCGCCGCGAAATGGAAAGGACTCGTCCGCGTGGCCGGCGAAGTGCGCGAGTCCCATGGTCAGCTCGTCATGATTCTGCAGAGCGTGAATCAGCCGGGCCGGATCGATGCTGTAGTGGCGCATGAGCTGGAACACAAGGCGCAGGAATTCTGCATCCCCGGTCAGCAGCGCGTCGTCGTAGGCAGGCCGCGTCACGAAGTCGTAGGACAGATCCGGACCACCATGCGACATCTCGCTCATGTAATCGATTGGCAGCGCGAGCTCCTCGAAAGTAAATCCCCCCAGCTTCCGCACCATGTCGGCGATGAGCTGATTCGCCGTCAGCGACA
>WNFQ01010180.1_pt1 | contig 10658 bp, 9 predicted proteins | sample 5400171 | NCBI WGS metagenome assembly WNFQ01 (sample SAMN13153356, study PRJNA577476) | soil metagenome | isolation source: 20 cm soil under Madrone tree | place: USA:California | collected 2016-06-14 | reverse complement strand
AGCTCACTTCCGTGAGAGTGCGAATCTGCGTTTCAAGGGCTTGATTGTATTGGCGCTCGATCTGAAGTTCCGTCTGGAGTTTTTTCACGAGCAGGTCCAAATGGGCAATCTCGACGCGAAGCTTCTGGACGTCGGCCGGTGTAGGAGCAGTCCGGACCGGAGCCGCGTTCGCTTGCTGAGGATCGTGGTGTGCCTGCAAAGGCTGTCGTGGGGTGAAGGCTTCCGCAAGGGCTCGTGGCCAGGCAGATTCGGGCGTGGCCGCAGCTGGTGGGGGAGGCGCGACCGGCCGATGGGACGTGGGAACTTGAGGCGGTGAAAAAAGATTACTCAAGGCGTTTGCTGGTATGGAGCGTTCAGATAGAGGTGCTGGTGTTGCGCTCTTCGGCTCGAGGAGGCTCTTCACGCGCCCAATCAATTCCTGGGGTTGAAAAGGCTTGCGAATCAGTTCATCCGCTTTCACGGCAACGGCTTTGTCGGCGACGCTCTTGTTAACCACGCCGGACATCAACACGACCGGCGTTTCGCTGAACTCCGGATTCTGCTTGATCTGGCTGCAGACCGAGTAGCCGTCCTGATCGGGCATGATCACGTCGGTGATCACTACGTCAGGGCGGTTCTGTTCGAACTGCGCCAGCGCCGATGCCGCGTCGGCACAGGTAATCACGTTGATATTCTCGCGGCGAAAAGCGATCTTGATAACTTCGCGCATGGTGGCGCTGTCGTCAATAAAATATACCGTAGGTGTTCGCTTGGCCGTAGCCTCGCCCAGGGGCGGAATAGTCATCGCTTCGCTCATAGAGCTTCCTTGTCCGCCATGTCACGCGTTCCTTCATCAAATTCGCGCATGGCATCGAGCATAAGATCGGTAGCCGAACGCAGCACGGTGCGCTGCGGGGAGGTGGTCCCATAGGTGAATTTGTAGACACCTTCGTTGCTGTTTCCGAGGCTCTTCAAAATATGAATTACGGCTTCGTCGCCGAACAAATTGCCGCACTCCGCGTGCGAGATTGCTCCAGCATCGTAGAACAGCACACCGTCCGTCTCGCCGGCGTTGATGTGCAGCGCTCCTGTTTGGTGTGCGTGGCCCAGCATTTGCATGACTCCCGTCAAGTCGTGGTGGGTCAGATTGCCGCTAAGACTGGTGTCGGACTGGTCGAGCATTTGCGTGGGTTGAAACCCTTCGGCTTTGCTGACGAGGATCTGCTTGATGTGGGCGGCAATGACCGCGGGCTGGCGGTTGCGGTCGATGTAATCGTCGCAGCCAGCCTGAAATGCTTCCATCAACGCGCGCTGGCTGCCATCGCCAAGCGCGATGATAGGAAGATTGCTGTTCTTTGAGTCCGCACGAATGATCCTGGCAATCTCCAATGCACCCATCTCCCGCATGTTTGTCGCGCAAAGAATGGCGGACGGGGTGTCGTATTCGAGCGTGGTAAGCGCGAAAGCTGCTTGCGTGCTGGGCACGACCTCGAAGCCCTCCCGTTTCAACGCGTCGCCCAGTCGCTTTGCGAAATACACATTGCTGTCGATCAGCAGAACCCTTGCGGGACGTCCGGCGGGGATCACGGCCGCGCCTCCACCGTTGGCGGTGCTGCGGCTTGCACACTCGTCTGTTCCGCGCCAGGCGTAAGCGTATCCAGGTTCAACACTTCGATCACGTCACCGTCATGCGACAGCCACCCGCCAACATGGGGCGCGTCGGATTCGACTGCCGCCATCATTTCCGCATTGATCAGCTCGCATTCGCCTGTGACCGGTATTGCTATCCATTCTCGTTGTGTTCCGTAGTTGCGCACAGCGATCAGATAAAAGCGGCGCGAGGTCAGACGCTTTCCGATAAGCACTTCCGAAACGTCGCATACAGGAACAATCCGTCCGCGGCGCAAAATCACGCCTTCCAGCCTCGCCGTGCGGTGAGGGAATCGAAAAACGCGGCTCGGGGCGACAAGTTCAGCAATCTGTTTTGCCGAAACGGCAAACCGTCTTTCGCCCAGCCGCAGCAGGACGAACGATTGCAGTTCGATTTCTGCCGATACTGTCATTGCGGGGAGTCCGCCTCCTCAAGAGCCGCCGTTGCTGCGGTATTGTCCGCTTGCAGAAGGGCCGCATCGAGCAAAGCCAGTTCTTCGGGGGACAAGAACCCTTCCGGTTTCACCACCGGGACGATCGACTGATCGAGGGCCGTCAGCCCCCGGTACCACTGCCGCTCTTCGTGACAAAAGGAAAGTGGCAGCGCCTGCAGGCGCGTCATGGTGGCCATTTTGTCGATTCCGTCAATCAGCAGGGCTGTGCGCGTTTTGCGCAGCACGAATAGCAGTGCGCCCTCCGCCGCGTGCAAGCCGAAATGCATGGCGCCGTTGACAATAAAAAGGGATCGGTCACCGCGCCGAACAGCGTGGCGCACTTTTCGAAGACCCGGCGCGCTGATTTCCATAGCCGCGCCCGACATGCTGTCAGCACTGCGCACTTCCTGGACGGAAGCGGAAGAGACGGCGAAGAGCTGTCCGCTCACGCGGAACAAGATGATCTGTTCTGTTTTCGCAGGACTCGACTTCGCCGGGGCCGCCAGACGCATTAGCGCACTCCTGCGGGTGTCGTTCGGCAAATTCCCAAAACGCGCTTTTCGATGGCGGCATAGACATCGTCTATTCCGAGCACTTGATCGACGGCGCCGGCTTTGATGGCTTCGGCGGGCATCCCAAAAATCACGGAGGTTGCTTCATCCTGGGCCAGCACCAAGCCGCCCGCGTTCTTGATGGCCATCGCTCCAGCGGCTCCATCGTTGCCCATGCCAGTCAGCACGCCCGCAATGCTGAGCGGGCCGGCAAAGGCCGCGACGGACTCCATGGTGACGTCAATATTCGGGAGATAACCGCTGATCCGCCCGCTCGCTCCGTCAAGCTGGATTCGGCCTGTCGGCGTAACACGAAGGTGTTGACCACCCGGGCAGATATAGAGCGTGCCCGGCTGAAGAGATTCATTGGCTTCCGCTTCCTTCACGCGAATCTCGGTGAATTCAGCAAGCTGCGCTGCGTATTGAGTCGTGAACGCCGCCGGCATGTGCTGCACAAGGATTACTGCGGCAGGGAAGTCCGCGGTAAATCCCGGAGCGATGCGCATGACCGTAGCGGGTCCTCCTGTGGACGCAGCCAACACGACTACCGGGAAGCGCTGATCAAGTCCGGATGTTGGCACCGGGCGAGCACTAACCGGTGCGCGCACAGGAGTCTTGGAGCCGTTGGCATTCTGAATCGTCGAGGCCAGGCGTGACGCGGTGCGAACCACGCGCACTTTTGCGGCCATGCGCATCTTGCGCAGCAACTCTTCTTTCACGCTCTGCATATCCAGGTCGATGGCACTTGATGGCTTGGCTACAAATTCAATTGCACCGAGTTCCAGCGCGCGAAGCGTGCTGGCGGCGCCTTCGCGTGATTCAGAACTGACGATGACGATCGGTCGTGGATTCGTGGTCATGATTTCCGCGGTGGCCTGGAGCCCGTCCACATGGGGCATATTGATGTCCATGGAGATGACATCAGGCTTCAGTGATTCCGCCATCGCGACGGCCTCGCGGCCATCCTTCGCGTTGCCCACGACCTGCAGTTGATCGTCAGCGTTGAAAATACCTTCAAGCACTTTCCGCATGAAAGTGGAATCATCCACAACGAGGACGCGAAATTTCTTGTTGGTAGTCGCCATTGTTCGTTTACGCTACCGGGGCGACCGGGCGCGGCGCCTCCGTTCCTATAAGCTGTTCGACGGCCGCGATCAGCTGATCTTCCTGAACCGGCTTGGTCAGAAATGCCGTGGCGCCTTCCTTGATCGCACGATCTCGATGCTTTGCCCCCGCGGGAATTCGCCGCGTCGATGGGCTTTGGCGCAACTGCACCATCAATTCGTATCCGGTCATGCGCGGCATTTCGAGGTCGGTAATGACCAGATGGCAGCCATGCTGGGTCACCAGTTCGGCGGCTTCGAGCCCATCCGCCGCCAGTTTCACGCGGTATCCGTTCTTCTCCAGCATTCTGCCGACGAATTTGCGCACGCTGATGGAGTCGTCCGCGACCACAATGACGCGCTCTTGCTCCACGCGGTCGATGGCTTCCGAAGGGATGCTTCCGCGCGCAACTGCCGTCGAGCCCGGAGCAAAGATTCGCGCTGCACTGGCGCTGGCTTGTATGGCGCGGTGTTCGCTCGGTTCCGTCGCCACCATGCGGTTCAAATCGATCAGTAGAATAAGGCTGCCATCGGGAGCAATAGTCGTACCAGGGAAGAGTTTCACTCGGCGCAAGTATTCGCCCAGGTTCTTGATAACGATTTCATCTTTGCCAAGAACTTCTTCAACAACAACGCCAATTTTTCGATTTCCGGCATTTGCGACGACCATGCGGAAATAGCCGTTGATCGGTTCTAGCGGTGGTAAGCCCAGATAGTTATCCAAACGCACGACCTCGGTGACCACGTCGCGGACCTTGGTCAGCAGTTTTCCGCCGACATCCTCGATTTCATCCGCGCGCAGCCGGCGAATTTCTTCGACGACCGCCAGCGGCAGCGCAAAATTCGTGGTGCCGCAGCGCACAAACAGAGCTGGAGAGATAATCAGCGTGAGAGGCACCTTGAGCGTAAACTTCGTGCCTTTGCCGCTTGTGCTCTCAATTTCAATTTCGCCGTTCAGAGCGTTCAAATTTGCGCGCACCACATCGAGCCCGACTCCGCGTCCAGCCAGTTCCGTTTTTACCGGTGCCGTCGAGAAACCCGGATGAAATAGCATTTCACGCAGATCGCGTTCGGTGAGCCGCTCGGCGGTTTCCCCAGAAACAAGGCCACGTTCGAGCGCGCTTTGCTTCACGCGTTCGTAATTAATTCCACCGCCGTCATCCTCGACTTCGATGTAAATGTGGTTGCCCCGGTGGTAGGCGCGCAGCGTGATATTGCCCGCGGGCGACTTTCCTGCCGCCACGCGGTCAGTACCTTGCTCGATGCCGTGAGCCACAGAGTTGCGCACCAGGTGCACGAGCGGATCGGAAATCTGCTGAATAATATTGTTATCGAGTTCCGTTTCGCTCCCGGAGAGATCCATCTCGACATGCTTGCCGGTCGAGTTCGCCGCATCGCGAACGGCCCGCGACAATCGCGAATACAGCGTGCCGATCGGGACCATTCGCGCGGCAGTAATCTCATCTTGCAGGTGATGCGCCAGCTTCGTAAATTCGTCGATATCGCCTTCCACGCGCCCGATGAACCCTTCCAGTTGCGAAAGCACTTCGTTGACGTCCGCTGAAATTTCCGCCATCGACCGCGACAAAATATTGAAATCGTCGTAGCGGTCCATTTCCAGTTCGCTGAATTCGGACCAGAACGATGTGTCTCCCGCAGCTGCGCTCGTTAGCATCTTGGGCGTTTGCTCTGGACTCCATGGCCCCTGTGGCGCGCGGCTGTTGCTAATGCGGTTAAATTCGTATTTTTCCTGAAATTCGCTAACTTTTCCTTGCAGCCGTTCTTTGGAGAAGCTCAGGGTGTCCACAAGCTTTTCGAGTTCAGCTACTCTGCCCACCATGCGCGTGCGGTTGATGACCAGCTCTCCGACCGTGTTCATCATGCGGTCGAGCCGTGCGAGCGCGATACGAACTGATTTGACAGTTGAAGTACCGCCTGCTGCTTGTTTTGCGGTTTTCTTGGAGGGGGCTGAAGATTGCGACGCGGCTTCAACTTCATTCTCAAGTGCCGCCTGGCCAGGAATGGCCGACCCCGAAGAGGCTTCCGCCTCTTCGGGGTCGAGAGGAGCGAACTCGGCGACTCGGCCCAGCAGGGAATCGACACCAGTTCGCATTTCGACTTCGTCGGCCCATTGCCGGTGGAGTGTCTTCTTTAAGACGTCCACGGACTCGAGACACAAATCCACCACACCCGGCGAGGGTTCAATCTCTCCGTCGCGCAAACGGCCGATCAGGTCTTCAATACGATGCGCAATGGCTCCCAGTCTTTTCAAACCGACTTGTGCGGCGGAGCCTTTTACCGTGTGAATGGCGCGAAACAGTTTGTTGATTTCTTCCGGGTTGTTGTTGCCTTCCAGCGAAATGAGACAATCGCTGACTACTTGGAGATGCTCTTCTGCTTCCGGCTGGAAAAACTCCAGGATCTCGTCCGGAACCTCGTCGTCCGTCGGCAGCGCATCGAAGTAAGAGCCTGTTGCCGCAGCGACGATCGAGTCGCGCGACTCTTCCCGGGCGAATCGCTCCTGCAAAGCAGGCTGGGAAAGGTTCAGCGGTGGTGTTTCCGCTGGGAACGCAAACCGATAGCGCTCTTTGAAAACTGCGATATCATCGACACTCTCCTTGCCTGTGTCGCTGATTTCTAGAAGGTCCGTTTCCAGAAGCGAAATTCCATCGGAAAGAAATTCCGTCAGCGGTCCATGCAGATCACTGCCAAGAGGCGCATTCAACGCATATTGAAAAACGTGCGCAAGCTTTCCGGCAACTTCGGAGAATCGCGGGAACCCGTAACTCGCCGAAGTCCCGCTCAGCGTGTGCGCCGAAATGTATAGCCGTTCCAGGTCTTCTCGGCGCGGCTCCACGTCTTGAAGCACGCTCACGTATTCCCGCAAATACTGCAGGTTCTCCGAGGCTTCCTGGAGGAACACTTCGACGGCTTCGCGGTCCAACGTGCTCACGCCCGCCCCTCCGCCACGAGTTCCGGCTTCTGCAATTCGTCTGCTGTCGGTTTCCGGTAGAGAATGCAATCGTTCAAAACGATAGCCTGAAATTTCACCGGCATCTTGGAGATCGACTCCGAGTGTCCAAGAAACAAGTAGCCGCCCGGTTCCAGGGTGTCGTAGAACCGCTGCACCAGGGTGCGCCGCCGCTCTTCCGAGAAATAAATCAGCACGTTCATGCAAAAAATCATGTCCATGCGCCCCACGTACACCGCCGAAGCCAGGTTCATCTGCGTGAACGAAATCATTTTGCGCAGGCGCGGCTTTACCTGATACCCGCCGCTGACTTCCGTAAAGTGGCTTGCCAGTTGCTTTTCGCTCACGCTTCCGATACTGCGGCCTTTGTAAATGCCACGCTCGGCGTGCTTCAGAGCGTGCCTCCCGACATCCGTCGCGAGTATTTCCACGTTCCAGGAATCCGCGAACGAAAGCGAATCCGCGATCGTGATGCCGATGGAGTAAGGCTCTTCACCTGTGGAACAACCGGCGCTCCAAATTCGCAGCGTGCGGGGGTTCTTCCAGAACTTTTTTGTATGCAGCTCCGGCAGCACCCGCTTCTCGAACGCTTCATACACACCGGGGTAGCGGAAAAAGCTCGTCTCCTGCGTCAGCAACCGCTCGAGCAAGCTTTCGTATTCGACGTTGGATTTGCGCATGGCGCGCAGCAGTTCCGTGCCGCGCTCCATTCCTTTTGCGCGCAGGTGTTCGCGCACACGCGTGGAGAAGAAGCGCTCTCGCGATTCATCGAAGCAAATTCCCGTTCGCTCTTCGATCAACATGCGAATCTCGCTCAGCTCGTGTTCGCTCAATACCTGCCCATGTCCCTGGCGTTCGCTCATCGTGCTCCCGTAATCTGGGCCTGGCTCTCACTCCCGCCCTTCGGCGGGGAAGAGTTTCACTTCCTAACGGAGAGCGCCTGCCGGGACGGGCCGCTCGGAAACTTCATTTGCCGCTGCCCCCGCCTTGGATGACGCGCGGAATTGCGCCAGCGCTTCGTTCAGTTGATCCGACAACTTGACGAGCTGGCTGACCGTTGCCACGGTACCGCGCGTTCCTTGCGAGGTCTGCCGCGTAATGCTTGAAATGATCTGCATGGCGTGCGCTACGCCTTCTGTGCCGCGCACCTGCTGTTTTGAAGCCAGCGAAATTTCCTGTACTAGCTCAGCCGACTGGCGCACCACGTTGGAAATAGCGTCCAGCGCGCGGCCCGCCTGATCGGCAAGCGTTGCGCCGCTCTCGACTTCCTTCGTGCCTTCTTCCATGACGACGACCGCTTCGTTCGTCTCCGCCTGAATTGCCTTGATGAGCGCCGCGATGTCTTTCGTTGCGCTGCGACTGTGTTCGGCCAGTTTGCGAACTTCGTCAGCGACGACTGCGAACCCCCGTCCGGCCTCTCCAGCGCGTGCTGCCTCAATGGCCGCGTTCAGCGCCAGCAAATTGGTCTGCTCCGTAATGTCGTTAATCACGTTGATGATTTCCGAAATTTCCAGGGAACGATCGCCGAGAGACTTGATTTTCTTGGCGGTCGCTTGTACCGATGCGCGAATACGCTGCATGCCCTCGAGCGTGTCGCGGACGGCACGGTTGCCCTGTTCAGCGGCATCCAGCGCGCGGCGGGCTGCCTCGGCGCTTGCCTCGGCGTTGTTCGAAACCTGTTTCATCGAGACCGTCAGCTCTTCGACGGCGCTGGACGTGTTCGTAATTTCCTGGTCTTGCTGCGTGGCGCCCGCCTGCATTTCATCGGCGGCCACCAGAATGTTGTTGGAGCACGCGGTCACTTCCATGGCTGCTTTGCGGACGCGCTCAAGAACTTTGGTGAAATTGTCGAGCATGTAGTTGATCGAGTCCGTTACGTTTCCAAGGGCGTCGTTGGTCACCTTGCCGCGCTGTGCCAGATCACCGCGCGCAACCTGGTTGATGACACTCAGCAATTCCGTGATGCTGCGCTGCAGCGCGTCGTTGGCGTCCTGGTTGCTCGTAGCCTTGGAGACCTTGGCGACCGCACGATTCAGGTTTTCCGCAATGTAGCCCAGTTCATCATTCGACTGAACCTCGGCGCGCGCGCGCGGGTCGCCCGCGGCCAGACGTTCGGAAAACTCCGCCAGCGCCTGGACCGGCGCCAGCAGCGCACCGAACCGCCATGCGAGGATGCCCCAAATCACCACCGAGAGTGCCATAGCGAAAAGGACACTCAGCCCCGCTGGCGAGCCAAAGTCGAAAAAAGACGCTTCACCGGCCTTCTTCCCAGCATTGAATGCAAGCCAGAGAACGAAGCTGCCTGCCAGAGCATTCAGCAGGACCAGTGTCCAGATTGTGGAACTCAGTCGCGATTTCATACCACCCTCCAAATCTCTTCCACGGAGCCCGCGCCATCCATCGGCGTCGTCTCCAAAAATTTCAAATACTAGGCCCCGGAAAAACCTCGAGCAGTCGGCGCAAATCAATCACCAGCGCCAAGCGGTCGTCATGCCGCAACATTCCGATGCAATGCGGCACGTTTTCCGGAGCTTGCTCGAGCAAATCCTCGGTGTTCACCGAATAGGTTCCGATGACTTCGTCGGACGCAATCCCGATACGCAGGTCCTCGTGATGATTTTCGGCGCGCTGGGAAGCGACCACTACGTGCTTGGGCAGCAATCCCGGCCGGCGGCCTTCTGTAATCGCAATGTCGATCAACGGCACGATCGCACCGCGCAAATTGAATATTCCAACCAGGTATGGCGGACCAAGAGGGAGCTTCGTCAGCAACGGCCAATCGAGAACTTCCTCGACATCCAGAACCGGAAGGCAGAAGCGCTCACGTCCGCTGCGGAAGACGCAGTACTGCGACTCCGGCGGCCGCTCTTCGACCGGCCCAAGAGCTTCGAGCAAATCGCCGGTATCGGCCTCCGCCGGAAGGGGTTCGAGATGGAAGTCTTCACTCATCGCCTGTTCTCTTGCTCTGCAAGTCTCATGCGAACCGCCGCACTGCGCGAAGCAGGTCTTCCCGTGTAAAGGGCTTCGTCACGTATGCATCTGCACCCTGCTGCTGGCCCCAAAACTTGTCACTGGCGGAGTCTTTCGAGGTCACCATAATCACGGGGATCATATTGAACTCGGCGTTCCCCTTCAGGTCGCGGCAAACCTGGAAACCATTTCGTCCCGGCATAACGATGTCCAGCAGGATTACACTCGGCCGCTCGTTCGTAATGGTTTCTTCCACGCGCCTGGGATCATGCAACGCAATCGGCCAATAGCCTTCTCTTTCCAGCAAGCCCTGCATCAGCTTGACCTCAGCAGGCGAGTCATCAACAATCAGGACCTTTTTGTGCACAGCCGTGCTCTCCCCGTACTTGTCCAGAGAGCAGAGGTGCACGTTGGCAGCCAGCTCTTGCGTTCCGCACGCTCTTGTGTCGTCTTAGGTTAAAGGTCTTTGAATGAGCAGGTTACGGAGATGTCCCGGGGATCTCAGCGGCGTCTGGTGGTCGGCGAAGTTGCCTCGACTGTCTCAGCTTGAGATGCATTCTCAGCTTCCTGCATTTCGCTCGCAAGCGATGAGAAACGCTGCATTACCTCGTTGATTCGCAGCGCCATGCTGTGCATGGTCTTGATCTGTGCCAGCGACTGCGAGGAAAGTTGTCCGGGCTCCAGAAGCAGCAATTCGGCGTTTCCCAGCATGGAAGTCAGCGCATTGTTCACGCTGTGCTTCATGTCCAGCATATAGCGCCCGAGTGTGGCGTGATTTTCGTTCTTGGCAGCATTCCGCTCGGCCTGCCGTGCGATCTGCAGAGCCTTCGCGCGGCGCAAAGATTCTCCCGCAACAAGCAACAGCGTTTGCGCCCAGTCCTCGCGAAGCGGAATATGTAGAAGCCTCGGATACTTGGTCCTCAACTGCCCGAATTCCCGCGAATCCGCCGGAATGCACAGGATGACCGCGTTTGCCGGCTCAAGCGACCGCAGCACGCTG
>WNFQ01006365.1_pt1 | contig 10658 bp, 6 predicted proteins | sample 5400171 | NCBI WGS metagenome assembly WNFQ01 (sample SAMN13153356, study PRJNA577476) | soil metagenome | isolation source: 20 cm soil under Madrone tree | place: USA:California | collected 2016-06-14 | reverse complement strand
CGGGTCGGCTCGAGATACAGATAAGGAGATTTTCCAGCTGTAGGTCGACGAGCTCCTCCACAAACTTCAGGACCTTTTCACGCGGCGAGGGCATGCCGTATGAGTTTGGACATTCATCCACGGCATCGACGATTATATAGACAGGCGCTTGTCCAGGTTGTTTGAGCATGCGCTTCAAACATCCAAGAAGTGCGTTATCGCTAGGATGTCGCGAACCATTATCGTGTTCCAAATAGAAGTCAGAGAGGATGGCGGAGTAGCAGTCTGATGAATGACAAAACTGTACTAGCAGCGATGACAACAATCCGCTGAGGTTCTTCTTGTTGTCATCCCTGAAGTCACAGTAAAAAAATGCTAAGGAGGCTAGCCCCCTTTTGCGCATGTGGTCGATATCCTCTATAATTGTAGAACTAGTCTGTTCATGAGTCTCGGAATGGGAAAAAAAATCTGAGAAATTAATGTACCAAAGGACGCTCTTGCCTGCACCGGCTACAGAGTGAAGTAATTGTACTTAGCGAGATGGAAAGGTGTAACACCCAGCCACCCACGTTTTCCATGAAACCATAAATTTGAGCCAGACGACTTCCATTCCGTGTAAGTATCGCCTTGGATGAACCATGTCGATGTTCCTCTGTGGTGTGATTCCCGGGCAGTGTTGTGGTTTTTCCACGGGTCTGGAGGGGCGAGCCATTTCCGAGAGTTTTTCAGTAATTTCTCACCTACAACGCAATCAAATTTTCCGTTGAGTAATGTCACTCATAGGAAGGAGCTCACGTTGTAATTTGTTTATTTTGCTTGCGATGTCTTGCATGATTTCTATCATCCAGTCAGGCATACTGATAGCTTATTCGCTTGCTTAATCCAGTAAACAAACTAACCTAGAGCACTTCGTATACGATCCGCCATTGCTTCACCGCCTAGAGGGAGAGGGACGTTCAACAGAGAATAATGATTCGGCTAGAGTTGCTTCACCGTCCAGGACCAACCTCATATTCTGGGTGAGGCCATATACGACCTCTAGTGTTTGTGCTGCTGTCGTACGAGCCTCATCCATGGTCAACCTGTCTAGCCTCTGCAGCACACCCTCGACCTCCTTCTCTCTCCAAAGCTTCTTTATCAACTTCACTGCAATGCGTTGAGTCAAATGACCAATAATCAAGAAGAGACTCACGTGGTAGTTTTTGCTTTATTTGCTTTGTGACAAGAGCGATGCTGGAAAGTAATTCCACCATTATCTTGACAATTATATCTCTCATCGCTGCTGTAGGGGCCGCAGGAGGGAATTTGGTATAGATATCAAGGCGGCCCAGGATGTTTCCGATGGATTCGAGGAGGTCGACAAGCGCGTCGCAGCTCGCGCCGACATCCTTAATCGTCTGATATACTTGAGCATAAAAGGGGTATTCGCATAGAAGCCGAGAGTGTCGTACCTGGAGAAGGATAGCGAAAGCTGCGGATATCGCCTTCGTAGGAAGGAATGGCTATATGGGATCAGCACATGTGGCAATAACTTTGAAATACCACTGGTGCAATCTGACGTACCAGACTCATAGCACCATCGAGAGTTGCGCTGGTGGCATGTAAGACATGGACTATACGCTTGAGCGGCTTCATCACTTTGCCCTCTTCTCGTCGAACTCCCGTGAAGGCCCGCGCTTGCTCCTGAAGGATTGAGATGATGGACTCGACAGAATTACAATTTTCGAGCTGTTGGGCAAGAGGATGGTCGATCAACCTCACCCTTGTCTGCTCTTCATAGCTCTGCAGGGCAGCTTCGAAGAGCGACTGAAGCGTACTAGTAGAGCTAGAAGGGTCACTCATATCACGAGTCGAAGGAATTAGCTACTATGAGTAGAGCGACTTGGACCTGCCCAGTGTGAGGAGATAATAGATAGAAGGAGGTGTTGGTAGAATGCGGCTCCAGGAGAGGTGGTCTAGTCACCGCGCAGCCCAGTACGGCCCAGCTGTGCATATCGATATCGATAAGTCAAGGCCTCGAAGTGATTCCAGGATTTTTATTTAAATATTTAGTAAAATTAGGTGAATTTCATTATAATATTCAGATTTAAATTTCAATTACATGTAATTAAAATTTTCCAAAAATATAAATTTATGGTCACTAGTGATCACGTGGCTGGCTTTGTCCAAATTAATACACAGCCACCTCGGGATCTCTTCTGAACTCGCTCACGACTATACACAAGGATCTAACCCTCAATACCGCTCGACTGGTAAGATGGCCGAGCGAGAAAATTTTCGGTGAAGGTCGTCACGGTGCTACTTGTCTGCCCTGCTTTCTCTTGCGTTCCTACCCTCGTGCATTTCGTTCAAGTTGGTTCAGGGAAAGGGGAATTTATCCAATGCCTACCATAAATTTCACGAGGTGAGGTCACGGTGTTGTCAAAGTAAGCCAACAATCTACCTCCCCACGAGTCCCACACCCTCCCATCTTCGAGCGCTGCCGCGAATCGAGTCTCGACATCTTTGCTCCCGATATTCGCGGTAAGAATCAACAACTCCCTTACCTCCTCCTCCCGAAAATCCCCCCCAGAAGTATTCACCATTCTATTCGATGATGCTGTCCCCCTTTCTGTGCGCTTCCTAAATGATGGGCTCTCCTTTCTCCCATGGCCAAGGTCACCGTCGTGGGGGCTGGACCGTCGTCGAAGGATAGGTTCGGAAATACCTAGGCCAGCAAAGATATATGCCATCCTCAGGCTCTTCCACTACCTCAATTTGCAGGGAAATTCACCCAAGGCCCTACTAGCCACATGAGCTGCCATCAAGGAGACGAAAGAGCTGTCTTTCTTTCCATCTTCTCCTCGCCCCAAAGATCCCTGGAAGCACGTATTCAGGATGACACCATATTCTTCCTGTGCGCCCCTCAAGTAACACGACCACCATTACCCTACGGCTAAGGTCGCGGGGGCTTGCGGTCAGGGCTGTTGCGAATGAGCGGGATGAATTCCTGTTAAGTGGTCATACAGAGTGAGGCAGGCATCGAATTCTGGGTCGTTCGCGGAGAGAGTTGCACGGCTCCGCATCACTGGCAGTAGGTAGGCCCTTATATCGCTTTTTAGCTTCTCCAAACTGATACCATGCCGACAACTCACCCATTTATGATACACCGCTTCTATTCTTCCAGGTTCCTCGTCGCTATATCGGCCATTAGCGCATTGGCTCCCACACAGCGACAGATGCGTCGCACAGCCCCGCCTACAACCACCTCTCCCGTAACGAGTCGGTCGTAACGATGATAGTAATTGATGATGAGGATCCGCGACGAGCCTGCAGGACTACGGCACGCTCCTCTTGTCTACTTCCAAAGTATCATACGATTCAGGGTCGCTCGCCACCTTTGCCTATCGTTGACGCAAACAAATTACATCTACGCCCTGCTTCGCAGAGCAACTCCATCGTAACACCTCGACGGGAGAATCTTTTTTGTTTGCGTCGCTGCCAGTCCCCAGGTTCTTTAGGTAGATAAACTCGCCCGTTGGGTACAAACACGAGCAGGGAGACCGAGATCGCTGTGAAGATCGTTTTCTCTTACAGCTACCTACAGTACTATTGCTTTCGCCGGTCTGTGCGAGCGAAATCACGTCCCTTATCAACGTAAGCTTTCCGATATTATGTGGAGCTTCGAGTCACCCTCTTCCTGATTATTCGACAGTTTTCTTGTGTGTAATTCTATGCCACTGGATGGCATCCCATGAGACAGACTGTCACAGACGAAACTCTTTATCCTGATTGTTAGGCTGTTTCTATGGAATCGAGTTGTCAACTACGTAATAAATAGTTATTAATAATTGGGTAGTTGAGTTCAGCAGAACGACCCAGTGACCGTTGTACTCGAGTACTGACGCGTACTGACGTACTGACGCGGCGTGCGCAATTTGAAGTCCATCTTAGCCGGTACCGGTAACGCGCTCGGCCCGGCCATAATATTTTTAGCCCGACCGTAACGTTGACTCAGACCCTCAGAACTGTCATCACTGCATCTCTGAACCTATGTCGATTCAAGTCCACATTTCCCCAAGGAGCGCCATTCTGCGGTAATCTGCAGCCGACTGATAACGGGCCTACCGGAGGCTGAGGGCAGCCTCGCAGGGTGCATCTTGTGCCCTCAATCACATACTATCACCCCATTCTCACCTTGCCAGACGGCCGCAGTCATCGTACTGTGTAAACAAGGACAGTATCTCACTGGCAGAGAGGCGAAGGTTACGGACGGATATGCAGGGGAAGTCGGAACGACCCGACGACCTTCCCGTGGCCCCAATTAGCCCGAGCCCGTGACATAATACTTCGACTGTGAGATGATACATCGTACGCGGTAGGGTGACGCGATAAACGGACTGGCGAAGAAACGGATGCTGGGTTATGAACTGCGGCGGTGTGTGTGTACGACTCGAGAAGCGTGGCGTGGCGCGGGATGGTGGCGGTGCGGTGGAGTCGAACCAAACCTGGGCTCAACTACACTGGAACGGCACCTGGCTTTGTATGACTCCTGCCTTGTCAGAACCCTGGCGCGGCGCGGCGTAGCGTAGCAAAGGAAGGCCCTAGCCCCACGCGATCACCCCAGCCAGAGTCAGGATGGTTCTTGTTGACTTTGTTGCGTCGTCCAACTGAAAGCTCAGGCTGCTGGACCACGGCACGTAACTTACCCGAAACACTAATATGGAAAACAACTCATGGGTGGTTCTGGCCTTGTCTTCCTCTCCGATTCTCGCTCTGGCTTGTTTGAAGCTGGCATGTCCCGGCGCATGCCTTGAAGGACCTCCCAGTTCCAATGCCCCCCGTAGCTACCCCCGGCCCGTCTCGCGATGACAGCAAGTAGCAGTAGTTTCTGGTGCACTTTCTTTTCGCGGGAAATGCCAACTTTTCGTCCCGCAGCAGCATCTCCGTCGGTCCCCTTCCTCGGTTAAGATGCGCGCGCCATTCTTCCCTCAACGTCGGTTCGGGCGATGGAATGGTGACGAGGAAGCTGAGTCTTGTTGGCCTTGGAGGATCCGAGGTAGTGTCGCCAGCTGCTGTACTAGGCTGAGATGCGAGCCTCAGGCTGTCCTTCGAGGCTTAGGCGGAACGTTCTGGATTTAACTCCTGGAAGGATCACAATCGCCGCTCTTTGGGACGTCGCAAGACGGAACATTCCTTCGTTTGAGTCGACGTTTCATTTATTTATTTTACTGAGCGCGCGTCCTCCGTCTTCTCCACACTCCCCTTCAACAAACGCCCCCCGCCAATGCGAGGTGTGTGAGAATCATCTTGACCTTGTTTTCGTGAAAACCCTAGAAATCCAATCAGTCAATGAGCCCTTTCCTCGAGATCTATCTCATGTCCTTTGGTCACGATCCGAGTCTGTATTGACAGTCATTGCCCTTGGATTGGCATAATGCACGTTACAGTGTATCTTGCAAGCGAGCATCATCCCTCCTCTCCAACCCTGGTCATGTCTCCTCGCTACGTAAGTCTTATCCGCGCCAGCTGCTTTGCGGTATTACGTTCTGTCTCTACCGAGATGGTAATCCTCCTACCTCAATCGGGACATCTAACTCGTTTATCGGGCTCTCTGGATCTTCCACGTATAACTAGCAAGTCAAAGACTCTCGGACGGGAAACGCAGGATTCGCCCATCGCCTTCGCGGTATCCGCCCTACAGAAATGTTACTTTTGTGTTGAATATTCTCTGGCCCGCCCTCCGTTTTGTTCGGTCGCAAGCTCGTATACAGTAACTCCCCGATGTTGTAGGAGCTTCGCGTCGGGGTCCGCTTTTTCTTCACCCGTTTGGTTTATTGGATGTCAGTGCCGTGGGCATCGTCAAGGTAACTTGGACTTGTAGTTTCCATCCCAAAAGTGCAAGGCGTGATGCTCATCTATGCGCCGAAGGTGATAAATTTTTCGGTGACGCGTTCATGAATCGAATTAACGGACAGGACGTTGAGGGGTTCTTGAGGCCTCCACCTTGATGAACAATCAAATGTCACTGTACTCTATTCAGCTGCCACTATTTGTACGTCGGGTGACGCGGGCCCAGTGTCAATGGAACACCGCACGGCGTTGAACACATGACGACTGCTTCCCATCCGAGCAAACTGAAAGCGGAGGTGCCGTTCCTCTTGATGATGAATGACAATATGTAAACTGATGGTTTCAGGGTGATGACGATATTGAGCGTACGCAAGCGAAACGGCAGTTTATTTCGCGGAGATGAAGAAGGATGATTGCTCAGGGGTCAGATGGGCGAAATCAGTTCATCTAGCGTCGCATGGCGGGCGGCGGCGGTTCTCGCCAAGTGTGAAAGCGCCCACCGTGGCTCGCGGACGGCGACCTTTCTTCTCTTCTCAATGAATCGCGTCCGTGACGAATGCCGAACATCGCTTCGCCCGTGGATAGAAGATCCACTACAGCTCAGCTCAGTACCGCTCCTTTAGCCGAGACTGGCTGGAACTCGCGAGATTTGATCCGAGATCTCGTTTTACTCGACATTCCATTTCCCTGGTTCTGTCCGGTGTCGAATACAGAGCAAGAATTCGGACCACGTGACGTCTCCCTCCCACGTCGGTCGTCGGATCATTCCGAATCGTCACGGAAAATGGAAGGGAAGGACTACAGTACGTATGCGCGCTTTGCCGGGATTTCACGCGTATTGAGATGAGAAAACGCAGCGGCAAAACTGATTAGGGATGAGATCGAGCTTCTGTAATTACGACTTTTTATTTCGCCTATCGCCACTGAAAGAGACTTTGAGTTTTTGACATCGTCGAGCAGTTGTTGGCTGTATGTTACATTTAATACACCCGGGGCGTATACTGGCATATGCGGCGTTGAGTTCGAATTGTCCGGCTAGAGGGTGGTACGTAGAGTACAGCACTTTGTTCGTTTGAAGGTAGGAACGCGGAGGTAGGCACGAGCTTAATTTGATCCGTAACGGCAAATAGAGGATTACTCTTTCGGGACTTGAGAGTGTTCTGCGCAGCAACTTCGAGGTTCCTCTTTTCTGACATGCTCCACCGACCTTCACACCAACCGTCTGTTCTCGTCGATCGACATGCCCTTGTTCGGCATCTCCTGACAACTCGAATTGCAAACTGTTCCGCCTGTGGGAAACTATAAGACAGCCTCGTCTTCAACTTTTTCTTCTCCCACACCCCCCCCTTCCCTTCATTTACCTTTGTCTGCGAAGCCCTCGGTCCCTCCAGCCTGCGGCGACATGCGTCTCTTCCGTGTCCTCCCTACTCTCGGCCTCCTTCTCGGAACGCGCGCATCCTCCCTCGACTCACGTTCACCAGCACCCCATTCTCTCGATACGCGTGCCCTTATCGACGTCTGCGTGACGCTCAACACCGAGCTCGCCGTCCCCGACCTACTGGGAATAGTGTCCGCCGTTGGGCTGATCAGTGAGTCTACAGTGACTTAGTAGCATGCCAAGAAATGGTTCCTGTGTTCCTGAAACGAATCAACAGACGCGTGCATCTGTCTGTCGGCTCTTCCCGTTTTTCTCGAGACAAACGTCGTTGCCATCTTGGCCGTTTCGATTGCCGGAAAACAAGTAACCTCAGACATCCTGGCGCAGCTGGTATGTAGCTGATTGTGCTTTGGGCATCTGCTTTATAATAATCTCTTTGCCCTCTCCCAGATTACCAGTGCCGCGGCCTCAAGAAATTGCAACTACCCGGAACACAGCATTCCCACCTGCACAGATGGACACGACTGCGAGTTCACCTGCACTGACGGTTTCACGCTTTCCGGCAGCCCACCCACGTGCGCATGCCCTCCGCCTTCAATGATTTGTAACGGTGTCTGCAAGGCCGCCGGTCCATGCCCTTCGGCGGCCTCCACAAGTAAGAAGAAACGATGGCTTGGCAGCGGCTCCTGCACAGAAAGGGGGCCGGAATGGGCAGCCTGCGGCATATACGGCGGTGGACCTCGTACATGGGAATGTGTCAACACTGCTCGTGATCTCGAAAGCTGTAGGCCCTCAGTTTGTTTTCGTAAAAAAAAAACTGACTGACTGACTTCGCTCTGCAAAAGGTGGTGGCTGCACGATCCCGCTTACGATTTACTCTCCGATCGGCAGGGACTGCTCTGCGATCCCTGGCGTCGCAGACGTCTCATGTCTGCATGGGGAATGCGTCGTCTACCGCTGCCTCCCGGGATACGAGCCCGCGCGCAATGGCCGTAGCTGCATCCACAAATACAAGTACCCTCAATTCAATGATGAGGAAAATGTACCTGCGAGTGTCTATGGACTCGAACACGTTCCCCTCGGGAGGCAGTGAGAGAAGTTCTAAAAAAAAAGTCTCTGCCTTTCCTTTCGTTTCCCTTCCTTCCCTGCCCTTTCCTCCCCTATAATTATTAGATACCTTTCCGTCGGACTTTCATCAGACTATTATTCGGACGACCCGTTTGATAGGCCCATAACCCTGACCATTTTGACCGTGACTAACTAGCGCCTCTGTTGTCGTTCTCGTTACTGTCGCCGATACCGATACCATGCCGCAAACGACAATGTTCTTTGCCCGTATAATTTGTCTAGCCGAGTAGTACAGTAATCTGTATCTTTATTTCAGCTAGAATTCTTAGATCCCCCATGAAAAAGAACCACCCAAACCAAAGTGCATCGCCCTTCCCCGTCGATGAAGGGCCCGGTGATGGTAATCGGACCCCCGGGCCAGCTGGCGATGGCTGGCAGGTTCCCCCTTCTTTCAAGTCCCCTCAAAACCCAACATCAACAAGTTCAGTTGACGTGTTTGATAGTAGTACACTGACAGACAGTCCATGCGCTGCATAACATAACAACAGATTCGGGCCCCAGACACCGGGTCAAACTGTATATCGATTGTCGGCCCGCCGCTGACACCTACCCGTTTGCCACTAGTTACAGTACTCTACTAAGCAGTAGCAGCAGTCCACTCACTTGCAGAAGAAGGGACTGATACTGTAAAGAAAGGGAAAAAGAAAAAGAAGGCCTCATGATTCGGATTGTGGTTCGTCGATCGATCGATTAAGTACCGTAGTGGTAGGTAGCCGCCTTAACGCAAAGCACAGCACTGTACGTGTACTTACTTACAATGCAGTATGGCAAGGGGCATTTATCGTCTTTTACTCTTTCGGCATTCCTTATACTTGTACCTGTACTCTCGAGTACGTGTGCGGCAAGTCCAAGCTTGGTGGGTTTAAGAAAAAAACTACAGGATATGACGTAACTCGAAACTCTATTATCGAATCGGGACGCTGACGGAACGGCCCGCCAATTGCCAGTTGAAGCAAATCTCTGTAGGGGCGTTGACTTGGGTCCAGTGTGGGCCCACACGGTACTTGAGCCAATCATCCAAAGGTCCACCGTTATTTCCTCAGACAAGTATTACCAGGAACGCATGTGTTCTTCGGATTCCGAATAAATCATTGCTACAACACACGAACTGAATCAGCAGCAAAAAAAAAGCGTCGAAAGAAGAGTGACAACGTCCACATAACACACGAGTGGAAAAAGTATAGGAATGAGGTGAGATTGGATATCGTGAAAGTGTCTCCTCTGCCTAGTATGTCGCCCCCGTCCCGCTTACCATCTGCTGTTGATGCAACGAAGGCGAAGCAGTCGGTGTCTGGCCACCACGAGGGGGCGACACCTGAGGTGTCGGATTGTGAGCGTGCATGTGCGGGGAGAGCGATTGAGCGATTGCTACGGCTTGCGAATTTCTTTGAGCTGCTACCCAAGGCACTGCCCGCGAGGGTTGAAGTTTCAGGTTCACGTTGGTCAGATTCGTTCCGACGTTGACCCCAACGGCTCCCACTGGGAGGTTGATAGTCCCATTACTGACAACATGCCCGATATATGCCGCAGAACGGGAGCCATTGACACCGATGGGCATTTCTGGTTGGCCATTGGTAAAAGCACCCTTCAATTGAATTTGCGGCACTGTGAGGCCGTTCTGCTGCGCACTTGGATGAAGGTATGTTGTAGCTCCATTTGGCATAGTAGGCGCATAGTTATTTTGTATATGATAACCATTAGGAATTGAGATTGCAGGGTGTGGTTGGGTCGGCTTCATCGGCATAGGAGAAGCAGCGGTCACGCCAGCGGGTGTTGCTTCAGCAGACGGTGTGGCAGAGTCTCGTTGTGGAGCAGGAGTGGAGGATGAGTGCGATTCCTCCGATCCGTTAAGTGACGGGGGAACAGGGCTAGTTTGACCATTAGTGGCTGTCGGCGTGGGTGATGACTGGGGCGAAGCTAGAGGCGCGGTTAAAATGGGGGTCGTAAGTGGGCGCAAATTGCCGTTGGAAGAAATGCGCATTTGCGGTACGTTCAGCGCCGAGGGTAGCTTCTTCAACTGCTGCTGCATTGAGATCGGTGTCCCGGTTGTCTGTGGCATCCCGAGGGCGCTCTGTTGGTGTTGCTGCTGTTGCTGCTGAGCCAGCTGTTGTTGGTGTTGCTGCGCTACCGTGGCCTGAGGAGTCTGTGGGACATGGGAACGAGGACCAACGATGATCGCGTCACGGCGGAACGCAGGTGCAATACCTGTCCTGTAGGGAAGAAACCCAAAGAGACGCCCATCGGATGACGGAGTGTAGATAGTGGGATCGGTGGTGAGCCGCTGATGATCGTCCTCCTGATACAAGGACATCCCCTTAAGCAAATATCTAAGCAAAACAGT
>WNFQ01006425.1_pt1 | contig 10661 bp, 21 predicted proteins | sample 5400171 | NCBI WGS metagenome assembly WNFQ01 (sample SAMN13153356, study PRJNA577476) | soil metagenome | isolation source: 20 cm soil under Madrone tree | place: USA:California | collected 2016-06-14 | reverse complement strand
ATTCATGGAGAATTCCTTTGATACGGACGGCGACGATGGATGCGCCCATCAACGAAGAAAGCAGGATCCGGCGCAGAGAGTTGCCGATGGTCTGGGCAAACCCGCGCTCAAAGGGCTCCGCATAGAACTTCCCATAGGTGGAGGTCAACGACTTGTCGTCGACTTCCAGTTGCTTGGGTTTGATCAAATCCGTCCAATGCTTGTACATTGTAGACATAGCGTCTCCCACATTCGAAAATTACTTCGAATATAATTCCACAATCAATTTCTCATTAATGGGCATCGTGATGTCACTGCGCGAGGGCATTAATTTAATCCGCCCACTGTATGCATCACGATCGACTTCAGCCCATTCCGGCACGCCACGACGCTGGACACCCTCCATCGCGGTCAACACCCTTGTCATCTGCCGGCTCTGCTCTTTCACGGAGATTTGGTCTCCAACGCGAACAAAATAGGACGGAATATTGACTCGTTTTCCGTTGACCAGGATATGACCGTGCCGAACCAATAATCGTGCCTCGGCTCGGGAACCGGCAAAACCAAGTCGATAGGTAACATTATCCAATCGCCGCTCCAACAAAACTAACAAGGCCTCCCCGGTAATCCCCTTCTCACGGCTCGCTCGAGAGAATGTACGACGAAACTGATTTTCTAGGAGGCCGTACATCCGCTTCAACTTTTGTTTCTCACGCAACTGAATACTATATTCAGAGAACTTGGGCCTCTTCTGGCCATGCTGCCCGGGGGGATAATTACGCCTTTCGATGGCACACTTGTCGGTGTAACAACGCTCCCCCTTCAGAAAAAGCTTGAGGTTCTCACGTCTGCAAAGCCGGCACACAGATTCTGTGTATCTAGCCAATCCTTCCTCCTTATCAGACTCGTCTTCGTTTTGGCGGGCGGCACCCGTTATGAGGAATCGGGGTCACATCCTTGATCAGGCTGATGTTGATACCCGCAGACTGAAGCGCGCGCAGCGCCGATTCTCGCCCCGCGCCCGGACCACGCACGAAAATCTGCACACTGCGCAGTCCGTGATCCATTGCTTTTTTAGCCGCACTATCGGCTGCCTGCTGGGCCGCGAAGGGCGTCCCTTTTCGCGAGCCTTTGAATCCCATGCTTCCTGCACTGGACCATGAGATGACGTTGCCCTGATAGTCCGTGATCGTCACAATCGTGTTGTTGAAGGTAGAATGAATATGAACCACGCCCTCGGCGATATTTTTCCGCCCGCGCTTCTTGCGCGCAGCCCGGTCCGTAGCCTTGTCCTGGGCCTGTCCTTCAGGCTTCTTTTCCTGTTTCTCATCCGCGCTGTTCTCTGTCTTTGCCATGGATTCTCCTAATCTAACTAACCCTTAGAGGGAGCGGTCTTCTTTCCTGCCACGGTTTTACGCGGCCCCTTGCGCGTCCGCGCGTTCGTGTGTGTCCGTTGGCCGCGCACCGGCAAGTTTTTGCGGTGGCGCAGGCCCCGATACGATCCCATGTCAATGTGCCGCTTGATATTCATCGACACGTCGCGTCGCAGATCACCCTCAACCTTGTGTCCCTGATCAAGGAGCTGGCGAATTTTGACAACATCCTCATCCGAGAGATCGTCGCTCTTCAGATCGAAGGAGATTCCGGCTTGCTCGAGGATCTTTCGGGAGGCACTCCGCCCGATTCCAAAAATGTAGGTGAGCGCGACTTCCATCCGTTTACTTCTCGGGAGATCGACTCCTGCAATACGTGCCATATTCCTCTTGCTCCTCTTAAATCCTCAGGGTTTAGTTTATCTATCCCTGCCTTTGTTTGTGCTTGGTGTTAACACACAACACTCGCACGACGCCCCTGCGCTTTATGATTTTACATTTGTTGCAAATTTTTTTAACCGAGGCTCTAACCTTCACGGCGGCGACTCCTGTTCTTAGCGCTCCCTAAAGATGATGCGTCCACGTCCCAGGTCGTAGGGAGACAATTCGATCTTGACCTTGTCCCCGGGGAGGATCTTGATGTAGTGCATCCTCATTTTTCCCGATATGTGAGCGAGGACTTTATGCCCGTTGTCCAACTCCACTCGGAACATCGCGTTGGGTAAGGTCTCCAGCACTTTTCCGGTCACTTCAATAGCATCTTCTTTAGGCATACCAAACTTTTGGGCTACTCGATTTCGTAGCGACCAACTATAACTTACTAAGAATAACCGGGCCGTTTTTTGTGACCGCCACCGAATGCTCGAAATGGGCCGCCAGGCTGCCGTCCTTGGTCACTGCTGTCCACCCGTCCTCTTTGATTTCAACTTCGTAGCCTCCGGCATTGACCATCGGCTCGATGGCCAAGACCATGCCCTCCCTCAGTCGAACTCCACGGTCAGGTTCGCCGTAATTCGGCACCGGCGGTTCCTCATGCAACTTCTTGCCGATGCCATGACCCACGAAGGCACGGACAACCGAGTAGCCAGCACTCTCTGCGGTTTGCTGAACCGCAAAGCCGAGATCGCCCAACCGCTTTCCCGCGTGTAGCTGTTCGATTCCCTTGTATAGCGCGTGCTCCGTAACTGCCATTAAACGCGCCGCTTCTTCGCTGACCTTGCCTACACCAACAGTCACGGCCGAATCGCCGTAGAAACCATCGTAAATCACGCCATAGTCGAGGCCCACGATGTCCCCGTCACGCAGCGGTCGGTTCGAAGGGATTCCATGCACAATCTCCTCGTTGATCGATACGCAAAGACAGCGCGGGAAAATTCTACCGGCGACGGAGTAGCCCTTGAACGCCGGGATGGCGTTTTTTTCTAGCGTGATTTCCTCGGCCAGGGCGTCTAATTCCAGTGTCGTGACGCCGGGAGTCACTCTCCCTTTCAGCGCCTGTAAGACCTCAGCGACGACCACATTCGCCCGCCTCATGATATCGATTTCCCGAGGCGATTTGAGCGAGATCACGTCGCTAGGTCTCCCAGTGCGTTGATCAGACGCTTTTGAATATCCTCTATCTTTCCAACGCCATCGATCTCCCGCAGCAGTCCCCGCCCGCGGTAATAGGCGATTAAAGGCGCCGTCTGCGTCTCGTAAACCTTCAGACGTGCACTGATCGTTTCTTCACGATCATCGTCTCGTTGAAAAAGCTCCCCGCCGCAGCGATCGCAGGCGCCACTCTTCTGGGGAGGATCAAAATCCTGGTGGTACAGTGCACCGCAATTTTTACAGGTCCGACGTCCCGCTAGCCTTTCAACAATCACACGCGGCGGGACTTGCACTGACAAGACAGAATCGAGCGCTAGTCCCCTCTTCTTCAAGATCTCATCCAGGCTCTGCGCCTGTGGAATCGTCCTTGGGAAACCGTCCAAAATAAAGCCGTTCTCGCAATCCTTTTCTTTCAACCGTTCTGCGACAAGCTTTACAATTAGACTGTCCGGCACCAGTGCCCCGCGATGGATGTATTCGGAAGCTTCCTTTCCTAGCGGACTTTGATCTGCTACCGCCTTTCTGAGAATGTCTCCCGTCGATACTTGACAGGCCTCGAACTTCTCCCGCAGCAATTTCGCCTGAGTCCCTTTGCCTGCGCCCGGAGGTCCCAGTAACACGACGCGTAGGCCAGCCAATGTTTTAACCCCTTCTTCCCCGCAGACGCCCTCGCTTCATGAACCCCTCATAGTTACGGGTAATCAAATGGGTCTCCATCTGCGCCACCGTGTCCAGTGCTACGCCGACAACGATCAACAGTGCTGTCCCACCGAAGTAAAACGGCACGTTAAACTGCCGAATCAAAATTGTCGGCAGAAGCGCAACGACAGAAATGTAAAGCGCCCCTCCCAAGGTAATGCGGGAAAGGACTCGGTCAATGAATTCCGCCGTCTTCTGGCCGGGTCTAATGCCGGGAATATAGCCACCGAATTTTTTCATATTTTCGGCGACGTCCACCGGATTAAAGACAACCGCGGTATAAAAATAGGCGAAGAAAATAATCAATACCACATACACCAAATCGTGAAGCCATTGTCCGGGGCCGAGCATACCCGCCATCGATTGGACCCACGGGTACGGGGCGAACTGAGCAACGGTAGCGGGAAATATCAGTATGGACGAGGCAAAGATCGGCGGGATCACGCCAGCCGTATTGATCTTCAGCGGCAAGTGGGAACTCTGCCCACCGTACATCTTTCGTCCAACGACTCTCTTGGCGTACTGAACGGGAATGCGTCTTTGTCCTCTTTCCATGAAAATAATGACGCCCACAACCAGGACGGTGAAAACCACAAGAAGCAACGCGATCAAGACTCCCAATTCACCCTCACGAATGAACTGAAACGTTGTCGTAATTGCCGACGGTAGACGAGCCACGATGCCGGCAAAAATAATCAGCGAAATTCCGTTGCCGATCCCACGTTCGGTAATCTGCTCGCCCAGCCACATAATGAAGGCAGTGCCGGATGTCAGCGTGATTACAGTCATCAGTCGAAAGCCCCAACCGGGATTTAACACGATGGCGGCGCCTCCCGGCCCTCGCGTTCCTTCTAGTCCAAAGCTAATCATGAGTCCCTGGATGATCGACAAAACCACCGTTCCGTAGCGCGTGTACTGGGTGATCTTGCGGCGCCCGGCCTCGCCCTCCTTCGATAGTCTTTCAATATAGGGAAAAACTACCGTCAACAATTGAAGAATGATCGACGCGCTGATGTATGGCATGATACCCAAAGAGAAAACCGAAAACTGCTCCAGAGCACCGCCGGAAAAGAGATTGAACAGTCCGAAGATCGTTCCCTTAACTTGTTCGAAGTATGCGGCCAACGCTTGGCGATCGATTCCCGGCGTCGGGACGTGAACGCCGAGCCGATATACAGCCAACATCGCCAGGGTGAAGAGCACCCGACGTCGGAGCTCGGGAATTCTCGATGCGTTCTGGAAACCGTTAAGCATGGGTCCCCAACAATTCCAATTTGCCGCCGCAGGCTTCGATTTTCTCTTTGGCCTTGGCGGAAAATCCATGGGCCTTGATCGTCAATGGCTTGGTCAGGGTTCCGTCACCCAGAATCTTGACCCGCTGGTTCTTACCACGGAGGAGTCCTTTCCCAGCGAGCAGTTCGGGCGTTATCTCGGTTCCCGGTGGAAAAGTTTCCAGTTGTCCCAGATTGATCGCCGTCACTGCAAGCCGAAAAGGATTGTGGAAGCCGCGTTTGGGTAGCCGTCGTTGGAGCGGCATCTGGCCCCCTTCAAATCCGGGCCGCGTTCCTCCTCCGGACCGTGCGCCCTGACCCTTGTGGCCTCGACAGGAGGTCTTTCCATGACCGGAGCCACTTCCCCGGCCTACGCGCTTCCTTTTTTTGTTGGAGCCCTGTGCCGGTGTTAGATCACTTAGTTTCATATTCAGCGAATCTCCGCCAGTGTCTTTCCTCGCCGGTCCGCGATTTCCTCGGGAGGGCGCAAATCCCGGAGTGCTTCAAAAGTGGCTTTAACCATATTGTGCGGATTGTTGGAGCCGAGACACTTAGTTAAAACGTTTTGAATCCCCGCAGCTTCTACAACCGCTCTCACACCTCCACCGGCGATAACTCCAGTTCCATCCGACGCCGGCTTCAGAATGACATAGCCGGCACCGAATCTGCCGGTTACTTCAAACGGAATCGTCCCTTCCATCACAGGAACCCGAATCAAATTCTTCTTTGCCTGCTCCAGTCCCTTACGGATCGCCTCAGGTACTTCGTTGGCCTTGCCCATTCCGTAACCGACAATCGCGTGGCTATCACCAACCACCACCAGCGCGCTGAAGCTAAATCGGCGACCACCTTTAACCACCTTGGCCACCCGGCTGATGTGAACCACTTTTTCTTTCAGTTCCAAGCCCTGTGGATCAATCCGTTCCAAAAGAAACCTCGCCCTCATGAATATTGTTAAAAATCTAAGCCGCCTTCACGCGCTCCGTCGGCAATGGCCTTGACCCGCCCATGAAAGATAAATCCGTTGCGATCGAAGACAACATGAGTGATCTGCTTTTCTTTGCAGATTTTTGCCAGCGCTAACCCGACCTGCTTGGCGGCCTCAACTCCTTTGATGTCCTCAACTTGAGGCGCCACATCTTTTGACAGCGTCGAGACCGATGCCAAGGTCATCTTGCGATCGTCGGAAATGACTTGCGCATAGATGTGCTTATTGCTTTTGAACACACAAACTCGCGGTCGTTGATCCGTCCCTAAGACCTTTTTGCGAACCCGCTCTTTTCGCCGCGTACGGGCGATGTCTCTCCGTTTATGCGCCATCTACTGTTAAACCTTAAAGGCTACGTGCCCCCAGCAGAACCAACCGCTTTTCCGGCCTTGCGTCGAATGACTTCTTCGCGATATTTGACGCCCTTGCCCTTATAAGGCTCAGGCGGTCTGAGGCCGCGTAATTTCGCTGCCGTCTCTCCGAGCAGTTGCCGATCCGCACTGCTGAGCGTTACGACCACCTGTCTCTCGACGGAAGCAGTTACACCCTGGGGCAGAGGGAACACCACTGGATGAGAAAAGCCCAACGTAATGTGGATCTCTTGCCCTCTGACCTCCGCGCGATAGCCGACACCGTTAATCTCAAGCACCCGGCTAAAGCCCTGGCTAACGCCTTGCGCCATATTGGCGATCAGCTTTCGCGTAAGGCCGTGCAAAGCCCTCACTTTACGATCCTCCACCTCTCGTTCGACTCGAACGATGTTCCCCTCGACTTTGACTTTGACCCCCGCCGGTATATTCGTCTTCAGTTTTCCCTTCGGTCCTTCCAAACGAACTTCTTCCGGTTCGACGGCCACCTTGACCCCGCTTGGAATTGTAACGGGTAGCTTTCCAATACGCGACATGCACACCTCTCCTTAAACTACCACACAGAGCAGATGAGTTCTCCCCCAACCTTTGCCTTCTGGGCTTCCCGATCCACCATAATCCCTTTCGGAGTCGACAGAATGTTGATCCCCAACCCTTTTCTGATCGGCGTCACGGCCTGCGCGCCGACGTAGACTCTGCGGCTCGGGCTGCTGACGCGCTTGATCCCTACGATCACGGGGCGATTTTCCCTGTCGAACTTGAGTTGGATCACTATCTCGTCACCCGCACCTTGAGAGGCTTTTATCTTCTTCAATTCTCTTAAGTAGCCTTCCTCAATCAGAACCTTGACAATATTTTCTTTGACGCGTGACCACGGAATCGCGACCTTTTGATGCCGCGCCCGGGAAGCGTTGCGTATGCGAGTCAGCATGTCTGCGATTGGATCGGTCATCCCCATCGTATTCTCCGCCCTCTACCAGCTGGCCTTAATCAGTCCCGGGATGTGTCCCTTGCGCGCGTGATCTCGCAGACACAGCCGGCACATACGAAAGCGCCGATAAAACGCCCGCGCCCGACCACAAAGGGGACAGCGATTATATTCCCGCACTTTGAACTTATTCGGTCTTTCTGCCTTAATTCGAAGACACTTCTTGGCCAATGGAAATCTCCCTCATCGATCAACTAGCAAAAGGCATCCCCAGCAACTTGAGCAGGGTCCTGCCTTCTTGATCCGTCTGCGCATTGGTAATGAACGAGACGGTCATCCCTCGTGCTTTATCGACTTTGTCCGCCTGGATCTCGGGAAAAATAATCTGCTCACGCAGACCTAGAGAATAATTGCCTCGACCATCGAACGATCGATCCGAGATCCCCTTAAAATCGCGAACTCGAGGCAGCGCAACGTGAATCAGTCGGTCCAGAAACTCATACATGCGTTCCTGCCGTAGCGTGACCATGCAACCTATCGGAACCCCTTCCCGCAATTTGAAGTTTGCGATAGATTTCTTAGCGCGGGTCACCACCGGTTTCTGTCCGGTGATGGCGGTGATTTCGGCCACCGCGCTATCGAGAGGCTTGATATTTTGCGTGGCCTCCCCGAGCCCGACATTTACTGTAATTTTTTCCAGCCGTGGCACCTGCATGGGGTTCTTGTAGGCGAACTCCTTTATCATCGCGGGCACTACTTCATTTTGATATTTCTGCTTCAGTCGCGCCATCTCATCCACACCTAATCCAACGCTTCGCCGCACCGCCGGCAGATGCGGATTTTTTTCCCGTCCGCCAGAATCTTTCGGCCGACGCGCACCGGCGCATTGCACTTGTCACACATCATCATGATATTGGAAACGCGAATGGAGGCTTCTTTTTCTACGATGCCACCCGGTTGCTGGGGGCCCCTCGGGCGAAGGTGACGCTTCACCATATTAACTCGTTCAATAACGACAGCCTCCTTCGTTGGGAGAACGCGAAGCACTTTGCCGGTCTTTCCCCTCTCCCTTCCCGAGATCACCATGACGCTGTCGTTCTTGCGAATTTGCACAAAGCTCTCCTCAATAGCCCTTAGAGCACTTCGGGTGCCAGCGAAATAATTTTCATGAATTTCTTTGCCCGAAGCTCGCGGGCTACCGGTCCAAATATACGCGTACCGATAGGCTCTTTTTGATTATCGATCAGCACCGCCGAATTGTTGTCGAATCGGATATAGGTTCCATCCGGTCTTCCTATTGGACGCGTACTTCCGCTTGCTGCCACCCAGGACTTTGATGCACTGTACCTTTCGCGCCCCCGAGTTATCCGCCACATCCAACACCGTTCTCATCTGGATCATGAATCAACCTCAACGACGGCTCAGACAGCGGCTGCCTTCGACTCGTCGGCCTCCATCGTTTTGGCCCGCTCCAGGATCTTACTTACGCGCCAACGTTTGTCCCGACTTAGCGGCCGACATTCGACAATCAATACGCGGTCTCCGACATGGCTCTGATTGCTCTCATCATGCGCCTTTACCTTCGTCCGGCGCCTGAGGTACTTCTTGTACCTTAGGTGCATGACCGTCCGCTCAACAGAAACAACTACCGTCTTCTCCATCCGGTCACGGATCACTATCCCGGTTCGCTCTTTTCTGAGCCCTCTCTGATTCATGCCGTGCCTTTCCCGCTGTGGAGTGTTTTCTCCCGAAGGAGGGTCTCCACCCTGGCCAGGTCCCGCTTCGTTTGCCTTAACTTCATAGGGTTCTCCAACCTGCTGGTGGCCCGTTTTAGTTTCAGATGTCCGATCTCCTCACGAAGCTCTGTACGCTTCTGCGTTAGATCGTCCATACTCATGTCGCGCAGTTCTTTAGCTTCCATGCGCGAGTCCTCTTCGCTCGACAAAAATGGTCGGAATAGATAGCTTGTGCGCAGCTAGGCGAAACGCCTCTCGGGCCAGTGGACCGTCGACACCCTCCATTTCGAACAATATCCGCCCCGGCTGAATAACCGCAACCCACATCTCCGGGGCACCTTTTCCTTTCCCCATGCGGGTTTCCGCCGGCTTTTTGGTCAACGGTTTGTCCGGAAAAATCCGAATCCAAACCTTACCGCCGCGTTTAAGATAACGAGTGAGCGCCACTCGAGCGGCTTCGATTTCTCGTGCGCTCATCCAGCCCCGATCAGTGGCCTTGAGTCCGTATTCCCCGAAGGCCAGAGAAGAGCCGCGATACGCGGTCCCGCGCCGACGCCCCTTCTGTTGTTTTCGAAATTTTACTTTTTTCGGTTCCAGCATTTTTTTCGAGTTTCAGCGGATTAGGTAACGCGTCTTGATCTCGGTCAGATTGCTCATCCCCCCAACATCGCTTTCTGTTGCTCCTCTTCTTCGGTCAAAACCTCACCGCGAAAAATCCACGCTTTGACGCCGATGACGCCATAGGTGGTGCGAGCCTCCGCAAACCCGTAGCTAATATCAGCACGCAAGGTGTGCAGCGGCACGCGCCCTTCCCGATACCATTCGGTCCGCGCGATCTCAGATCCGCCCAATCGACCCGCGCATTGGATGCGCACCCCCTGGGCGCCCATACGCATGGCCCGCGAGACACTTTCTTTCATGGCGCGCCGGAACGCAACCCGCCGTTCCAGTTGCAGCGCGACGTTTTCCGAGACGAGTTGGCCATCCAGGTCCGGTCGCCGGACTTCATGGATGTTAATGTAGGCTTCCCGGTTAGTCAGTTTGGTTATCTCTTCTTTGAGCTTTTCGATTTCAGCGCCTTTTTTGCCAATGACGATTCCCGGGCGAGCGGTATAAATATTGATCTTCGCTTTGTTGGCCGCCCTTTCGATTTCAATCCTCGAGATGCCGGCATGGTATAGCCGGCTCTTCAAAAATTTTTTTACCCTAAAATCTTCATGGAGTAGCTTCGGATAGTCATTGCGTGCAAACCATTTAGAGTCCCAGGATTCGATCACTCCGAGGCGAAAAAGTCTTGGATGCGTTTTCTGACCCATCAGCTCTTAACTCCTCTCACCGACCTCGTCCAGCACGATGGTGATATGACTCAAGCGTTTGCGGATGCGTGTGGCTCTGCCTTGCGCTCGCGGCGTGAATCGCTTCCACATGCCCGCTTCATCCACTTTGACTCGCTTCACATAGAGCCGATCCACATCAACACTCTGGGTGTTCTCCGCATTAGCCACTGCCGCGTGCAAGGTCTTGGCGACAATCCCCGCTGAGCGCTTGGGAACAAACTTGAGAATATTCAGCGCTTCCTCGACCCCTTTGCCGCGTATCTCGTCCACGACCAGCCGCATTTTCCGCGGCGAAAGCCGGACAAATTTTGTGATTGCTTGAGCTTCCATAGATCCGATGAACTTTGCTACTTTAACGTCGTCCCTGCTCGCGCTACAACCATTCAACTTTT
>WNFQ01004050.1_pt1 | contig 10663 bp, 9 predicted proteins | sample 5400171 | NCBI WGS metagenome assembly WNFQ01 (sample SAMN13153356, study PRJNA577476) | soil metagenome | isolation source: 20 cm soil under Madrone tree | place: USA:California | collected 2016-06-14 | reverse complement strand
CGGCCTTCTTCTTGGTCGACCCTTCGGCCCGGCCGGTGAATTCCACTTTCCCGTGTCCGGCGGCTGAGTGCAGCCTCGCCTCCACCGTGAACGTCTTGCTGTGCTCTGGCCCAACCTCTTTCACCAGCACATAGGATGCTTGCGGGCGGCCGATGGCTTGAAGCGACTCCTGCAGCGCGGACTTGAAATCCATCACAGGAACGCCGGTGCTGCCCGGATTCATACGCTCCAACTCCGGGATCACGACCGCTTGCAGGATGAACCGGCGAGCGGTTTCGAGGCCGCCATCCAGGTACAAGGCCGCCAGAACTGCTTCCAAACCGTCCACCAGCAGCGCGGTTTTGCCTCGCCCTCCGCTCTTTTCCTCGCCCCGCCCCAGCCGGAGATAGTGGCCCAGTTCCAAGGCTTGGGCCACCTGAATCAAGTGCCGTTCACTTACTAGGTGGGCACGCAGTTTGGAAAGTTCCCCTTCGCGGAAATGTGGGAAGCGCCGGAATAGTTCTTCGCTCGTGACCAGTGCCAGCACAGTGTCGCCCAGGAACTCGAGCTGTTCGTTATCCCCGGACTTCAAGCCGGTGTTGGGAGTTTGCATGGCCTCCTGCTCTCGCGCCTGGGAGCTGTGCGTGAGAGCCTGGGCGATGAGTTCCGGTTGCTGGAAGTGGTATCCCAACAGTGCTTCCAGCGCCGCAATTCTCTTGCTTTCATGCAACTTGTGGCTGGCGCCAATCCTCCCAGCCGGATGAAGCGAAGACGGTATTCGCCCAGCGCGCGAACAATCAAGCGTGCGGTGAAGGCCGTTTCGCTACTACCTGTCAGTTCTTCGGCTGATCAGGGGACTTGGCTGCTCCCGGGACCAATTGTGTGAGCCGGTCGCGCTCCTGGCGCGCCAGCTTGCCGGCCCCTGTGCCGTCTTGCGTCAACTCGACTGCGCGGTTGGCTTCCTTAAGCGCCTCCGGATATTTGCCCTGGCGATCCAATGAAATGGCGAGCCGCAAAACTACCACTGGGTCGGGTTGCGCGGAAAAAGCGTCGATCGACTTTCGCAGGTCGGTTTCCGCCGCCGCGAAGTTGTCTTTTTTGAACTCAAGAGTGCCGATAATTGAATAAGCGAACGAGCGCAGTTGTCCTTTGTAGGCGTCGATCTGCTCTTGCGGAGTATTCGGAGGAATCGGAACATCGGTGTCCACCGTCTCGATCGCCTTTTGAGCCATCTTCATGGCTTCATCGAGGCGCTGATCTTTATCGAGGTCGGTGTCGCGCGTCTTCTCAGCCAATTCGCTGGCGACGGTGACGAGCAGTTCGGGATCGTCCCCATCCAGGGCCAGACCTTTGCGGCCCATTTCCACGATCTTGTCCGAGGTCCCGGCTTTTTGGTAGCTGCGCATAGCGGCCTTGTACAGCATGATCCGCAGTTCGCTATCGGGGAACTTGGTGGCGAAATCCTCTGCAGCCTTTTCGGCAGCGGCTGGATCGGGCAAAGCGATTGCGGTTTTGTACGCTTCGAACTCGGCCTGCGTCTTCGCCTGGGGCGGGCGCTTGGCCAGTGGCGCCGGCGCGGCAGTACCAGGCTGCGCGGGCGGCGGATTCTGGGGCTTAGTGGCTTGCGCGTAACTGCAGATCGCCAGGGTCAGCACCGCGCCGATCATCGCTACTCGCTTCATGCTCTCTCCTTAGGGTTGCGACTCTCACATTCCGAGAATCGAGTTTCTCACGGTCCTTAGTTGGGCTGCTGCGGGACCCCGGACGGTTCATAGGGCTTCTGCAGACCGCGTTCTGCGGCAGCTTTGACTTCCGGCAGCGTACTGGCGGCATTCAGCGCCGCATGATAATGATCGACGGCAGTTTCGCGCTGCTCCTGCAGATCGTAAATCCTGCCCAGGAAAATATGAGACCAGGCCACGACCTTGGCCTCCTGCGCTACCTGAATAGCACGCTCGAAATAGCCGGTCGCTCCCGCCATATCTTTGTTCGCGGCGGCCACTTGTGCCATGACAAACAGCGCTCGCCCCTTGTCTTCACGGCCTTCATCGATCGCTTGTTGCGCCAATGCCTGCGCCGTCTTCAGATCGCCGGCGGCCAGACGCTTCTCAGCGGTTTGCAAAAGACGCTGATCGTTGGGTCGCGAGAGGTGCAGCAGTTCCGGCGATGCTTCGCTCACGAACTGTATCGCAGAGGCGCGCTTGAATTCCTTCCGAACGTCGATACCGTCCAGCAAGCCGGAATAAGCGTTGCGGATTCCCGCGGGATCTTTCTCGAATGCAATCAGTGAATCGTAAAAGTAGCGGGTCAGAATGTAGCCCTGTTGCATTGACTTGTCGACGGCATCCAGGCGCACGGCTTCCGGAGTCTTGCTGCTCCCCTGCGTCCGGATCTCGACCGCCCGCACCAGACTTTCGGTGACCAGCAGGGAGACATCGTTTTTAAACGGCTCGTCAATGGGCGCCGACTGGACCGAACCGAGCAGCGGCTCAATACGTTTCATCGCGCTTGGATACTTCAACGATAGGGGATCGAGAAGGTAGTGCAGATAAGTATGGCGGATCTGATCCATCTTGAGGCTTGATTCTGTCGGGGCGATCACCACGTAGTAGTCAGCCCCGTAATTGCGCGCGTTCACCTGCCCCGGCGCTCCCATGGGCTCGAGGTACACGGCGAAAGACCTACCCAGATACCCCGCCGACGGGAGTTTCAGATAGATTTCGGTGTCGAACAGCATCTTGGACAGCGGTTCGTGATAACGATCCAGCAAGCGCGTGTAAGCATCGTGGTGCTTCTGCCAGATGGCGTGCAGTCCTGCCTTGTCATAAAAATTTGTTGCCAGTTTCGCGAACTGTACAACACCCATGGCATCCGGCGGCAGGTCGGCTTCGGCCACCTTGGGGACGAAATTGGGCGGATCTCCCAGATACAAACTGAGCGAGACATATTGCGAGAGATCGCGCGCCGAATCCTGCCGCACATGCTCGTGGTAGTACTGGCACATGAGGTTTGATGTTTCCAACGCTTGATCGGAATTGTGGCCTGCCTTAGCCACCTCGCCGCGGATTTCGCGCCGCAGAGGGTCGGAGGCGTTCAGTTCCTGGTCATATCCGCAGGCATTGATGGAGGCCAGTATGGTGAATAGCGTCTCGCTGGTATCCAGGGTAACCTTGGGCGGATTTTGCGCCAGACACACCTGTGCCAGCAGCGCACAAAGCGCAGCCAGAGCCGAACGTCGTAAACAGCAACCCAGGAAAAACCTCCAGCGGGGCGGTAAGCTGTGGGAGATACCACGCTAGTTTAGGAGCTTCCGCGCGGTGGGTCAATCGGAAGGCAGTGCTAGCTCTGGAGCTCGGAGCTCCGAGCTTCTAGCTACGAAGCCCACAAGCCTGAGCACCTATCCGCGTACACTGATCTTCGAGAACGACAGCACGGCGTGCCCAGACGTTGGACGGCCCATCGACATCGCCGGTCGGAACGTCGTGAAAATCAGCATTCTCTTTACTTCGGGTAGCAGCTTTTGCGAATTGTCCGGGTCGGAGATGATGCGATAGTCCTGGACGCGTCCGTTCGCATCGACGTAAGCCTCGATCACCAGCGAGTCCTCATTCACCGAGCTCAGAGTCGTTGCGAACGAAGACTCCTCCAGTTCCGGTCCGGTGTACAGCATCAGAGGCACGTCGTTGGTGTTGCGAGCCTGTAACTCAGGCATGGTGAGGCCGATCACGAATCCAAAGACGACCACCGCCACAAGGAGCCCAGCCGTCGCGGGGACCATGAAGGCACGCAAAGCGTTATCCAGACGAACCAGCAGTCCTTCGAAGGCCGGACGCTTGGCCCCGGCGGCTTCGCGCGAGATCGCGATCCGCAGCCTCAAAGCCAGATCCGCGGGCGCCTTACGGCGTCCCACACTGGCCAGCAGTTCTTGGGTCTGACGGAGCAGCGCATACTCCCGGTGGCAATCCGAACAATGGTCCAGATGCAGGCCCAAGGAACGCATCTGGGTTCCGGTAACAGCTCCGTCAAGGTACGGCGAGAACATCAACTTAGCCTCGGCGCACTTCATGACGTCACCTCAACTTCCTCCCCCCCAGCAACCACGCGGCATCGTGCACTTCCTGCCGGTTCTTGCGGGCTTTGCAATCCCAACTCCGGACCAACTTCCCGGATATATCTCGTGAGACGTCGCTTGAGAGCTTCGCGGCCACGCGTCAAGCGCGACTTCACCGTCCCCAGCGAAACGTTCATCACTTCGGCAATCTCCTCGTACGACATTTCTTCCAGATCACGCAGGATCAGGGTGCTTCGGTAAGGCTCCTGAACTTTCCTCAACTCCTGTTCGACACGGGCTCGAACTTCTTCGTGCGCCGCACTGTCGAAGGGGGACTCCCGTCCGTCGACCAAGCTCTCCCGAACAGCCAGTCCAGTGTCCTGAGCACCGTTGTCCAAGGGTTCGATAGACGTTTCTTGCGCTTTGTGGCGAAACCACCAGCGCCTGCGATTCGACGCTTCGTGCACCGCGATCCTGTAAATCCACGTTTTAAGGCTCGACTCCCCTTGGAAGTGCTTCATCCCGCGAAACACTTTTAGGAAGACCTCCTGGGTGGTGTCAGCCGCGTCTGCTGGATCGGTGAGGATGCGATACACCAGCCCGTAAATGGGCTGGTGGAACTCGCCGATGAGCCAGGCATAGGCTTCCTCGGACCCGGCCTTCAATTCGGCAACGATGGCCGCTTCTTGCTCGCGGGCTCCGATCGCACTTGCTAAGTCGCCCAAGGTGGCTACTCCCGCCATGACTCTCACGGCGCACCTCGTATTATAGAATTTTCGCGCTGCGAACCGACCGAAAATTCAGCTGCGGCACGACCATTAGTCCCAGTCCGAACGCGGAGTCGGCACCTGTTGTCATAGACCCCGCAGCACTGTCAGGAGTTCCTGAATTAAGAGGTTTGTTTTCAATCGATAACAAGCTAGACCCGAAAATTAGTGCTCTCGGCGCCACAGCCGGCCCTAAACGTGGAGCGAGATTACTTCGGTTGCGCTGATGGTTGCGCTGGCTGGGCCGGAGTGGTGGACTGCTTGGCAGGCGGCCTTGGTATCGCCTTCTTCTTCGGTGCCGGTTTTTTCGGTTCGTTGTCGTCGACAATGATCTTCTTCGGCGGAGGTGGCGGGGCTGCGGCCTGTAGGATCTTCACCTGGCTGCGGAGTTGGTTTAGTTCAGCTTCCTTCGAGGCCGTGAGACTCTCCATCCGCTGCGCAAACGAATGTCGGCTTCTCTCCAGTGCGCTCAAGTCATTAGATAAAGACTGAAATTCATCCTTCGATCCGAACGCCCCTGCCGATTCCGTCACGTTCCCCAGCACGTCGTAGAGCGCATCCAGATTGCGATAGATCTTGAAGCTCGCAGTGAGGTCCTCAGGCGAATTGCGCAATTGCGTAACGATCTCCGGTAGAGCCCCCTGAAGATTCCTCTTGATGGAATCCACATTGCCGAGGGTCTGCTTCTTGGTCCCTGAGTCCGTCTTCCATTTCTCAATGCGCAGCTTCGACAGATCGACCTGCGTCGCTTCCGACGCTTGCTCCAGCTGTCCGATTATGCCGTTTAGTTCGCTGACGGATGCGTAGGGCACCGGAGGTGGAACGACCTGGATCTGGAGTGACCATGCAGAAGAGACGAGACAAAAGAAGACAACGGAGGTTAGGGTCGAGTTTAAGTTCATTGGGTGGACTGGGCGCTTCGGATTCAGAATACTAATTTTCGACACATTTCTCAAAGCGGAAGCGTCGCGCGGTTTGACTATCGACCTGAGCTAGGGGAGAATGAAAGAGTTTAACCATCCCTTGACCGGGGTCTTTCCGTCGTGAAGTGGGCCTGTGGCGCAGTTGGGAGCGCGCTTCCATGGCATGGAAGAGGTCGTCGGTTCGAACCCGACCAGGTCCACCAGATTCTCCCAAAAGCACAAATGCGATTTCTGTAATACAGCAAAACCCGAGTGGTCGAGTCTCGCTTTTTTGGCTAGGCTAGGGTCATGAACTTCACATGTCAGGACTGTGGCAGCCACCAGGGAGTGCGCTCGCGCAAACGCGGGGTCTGGGAAACATACCTCCTTTCGCTCTTTTTGTTGCAGCCCGTGCGCTGCTCCCACTGTTTCCGGCGAGGCTATTGTCTGGGGTTCGTGCCGCTGAGTGTACCGGCGGAGCTCGAACCGGATGCTCCCAGCCCTTCAACAACCAACGATCATCCAACAACCAACGATCATCGGGCAGCTTGAGTTCGCATCTGCGACCCCCTGTCGACGAACGCTCACAGTGCCGAAACTTCGGCGAAGCTTCCGACGGAACTTGCGTCGTATCAGGCCTGCTTTTCTTCAAGTTCTGACCAACGGGCATACAGGGCATCGAGAACTTTTTGTGCTTCGTCCATTTCAGCGTGCGCTGCCACCAGGCGGGCAGCATCGCTCACGATGGCGGGATCTTCCAACGCGGCTTGCTTCAACTTCAGCACATGCCCGGCCTCCGCGATGCGTTGTTCGATGGTGGCATACTCGCGGGCTTCGAGATAGGACAGCTTCTTCCTGAGTGGCGGAGAGGGAGCGGTTTCCTGGACCTGTACACGGGGCTTCAGAGCGCCAGCCTTGCCGCCCTGTGTGCGGTCGGTTTGCCACACTTCCCATTGCGCATAGTCCGCGAAACGCTCAGCACTGCCCCGTCCGTCCAGCCCGAGCACGATGGTTGACACCCGGTCGAGCAGGAAGCGGTCGTGAGTAACCAGCACCAGTGCGCCACGGAATTCGATCAGACTTTCTTCCAGAATCTCCAGCGTAGGAATATCGAGGTCGTTGGTGGGTTCGTCCAGCAATAGAACATCGGCGGGCTGGAGCATCAACTGGGCGATGAGCACACGCGCTCTTTCGCCGCCCGACAGACGCCCCATCGGTTGGTTCAGCTGTTCCCCAGTGAACAAGAACCGTGCAGCCCAGGACGCGACATGAACCACCCGATCCTGATATACAACAGAATCACTGTCCGGAGCCAAGGCACGGCGAAGAGTGACATCGAAGTCGAGCGGGCGATTTTGATCGAAGTGGACGACGCGCAAGGCATCGGCTCGGCGGATTCCTCCGCGATCTGGATTGATATCGCCACGCAGTAGGCGCAGCAGCGTCGTCTTGCCACTGCCGTTCGGACCCACCAGGCCTACACGCGTACCGGCAGTGACGAAGAAATCCAGATTGTCGAAGAGTTTGCGCCCAGCGATGGTGTAACTAATGTCCTGCAGTTCGAGCAGCCGTTTTGTCTGGCGCTCCGTTGCCGAAAAGTCGATCTTCGCAGTGCCGGTGCGAGTGCGGGCGTTCAAGCCGGCTAACTCGTGCATAAGGTCTCGCGCCTTGTCGATGCGGGCTTTCGATTTCGTGGTACGAGCCTTGGGGCCACGACGAAGCCACTCAATTTCGATGTGCACGCGATTCTCGAGGGCTTCCTGCCGTTTGGCCTGCGCGTGCAGAAACTCTTCTTTCTTGATCAGAAACTCGCTGTAGTTGCCGGCTACGTGCAGAATGCCGTCGGGATAGACGCGGCTCAGCTCGGACATTTTCGTAGTAACGTTCTCGAGAAAGTAGCGGTCGTGGCTTACGACCACGCATGCGAAAGCACCGCTCTCCAATTCCGTTTCGAGCCACTCGATTCCGAACAGATCGAGGTGATTGGTGGGCTCGTCGAGCAGGAGCACGTCAGGAGCCTGGACCAGGGCCTCGACAATCGCCAGCCGCTTACGCCAGCCTCCCGAGAGCGACGCGGATTCTGCCTCGAAATCAACAAAGCCGGCCCTGCCAAGTGTTTCCGCCAGAAGATTCGCGCGTTCCGAGTCAGGCACCGCGGCTTGCTCCATCGCATCTTCGGTTACGTCGCGTACGCTGCGCCCAGGTGGGAACTGCGATTCCTGCGCCACGTAACTCAGACGGGAACGCTTGCGGGTGGCCACATCGCCGGCGTCGGGGTCGATCCGACCGGCCAGAATTCCGAGTAGGGTGGTCTTGCCGGAACCATTCGGTCCGATCAGCCCGATATGGTCACGCTCCGAAACGGTGAAGGAGACGTTCTGAAAAAGCGGGTTGGCACCGTACGCCTTGGCGAGGCCTTGTGCGTTCAGAATGGGCGGCAAGGACCGGAATTCTCCTTCAACAGGTTATGATTCGAGAATAACAGGACTGATAGTCTGTCGGACCTGGCGGGAGGACCCATGAATCGCTATAGCCTTGCCATTGGCGCCCTGGTCGTTTTGGCGTGCGTTACTTTTTTGTGGATGCGGGAGATTCGTCCGGCCGCCGCCGCGTCCCCGCCCACTGTCGACAGCAAACCTCTGAGTCCGCTCGAGGAACAATTGATTTCGTACGAGAAGGCGATTCCTGAGGCGCAAAAGAAGCACGACATCGACTTCTACAAGCGCACCCTCACCGACGACTTTGTGGCCGTGGGAACAGACGCGAAAATCCACGACAAGAATGAAATCCTGGAAGATCTGCGCGCGACAGAACTGGTGGAATACCGCCCCTATGGGCTCCAGGTGGTGCAATTGAATGAAGGCGCTGCGGTGGTGACCTACGATGTCATCATTCGCATGGCGAAATATGATGAAGATATTCCGCGCTACCAGCACATCAGCTCGGTGTGGGTGAAGCTGGGAGAGCGGTGGAAGCTGAGATTCCAGCAGGCTACGGCAGCGCAGTAGCGCGGTCCTGCCTCGAGCCGCCGCTCTCGCGCCACTTTCCCTGCGTAACTAGTTACTTGCGGCTCCTCGCGAGTTTCTCTACTTGCTGCAAATGGTTCAGGTCGTGACCTGCAAACATTCGCACCATGTGGGAGATGGTTTCTCTGCCGCGTTCCGAATGCATCCCGTGGTTTTCCCACAGTTTCTTGGGAACCGACTTCAGCAGGGCCAGATTGTTCTCACGCAGAGTCCGGAACACTTTTAGAGAATATCTAGGATCTGTGTTCCCATAACCGAAGGTCGTGGCCCAGACATCCTGATCAAACGCCGTTACGGGTGTGCCATCGGTGCCCATGATCAATCGCATTCGCCAGCTTCCGACCACCTCGGCATCCGCCAAGTGGGCGAGGATTTCCGCGATAGACCATTTATCTGGCGTTGGTCTACGCTTCATTTGCTTCTTGCTAAGCGGCTTGATTAGCTTCTGCAGCTTCTTCGCGGTGCTCTTCTGGATTTTGAGCGGATCTTTTCCATCGATATAGTTCAGAATCCGCTTCGTGTACTGCTGCGGAGTTTCCTTCATCGCAACACCTTTCGCACGTGAAAACGGGCGTATTCGCCCCGCGCCTTGGAAGAAAAAAGTCGACGGAATTATACATGGCCGCAAATCGGGGATTGTCAGCGCCCGCGAGGATCGGCTGAAACCCTTCCCCGCGTCAGTGCATGTGAGCACTGGCGTTTTTCACCCAGCTTTTAATCGTTTATTCACACAGGATGATTACAATGAAAGATTAGCTTCATGTGACCGGGCACCGTCGTGCCGACCGTCCGGATCTTATGCCGCGAAGAATCTCCCGTCCCAAAGAAGCCGAACCCGAGCCCGCCACCACACCGCAGCAAAAACCCGGCGCGAAATCCCCTAAGAGCCCTGGCAGACCAAAGACCGACACCACGCAAGGGGAGTTGATGCGGATGGCGCTGCGGGCATGCCTGATCGCGCGTGACGCGGCCTTCAACATCCAGGACCTGTTGACCAACTCCTCCCGCATGGCCTTTCTCGCCATTCGCGACTGCGAGAAAGAACTGGACCAGATCGAGCGTCAGATCGACGAACAACTCCCCGGTGCAATCACGCGCGTCAACGAGAGAACGGCTCGGCAATTGCTAGCCTGTCTAAAGTGCATTACCGACCTGGAGCGCATCGGAGACCTGATCATGGGGGTCGCGCAGCGCGTACAAGCGCACAGTGGCCATGTGCCGGGAAGCGACGTTCGGCACCTGGTTCAGATGTCGGCCATCGTTCGAGACATGTTGGAAGATATCCATCGCGGATTCGTTTCCCTCGACGTAGAGAATGCACGCAAGGTCCTGCGCACGGACGCAGAACTGGACCGTATCTGTCACGCTCTGTTTCAGCGCCACCTCGACAATGCCCGGGAAAAGGATTCGCTAAGCTTCGAAGTTCTTCTGATGGCGCAAGCCTTGGAGCGCTGCGGGGATCACACGAAAAACCTGGCGGAGGAACTCTACAGCCTCATTGAAGGACACACGCTGCGGCATTTACCCAAGAGGACCGCAACGCAATAGCGGCAGACTTTGCCCGGATTTCCACGGCTCGCACGTCTCCGCCTGCGACCAAAAGGTGTTCGGCTTGCATGTTGGCGGGCTTGAGCCTATCACCGGAAATTCATCATTCGTTCACAAACAGGAAACAATCGCGAAACATTTCACATTTAGAGTCCGAGCAGAGCACAGCACCGCGCTGAAGCGAGTCCCTCGTGCATCCAGCGGGAGGACAATGGCGCGGCTTTCACGCGATGCATTCATCGATCGACGTTTCCGAATTGCCGATGCGACCGGGTGCGACCCGGCACCGAATCTTTGTCGTGGAAGACGACGCGGATATCGCGCGTTTGATTGGCCACAACCTGCAGGCTGCTGGCTACGAGGTGCAGTTCTTCACCAGCGGCTCCTCTG
>WNFQ01004048.1_pt1 | contig 10664 bp, 10 predicted proteins | sample 5400171 | NCBI WGS metagenome assembly WNFQ01 (sample SAMN13153356, study PRJNA577476) | soil metagenome | isolation source: 20 cm soil under Madrone tree | place: USA:California | collected 2016-06-14 | reverse complement strand
GCCGCTATACTAAACCATATGGTTAAGTATGGCGAGCAGATGCTGGACCGTACCTTTGCCGCGCTCGCGGACCCGACGCGGCGGGCGCTGCTGGCGCGGCTTCGCAAACGAGACGATATCTCGGTGAGCGAGCTGGCGCAGCCCTTTGCGATGTCGCTGCCCGCGATCATGAAGCATCTCGACGTGCTGTCGGACGCAGGTCTGATCGCGCGCGCAAAAACCGGCCGCGTTGTGGCGTGCCGGCTGACCGCGGGGCCGATGGAGCAGGCGATGGACTGGCTCAATCGCTACCAGCGCTTCTGGTCGGAAAGCCTCGACCGCCTCGCCGCTTTTGTGGAGGAAGAACAATGGCCATCAAATCAAGCGCCGCCGGCGCCGCCGGCCTCGTCAACAGACCGAGCCTCACCCTCAAACGTCGTCTCAATGTCTCGCCCGAGAAAGTCTACGCGGCGTGGACGAACCCGCAACAAATAGCCCGCTGGTTCGGGCCGTCGTCGGTCAAGGCCGGCACCGGGCACGTCAAAAATCTAAATTCGGCAAATTGAGCCTATCGGCAGAGTTGGGTGAACGCGGGGCCGCAATTGGTTGGACGCTGGGAGTCAATCATCCCGCGAGGAAACCGCCATCCACGGCGACAACCGTTCCGGTCGCGTATTGCGAGGCCGGCATGCAGAGAAAGGTGACTGCGCCGGCGATGTCTTCCGGCTGTCCCCAACGTTTGAAGGCGGTGCGGTCGGCGATGCGCTGATAGTGCGCGCGATCGGTCCGGCCCGCGGCGTTGATCGCGGTTTCGATATAGCCGGGCGCCACCGCGTTGACGCGGATTCCTTGTTCGGCCCAGGCCAAAGCGAGCGCCTTGGTCAGCATCACGACGCCGCCTTTGCTCGCGCAGTAGGCGGGAATGCGCGGTAGCGCGAGCGTCGCATTCATCGAGGCGATGTTGACGACCGAGCCCCTGCTGTCGGCGAGTAGCGCGCGGAAAGCCATGCAGGTCCGGAACGTGCCGGTGAGATTGACGTTGAGCACCTTCATGAAGGTCTCGATCTCGAATTCCTTGTCACGCGCGAGAATCCCGGCGCAATTGATCAGCGCGTCGACGCGCTTGTGCGACTGAGCGAACGACTTGACGGCAGCATCGTCCGTGACGTCGAGCGTCGTGAGCGCAAGACCAGTTCGCGGCTTGAGCAGGGAACGTGCGAGGTCGGCATCGTTGGCGCCTGTTGCCGTGACCGTCGCGCCGAGATCACAGAACTGATTGCTGATCGCCGCACCGATGTCACCGGCGCCACCGATCACGACGGCATGAAATCCGGACGCGAGAGAAAAAATGGAACTCATCGGGAAAGTCTCATTTCAGGGGCGTGAAGGCGGTGCTGTCGATTCACGGACCACCAGCGAATAGTCGACCTCGTGGTGCATGATGGTCTGCTCGCCGGCGAGGCTGCGGACCAGGTATTCACCGGCGCGCTGCCAGGTTTCACCGGTGGGAATGTGAATGGTGGTCAGGCTCGGTCGCAAATGGCGGCTCCAGTCGAGATCGTCGAAGCCGACGACCGAGAGGTCGCGCGGTACCGAGAAGCCGCTGCGCTCGGCCTCCAGCAGCACGCCATAGGCGATGACGTCATTGCCGCAGACCACGGCGGTCGGCCGGTCCTCGAGGCTCAGGAGATAACGAGCCGCCTCGCGCGCATCGTCGAGCGTGTAGGGCACCTCGACAAGCCATTGCGACGGAAGCGTGAGGCCGGCCTCGTCCAGCGCGCGGCGGAAGCCGGCGACGCGGGCGCTGGCGCGATCATTGTTGCGCTGAAGCGCGGAGACGATTCCGATCCGCCGATGGCCGAGCTCGATGACATGCGCCGCGGCACGATGGGCCGCAGCTTCATTGTCCGCGCCGACGCAAGGGTAGGGACGGTCGGGTTGATAGATGCCGACATTGATGAAGGGCACGGCGTTGTCGGCAAGCAGCTTGCGCAACCCGTCGTGATGGCAGTCGCCGCGCAACACCAGGCCGTCGACACCGCGGCCGATGAGATTGCGCGCTTGGTCCAGCTCGACGTCGAGGTCGTAGCCGCTCGTGGTGAGAAACAGCATGTAGCCCACCGAGGAGAGATATTTTTGCAGTGAGGCGATGCCGCGCGCGAACATGGTGTTGTCGATGGTCGGCACGATCGCGCCCAGCGTGCGCGACCGCCGCGACGACAGGATGCGCGCGGGCGCATGCGGGATGTAGCCGACCGCTTCGATCGCTTGCGAGATGCGTGCGCGAAGGGATGGACTGACGGCCTCAGGGTTGTTGATCGCGCGCGAGACGGATGCCGTCGACACGCCAGCGCGCGCGGCGACGGCGCGGATGCCTTGCTTTGCTGAACTGGCGTCTGACAAGCTCATAAATGTAACGTTACATCGATTATGCGTGATTGAGTAGGGGTAATTTCTCCCATTTTGTCGCTGAAAAGCAGAATTGTCGATTGCTTGACAGAGCGTGCTAGGTGTTCATAATGTAACCGTTTTCAAAAGAAAGTGCTGCCGGGTTCGGGCGGCCAAGCCGGGTTAGGGAGGAGTTTCATGAACGCCAGGATGATTGCGACGCGAATCGCGTTGCCGGTTCTCGCGGTCGCCGCTGTCAGTGCCGAGGTGTGCGCGGCCGATTTCGACTGGAAGAAATTTCAAGGCAAGACCGTCACCTTTCTCGCCAACAACAATCCCGTCGCGCAGGCGCTGCTGACCTCCAAGGACGACTTCGAGAAGCTGACTGGCATGACCTTGAGGGTCGACGGCTACCAGGAGCAGCAGATGCGCCAGCGGTTGGTCACCGTGATGAATGCGCATAGCGACGAGGTCGACGTGTTCATGACGCTGCCGTCGCGCGAAGGCGAGCAATTCGCCGCCGCAGGCTGGTATGCCGATCTCTCGGCAAAGGCAAAGGGCGATGTGGCCAAGGAGTACGACCCGGCCGGATTGAGCCAAGCGCTGCTCAAGGCGGCAACCATCAATGGCAAGCTGACCAGCATGCCGATGAACATCGAAGGGCCGATCTTCTATTACCGCACCGACATCTTCAAGAAATGCGGTATCGAGAAGCCGGCGACCATCAAGGATGTCGAAGCAGCAGCGGAAAAGATCAAGGCGTGCGACAGCTCGGTCACGCCATTCGTCTCGCGCGGGCTGAAGCCCGCGATCGCTTACACCTTCAGCAACATGCTGCACAACATCGGCGGCGCTTACATCGCCAACGGCAAGTCCGCCCTCTGCTCGCCGAAGGGCAAGGAGGCGCTCGACACCTATAGCCGGCTGCTGCGCGACTTCGGACCGCCCGGTGTCGTCAACTACGGTTTCCAGCAGATCTCGGCGCTCTATCGCGGCGGCCGCGCGGCGATGTCGTTCGAATCCTCCAACGAGCTTCGCACCGTGATGGATGGCGGCGCGCGGCTCAAGGACACCGCCCTGATTCCGTTCCCGGCAGGTGAGGCCGGGCAGGTGCCGACAGTGATCGGCTGGGGCATGGCGGTCTCCTCGCACAGCAAACAGCCGGATGCAGCCTGGTACTTCGTGCAGTGGGCGACGAGTCCGGCCGTTCAGAAGAAGATGGCGCTGCAAGGGATTGCGCCGCCGCGACCGTCGGTCGCCACCGATCCGGAGTACCGCAAGTGGATCGACGAGGAGCCGGTGCGGAAGGAATGGCAGGCGGCACTCGACGTGCTCGCGACCAAGGGTTCTTCCGAAGTCGGCTATCCTATCGTTGCCAACCCCGAGTCGCGCGAATTCATCGGCCAGGCGGTGCAGGACCTGATCCTGAAGCAGAAGACTGTCGATCAGGCCTGCGCCGACGCTGACAAGGCACTAGATGCGCTGATCGCGCAAAAGTAACGATACCGGACGCCGGCCGTTTCCCGCGGTCGGCGCCGCATTGGATCAAAGGAAACGCAACGATGTCGGACGCTGCCGCGACATTGACGCACGACCGTCAGGGGCTGGAACTGTCGGCGCTCTCCGCGCCGGCGGTGATCTTCACGGTCGCGATGATCGCGTTTCCGGTCGTTTATACGATCTGGCTGGGCTTTCAGACTTTTTCGTCGACCGGCAAGCAATCCTTCGCGGGGCTCGCGAACTATTCGAAGCTGATGTCCGACTACGAGTTCTGGCACGGGCTGTGGGTTACCATAGCGCTCTATGTGCTCTCACTCGTGTTGCAGCTTATCTTAGGTGTCTGGCTCGCGCTCGTCCTGTTCCACGCCAAGCGCTTGCCGGGTATCGTGCGCTCGCTGTTCATTTCGCCCTTCATGATGCCGCCGGTGGTGGCCGGCATGATGTGGCTTGTCATCCTCGATCCCTCGCTCGGGGCTGCCAATTACATCCTGCAAGCCTTCGGCCTGCCGCCGTCCGAGTGGCTGGCGTCGCCGACATGGGTCATTCCGACGGTCGCACTGATCGATACCTGGCAGTGGACGCCTTACGTCGCGCTGATCGTGCTCGGAGGATTGCAATCGCTGCCGCCGAGCGTCTATGAGGCTGCACAAATCGACGGCGGATCCCCTTTCAAGACTTTCCAGCGCATTACGCTGCCGCTGCTGCTGCCGACCATCGTCACCGCCGCCATCCTGCGCAGCGTCGATCTCTTGCGCTTCTTCGACATCATCTACATCACGACGCAAGGAGGGCCCGGCAACGCGTCAAACACGCTCAACATCTATGGCTTCCGGGTCGGTTTCGAGTTCTTCAACCTCGGCTATGCCAGCGCGCTGATGCTGACGTTGACCGCCATCGTGTTCGGCGCGGTCCTCGCCTTCAACCGCCTGCGCGGCGCGGTTGCCTGGTGATGCCATGATGGATGCACCGGCCACCGACCGCTGGATCCGCCGCCTCAACCTGCTGCAGCTCGTGCTGGCCGGGATCATCATCATGACGCCGACGGTCTGGATGGTGCTGTCGTCGTTCAAGCCTTCGTTCGAGGTGACGGCCTACCCACCAACGCTGATCTTCGCGCCGACGATGGAGAACTACGTCCAACTCACCAAGACGACGCCGTTTGTGAGCTACGCGGTCAACAGCCTGATCGTCACCATCGGCTCGACCGCTCTCGGGCTTCTGTTCGGCATCCCTGCCGCGTTCGCCGTGTCCTGGACCCGGATTACTTGGCCGGCGATCCTGACCTTGGCCGCGCGCATGGCGCCAGGCACGCTGTTCCTGCTGCCGTGGTACGTCATGTTCCGGCAGATCGGCATGATCGGCTCCTATACGGCGCTGATTCTCAGCCACGCCGTCATCACGCTCCCGATCGTCATCTGGGTACTGCTGCCGTCTTTCGACGGGATCCCGCGCAGCGTCTTCGAGGCCGCGCAAGTGGACGGTTGCAGCGTGACGCGGATCCTGTGGCGCATCGCGTTGCCTCTGGTGGCCTCCGGCGTCGCGGTTTCGGCAATCCTCGCTTTCGTGTTCTCCTGGAACTACTTCCTGTTTGCGCTGGTGCTGTCGAACGGCGACACCAAGACCCTGATTGCTGCGGCCTTCAATTTTATTGGCGAGGGATCGACACATTGGGGCGCACTGATGGCTGCGGCAACGCTGATTGCATTGCCTCCGCTCATTCTCGCGGCGCTGGTTCAGCGTTGGTTGGTGTCCGGGCTGACGCTTGGTGCGGTGAAAGGCTAGGTATTCGATGAACGTATCGCCACGTCCGAATTCGATCATGCAGGCTGCGGTCTTTCACGGCCACGAGCGCATCACCATCGAGCGCGTGGGGATGCCGGACGTTGCGGCGGGCGAGGTGCTGGTGCGCGTCTCGCGCACGGCGCTGTGTGGCTCGGATTTCAAGCTCTGGCACAAGGGCGCCGAGTTCACCGCGGGTCACGAGATCTTTGGCGTGGTCGAGCAGCCCGGTCACCGCCTGCAAGGCCGCCGCTGCGCCGTCTATATCCCCCTGCATTGCGACCGTTGCGCCGCCTGCGAGCGCGGCGACACGCAGATGTGTCTGGAAGTTTCGAGCCTGATCGGCTGGAACCGGCCGGGCGGCTACGCCGAATATGTGCCGGTGCCGGAAAACTGCCTGCTGCCGGTGCCGGACGATATCGAGGATAGCCTCGCGCCCCTCCTGCTCGACGTGATCGGGACGTCAGGTCATGCGGTACGGTTCGTCAGCCGCCTCGTTCCGCCAAGCGAGGCGGGGCCGGTCCTAGTGATGGGGGCAGGGCCGGTCGGGCTCGGCGTGGTGCTGGCGTTGCGCAGCCTCGGCTATGACGACGTCCATGTTGCGGATCCGAATGCAACGCGCCTGAAGATCGCGCAATCCTTCGGCGCGAAGGCTCATCCGGTCGGCGACACATCAAGGCGCTTTGCGCACATCATGGAATGCTCGGGCGCGCATGCGGCGCGCAATCTCGGGATCGAACTCGTTCTGCCGCGCGGCGCGCTGGTGCTTGTCGGCGAGAATGCCGCGCCCTGGACCATCGAGGAAGGCAAGGTGTTTCGCCGCAAGGATTTCTACATGATCCGCACCTTCTATTTCCCGGTCTCGGATTTCGAGCCGAACGTCGCGCTGTTGCGCCAGTACAAGGAGGAGTATCGCGTCCTCGTCGATGGCGAGTTCGGGCTCTCCGCCTTGCCGGAAAATTTTGCGCGGTTTGCCAAGGGTGAACTGATCAAGCCCGTCCTTGCACTGGAGTAGCGATCATGGCTTCAATCTCGATCCGGAACCTCGTCAAGCGCTACGGCAATTACACTGTCATCGCCGATCTCAATCTGGAGATCGCAGACCACGAATTCGTCGTCTTCGTCGGTCCCTCCGGATGCGGCAAGTCGACCTTGCTCCGGATCATCGCAGGGCTCGAGCCGATCACGGGCGGCGATCTCTACATCGGCGACACACGCGTTAACGGTGTCCAGGCGGCGCAGCGCGATATCGCCATGGTGTTCCAGGATTATGCGCTCTATCCGCACATGCGCGTCTACGACAACATGTCCTTTGCACTGGAGCTCCGGGGAACGCCGAAGGCGGAGATCGACGCTAGGGTGAAGCGCGCCGCGGCCCTGCTGCACATCGAGCCCTATCTCGACCGCAAGCCGAAGGAATTGTCCGGCGGCCAGCGCCAGCGCGTGGCGATGGGCCGCGCGATCGTGCGCAATCCAAAGGCGTTTCTGTTTGACGAGCCGCTCTCCAATCTCGATGCAAAGCTGCGTGGCCAGGTGCGCGCCGAGATCAAGGCGCTGTCGCAGCAGCTCAAGACCACGATGGTCTTCGTCACCCACGACCAGATCGAGGCCATGACCATGGCCGACCGGATCGTGGTGATGCAGAGCGGCACGGTGCAGCAATACGCTACGCCGGAAACAGTGTACGAGCGGCCCGCCAACCAGTTCGTGGCCGGCTTCATCGGCTCGCCGGCGATGAACTTCTTTTCTGTCGAATGGCAAGGGGATCGTACGATCCTCTCTGAGGGCGGCACGATCGTGCCGTTGGACGGGGAGGGCGGCAGCCGACTGCGACAGGCCGGCAGCGGCGTGCTCGGAATTCGTCCCGAGCACTTTGCGGTGGTGAGCGACCCGGCTGACGGCATCGCGATCAACGTCAAGCTTGTCGAACCGCTCGGCTCGGACACGCTGATTCATTTCGACCTAGCCGGCGCGTCGGCCATCGCGCGGATCGATCCGTCGTTGCGCCCGAAGGTCGGCGATCACCTGAACCTTCGCCCGCAGCCGGGTAAGACGCATCTGTTCGACAGCAGCAACGGCCAGGTTCTGCTGTGAACCCATCCGGCAAGATCGGAGATCACGTGACGCTGGCGGACTTGGCGTCCGGGGCTGGGGGCGTCCGGGTCATTTGCCTGGGCTTGTCTGCGCTCGACCAGATCTGGCGCGTCGATCGGCTTTTCTCCGGTCAGAGCGAGAAGATCAGGAGCCTCGACTATTCGACGCTCGGCGGCGGCATGGCCGCGAACGCCGCGGTCACCGTTGCGCGGCTCGGCGGTTCGGTCTCGTTCTGGGGCCGGGGCGGGGACGACGCCGCCGGGCGCGCGATGCGATCGGCGTTCACAGCCGAAGGCGTCGACGTCGAGAATTTCAGATTGTTTGCCGACGGCCGTTCGTCGGTTTCCGGCGTCATCGTCGACAGCTCCGGCGAACGCCAGATCGTGAACTTTCGCGGCCTCTATCCTGAAGCCGCCGATTGGCTTCCCATGGATGAGGTGGCGCGCGCGTCGTCGGTGCTCGCCGATCCACGTTGGGTAGAGGGTGCGGCGACGTTGTTCGGCAAAGCTCGCACGCTCGGCATCCCGACGGTGCTCGACGGCGATGTCGCCGATGCCGAGGTCTTCGAACGGCTGCTGCCGCTGACGGATCATGCGATCTTCTCCGAGCCCGCGCTTGCGTCTGTTGCAGGTTCGGTGGGCGATGAGGCCTTGGCGAGCCTTGGGCGATTCAAGGGTCGCGTCATTGCGGTGACGCGCGGGCAGGACGGAGTGAGCTGGTACGAGGACGGCCGGCTGCATCGGCAGACCACCTTTCCCGTCGATGTCGTGGACACCACGGGCGCCGGCGATGTTTTCCACGGCGCTTACGCCTTTGCGATCGGTGCCGGGCTCGAGGTGCGCGATGCCATGGCGTTTGCCGCAGCGACCGCGGCGTTGAAGTGCACCCACTCCGGCGGCCGGGTCGGAATCCCTTCCATCAACGATTGTCTTGTTTACATGAGGACGAGGACGAAGCCATGAGAACTATTGGAAAGAACCGCGGTCTTGCGCGCCTGGCAGACGCGGATGGCCACTTTCGCATGGTTGCGCTGGATCAGCGGCCGCCGCTGTTCGATGCCATTGCGCAGGCCAAGGGCATCACGCGGGATCAGGTCGAATACGCCGATGTCACCGCCGCCAAGCGGCTTCTCGTCGAAAACCTCGCGCCGCACTGCAGCTCGATGCTGTTCGATCCGAATTTCGCGGTACCTGCGGCGATCGACCTGTTGCCGGCGCGGTGCGGGCTCATCATGACGCTCGAGGAGCATCGCGTCGAGGAGACGCCGGGCGGACGCAAGTCGCGGGCGATCACAGATTGGAACGTGGAGAAGATCCGCGCCATGGGCGGCGACGCCGTCAAGGTGCTTGCCTGGTATCGGCCCGACGCCGATGCGGCCGTGAACGAACACCAGAAGCGCTTTGTGCGCGAGATCGGGCGGGACTGCGCGCGCTACGACATCCCCTATGTGCTCGAACTCCTGGTCTACCCGTTCCTCGGCAGCGCCAACCATACGGCCGATTACGTGGAGTCTCCGGGCAAACTGCCGGGCCTTGTCATCGAGAGCGTGCGCGAATTCGCCAAGCCGGAATATGGCGTCGATCTCCTGAAGCTGGAGAGTCCGCGCGCTGCCAACAGCCTGCCGCTGCGCGACGGAAGTTCCGCGGCACAAACAGCACAGAAGGAATTCGACGCGATCGGTGCCATCTGCCGCGAGCGCAGCATTCCCTGGGTGTTGCTGTCGGGCGGCGCCGCGCCGGAGAAATTCGAGCGTGTGCTGGAGTTCGCCTATGCCGCAGGTGCCGGCGGCTTCCTCGCCGGTCGCACGATCTGGCTCAACGCGGTGCTCAAGAATTTTCCGGACCGCGCAGCGGTTGCCGCAAGCCTTCGCAAGGATGGCCTTGCCGTGCTGGAGCGGCTCAACGATCTCACAACAGCCAAGGGGACGCAATGGAAGGCGCGCTTTCCCGCGTTCGGCGATATCAAGCAGGAGGGCGACTTCGCACGCGCCTACTGACGGTGTGAAGGTCCATCATCCGGCCTGGATCAATGGATCGGAAAATGACATCAGACACGTTAACGCTCCGCTCCGTCCAAGCGCTCTGCTACCGCTATCCCCTGTCGACGCCGGTGGTGACCTCGTTCGGCAAGATGCTGAATCGTCCGGCCGTCTTCATTCGCGCCGTCGACGAAGACGGCGTCGAGGGGTGGGGTGAGGCCTGGTGCAACTTTCCCGCGCCGGGCGCCGAGCATCGTGCGCGGCTCGTCAACGAGGTGCTCGCGCCTGCCGTCGTCGGACGCAAGTTTGACGGCCCCGCGCAAGTCTTCGAGACGCTCACGCAAGGCACCGACGTATTGGCGCTGCAATCCGGTGAAGCCGGGCCCTTCGCACAGGCGATCGCGGGAATTGATCTGGCACTGTGGGATCTCCATGCGCGCCGGCGGAAGCTGCCGCTGTGGCGTCTATTGGGTGGGCATTCACCCAAGATGAAGGTGTATGCGAGCGGCATCAATCCCGCCGACGCCGCGCAGGCGGCCGAAGCAGCCCTGAAGCGCGGACATCGTGCGCTGAAGCTCAAGGTTGGATTTGGCACCGACACCGACCTCGCAAATCTGGCGGCGCTGCGCTTGGTCGCCGGTGCGGGAATGCTCGCGGCCGACGCCAATCAGGGCTGGGCGGTCGAGCAGGCGCTGGAGATCCTGCCGCGGCTGCGCGAATTCGATCTTCGCTGGCTGGAAGAACCGATCCGCGCCGATCGGCCGCGATCGGAATGGCAGGCATTGCATGCAGGCGCGGGCATGCCCCTTGCCGCGGGTGAAAACATTGCAAGCCGGGAGGGCTTCGAACAAGTCCTGGCAGAGGATGTGCTTGGCGTGGTTCAGCCGGATATGGCGAAATGGGGTGGATTCACCCTCTGTGCCGGATTGGCACCGGACATCCTCAA
>WNFQ01013606.1_pt1 | contig 10665 bp, 8 predicted proteins | sample 5400171 | NCBI WGS metagenome assembly WNFQ01 (sample SAMN13153356, study PRJNA577476) | soil metagenome | isolation source: 20 cm soil under Madrone tree | place: USA:California | collected 2016-06-14 | reverse complement strand
AGTTCGCGGAGGCGCTTGGTTTGTGAGCGGCTGACGGGCACTTGCGTGTGCTTCTTGTCGTTCATTTTCAGCATGTAGGTGGACTTGAACCAGGGAATGACTTCCTTGATGTGGTGAATGTTCACCAGGTAGGAGCGGTGCGGCCGCCAGAACACGTCGGAGGCCAGCGCTTCCTCCATTTCCTCGAGCGTGCGGTAATTCGAGCCGCCTTCGAGATCACGCGCAATCACGGTGATCATGCCGCCGTCGATGGAAGCAAAAATCATGTCCTCGGCGTTCACCAGCAGGAGCCGCTGCTGCGTGGTTATCAACACCTTCACCGCCGGTGAGGGCGGAGTCTGCCTGGCGGCGCCGAGCTGCATGACGAGCTGCTCGAGGCGGTCGGTCGCGCTGGTCTGCGTCTCCATCATTTTGCGCGCGCGGTGAATAGCTTTGGCGATGCGTGATTTGTCGAACGGCTTCAAAACGTAGTCGACCGCGTTCACGTCAAAGGCTTGCACCGCGTACTGATCGAACGCGGTGGCAAATACCACGTGCGGCATTTTCATTTTTCGTTCGACCAACTTTTTCAGAACGCCGAAGCCGTCGAGCCCGGGCATCTGCACATCGAGGAAGACGAGATCCGGTGAATGCTCCTTGATTAGGGCGAGCGCGTCCACACCGTTTTTGCCCTGGCCGATCAGGTTGACCTCTTGAATGCTCTTGAGCAGGAAGGCCAGCTCGTCGCGCGCGGGCTTTTCGTCGTCGACGATGATGACATTGATGGGCATTGGTAACACGTTGAGTATATGGAAGCCGGCAAACGCAGGCAATTCTGCCGGAGTGTAAATTCACCGCAGCTGCCGGGGCGACCGAGGTCGTGTCAACGAAAGGCCTCAGGCCTGAACGGCAGGCCTGAGCTACAGGATTTGGCGGGGCGTGCGTTATGATGCGAGCGGAGAGAGCCCACTTTCATGCCGCCACGCAAGGCCACGCCGCCGATCGCAAGAATCCTGCGCAGTGAGGAAATATACAAAGGTCCGGTATTCGGCGTGCGGCGCGACGAAGTGCTGGAGCCGGGTGGCTTGCGCACGATTCGCGAGGTGATCACGCATCCCGGGTCGGTCGTCGTGCTTCCGGTGCTGCCGGACGGCCGCATTCTGCTGGTGCGCCAGTATCGCCATGCGACGCGGCAATATCTGTGGGAGCTGGTGGCCGGGCGCATCGACGCCGGCGAGAATGTACGGCAAGCAGCGGCGCGCGAGCTCATCGAAGAAACGGGCTATCGAGCGCAACGTTTCCGCGTATTCCTGGACGTCTTCCCTACTCCGGGATTTCTCGAAGAGCGCATGTACATTTTGCTGGCGGAAAAGCTGACCGCCGGCGAAGCGCAGCCCGAAGAAGACGAGAAGATCACGGCAAAGGCTTTCGCGCCCGCCGCGCTCGCGGGCATGATTCGGCGAAACGTGCTGCGCGATGCGAAGTCCATCGCCGGGCTGCTTTACTATTTCCGCTTCTTGGCGGGGAAGAAGAAAAAGAATTAACACAGAGGGCACAGAGGCGGGAGCACAGAGTACACAGAGGAGAGCCGAGGTTCCTGCCCCTGCTCCCGCTATCGCCGGTCGCTTTGCCACGTCCTACGCTTTGCTTTTGGGGTCGACCGTTTTTCTCGGGGCATTCCTTCTTTTTCTGATTGAGCCGCTGTTTGCCAAGCTGATTCTTCCGCGCTTCGGGGGCGCGGCTGCGGTGTGGGCGGCGTGCCTGGCGTTCTTCCAATGCGCGTTGCTGCTGGGCTATTTGTACGCGGACTTGACGTCGAGAGGCCTGACGGCGGCGCGCCAGTCGCAATTGCACATCGCACTGTTGCTGTTGAGCCTGCTGTTTCTTCCAATCGCGCCGCGCTTTTCAGAATCGCATCGAGCAGGCAGCGATCCAGCGTCGGCAATTCTCGCCTTGCTAAGCGTCTCCATCGGATTGCCGTTTGTGCTGCTGAGCGCCACCAGCCCGCTGGCGCAGATCTGGTATGCGCGGGCCAGCGCGCAACGCGAGCCGTATCACCTGTTCGCATTGTCGAACCTGGCTTCCCTGCTCGCGCTTCTCAGTTATCCACTGCTGATCGAGCCCCACGTGGCGGCGCATAAGCAAGCGGCGCTGTGGTCGGCCCTCTTTGCTTTGTTTGTGCTGCTGTGTTCGGCAGCGGCGTGGCTGGCACGGCGCGGCTCTGCGCCGGCCGCGGTGACTGAACCGGAGCGGAGCGAAACCGCCGAGGCGCCCACGCTGCGCGAAAAGCTGCTGTGGCTCGGCCTTTCGGCTTGCAGCTCCATGTTGCTTCTTTCCATCACCAACAAATTGTTGGAGGACGTCGCGCCGGTTCCGCTGCTATGGGTACTGCCCCTGGCGCTGTATCTCCTGACTTTCGCGCTGGCGTTCAGCAGGCGCATCTTCTATTGGCGTGGGTTACTCGTTCGCTTTCTCGCCGTCGCGCTCGGCAGCCTGGGCTACGCCATCTATGACCCGACGTACACGGAATCGGTGCAAGTCAGCGTGCCGCTCTTTTGCATCGGACTCTTCTTGTGCTGCTGGTTCTGCCACGGCGAACTGGCAGTGCGCCGGCCGGTGCCTCGCTTCATAACATCTTTCTATCTGATGATTTCGCTTGGCGGAGCCCTGGGCGCGATCTTTGTTGGGCTTGCCGCGCCTCACCTGTTCAGGGCAATTTACGAGCTTCCGTTGGCGCTGATCTTCACGGCTTTGCTCGCCGTCTCAGCGTTGTGGCCGCAAGGCTGGCTGGTACGCCTTTTCTGGGTCGCCGCCGCGGCGTCTATGGCGTTTGTGCTGGTACGCAATGTGCGCGAATACGAAAAGACCACCATCGTGCGGGTGCGCAGTTTTTACGGCGCACTGCGCGTTGCGGAATCCACGAACTGGCTCAAGGAGCCGTACCGCACGCTATACCACGGACGGATTGAGCACGGCGCGCAGTACGTCAACCCGCCGTCGAGTCTTTTGCCCACCACGTACTACGGACCTGATTCCGGCGTGGGGCTGGCGCTCACGCGCTGCTGCCCCAACGCAAAACGCGTCGGCGCGATTGGCTTGGGGGCGGGGACGCTGGCGGCGTACGGCAAGACCAGCGACTACTTCCGCTTCTACGAAATCAATCCGCAGGTCATCCAGATAGCGAAAACGTATTTCAGTTACCTGCGCGATTCTCCGGCGCGAATTGACGTGGTGCTCGGCGACGCGCGCCTCTCGCTGCAAAAGGAACCGCCGCAGCAGTTTGATGTGCTGGCAGTCGACGCATTTTCCGGCGACGCCATTCCCGTGCACCTTCTGACGCGCGAAGCTTTCGCGTTGTACCTGCGCCACCTGAAGCCGGACGGCATTCTCGCCGTGCATACATCGAACACGTATTTGAATCTGCCTCCGGTGGTGCAGCTTCTGGCGGCGGATGCGGGGTGCGAGGCGCGGCTGATCGTCAACAACGAAAATCACCGCAAACTAATCGACTCGTCCGACTGGGTAATGGTCACGCGCAACCGGCATTTTCTCGACTCCATCGATACCGCTGTATTGATCGAGCCGATTTCCGTGCCGCCCAATCTGCGCGTGTGGACCGATGACTTCAACAATCTTTTCCAAATTCTGCGTCCGGTTAGTTTCAAAAAGGACAACCCGAGCTGATCCGCGCGCGAGCGACTAACGGAACTGGCTCTATTCAAGACCGATTCATATCTACATAATTAGTTGCTTTCAATACGGAAATCCGCCCATTTTCATTGACTGCCGCTCTCGTTCTGCTAGACTCCGCGCAATTTCTGGTCGAGGTCTCCTTAAAGCTGCGCCCGGCCGCATCCGGAAAGAAATAAATCAGCGTGGGGAGGGCTCCGAATTGCGTGGCACAGTCAAATGGTTTAATAACACGAAGGGTTACGGCTTCATCGGGCGCGACGATGGTCCGGATGTTTTCGTTCATTATTCCGCTATCGTTGGCGACGGCTACCGTACTTTGCAGGAAGGAGAGGTGGTCGAGTTTGAAATTGTGCAGGGGCCGAAAGGTCCGCAAGCTGCCAATGTGCAAAAAGCGGGGGGCTAACCGTCACACCGCTACTTTTCCTTGCCGGCAAAAGGACCCCCTTTGCCGGCTTTTCTTTTGGCAAGGGGGAAAAGAAGGAGATAAAGGAAGGACACCTCCTCTATCTCCGGCCTATCGGCTTATAATCTGTGAACTCATGGACAACAAGAGCATTGCCCGCATACTCCGCGACACCGCGCAGCTCCTCGAAATCGATGGCGCGATTATCGGCCGCTACCGCAGCTATGAGAAAGCCGCGGAGCTAATTTCCGGAATGCACGAATCGATCGAGGAGTTGGCTAAAGATCCGGACAAGCTGGAGGAGCTGCCGGGAATTGGCGAGCGTATGGCCGAGCATTTGCAGGAAATCCTGAAGACCGGGGAGTACAGCCTGCGGAAAAAGCTGCTGAAGAAATATCCGACGACCCTGCTGGACATTCTGCAGCTGCAATCGCTGGGGCCCAAGAAAGTGGCGTTCTTGTGGTCGAACTTCAAGGCCGCCACGGTCGCGGACGTGGAAAAACTCGCCCGGGAAGGCAAGCTGCGCGATTTGCCGGGCTACGGCGAAAAGAGCGAGCAGAACATTCTCAAGGCGGTGGAGACCTTCAAACGCTCGACCGGCCGCTTCCGTTTGGATGTGGCGGAAGCCGCGGCGGAAGGGGTCATCGCGCACATCGAACAATTTGGAAAGGGCGTGGCCTCTACTGGCGCACGGCGAAAACAAAGTGAGCTTCACGCTGGACAACGGCATTCAGGTGGACGTGCGCTTGCTTGACAAGGATTCGTTCGGCGCCGCGCTGCTTTATTTTACCGGCTCGCGCGAGCACAACGTCACGCTACGGGGCCGCGCGAACGATATAGGCTATACGTTGAACGAATACGCGCTGGCCACGCTGAAGGGCGAGCGCCGCGTTGCAGGGCGCACGGAAGAGGAAATCTACGCCAAACTCAAGCTGGATTTTATTCCACCGGAAATCCGCGAAAACACAGGCGAGATTGAGGCCGCCGAGCAGCACCGTCTGCCCAACCTGGTGCGCCGCGAAGACATCAAGGGCGACCTGCAGATGCACACCACCGCGAGTGACGGCAAACACTCCATCGAGGAAATGGCGGAAGCGGCGCGAAAGCTGGGGCACGAATACATCGCCATCACGGATCACTCCAAGTCCGTGACGATCGCCAACGGCCTGGACGAAAGACGCATGGCCGCGCACATCAAGAAATTGCACGCGGCGAACGCGAGCGGCTTGGGGATTCGAGTTGTGGCCGGCGCGGAAGTTGACATCCTCAAGGACGGCGAACTCGACTATTCCAACGAACTGCTCGCGCAATTCGAGGTCGTCGTTTGCTCCATCCATTCCTACATGAACCTGGACCGCGCGGCTATGACCGAGCGCATGCTTGCGGCGATCGAAAATCCCTACGCGCAAATTATCGGGCACCCTACTGGAAGGCTCCTACTCCGTCGTGAGGCGTTCGAGTACGACATGGGGAAAGTGCTAGACGCCGCCGCGAAACACGGCGTGGCCATGGAGTGCAACTCCTATCCCGATCGACTCGACCTGACCGACGTCTATTTGCGGATGTGTAAGGAGCGCGGCGTCAAAGTGGTCATCTCGACCGACGCCCATAACACCTTGCATCTTCCCTTCATCCGCTACGGCGTGACTATGGCGCGTCGAGGCTGGCTGGAGAAAGCCAACGTGATCAACACATTGCCGGTCGACAAATTCCTGGCTGCTCTCCGGCCCAAGCCAACCAGCGCCGGCACCAAGCACGCCGCCGCAAAGCGCTAACGAGGGAGCATGGCCCCGGAACATTCGTCGGCTGACTGTCGTATCTTGTCCTAGAAGCAGCGCTTACGGAGGAATCTCGTCTATGAAACTGGCCACCCACTGCACCGCCACCCGTCTGGGCCTTGCCTGCGCGACTATTCTGGCCGCCGCGACTCTGGTGCCGGGTGCTCGCGCTGAGGAATGGTCCAAGTCCTATACCATCTCCGGCCGCGCCCAGGTCCGCGTCGACACCAACGACGGTTCTGTGCGAATAGCCACGGGAGACTCAAAACAGGTCGAGTTTCGTGTCATCTACGAGGGGTACGAGCTGAACAAGAATTTGCATATCGATTCTCGGCAGGATGGCGACAGCGTGCAGGTTAACGCGCGCGTTACGGGACACTGGGGCTTTTCCTGGGGGCGCGGGCATCGCGGGCCGCGCATTGAGGTCCGCATGCCCAAGGATGCCGACCTGCAGATAGACACGGGAGACGGCTCCGTTGAGACGCAGCCGATCAGCGGTCACGTAAAGATTCATACCGGCGACGGCTCGGTGCGCGTGCAGGCCGTTGACGGCAATGTGGATATCGACACCGGCGACGGCAGCATCACGGTGGAAGGCGCCAAGGGTGACATCCGGCTGCACACCGGCGACGGACACATCGAAGCGCGCAACCTTGACGGCCGTGTGGATGCCAACTCCGGAGATGGGCACATCAAGATCGATGGCCGGCTGGACGCCCTGAATGTGAAGACGGGTGACGGCAGCATCGACGCCCGCGTCGAGCCCGGCTCGAAACTAAGCGGCGGCTGGAGCATCCGCACCGGGGACGGAAGCGTGGACTTGGTCCTGCCAGCCGATTTGCAGGCCAACATCGACGCCAGCACGAATGACGGCCACATCAGCTTGGGAATTCCCGTGACGGTGGAAGGCACCTTCAGCAATTCGCAAATCCACGGCAAGATGAATGGTGGAGGGCAGTCCTTGACAATTCACACCGGCGACGGGTCGATCCGGCTAAGCAAGTCTTCGTAGTGAATCGCCGGGCCTTAAGCCGTACTGTTACCATCATTACGACAATACTGTAGCGTGAAAAATTGTCGCCTGACAGTGACATTTGTCTATTTTTGTGCCCACCAAGGAGTTTTGCAGCCCCTCCAATGCCCTCAAAACAAAGGGAGACCTTTGGTCACCCGCGTGCTACCTGAGATAGAGGGAGCTGTCATGATCATCATCTTTGTCCTGACTTTCGCGATCCTCGCGCTGCTCACACTTACCCTCGCCGGCTCGGTTGCCTCGGGCACCCATCGCCGTCGATAGCACAACTCCTCCAGGCATAACGCCTTCGATAAAACAAATGTAACCTGCAGCGGCCGGGTGAATCGAATTCCCATGCGATGGGTTATGCGCGACGTAAGACGCTTTCTCCGGCAGTCCATTTTGGCCGAGGCCATGATTCTCTCGGTCATCTCGGTCATGGTCTTTTTTCTCCTGGTGCCGCAATTAGTTCTTCGGGCGGAAGATGGCGACATGCACGGGATGCACGATGGAATGTCCATGCCCATGGACAGACCCGTCGATGCTGCGACGCAAGCGGCGCTTCAGGCCTGGAAACGCGAAAGCGAGTTCAATCACCATCTGGCGGGGTTTCTAGTGCTGCTCGCCGGGCTTTTGATTCTGGCCGACGGAAGCATTCGACAGCGTTGGGCGGTCGCTCGCCATGTGTGGCCAATCTGCTTTCTTGCTTCGGGCATTTTCCTCCTTATTCTCAGCGACACCGAGCTTTGGCCTTTCGGTTCGCAGAGCTGGTATTTCGGACTCACTCACCACGCGGAAGTTTTGCAGCACAAGGTGTTTGCCGTTCTGTTGCTCAGTCTTGGTCTCATCGAACTGCAGCGCGAACGCGGGGCCTTGAAAGCGGGGTGGTCCGATTGGGTTTTTCCGATTGTTGCGGCGGCCGGATCTTTGATGCTCTTTTTTCATGATCATCAAGCGGGCATGCATGGCCCCGATCACATGCAGGTCATGCGGCGAATTCAATCCGAACATTTCAGCTTTGCGATGACGGGATTTGGGATTGCTTTGTCGAAGGGATTGGCGGAAAAGCCTTCTGCGTGGCAGCCTTTCTTTGAGCGGCTTTTTCCTACGCTACTGGTCGTTCTCGGAGTGCTCTTAATGGTCTATGTGGAATAACTGGTTTCGCCAGGGGTCAACAAAGAAGGAACGCATCAATCGCAATGATCGTGAAACCCGGGCGGAAACGGACGCACTGACGCGCGATTGCCGCCCGAGCCACCGAGGCAATTTTAAGGGTGATATACTTCCCGCCTCGATTGACCTCTCGCCATGGAAAAGTACGACCTCATCGTCATTGGTTCCGGGCCGGCGGGCCAGCGCGCGGCGATTCAGGCGGCCAAGTTCGGCAAGCGCGTCGCGCTGGTCGAAAAGCTAGAAGTCGTCGGCGGCACGGCCATCAACACCGGGACGATTCCGAGCAAAACGATTCGCGAAGCGGTGCTGCATCTCTCCGGCTTCTACTACCAAAACATCTACGGCGTGAACTATCGCGTGAAGGACCAGATCACCATGGCCGATCTGTCCTTCCGCGCGCAGCACGTCATCAAAACCGAAGTCGACGTCATTCGCGCGCAACTTTCGCGCAATGGCATCGAAGTCCTTACCGGAGTCGCCAGCTTCAGCGACCCCACGCACATTCACGTGGTGAGCTCCAAGAATCAGTCGGACTACGAAGCCGCCAACGTCATCATCGGCACGGGCACCAAGCCGGCGGAATCTACTCTCGTTCCCTTTAACAACCGCAACATCATCAACAGCGACCAGATCCTGAGCATGCCGGAAATTCCCAAGACGCTGATCGTGGTGGGCGGCGGAGTAATCGGGGTCGAATACACATGCATGTTCGCGACGCTAGGCGTGCGCGTCACGTTGATTGAAAAGCGTCCGCGCCTTCTCGAATTTGCGGATTCCGAAATGGTGGAGGCGCTCTGTTACCACTTGCGCGACCGGCGCGTCACCATGCGCCTGAACGAAGAAGTGGAAAGCGTCGAAGAAACTCCCGACAACGGAGTCGCCGCCGTACTGAAGAGCAAGAAAAAGGTTTCTGGCGACGCACTGCTGTATGCGGTCGGCCGGCAGGGTAACGTCGACGAATTGAATCTGGCCGCCGCCGGCCTGGAGGCCGACTCGCGCGGACGCATTGCCGTCGACAACGATTACCGCACCAAGCAGCCGCACATCTTCGCGGTCGGCGACGTCATCGGATTTCCCAGCCTTGGCTCGGTCTCCATGGAGCAAGGCCGCATCGCCGCCGCCAACGCTTTCGGCGTTCCCATCCATTCCAATCGCGCCAACTATCCTTATGGCATTTACACCATTCCAGAAATTTCTTTTATCGGCAAAACCGAAGAGCAACTCACCGAAGAGGGCGTTCCCTATGAAGTGGGCATCGCATTTTTCAGGGAAATCGCGCGCGGCCAGATTCGCGGAGACACCACTGGGCGTCTAAAGTTGATTTTCGATCCCGATTCCAAAGAATTGCTCGGAGTGCACATCGTCGGCGAAGGCGCGTCTGAGCTGCTGCACATCGGGCAAGCTGTTTTTGCGTTTAAAGGCACCGTCGAGTATTTCGCGGACGCCGTCTTCAACTACCCGACGCTGGCGGAATGCTACAAAGCCGCCGCCTTCAACGGTCTTAACAAACTGAGGTAAACGGCAACCATGGCCAAATCCGTCGGCGTACTCGTAATGGAACACATCGCGGTCGGCCTCGTTGAGAACAACAAACTCGTGGGCACGCTTAATCTCTATCCAGAGCAGGGCGCTTCGCTCGACGCTTTGCAATCCATGCCCGCGGAAAACATCGGCGACTGCATCAGGCAGCAAATCGATGCCGCGGCAAAGGGCCAGAAGATTAGCGCTATTGGGCTCGGATTTCCTGGAGTGATTCGCGACGGAATCATCGAGGATTCTCCCAACCTGCATCAGGTGAAGGGTTTCAATTTGCAGGCGGCGCTCTCCGCACGCGGCTTATCCGCTCCCGTTCGCGTTTTCAATGACGCCGACGCCATGGCCGCGGGCATTGCCGCTACGCATGAGAAGCTGCAAAAACTGATTCGCGTGTGGACACTAGGAAACGGTGTGGGCTTCGGCCGCTATCCCTGGCGCGAAGGCGTGTGGGAGGGCGGGCACTCTGTCGTAACGCTGGATCCCAAAGAGAACCTTTGCGGGTGCGGCGGACGCGGGCACCTAGAAGGCATCGTCGGTCATCGCTCGATCCGCTTGCGCTTTCTCGATCTCGAGCCGGAAGAGGTTTTTGCCAACGCCCGCACCGGCGACGCACGCTGCTCCGAATTCGTAACGCTCTGTCATCGCGCGCTGGCCGCCGCCACCGCTACTAGCATTCACATGGACTGTCCCGGCCAGTTTTACATCACCGGACCCAATGCCAAGTTCATCGACATTGCGCTGCTCGACCGCTTCGTCCATGAAATGGTCAAGATGAGCCCGCTGCAAGGCAGCCGGTTTGAGGTCGTGCCCACCAGCGACGAAGTCGGCATTATCGGCGCGGCACTCAACGCCGAGCGCGCCGCCGCAACCTAGGATTGCTCACGCCAGTTTTTTCAATAGTTGATCGAGCCGCGCGCGGTCTGGGTAGCCCATGTCGATGAAGGCGACGGCCATGCCTTGGCCGGGCTTCACATTTTTCACGATCGCGCGCGCGCGCACTTCGCCGCCAGGCACGTCAAATACAATCTTCATCACGGTGCCGGCGGGCGGCGGATCGGGCGCGGCAATAAACAATCCGCCAAGCCCCA
>WNFQ01004368.1_pt1 | contig 10670 bp, 7 predicted proteins | sample 5400171 | NCBI WGS metagenome assembly WNFQ01 (sample SAMN13153356, study PRJNA577476) | soil metagenome | isolation source: 20 cm soil under Madrone tree | place: USA:California | collected 2016-06-14 | reverse complement strand
TCAAAAGATCACCTTTTACGCAAAGCTGCTCGGGCTGTGGGGATTAGCCTTCTCCCCGAAGAAGAGTAAGAATTTGAACAGAAGGACACCCCAGGGCCACAGGATTCATTGGCAGCAGTCTCTGCGACCAGCTGTTGCGCGAGGACTAAAATCGCACACCAAGGCCACAAAGACGGATTTTTAACAAAGAGATCGCGGAGAACACAAAGATACAGAAAAAGCAGAAAACGGATTTGAACAGAAGGTAACAAAGGAAGCAAAGGGGAAGAGGATCCGGGGGCAGAACTCCGACTTAGGGCCGCTGTCTCCAATCCGTATTCCCATTCTCCGGACCTTTGTACTACAGAGAGTCAGAATCTTGTTTTTTTGCGAGGATTCTCCCTCGGTCGGACGAATCGGCGTGCGTGAGTCTCCAGTCACCCTCTCACCTCTCACCTTGGTTGCGGGCTTGCCGCGCTGTGAACTTTGCGACCTCCTGTTCAAAATGTTCTTCTTTGCGGCCTTGGTGTTCAACTCGTCTTCTCCGGCGCCCTTGTCGGCAGTCGCCAGCGAGTTTAATTCGCCCCGTCATTTCAGGTTTGACCCTAACCAGGCCCTTTGTCGACGGTTACCCACTTGCGAGGGAAAACCGCCCTTGAAAACGCCGGCAATCTCCGGTACGAGCAAGCGGCTTCTAGCAGGCAGTCAAACAAAAAATGTTCGCTACTAAAGTATTCAACCGTCAAATCGCGCGATTTTTTTCTTCGTCGAGATCTGGAACGGTAGGGGCGGTCGTCACGATCATGTTAGTGACGTTTATCGCCCATTTCGTCTTTTTCCCACTCTTCGGTTTGTACGAAGACGATTACATTTTGACCCTGCCAACCATGGACTGGTCCTGGCACGATCTAGTACGCTCGCTTTCGAATGCGTGGATCCATCCCACCATGGCACGACCGCTAAATCATTTTCTGCGGGGGATTTTCTTCTTTTTCACGGTTCATAACGGTCATCTGGCCCGGGGCTTCCTACTCAGCTTCGCTTTAGTCGCACTGAATGGAGTCCTCCTTTACGCAATAATCCGACGCTTTGGTAACTTCTTTTCTGCTCTCGTCGGAGCACTTGTGTTTGTGCTGTTTCCTCTGGACACCTCTCGCCAAATTCTGATGCATCAGACAGATCTGCTGCTCGGTATTTTGCTGCTGCTGGTCTGTTTCCATCTTTATCTTGGGCGCTTCTACTTAGCGGCTTACGTGTTGATAACGGTTTCGCTGCTGAACCTTGAGTCCTTCTTTCTGCCTTTTTTAATTGCGCCGATCTTGATGGCAGGGCTGTCGGGAATGGGTTCATGGAGGAAACTTCTGAGAAAACTAATTACCCATGCCGCGATTCTGGGAGCACTGTTTGGACTTTTTGTCTTAGGCAGACTCGCGCTGGGCGAGGAACGAGCACGGGATGTCACTTTGAAAGCGGGCGATACGCTTGGACGTATGATCCGATTGGCCGTGGAAGGTCCCTGGCATGGCATAGAAGCACTCGTTCTGCGACCGATTGACGGGGCCATCCATTGCGACGCGCGTTTGCTGCCGTACGCTCTTTTGGCCATCGTGGCGACCGCATGGGCGCTAAGTCGTTGGGGTAACCAGGACGATAAAAAAACAGCGGCCGGAGCTGACGAAATTGCGTCTCGGATACGAGGAGATCGCCGAGCTGGTCCTTTCTTGTTAGCCAGTGGCTTACTGGCCTGGTCGTTCAGTTACGTTCTCTGGGTTCCAGACGATTACTATCCGCCGATCGTAGGGATCGGCCGCTTGAGCGGCGAGCATGCAGCGGCGGCAGTTGGAGCCGGACTCGCGGCGGCTGGCCTGGTGGCGTGGATCCTTTCCATATCAGTGATCCCAAGGAGAGTGCTTGCTCTGGCGTTTTCTTGCTATTGCGGGGCCCTGGTTGCTTTTGGAGTTCAGATCCAGCTCAGCGAGTATGTCACCTACTGGGACCAAACGAAGAAGTTTTGGAGCGCATTGTTAGATCAGATACGAGATCTTCAGGACGGAGATTTGGTTCTCGTAGAACAGTCGTCGGATAGTCGTGTGATGCCGGTGACCAAAGGCTTCCCGCCGTTTGCTCAGGTATCATATTTTCCGATGGCCTTACCATATTTCGTCCAATTCCCCAAGACGTGGAAAAAAACGCCCCGCGTTTATGGTCTCTGGGAGGGCTGCGACTACAACGATGTTGGTGATGGAATCAAGCTCCACACGCCCATTTGGGATCCCCCCATATGGCCCTCGATTCACTCGGGCAACTTCATCTATTTCCACGCCCGGAATGGACGGCTCGAACGCGTCACAGACTTGGTAACGATTGGGGGAAAACAGCTCCAGCCGAAAACACCTCCAAAAGAGGATTTACCACCGCTATCATTTTCGAAGACTTATTTGAACTTAACCTCACACGCCGATTCGAATGATTGGTTCACACTGCGCAACGCCAGAAACTATCCGCGTTAGTGCAAAAGACTGGCTGGAGATCCGAGCTGACTATTCGTCAGGCCGTAGAGCGGACGGTTGACTGGCTTCGGGACAACCAATGGGTGTTTGAGAAGCGCCACTAAAATCGCACACCAAGCCCACAAAGACGGATTTTGAACAAAGAGATCGCGGAGAACACAAAGATACAGAAAAAGCAGAAAGCGGATTTGAACAGGAGGAACGGAGCAAACAGAGAACTCATTGATCCCTGCCATTTCTCAAACAACGAAAGGCTACCCAGAATCCAACAGGAGGAAAACCGCGACAAAGATTCTCCGTTGCCTCCGTTATCTTCTGTTCAAGTCTTTTTCTGATCTTCTTCGGGGTAATCCCACGCTGATCCCAGGGCCAGAAGTCGGATCTATGGGTCGCTGCCTCCAATCCGTATTCTTATTCTCGGCACCTTTGTGAACTCTGTGACCTCCTGTTCAAAATGTTGTTCTTTGCGGACGCAAATTGATGCGAAGAAATGGCCTGATTCGCGTTCATTAGCGTCTATTCGCGGTTCTTTCCTGGTCCCTTTTGGTTGGGGCTATGCTTCGCCGTGATCTTTGCAGTGCCGACATTCAAGATCGCACGAATTCCCGAGGACTGTTCTAACCACGAATGGACGCGAATTGACGCGAATAAAGGCCGAACATTCGTGTCTATTCGCGGTTGTTTTTCGTCGCCTTTGGTTGCGGTTCCGCCACGCTGTGAACTCTGTGACCTTCTGTTCAAAATGTTCTTTCTTTGCAGCCTTGGTGTTCAAATCGGCTTTTCCCGCGCCCTTGACGTTGGTCGCGAGGGAGTTTAATTCGCTCGCCATTAATGGTAACGAAAGCAAGCGTCAAATCTTCGCTGATTCCGTGGGCCGCTATAGGTGTGATCCTGTTTCTCAGCCACTTTCTTTTCGTGACCGAGTTTGGTCTGTACGAAGATGATTACTTCTACATCCTTCCACGTATCGCCGGGAGTTTTCACGAGTTTGCCATCTACTTTTACTCCACGCTTACTCATCCCGAACAAGGCCGACCATTGTATGCTCCACTCCAGGGAGCGTTAGCATATTTCGGCTATCATGCCGGTGGGTTGGCTTTCTGTCACCTGATTAGCTTCGTCTTTCTTTGGGTTTCATCGGGCCTGCTTTATCAGCTCCTACTGCGAAAGTTGTCACAGCGAGCAGCCTTCCTGGGAGGCTTGCTTCTCGTCCTATTTCCGCTCGACACGTCGCGCCAAATTCTGATGCATCAGATGGCGACGGTCATCCCCACTACGGTTCTCCTGTGTGCGTTTCACTTGTATGCTTTGCGCCGTTTTTTTCTCAGCTACCTCGTCGCGGCTACCCTTCTTCTCGCTTACGAGAGCATTTACCTACCCTTCATCGTCGCTCCCTTCTTTCTTGAAAATCAGCCGAGAAAGCTGATCAAGAGCTTGGTTATTCACGCACTCATTTTCGCGGCGATTATCGGTGCTGTGTTCGGGTTGCGGAGCCTCTTGGGAGAACCAAGAGCCCTGGAAACGAGTTCGCACCTATCCGAGGAGATACCGAAGATTCTCTGGTCCTGTGTCGCCAACCCCGCGCTGGGCGTTTGGGCTATCGTTACTCGGCCGATCGATGCGCTGATGCATTCTCGCGCAGAAGGCGTCATTGTAGTCATGCTGGCCGGGTTGACCGCTTTCTTTCTTCTGCGTTCTTTTCGAAACAACGGAAGTAGTTCGGATTCAGTTCCCGGCGGTGCCGGCGTTCTCGGCGCTTCCAGCGTTCTTCCTCAAGACTCCGCCCGTCGAAGAACCGGTTTGCTGATCCTTTGCGCGGGAGTAATCGCCTGGATCATCGTTTACGTACTCGATTTTCGGCCGGACTACTATCCTCCTGGCGTTACTATCGGTCGGTTGTCAGCGATGCATGGGATTGCGGGCTTTGGCGCAGCGTTGGTCCTGGCAGCAATTGTCTCGCTTCTGATCGATCCGCTACCTCAGCGATTACGCGCCGCGTTCGACGTCTTTGCCGCGCTTTTCATAGCCGGCCTGGCTGCCTTCGGATTCCATATTCAAGAAGCGGAATATGTGACTAGCTGGCAACAGCAGCGTGACTTCTGGCTGCAGTTAGCGCCACTGATCCAGGACGCCCGGCCAAACGACAATATTCTTCTCCCGATCGAGTTTCGTCGTCACGGATTTATCCCTTACACTCAAGGTTTTTCTGCCGATGAAGTAACGATTTATCCGAATTTGGCTTTTTCTAACTTTTTGGATTTTACGCCGGACCCGAGCCATCCTCCGACGTTGCACGGCTACGCGGACTACATCAAGATGTCCGAAGGCAGCGGCGAGATTGTGATCCAATCGCCCGCACTTGATCCGAAGCGATTCGCTCATGTTCGTGGCGACAATCTACTCTTCCTGCGAGTTCAAGACGGAGTTGTGCAGAGAATTGGAGGCGAAGTAACGCTTGGAGGATATACCATGTTTGCGCGTCCAATCGCTCCGGTTACCGGTAATCCGGTGAAGTTGTCACGGCTCTTCTGGGACCTCTTTGAACCTGCTGGCTCTAACTCCTGGTTTACGTTGAGGGCGGCAAGAAGCGCTCCGCCCTGGTAGGCCCGGGACAACGAAGAATAATAGCCGCAAAGAACTCAAAGGGCGCAAAGAAAGGGGTAAGCGTTCGTACAACGCGACACACGATATGATTGAGGCTTAGGGTTTCGCTAGCGGTTAGTCTTTTCTTGGGGGCCGTTTTCTATGGCTCTCAGCGGTGGGCAATGAGATTGCAATACTGTCTTTTTCGGTTCCAACGGAGTGCTTGCTTTGGAGCCGGACCAAGGCTGCCATCTTGAGCCAGGGCCGCGATCGAGAAACCGATCTCTTGCAGTAGATCCCACAATTCATCTGGCTGATGACCAGCTTGGCGAAGCCCGTAAGGCCAAAATTCAAACAGGATGGTCAGGGCAGGATTAGCTTTGAGCGTTTTTTGTGCGCCCAACAACACTTCAATCTCGAACCCTTGCACATCGATCTTCAGTAAATCCAAACGGCGATCTGAAACAATCTCATCAAGTGTAACAGCCTGCACTTGCTGTGTATTCGTTTTATGGTACGCCTTCGCGTCTATCCGATTGTCCCCGCGGTTTAACCCGTTTGTTGTAAAGGCCAGAGTTCCTGAATGGTTGCTCGCGGCCGCTTGGATCGTGGAGACGTTCTGCAGCTGATTGGCTCGAACATTGTTCTCGAGGCTTTGAAATAAGTCCGGGTCCGGCTCGAAGGCGTAAATGTGACCGCCGGTCGCGACTTGAGCTAACCATAAAGTATAGAGGCCCTGATTTGCTCCGACATCGGCCACGATGGTGTCGTAGCGTGTAACTGAACTGAGGAATCGCTTCTCGGCGCAGCCCATCCAGCCGAACCGATGCGCGTACAACGAGACCAACCGATCAAGCGTGGGAGCGGTATAGGCGGAATTCCAAAGCCTGACCTTCCGCCGCCACAACGGCGATTGGTTCAACTTCGAGAGAAAAGATCTCATCTAGTTAAAATATGAGTAAAGCCGCGTCATTCTAAGCCGCGAAAGTCGGCGATCACATCCCCTTGCGGCGACTGGCAAGAAAACGTGATTCTGAAATAGTCATGGCTCTTAAGGTCTGAAAAAGTGCGAAATCGTCGGTCAGGCCCTATCTCCGCCTCTGCTAAAGTCGCCAAAAACTTTTCGTGTTCGTTGGTGAATTGGTCGGAAGAATAGTTGAGCTTGGCGTACATCGGATTGCGTACGCCATAACTCTGCAGATAGATCTTTACCGAGGCCAAAGGTTCGACATCTCCTACGCTGTAGCTTTCAAAGAGAATAGGCTTGCTGGGATTCAAGGATACGACGGCAATAACTTTCTTCAGATTGCTATCAAACTTTCGCGTTTCAGATCGGTAATGCTTCGACCAGTCGTAGTTTGCGAATCTTCCGGGCCAAACGAGTGAGATGCAGCACATCCAGATGAGCACGTGGATGAATGATTTGCTATAATCTCTCCAAGGGTCGCGAGTGATGGTCAACAGGGGAATAACCGCAAAAGCCGGAACGATGCTGGTAGGGAATGCATAACGCCCTTCAAGCTTGAAGCCAGTGTAGAAGCCACTGTTCAAAAGAACGATTCCAACCAGAATCAGTTCGAAAAATGCGACGTAAAGCATGTTGCGATCGCGCGAGCGGTAAAACCAAATCAAATGAAAGACCAGGAGTCCGACTGGAAGCCATCCAAGAAATCCCTGCGAGTTGAGTCCTGCGAACGCCGCTTTGCGGATCGCCGGAAAATTGAACGTCTGACCATAGAGGCCGTGTCCATGGTTTTTGACTATTCCGTAGATGACTAGACAGCTAAAAATGACTGCGACCAAAAACGGCACGACTTGGGCGACAGCCAGTTCACGCCGTCGGATAGCCAAACTCGCGAACAGGAAAGCACACGCTGAAATCGCTAGAATAGAAAAGCAGAAGTTTTCTTTTGAAATTACCGCAATGACTCCGCCAAACCCGGCAAGGAATTGACCAGAAAGTGTCTGCTTGGTGTGAACCTCTGGGGGCGATGAAAATGCGCTTCGTAAAAGCAGAGAATTTCCAATTCCATAAAGCGCCAAACCAAACAAGGCAAACAACTCGGCGTTTGCGCGTGGAATGATGTCCCACCAGGTTGGCTGAAGACTTATAAACAGCCAGAGGGCGGTCGCCGAAAACGCGTCGACCCAGATACGCAACAAAAGAAAAAATAAGAAAACAACTGCGAAATACGTTAATACCTTTGCGCTCTGCCAAAAAAGAAGGTTGTTTCCAATAAGCAACATCCAGAAATCGTGGACCAGGTAGTAGCATGGCCGGTTTACCGTACCCCCTAAAGGAACGTCCGGCGGAAACAATTGCTCAACAAAATCGGGAAAACTGATTCGGCCACTTGAACCCATTAACTTCACGAATCTATAGTCGTCGCGGATAGACCATTTAGCATGAAGCAGCGGCAGCCATTGCAGTGAGGCCAGTAACGCCAGTACCACGCCAAGGCATACTGCTCTTCTTGAGATCATCTGAAAACACGTCAGCGTTGAAAAAGGTTCCCTAGCCAACTTCCCGATCCAGCATCGAGAAAATAAAGGCTGCCCTAAGTCCGTTCTCCTGCATCGGGCTTTCGTGGTGCAGTTGCAACCAGATTCAAGAGCATCTTCGCGATTCGAAGTCAAGCTAGCCCACAAAAACGCGCTCATTGCGGGCTAGAATGCTGTAAACAGATACTTTCGCATCTAATTAACAGCTTTCCTTAAGAGACATGGTGGAAACAGACTGTTCCGAACCCTTCTCTGGAAGACGCAGCAGAATATTCCGGCGTAGCCGGAGGATTCTGCTGCCTGAGCCTGCATTGCTCACAGATCTCTAAGGATTTGTGAGCAATGCAGGCTAGGTACGTCTCGACTGGTGGAATCGATTGCCCCTTCCTCCACCGGATTCGGACCGCTTATCAAAAACAGCTTGACTGCAGTTGGCAAATTTGAGAAGCGGGGGATTCGGTTTTTGCCCCCCGATATCGTGACGTCTACCCTTAAGGAAAATCAGCATTTAGTCGAGATTCGGCAAAACAAGGAGGTCTGGCAGAAAAAGGCTGTCCTTCGTCAAGCTTACGCCGAGCTCTATCGCTTGGTTTGTGAACAGCTGAGTTCCGTCGACGGACCTGTAGCCGAACTCGGGTCAGGAATCGGTGCGGTGAAAGAATTTATGCCGAACTGCATCACAACGGATATTTTTCCGAATCCGTGGCTTGATCGGTTGGAGAACGCTTACGGGCTTTCGTTTCCGAATACCTCGCTCTCGAACCTGATCCTTTTCGATGTGTTTCATCATCTACAATGGCCGGGCAGCGCGTTTGAGGAATTTGCGCGGGTATTACGACCGCAAGGTCGAGTGATCATGATGGAACCCGGGTTCGGTTTCTTGGGCAAATTTGTTTACAGCCACTTCCATCATGAGCCGTTGGGTTTTGGTCAATCAATTAGCTGGGATCGATCGGCAGCTGATGGCGATTCGGCCGGGTCCTACTATGCTGCCCAGGCCAATGCATGGCGGCTGTTTAGGTTGGGTGAGGGTGCGCGCAGCCTGCCGGAGTGGAAGACGATCTTAGTTAAGCCTCTAGCAGCTCTTAGCTATGTTGCTTCGGGCGGGTTTAGCCGGCCGTCGCTCTATCCTCCGTTTCTTTTTCCCTTCGTTCGGGGCTTCGATCGGATTGCGGATTTTCTACTGTCGCTATTTGCGACGCGTCTTTTGGTGGTTCTGGAGAGGCTTTAAATCGTGAATTCAATTAAGCTATCTACGGTTGCTGAACAGCATCTGGAAAAGGTTCGCGAGCATTTTGACCGGCGGCCCACACTGACGAATGCTGCAAAAAGCTATCGCCGCATCCTTGCCCACTATTATAACCTGATCATACCTTCATTCGCGTCGGTTCTGGAAGTTGGCTGTGGTAGTGGAGAACTCCTGCAATCGATTCGGGCGGACAAGAAGGTCGGGATCGATGTTTGCGCCGAACAAGTTGCGCTCGCTCGCGAGCAAATTCCTAGCGGCGAATTTTATGTAGAGGCGGGAGAAACGGTGGATTTACCCGGCGAGTGCTTCGATTATATCGTCATTTCTGAGACGACGAATCTTGCTGCGGACGTGCAGCAGATGTTCCAAAACCTTAGATCGGTGGCACACGCTGATACTCGGTTGGTTATCAACTGCTATAGTTCGCTCTGGCGCCCACTGATCTGGCTCGCCACTCGGCTCGGATTGAGAAGCAAGCAACCGGAAAGCAGCTGGCTCGCTCCAGACGACGTGGTTGCACTTCTGCACTTGAGCGACTGGGAACTCATTCGGACAGAAAGACGAATTATCTGTCCTATTGCCTTGTTCGGTCTGGAAAATCTATTGAACCGGCTGGTGGCTCCCTTAGTGCCACCTCTTTGTTTCTGCTTTTTCTCGATCGCCCGCCCGAGAGGGAAACCATATTCTGCGCGAAAGACTGTTTCCGTTGTGGTGCCCGCGCGGAATGAGTCAGGCAACATCGAGGCAGCGGTAAAACGAACCCCGAAAATGGGCCAATGGACCGAGCTGATCTTTGCCGAAGGAAACTCGAAAGACGATACCTGGGAAGAAATCCAGCGAGTGAAAGCCGCCTATCCGAATCAGAGGATAAAAATACTGCAGCAATCCGGGAAAGGGAAGGGGAACGCTGTGCGTGAAGGATTTGCTGTCGCTGAAGGAGAGATACTCATGATCCTCGACGCTGACCTGACGATGCCACCGGAAGAATTGCCCAAGTTCTACGAAGCGATTGCAGGGAACCGCTGCGAATTCGCTAATGGGTCCCGGCTAGTTTATCCCATGGACAAGCAAGCAATGCGCTTCCTCAATCTTTGCGCGAATAAGACCTTTAGTATTCTTTTTACCTGGTTGCTCGGCCAGCCGGTCAAGGACACGCTTTGCGGCACGAAGGTCCTGACCAAAGAAAGCTATGAACGGATCGTCGCCAACCGGAATTATTTCGGTGATTTCGATCCGTTTGGCGACTTCGATCTCTTGTTTGGAGCCAGCAAGCTCAATCTCAAGATTCTAGATGTGCCGATCAGGTACAAAGAGCGTGTCTATGACATTCAGCGATGGAAGCATGGGTGGATGCTGCTACAAATGGTTGTATTTGCCGCCAGCAAGCTCAAGTTTGTTTGATCGGCGAATAGACACGAATGTTGAATAGGAGCTAACGGAGGAAACAGAGAGGGTAGGGACCACGCTCTCGCGTGTCTGTTTGTGGTTTCAGGTTGGAGGTTACGGGTTACAAGTTGCGAGTGCTAAATCTGATGGCGACTGAGGATTTGCCGTCGCTAAGGCGAACAAGCTAGTCGTCCTACCATACGTTCTCGGCGGTTCTTCTCTTGTGTTCCTTGCGTTCTTTTGCGGCTATTTGTATCCAGTCTCATGAAGATTGTCGTGCTCGGCTTGTGGCACCTCGGCTGCGTCACGGCAGCTTGTGCGGCAAAATTTGAATCGGTCGTAGGTCTTGATTTTGATCTCGCAGTGGTCGCGCAGCTTCGGAATGGGAAACCGCCTCTCTTCGAACCTGGTCTAGCGGAGCTGGTCAACGAGGGTCTTCAGTGCGGGCGCTTAACGTTCTC
>WNFQ01009319.1_pt1 | contig 10674 bp, 10 predicted proteins | sample 5400171 | NCBI WGS metagenome assembly WNFQ01 (sample SAMN13153356, study PRJNA577476) | soil metagenome | isolation source: 20 cm soil under Madrone tree | place: USA:California | collected 2016-06-14 | reverse complement strand
GGATCGGCCGACCAATGAACAACTTCGCGAACTTGGCGCCAAGATGCAGCTTTACAATGGTTTGCCTGGAATGTTCAAGGAATTCGCCTCGGGATTATTGTCAGCGGATCATCTGGCATCTGGAATTCAGGTGGAGCATTACATCGTTTCGTCCGGATTGAAGATTTTGATCGAGGGCAGCAAGATTCGTCCTTATCTACGGGCGGTGTTTGGCTGCGAGTACGCAGAGGACCCTGATGGCCGGATCACTTTTCCGAAAAGGGTCATCAGCCATACGCAGAAAACGCAGTATCTTTTTCGAATCAACAAAGGTTTGCTCGACCTGTCTCAGGATGTTAACGACCACATGCCCGACGATATTCGCCCCATTCCATTTTCGAACATGGTCTATGTCGGAGACGGGCCAACCGATGTTCCTTGCTTTACCATTATTAAGAAAAACGGTGGCCAAGCGATCGCTGTTTACAATCCCGATGACGAAGGACGATCGAGTTTTCGGAAGTGTTTCGATCTGGCGACGCGAGCCGAACGCGTACGGCATATCGCTCCCGCTGACTATCGAACTAACAGCCATCTCCGGCTTTTGCTAGAAGAGATGGTGCGTGAGATTGCCGATCGAATGCTCGCTCAACAAAAGGCTGCCAGCGAAGTAGGTCTGGTGAGGGCGCCGAGACACGCCGTCTAACCTGGCAATGGTATCTGCGGGAACCGTTCATTTTTTCGGAAAAAGACAGGGCTTTAGATACCGCTCTTTCGCTTATGAGAAATTACCTCCTCGATTTGGCCAAGCGGCAGACAGTTGATGACGTCCTCCCGCTGCAGCCAGCCTTTTCTGGCGATCTGTACCCCAAACCAGAGATCTTCGAGTCCCACTATCGAATGAGCATCCGGATTAATCGAACAAAGAACCCCTTTGGATTTTGCTAAGCGCCAAAAACGCCAATCCATATCCAGTCGCCGCGGATTGGCATTTAACTCTATGATGGTCTTGGTTCGGGCGGCAGCTTCGATAATTGCGGGAAGATCGATTTCCGACGCGTCCCGTGAGAGAAGCAAACGCCCGGTCGGGTGACCTAGCATTGTGACAAATCGGTTCTCCATCGCCCGAATCATCCGGTCGGTCATTTCCTTTTTCGGCAAAGTCATGACCGAGTGGACACTCGCCACGACGAAATCGAGCTGACTCAAAACTTCGTCCGCAAAATCGAGCGTGCCGTCTCTCAAAATATCACATTCGATCCCGGCAAAAATCTTGAAGTCACCGCCAAAGCTTTGATTCAATTCTTTGATGCTGGCCACCTGCTGCACGAGTTGTTTCTCCTCCAAACCGTGAGCCTGAAATGAACTCTTGCTATGGTCAGCGATGCCTAAGTACTGCAAACCGAGTTCGCGCGCCGCGTTAGCCATTTCTTCCAACGAGTTTCGACCATCACTCGCGTGCGTGTGGCTGTGAAACGTTCCGCGCAGATTACTCCACTCGATCAGCCGTGGAAGTTCATATCGTTCCGCCACTTCGATCTCGCCGTTAGCTTCCCGCAGCTCAGGCGGAACAAAGGATAAGCCAAGCGCCTGGTAAAGTTCCTCCTCCGTCCGGATCGGTGGAATCGCCTCGGGCTCCTTTTTCGCTCCCGGGTCTGGACCGAGGCGATACTCGTTAAGCGTCCAGCCGTGTTGCAGCGCCCTGCCACGAAGAGCCACGTTATGTTCTTTGCTGCCGGTAAAGTAAGCTAGAGCAAATGGAAACTCATGATTCGCGACCACGCGCAAGTCGGCTTGCATACTGTTCTGCAGGATCACACTGGTTTTCGTTTCTCCTTTTGCCAAGATCCGTTCGATCAAACGCGAAGTGACGAAATGCTCGGTGATCCGAGCCGGTTCTTTGGTCGCGACCAGCAGATCAAGATCTCCAATTGTCTCTTTGACTCGGCGCAAGCTGCCAGCCGCACTGATTTGTGAAACGTTCGGGTGATCCTTGAAATGGGCAACCAACTGATTTGCCATTAGGCTGGCTTCAGATAGCAAGTACCTTCCCGCCCGTTTTGTTCGCCGCTCGATTGACCGCAACAAATTTTCGGCAGTCTTGGCACCAAAACCCGGTAATTCTGCGATCCGACCATCACGACAGGCTCCCTCCAGATCGGCAATGCTTTTTACCTGCAGTTTCTCCCAGAGTACTTTGATTTTTTTACCGGCCAGCCCCTGTACCTCAAATAGTTCAAATAAAGATTCCGGGAAATCAGATCGCAGTTTTTCAAAATACTCCAACTTCCCGGTCAAAGCGTACTCCGAGATCTTTTTGGCGATCGCCTCACCAATTCCGGCTAGGTCTTGCAATCCGTTCCCTTCCACCAGGTTCGGGAAATTCCCGGAATAGGTTTCCAGCGCTCGAGCAGCATTGGTGTAAGCTCGAATCTTGAAAGGATTCTCTCCCTTCAATTCCAGCAATTGGGCGATCGTCTCCAAAAGATCGATTGTCTGTTCCTTAGTCACCATGATTCTATCTCGACGGAATACCCTCGACTTTTGCGCCAGGTTTCACTTGATGTCGATCGAACCATCCTGCATTCACTTCGATGGCATAGCTAATTTTATCAGAGCGACTCTGGATCAGTGTCTCGTCATACGGTCGCATCGACTTTTCTTCGCTAATTACTCGGTCACTCTCTAAAAAGGCGATTGAAAGGGGAATCTTTGTGTTTTTCATCCAAAAGGAAACTTGCCGTGGTCCGTCGAATATAAAAAGCATGCCACGGTCTTCAGAGAGAGAATCGCGGAACATCAGGCCCATTGCCCGCGATTGTTCGTCCTCGGCCACCTCGGCCTTCATCGTCACACCCCCGACTACCAGGTCCACCGTGTGCAATCCAAACGGATCATTCGTTTTCGCGGAATTACATCCCGCGAAGAACACTCCGAGAAGGAGACAGAGTAAGGGCTTAAAGCGAGGCACGGCGAATTTCCGATTTAATGTTCATAGCGATTTTAAACGCTTCCTCCAGCGTCGGACCAAGCACGCAGTAATGACCCATCTTGCGGCCGATCCTTCCTTCCAACTTACCGTACAAATGCAGTTTGGTTCGCGGTTGAGCCAAAATCGACGACCAATCGGGAGGTACGCCGTCGCTCCAAAGGTCGCCCAGTAGATTCACCATGACGGTCGGCACAAGCAGTTCAGGTGACCCAAATGGATGCCCACAGACTGCGCGCAGTTGCTGTTCAAACTGACTGGTGATGCATGCATCAAACGTGTAATGGCCGGAATTGTGCGGCCGTGGGGCCAATTCATTAACCAGCAATCTCCCTTCGGTCGTGACGAAGAACTCCACTGCAATCAGCCCGACGACATCCAGATCTATTGCTATTGATCGCGCGATCTCGGACGCCTCTCGTTGAATTCGATCGGGAAGCCGAGCCGGAATTACCGAATAGTCGAGGATATGGCGCGAATGAACGTTCTCCGCCGCCGGGAAAGTGCAAAGCGCACCGTCCGCACCCCGAGCAGCTATCACCGATATTTCAGATTGAAAGTTAACCCAGCCTTCCAGAACCGCCTTGCCGCCAAGATATGGCGTGAAATCGGCCTCAGCTGCACTCGCGATTTTTTGTTGTCCTTTGCCATCGTAGCCAAAATCGGCGGTTTTCAACACGGCCGGATAACCAACTTCATCCAGAGCAATCCTCAGTTCGTCTTCGTTTCCGACGACCCGAAAGGGCGCAATCGGATAGCCCTTCGCGCGCAGAAAAGTTTTTTCGCGCTCTCGGTTCTGGCAAATATGGAGGACTTCCGATCGAGGATGAATCGGCTTCTTAGTGGCGATCCAATCGAGGACTCCGGCCGGAATGTTTTCGAACTCAAAAGTGATGACGTCGACCGAGTCGACAAACTCAGCAATTGCAGATTCATTCGTATACGACCCAGTGAATTCGCGGTCGGAAATTTGCCCGGCCGGGCTATCCGGCGAAGCCTCATAGGTATGCACCCGATAACCGAGGCGACGGGCGGCAATTCCAAACATTCTGCCAAGCTGACCGCCCCCGAGCACTCCGATGGTCGCACCTGGTGCAATTCGCTCAATCATCTCAGGACTCATGGGGGAAGAGCCGCCTGAACACAATGAAAAGTTTAGTAGGGCCATCCGACGTGACCCCGGCAGGCCAGGTGTGAGGGCGCGACGGCGCTCATCACTCCGTCACTTCACGTCCCATTTCGCTCCTCAATATTGCTTCTTTTCGCACTTCATGCTTAAAGGAGGCATCATGTTGTCCGAGTGGCAGATCAAATCACGCGCGCATGCGTGCGCCCGAACCTATGCCCCGTTTTCTGAGGGCGACGCCATTTACACGCTGCTTTTTCGTGACGAGTCCGGTTTTCGTCGTGAAGATATTTCTGAAGAGGCATGGCACTCATGCCAGGAGAGCGTCCAACCCTTTTCCTTCTGGAAATCTTCTTACGAAAATCCGCCGCCGCCACCGCCTGAACCGCTCCCGAAGGAGTCGGTGGAAACGCACCTGCGACAACTCATTCAGGAAGACCAACCCGAGAAGACCAACGCCCGCTATATATTGGCTCTCATGCTGGAACGGAAGAAGACCTTGAAGCAAGTCGATGTGCGAGGAACCGGCGCCGAGCGCATCTTGATCTACGAACACGCAAAAACCGGCGAGGTTTTTCTCATTTTAGATCCCAAGCTCCGGCTCGATCAACTTGATGCAGTCCAAACCGAGGTGTATGCGTTCCTTTCGCCGCCGAATCAAACTCTGCAGCCGGAGCAATGAATCCTCATGAGATTGAGCAAATTTCGTCGAGCATTGCGTCCGAGTGATTGTCCAATAGATTAAAAATATGCCGTCCAGTAATCCTGTCTTGAATCAATCCACGTTCGACACCCCGGTGACCGGCGCTGATGTCCGGCCAATGACGCTGGAAGGCGTGGTGCAACGAACGCTTTTGTTTTTATTGCTCGCCATTGGCTCAGCCGCAGCCACTTGGGTCTTTCTGCAAACCCACGAAACGGCAATTGTGCCCTGCCTCATGATCGGCACAGTCGGCGGACTGGTTGCAGCCCTGGGAGCGGCGTTTCTCAAGCGATCCGTTCCCATCACCGGTACGATCTACGTGCTCTTTGAGGGCTTGGTGCTCGGCTCCATCACGCTTTATTTTGAGCGATCATTCCCCGGGATCGCGTTGCAAGCTGTCTGTCTCACCTTTGGCATCGCGTTTGCATTGCTTGCGGCCTACCAATGCGGCTGGATCAAGGTGTCGCAGACCTTCCGATCAATTGTGATTTGCGCAACTGGAGGCATTTGCCTGTTCTATATCATCAGCCTGCTTTGCCGGACACTGTTCCACTTTTCAATTCCGCTGATTTACAGCTCCGGACCGGTCGGTATCATCTTTAGTCTCTTTGTCGTTGGACTGGCCGCGATGAACCTTGTGCTTGATTTCGAATTCGTAGCGACCGGAGTCGCCAATCGCGCCCCGAAATGGATGGAGTGGTACGCTGCTTTTTCATTAATGGTGACGCTCATTTGGCTCTATCTGGAGATCCTGCGACTTCTTTCGAAGCTATCGCGAAACCGATGAGAGTCGGGCGAAAACCGACTCCGCCGGGCCGCTGCCCATGGCAACTGCGCGTCAACTAACGTGGCGTTCTGGCGACCCTTCAGTCTCGGACGCGAGTAAAGAACTCAACCCGTCCCTAATTCGATCCTGCCGACGCCTGGGCCGCGTTCTCAAGCGCGTCTTTCCGCGCGCATCGGCCCTTCTCCAAGAGCTCGAGACAGGCAGCTTCAACGCGAACGGCTAACTTCAGCGGCTTGAAACCCAGGCTGTTCGCCAAGAAGCGTTCACGCAACGTGATGCACTCATCCTGAACTTGCAGTACTTGATGACAATCGCTGCAAACAATGTGAAATGCCGCTGGCGATTGTTCGCGATTGACTTCGTAGTACCGATGCTCGCGGTTTAGTTCGACTTCCCGAATCAGCCGGCTATCGAGGAGCATCGGTAACGTGCGGTAAACCGTGGCTAGCGAAATCAGTCGATCAATTTTTCGCGCTGCGGAAAGCAGATCCTCGGCATTGAATGGTTCAGAAAACGAAATAGCGGCGCGAACAATCACTTCTCGCGGCTTCGTGACTCGGAATCCGCTCTCTCGGAGGTAGACCAGGGCTTCCTGGAAAAGCGCGTCGGGATGCTTTGGCGTTCGTGCCGAGCCACCAAGCGGCACCGGGGGCCCCGGCCGTCGCACCGGGAAAACTCCAGGAGATAGTCTGTGCATCGCACACTCTGTACGCTCAAAAGTCATACGCTCCTCCTAACCTGCCATCCCGACCACATTGCTCATCTATGCACTCGAAGCAGGCCAAACGCAAACCAATGCGGCGGAGGCTTTTGAAATCGTTGTCGAACACATTGGAGCTACCGAAATTTGTGCTTCCGCAAAAAGGTCGGTACGTCAAGATCCTGCCCGTCTACAATGGTTGGCTCGCTCTTATCGAAGCGGCCACGGGAAACTGGTTCAAAAGGAAGAACCTCCTGCTTCGCTTCGACCTGCTTCGCCGCCGGCGCGCGAGAAGCGGGCTTGGGACCCTCTTCTTTCGACGGCGGAGGAGGGGTACTTTCCTTTTCTTGAATCGGCTCCCTTTCGGGGGGACTAAACCTTTGATCCATCTCCGGCAGCAGAGCATCTGCCTGGCTTGGATCCGGCCCTGGAAGTTCGGCTGGTTTAGAACTTGGGACCAACCGGTCAGCGCCGGCGACAACTTCTGGTTGTCTGTCCGAGATCCGTTCGCTCAAAGCGGCTTGAGGCAAGAGCGACGGCTCCGGTTTAACCGGGCTCCCCAACGAACTGATAATGCTTACCGAAAGTCGCTGCCCCATCTCTGGATCCACTGAGATACCCATAAAGAGTTTGGTGCGATCATTGATGTGCCGATTTAATTCCTCCATGATGATCTGCACTTCGCCGAGTGTAACGTTGCTGCCGCCGCGAATGTAGATGATCGCGTGATACGAATCGTGGAGCATTTCTCCGCGGTTCATTAACGGATTTCTCAACGCCAGAGCCAATGCTTCGTGCGCCCGATTTTCACCAACCGCTTCGCACATCATCAAAACCCATCTTCAGCAGCCCAGGTCGGCGGAGAATAGCGACGATTGCGCGGATACATCGGCTGATTGTCAGGTCAGCAGCGGCAAACGCTTCATGGATACCCATCCGCGGCAATGCGATTTCCGCCATGCGATCATTCTCAAAGCAGATGACCGCATCGGCGCTGGTACCTAGTTGCTCTAGACTGGCCGTCGCTTGCGCGCATCGCCGCCGCCCTTCAAAAGTGAATGGCAGAGCCGCAATTACTAAGACCAATGCTTTTTCTTCTTTGGCCAGCTCAACCACCCATGGAGTTGCTCCCGAACCGGTTCCTCCGCCCAGCCCGGCGCAAACGATAATCACATCTCCACCTTGAACCGCCTGGCGAACTTCTTCAGTAGCTTCTTCCGCCGCCGCCAACCCGAGTTCCGGATCGCCGCCCGAACCGAGCCCACGCGTGAGGGTTCGACCCAGTTGCACCTTGTGGGTGGCAACCGATCCGGCAAGCGATTGCACGTCGGTGTTGATTGCAATCAGTTGGATTTCCTCAGATCCATCGAGAACCATCCGATCCAGGATGCTGGATCCTGCGCCTCCGATACCAACTACTTTGATACTGATCGGTGGTACCGCCTCCTCATCCCGATCATACTGACGATTGAGCTGGACCATATTCTTTAAGCTCGAAACATTCCGCTGAGTTTTTTGATTGCCCGACTAAACAAGCCACCTTCGAGTGGGCGATCGAGGTGAGCTAGGTGCGCGTATTTAACCAAACCTAATGCAGTCGCAAATTGAGGATTCTCGAATGCGGAAGTCACACCGGCCAACGGCAGCGCGTGAGCTACTCGAGCCGGCATACCAAAAATCTCGGAGGCGAGATCTTCCAGCCCGCCAATTTGACTCGATCCCCCCGTCAGAAGAACGCCCGCCCCGATGTAATGGAGATTTTGTTCTGCATCGACCAAGCGGCGAACGATCTCCAGGATTTCACGGATGCGCAGATGCACGACCTGGTTCACCAGCTCTCGTTCAATTTCCCGGCCAGCAAAGCCCGTTTCATCTCGCAAAACGATGGTTTCGCCCGGAAACGCAGTCCCCAACATGACGCTCCCTTCTTCGACCTTTAGCTTTTCGGCTCTGGTGGTTGGTATCTTTGCTAAAACGCCGCTCTGTTTCACGGCGCCATCCACGTACACCAAGAAATCGGTCGTACCTCCACCAATATCGATCACCAAGGCACCGAGCTGCTTTTGCTGCTTGTCCAGAACCGCTTGGGCCGTCGCAAAGGAGTTAATCACTACGTCCGTGGTATCCAATTCCAGCTCTTTCACACAACGAATCGCATTTTGAATTCGGGTTCGAATACCGTAGACGACATGAAAGTCTGCCTCGAGTTTCTTCCCCAAAAGCCCGACTGGGTTCAGAACTCCATCCTGGCCATCCACGTAGTAGTGCTGGATGATGGTATGAAGAATACAATCTTCAACCGGAAGGCTCACCTCGCGCGCATTAGTCCGCACGTCCTCGAGGTCATGCTCGTCTATTTCTTCTCGACCTTCTTCGAGGAGCACGACTCCGCGATTATTGAAACTCCGAATGTGGCTACCGGTGATTCCGAGATAAACTTCGCTGATTTCGACATCGCTTTTCTCTTCGGCGTCGACGATCGCGTCATGAACGCAGCGTTTCGCGGTCTCGAAATCAACGATCTCTCCTTTTCGTACTCCCCGGGACGGCGCATTACCAACTCCCAAGATCTTGAGCGTTCCGTCGTGATGCGCCTCGGCCACCGCGACGCAGATCTTCGAAGTTCCTACCTCCAAACCAACATATATATTTTCTCTGCCCATATTATAATTTCCCAGCCATTGGCGTCTTCGTTGGCTGGGAAACCTTTCGTCCACGACTGTTCTTTGACGTCTTCACTGGCGGATGTAACGCTTCACCGCTCGGCTTAACTTGTTCCGGCGAAGGAGTCGGTCCCGCTTCGGGCTCCAGCGCCGTCGACTGTACAAATGTGACTGGAATATTGCGCTGCACCAATAAATTCACGGTTTGCAGCTCTTTGCTGTTCTTTTCGCAATAGTTCATTAAGCGCTCGAGACGTTTCAGTTGAATTACCAGATCGTCAGTCCCAAACGTAAGGACTGACCGCTGTTTATCCGTGACGATCAGACAATACTCCTTGGAAACGTCGATGCTCTGGATCTGCAGACGCGTTTGCAAGATTTCGGCAGCATCCCGAAGCAGTTGTAACGCAGCTTTAACTTCTTCTTTTTCGAGCGCCTGACCAGCTACTAAAGACGACGTCTCGACGCCTAAGATCACCGGTAAGCCGGCGTACTCGGGAGCAGAACCTTTCGGCTTAAGCAGGATACCTCGCCGGTCAACGAGAAAGGCATTTTCAAAAGTCGGAGGGACTCCGTCCGATGCTACTACCCAGGCCACCGGTCGTCGCTCTTGAATGCTGATCACCAGCTTATTGGGGAGGACTCGTTGAACCCTCGATTCTTCGACCTGGGGCAAGCTCCGAAGCCGCTCTTGCAGCTGAAGCAGATTGACCTGGAAAATATTGGCTCCCTCGGTGATGTCGGCAGTTTTGAGAATCGCGTCCCGGTTCAACTTACCATCGGTCGTTACATCAATATTGCGCACCGCGTAATCGGGATTCTCGAAAAACCAGGCATTCAAGGCTCGCTTCGCGCCGAAAACGATTCCGGCAATCAAGGAACCGACAATTAGCAGCACCGAAAAAAGAAAAAAGATCTGTTGGGTTCGGCGGGCGGCTGCTTTTCGAGTGCGAACCCTTACATCCAGAAGATGCTGTTGTCGTCGCTGCCACGACGTCGATGTTCTTCGGTTTTGCTTGCGCGGTTTCTTTTGGATTGTCACTGCCAATTTGCCACGCTCCTTCCCCGAACCCGTTCTTTCCTCGCAACGAACAACTCGATAGGTGCGAAACCCAAACGTTTGGCCGGCCAAAGGTTAGTTTCGCTTATCGTAACAAATTTCGACAAAAGATCCAAGGTTTGCCCGTCATAAATGCGAAATATGAGCAATTTATTGCTCCAACTAACATTCGGCGTCGCCGCCAACCCCCTGCCTGGCCGTCCGCTTTTCCCAGGATGAGTTAACCGCCTATCATTTGGACGAAGAATTGATGACAACAGGCAAAGTTTAATCATCGTCCACCCCCACAATTTGCACCTCGGTTTGTAGGTCGATTCCGCGTTCGGCTTTGGCCCTTGCTTGAATTTCCGAGATCAAGTGAATGACATCTCGTGCCGTTGCTTCGCCTTCATTCACGATAAAATTTCCGTGAATTTCGGAGACTCGCGCAGCGCCGATCGTCTTATTCTTGAGTCCGAGTTCTTCGACGAGTTTGCCGGCCGCGCATTCAACTGGGTTTTTGAAAATGCAACCAGCACTGGCCGCAATTGGTTGTGTACCCCGCCTTTTCTGGCCAGCGATATCGAGGCGCTTTTCGATTTCTTCGAGTCTAGCCCGGGTACCGCGAAATACGGCCGACACCACAAACCGATCCCGCAAAGTCGGAACGTTGCGGTAATGCACTTGC